>Ga0137412_10000639_pt1 | contig 25456 bp, 19 predicted proteins | sample CZODoug2_1_16fun_FD_122160 | JGI IMG/M metagenome (GOLD analysis project Ga0137412, IMG submission 122160) | Vadose zone soil fungal communities from Angelo Coast Range Reserve, California, USA - CZODoug2_1_16fungal (Hybrid Assembly) | ecosystem: Environmental > Terrestrial > Soil > Vadose zone... | reverse complement strand
AGGATCTGGGTGATCGACGAGAGCTTGTCGACGTTGGTCTTGATCACCTTGCGGTTGTCGTTGATGAAGTGCTGGACGGCGCCCAGGGCCGTGCCGAGCTGGTTCAGCGCGGCGGCGAAGTCGTTGCGTTCGTCGGCGAACAACTGGGTGATGGACGCGAGCTGCTGGTTGACCTTCTGCACGCCGGCGTTGTTCTGCGACAGCATCCCGGTGAAGTCGCGCAGGTTGGCGATCGTCGCGAACAACGCGTCCTTCGAATTCGACAGGGTGCTCGTCGCCTGCGACAGCTGGTCGATCGTGTTGTTGATCGCCTCGCCGTTGCCCTTGAGGTTCTCGGCGCCGGTGTTGAGCAGAGCCGAGAGCGCGCCGCTGGAGTTGGCGCCGTTCGGGCCCAACGCGGTCAGCAGCTGGTTGAGGCTGCTGTAGATCTGGTCGAGCTCGACCGGGGTGGCGGTGCGGTTGGTGGGGATCGTCGTGCCGCTCGCCAGCTTCGCCCCGGACGTGTACAGCCGGGTGAGCTGCACGTAGCGGTCGCTGACCACGCTCGGGGCGACGACGACCGCACCGGTGTCGGCGGGGGCGTTCACCCCCGGGTCGAGGTGCATCGACACCTTGACCTGCGTGCCCACCGGCTTGACCGAGTCGATGCCGCCGACCCGCACGCCCAGCATGCGGACGTCCGACCCGTGGTAGATGCCCACCGTCGACGTGAACATCGCGCTGAACTTGACGCCCTCGCGATGCGATGACCGCCACCAGCTGACGGAACCGAACACCAGCGCCAGCACGAGCGCGCCATACACCAGCGTACGGATCACCCGGTTCATCGCGACCCCGCCTTGGTATTGCAGTCCCGCTTCGCCTGCGAGTCGAGGATCGGGGCGTTCGAGGAGTCGAACAGGCCACAGATGTAGATGTCGATCCACGGCCCGTTGCCCAGCGCGTTGTTCACCAGCCGGTAGTACGGCGCGGCCAGCCGCAGGGCGTTGTCGAGGTTGTCCTGGTTGGCCTGCAGGATGTTGGTGACCTTGTCCAGCTGCTCGAGCGCCGGCCGCAGGGTGGCCTGGTTGTCGGCTACCAGGCCGGACAGCTGCTGGGCCAGATCACGAGTGCCCCGCAGCAGGCTCACGATCGCGTCGCGCCGCTGCTGCAGTTCGTCCAGCAGCAGATTGCCGTCGTTGATCAGCGCGGCGAACTGGTCGTTGCGGCCGGCGAGCGTCCCGGTCACCTGCTTGGTCTGCTGCACCAGCTTCTGTAGCTGGTCGTCGCGCGAGGCGATCGTCTTGGACAGCCGGCTCAGGCCGTCCAGCATCGACCGCACGCTGGCCGGAGTGTTCTTGAAGGTGTCGGAGATGGTCTGGAAGCTGGTCGCGAGTTGGGTCGTGTTGATGTCGCCCACGGTGTTCGACAGCCCCTCGAACGCCTCGGTGACGTCGTAGGGGGCCGCCGTTCGGGCGAGCGGTATCGGTGTCTTGGGATCGAGCTCACCCGATCCCTGCGGGTCGATCGCCAGGTACTTCTGCCCGAGCAGAGTCTTGATCTTGATGGCGGCGGTGCTCTTGTCGCCGATCCAGGCGTGCTTGACCCGGAACTTGATCAGGACGTGCGTGCCTTCCAGTTTCACCGAGCGCACCGCGCCGACCTTCACGCCGGCGACGCGCACCTCGTTGCCCGACTTGAGCCCGGCCGCCTCACTGAAGTCGGCCGAGTACGTCGTGCCGCCGCCGATGATCGGCAGCTCGTCGGAGTAGTACGTCGCGGCCAGCACACCGCCGATCGCGACGATGCCGATGGCGGCCACGACCAGCGGGTTGCGCTCACTGAAGGCCTTCATTGGCATCTCGCATTGACCGGCGCGACGCCAACCGCGTTGAGATCGGGCTTACCGTCGGCCCCGAGCGCGTACCCGGCCGGGACGGGGATCTTGCCGGTGATCGAGCAGACGTAGAAGTTCAGCCACGAACCGTAGGAGGCCAGCTTGCCGATCGAGTTCAGCTTCGTCGGCAGGTTGTGCAGGAACTGGTTGACCAGCGGGGCCTCGTTGGCGAGGTTGGTCGACAGGGCGCCGAGCGACTCGATGGACGCCTTGAGCGGGGCCCGTCCCTGGTCCAGCAGGCTGCTGACACTGGTCGTCAGGCCGGAGATGCCGGTGATCGCGCTGCCGATGGCACCGCGGTCCTGCGCCAGGCCGGACACCAGCTGCTGCAGCGTGGTGATCATGTCGGCCAGCTCGTCGCCGCGGTCGTTGACGGTCTGCAGTACCTCGTTGAGGTTGTCGATCACCTCGCCGATGACCTGGTCCTTGTCGGCCAGGGTCGACGTGAGTTGTGCAGTCTGGCTGAGCAGGTTGTCGATCGTCGCACCCTCACCCTGGAAGACCTGGATGACCTCGTAGGACAGCTGGTTGACCTGCTTGGGGTCCAGCGCCTGGAACAGCGGCTGGAACCCGTTGAAGAGGGTGGTCAGATCGAGCGCCGGCTGGGTGTGGTCGAGCGCGATCGTCGATCCGGGTGTCAGCTGCACCTGCGGTGATCCGGCGCCCTGGTCGAGGGCGATGTAGCGCTGGCCGACCAGGTTTCGATACCGGATGGTTGCTGTTGCGGTCGAGGCCAGCCGCACGTCGGAGTTGATCGAGAAGGTCACCTTGGCCCGGCGACGATCGATGACGCTGACGTGGCCGACCTGGCCGATGCGCACCCCGGCCATCCGCACGTCGTCGCCGCTGTTCAACGACGTCACGTCGGTGAAGACGGCGCTGAAGTGATGCCCGCCGCCACCACCGTTGGTGATGCTCACCGCCAGCGTCGCGGTGGCGAACACCGTGACCGCGATGAAGATCGCGCTCTTGATCAGCGTCGGCCAAAGCCCTCTCATCGGCTCATCCCGCTCATCGCACGGTCACCTCGGTGCCGCGCAGGGTGGGGCCGAGGAGCAGGCTGCCCCACTTGGGGAACTTGCTCGGCGCGACGCCCACGGTCGGGGCGACGAGCTCGGCGATGAGCTGGTTCTCCTGGGGCGAGTTGGCGGTGCCGAGGTCCTGCTTGGCCAGCAACGGATTGGTGGCCGCCTCATGGGTCGACGACGACGTCGACAGCGCCGTGTTGGCGACGCCGGCCGACGGCACGTAGGGGCACCGCGGCCCGTCGCGGTCGCTGTACGGCTTGGGGCTGTCCTTCCCCGGCTCGTAGGGGCCGGGCGCGGGGATGCTGTGCAGCGTGACGTGCATGCCGGGCTCCTTCGTCCCGGCCCCGAGCACGCGGTCCATGGTCGGGATGAAGTTGGCCAACGCCTTGGAGATGCAGGGGAACTCGCCCGAGTACTGCGCCGCGATGCGCAGCGAGGGCAGGCTGTCCTTCGACAGCGAGATGATCGTGTCGGAGTTGGACGTGACGAAGCCGCCGATGGTGTCCGAGGCGGTCGTCACGGTCGAGAACAGCGTCCGTAGCTGCTTCTGCTGTTCGACGAGCGTCTTGCTCGTCACGGTCATGTCGTTCAACGCGTTGAGCAGGCTCGGTGCCGCCGTGTTGTAGGTGTCGAGCACCGATGCGAACGCGCTCAGATCGGCCTCGAGCTCGGGCACCTTGGGCAGGAACTTCTTCAGGTACTGCTCGATCGTGACGAACGTCTGGCCGAGCTCGGTGCCGCGGTTGCGCAGCGCCTTGGAGAGTTCGCCGAGCATCGTGGCGAGCTTCTCCGGCTGCACCGCCTGCAACACCGGCAGCAGGTCGTCGAAGACCTGCTGCAACTCGATCGCCTCGGCGGAACGGTCCTGGTTGATCTGATCGCCGGACCGCAGGGTGGCCGCGCTGGGCCGGCTCGGCAGGATCAGGCTCACGTACCGCTCGCCGAACAATGTCTTCGGAAGCAGCTGAGCAGCGACGTTGGTCGGTATCTGCTTCGCCTTGGACGGTTGCAGCGCCAGTTCGAGGCGGGCGCCGTCGCCGTTGGTGCTGACCTTGGTCACCTGGCCGACCACCAGCCCGCGAACCTTGACGTCGGAGCCCTTCTGCATGGCGCTGCCGATGTCGTCGGTCACGAGCTTGACGTGGACGCTGCTCACGAAGTCCTTGTTGAAGATCATCACCGACAGCGAGACCAGCCCACCGATGACGCCCAGGTACACCACGCCGATCAGCGCGTCCCGGAGCCGGCGAACCCTCATCCGGCGATCCGCACGGTGGTGCTCGCGCCCCAGAGCGCCAGCGAGAGGAAGAAGTCGACGACGTTGACGGCGATGATGGCCAGGCGCACCGCCTTGCCGACCGCCAGGCCCACGCCGGCCGGGCCGCCACTGGCCTTGTAGCCGTAGTAGCAGTGGATCAGGATGACGACGACGGAGAAGATCATCACCTTGAGGAAGGACAGCACGACGTCGACGGGCGGTAAGAACAGCGAGAAGTAGTGGTCGTAGGTGCCCGCCGACTGCCCGTAGTAGTAGACGGTGACGGCCCGCGAACCGAGATAGGACGTCAGCAGCCCGATGACGTAGAGCGGGATGACGGCCACGAAGCCGGCGATCACCCGCGACGTGACGAGGAACGGCATGCTGCGTATCGACATGACCTCGAGCGCGTCGATCTCCTCGGAGATCCGCATCGCGCCGAGCTGGGCGGTGAACCCGCAGCCGACCGTGGACGACAGCGCCAGGCCGGCGACGAGCGGGGCGATCTCACGGGTGTTGAAGTACGCGGAGACGAACCCGTTCAGCGCGGACGTCCCGATCTGGTTCAGCGCCGCGTAGCCCTGCAGGCCGACCACCGTGCCGGTGAACAGGCTGAGCATGACCATCACGCCGACCGTGCCGCCGATGACGGCGAGCGCGCCCGAGCCGAAGCTGACGTCCGACAGCAGCCGGACGACTTCCTTCGGGTAGCGGCGCAGTGTCCGCGGAATCGACGCGATGGCGCGCAGGTAGAAGGTGAGCTGCTGGCCGAGTCCAGCCAGGCTGTCTACCGGCTTGTTGACTGCATTGACAATCGCGGGGGCCCGTTCGGCAAGTGGCTCGGCCATCACGCCCCCTTGCCCGGGACGATCTTCAGGTACAGCGTGGTGAGCACCAGATTCACCAGGAACAGCAGCAGGAACGTGATGACCACCGACTGGTTCACCGCGTCCCCGACGCCCTTCGGCCCTGGCTTGGGGTGCAGCCCGCGGTAGGACGCGACCACGCCGGCGATGAACCCGAACAGCACCGCCTTGATCTCGCCGATCCAGAGGTCCTGGATCTGGGCGAGCGCCGAGAAGCTGGCCAGGTACGCGCCCGGCGTGCCGCCCTGGACGATGACGTTGAAGAAGTAACCGCCCATCACGCCGATCACCGACACCATGCCGTTGAGCAGCAGGGCCACCAGCACCGACGCCCACACCCGCGGCACGACCAGGCGATGCACGGGCGAGATGCCCAGTACCGCCATCGCGTCGATCTCCTCGCGGATGGTGCGCGCGCCGAGGTCGGCGCAGATGGCCGAGCCGCCGGCGCCGGCGATCATCAGCGCGGTCACGATCGGCGACGCCTGCTGGATGACGGCGAGCACGCTCGCCGCACCGGTGAACGACTGCGCGCCGAACTGCACGGTGAGCGATCCGAGCTGCAGCGCGATCACCGCGCCGAACGGGATCGCCACGAGCGCCGCCGGGAGGATCGACACGCTGGCGATGAACCAGAACTGCTCGATCAGCTCGCGCACCTGGAACGGGCGGCGGAAGGTCAGCCGGATGACGTCCAGGCCCAAGGCGAAGAACCGACCGACTTCCTGCATGGCGCGGGTCGGCCGGGCCGGATCGGCCTTGAAAACGAGGGGGTTCGGCGCCCGGCGCGACTGCGGTAGCGACGGGGGAGCGTCGAACGGCTGGTTGGGGATCACGGGGCGCTCGGCTCCGGTGGCAGCACGGCGGTCATCGGCAAAGTGGGGTCGGCGGAGGTAGGCGGCATCCCGTAGCGGCGCCGGTCGTCGTCGGTCAGCGACTCGACGATTGCCTGCTGGGTGGCGGGTGGGAACGTGCGCAGCATCTGGACCACGCGGTCCTTGCGGCGGTGTTCGGCCGTCCGTTGCGGGAGGCCGGGGCTCGGCTGCATTTGCGCCACGATGCGGCCGTGCGCCTCGTGCTGGGAGAAGCCGTCGACGGCCAACCCTTCCTCAGCGGCAACGGTCGCGGCGTCCTTCTCCTCCGACATCCCGATCGGTCCGACCCGCCGGCCGTTGAGGAACTGCGCCACCGCCGGCTCGTCGGAGGTGAGCACCAGCTCGCGCGGCCCGAACGTGACCAGCTGGCGGCTGTACAGCATCCCGAGGTTGTCAGGGAGCCGCCGGGCCAGGTTGATGTCGTGGGTGACGACGAGGATGGTCGCGTCGGTCTGCGCGTTGAGATCGATCAGCAACTGGGCGATGTAGGCGGTGCGGACGGGGTCCAGGCCGCTGTCCGGCTCGTCGCACAGGATGATCTGCGGATCCAGCACGAGCGCTCGGGCCAGGCCCGCCCGCTTGCGCATGCCGCCGGAGATCTCGCCCGGCAGCTTGTGCTCCGCGCCCTCCAGGCCGACCAGCTGCATCTTCTCCAGGACGATGCTTCTGATCTCGGATTCGCGCTTCTTCGTGTGCTCACGCAGCGGAAAGGCGACGTTGTCGAACAAGTTGATCGATCCGAACAGCGCGCCGTCCTGAAACAAGACACCGAATAGCTTACGAACTTCGAGCAATTGTTTTTCCGAACAGGTGACGGTATCCGTTCCGTTCACCCAGCAGCTGCCGTATTCCGGCTTGAGCAATCCGATCATCGATTTGAGAAAGACGGACTTGCCAGTTCCCGACGGGCCGAGCAATGCCGTTATCTCGCCGGGAGGAAGCGTCAATGTGACGTCGCGCCAGATGTTTTGCCGGCCGAATGACTTGGTAAGTCCATCGACCACGGCTGCGACGCCCATTTCACCTCCACGTGCGGACCGGACGACCGCAAACAAGTGATGACGAGATCCGACGTCAAGGTCGACGACCCGAGTCGTACGTCGTCCGGAGCGTAGGCACGCGTGCCGTCACACACAAGCGACTGGCATTAATCAGCAGCGAATTCGTCACTGCTGTGTGCAGATTTATCATGCGCGTTATAAAACTTGCCGGTACGAGCTACCAAGATCGACTTGGACTGAGCGGGTGGCACCAGATTTGCTGTGACGAACCGTCCCAGGTAGCTGCCCGGAACGGGCAGGAACGGGACACCGGGTGCGCTCAGTCTTGAACCTGACCACCGAGCGGGGTAAGAACTTAACTGGCGTGCAACGTTGTATCGGGCGCCTCGGACTTAATGGGTGGGATGCATGCACGCTCTAGCCGACATTGAGTGGCCGCAGTTGCCACGCGATTGGCTGGATTCGTTGATGCCCACCGAACTTCCCGGGCTGGTGCGCGAGATCGTGACCGCGATCCGCAACGAGATCCCCGAATACCGCCGCGCGTGGGAGGGCCCTTACGGCGAGAACACACAGCGCAGCGTCGAAGAGGCGCTCAGCACGTTCGTCACCCTCGTCACGCAGTCCCACGTCGATGCCGTCGACTACGACAACTGGTTCTGGCAGCTCGGCCGCGGCGAGGCCATGGAGGGCCGGACCCAGGACTCCCTGCAGGCGGCGTACCGCATCGGTGCCAAGATCGCGTGGCGGCGGATCACCGCGCTCAACGACCGCAGCCCGCTGCCGCCCGACGCCGTGGCCCGACTCGCCGACGCGGTGTTCGGCTTCGTCGATCACCTCGCCGAGGTGTCGGCGCGCGGGTGGCTCGACGCCCAGCTGGCCGAGGGCGACGCGGTGCGCCAGCTGCGGGTGCGACTGCTCAACCTGCTGCTCGAGCCGCACGCCCAGATGGCGACGATCGTCGAGCTCGCCGAGCGCATCGGCTGGCCGGTGCCGGACGAGGTCGTCGTGGTCGACGTGCGGGACGGCGACGTCCCCGCCGCCCTGGGACGCGTGCTGTTCGGCCCGCACGCGCTCGCCGATATCTCCTCGCCGGCCTCGACCCTGCTCGTGCCCGGACCGCTCGACGACGAGGTCCGCGAGAAGCTGCTCGCCACCGACATCCCGGTGCTGCTGGCGGTCGGTTGCCCGGTGCCGCTGTCCGATGCCCCGGCGTCGATGCACTGGGCTCGGCTCGCGGCTCGGCTGCGCGAATCCGGCGTGCTGCCGTCCGATCGCGTCATCTTCTGCGACGAGCACGTGCCGACGTTGATGCTGCACGCCGACCCGTGCCTGCCCGCGCTGCTCGTCAAGCGCCGCCTCGGTCCGCTGCTCGAGCTGAGCCCGGCCAAGCGGGTCAAGTTCGGCGAGCTGCTGCTGACCTGGCTCGAACTCGGCGGCTCGCAGACCGAACTCGCCGAGGCGTTGGGCAAGCACCGCCAAACGCTCTACTACCAGTTCAACCGCCTGCACGAACTCTTCGGCGACGACCTGCACGACCGCGAGGCCCGAGTCGAAATCCTGCTCGCGTTGCGAGCGGCGCTGCCACAATGGCAGCGGCGGGATCGTGACGGATAGCTGCTTGTTCTGCGTGGCATTCCAATTCCAGCCCGAGCGGGCCGATGCAGTTCATCCAGGTGGTCGATACCCCGCTGAACGAGAAGATCTGCGCACCGTCCAAACCGGTACCGGTGGCGCCCGAACCCGAGGCACCGCCTGCGCCGACGGTCTTGGCTAATGTGGCGTGTCGAGGCTGGGTGGCGGGTCGACCCAGGTCGGCTCGACGCCCAGTTGGGCCGCCCGATCGCGGGCCGCATGTACGTCGGCCAGCACCGTCGCCCAATCGCCGGTTGCGGGGTTAGCGGAACATTGGGTCCCGATCGTGCGTACGTCGTCGGCGGCCTTCTGCATGAGAGCGTTGAAGGTGGCGTCCGGAGATACGTGCGCGGCGGTATAGGTAACGGTGCCGGCCTTCACACTGCCGCCGGTCGCCATGTACAACTCGATAGCGTCGTTCTGCAGCGGTGCGCACGAATCCTGGAGGTCGGCGGGTCGATTCGCTGTCCGGTAGGTGTTGGCCAGCTCGACGTCGGCCAAGAAGAACGAATACAGGTAATTGATCGTCCAGAGGACGCCGTCGTTTCCGACCGGACGGTTGGGATTGAGCGGAAGTCCGGCGTCCGTTGCCGCCCAAGCTTGGAACTCGGGTGAAGCGGATGGCGAGGTACTCGCGGGCGGGAAGGCTGGGAGCGCCTCTTTCAGCCCGGTCAGCAGTGGGGCCCTGGCGGCGAGCACGACCGGGTCGTCCAGTGGTGGCAGCGGCTGGGTGGTGGAGGCGGGATCAACGGCGCCTTCGAGCTGATTGGCGACGACGGGATTACCCGGACCGGACACCATTGCCGAGAGCAGTCGATCCAGATTGTCGGAGCCGTTGTGACACCCGGTGAACGGCGGGATGTCGATAGCTCCGTACGGGCTTCCACCGCCGTTCTTGCTCTGAATTGGTTGCCAGAACCAGGTATCCGGCGGCTTTGACGCGTCGTTGTAGCCGTGCTTTGCGGTGAGAGCCAGCGTTGCTGGTTCGGCCGTGTGGCAATTCGAACCGACGTCGAGCGGAACCTTGTCGACCGTGACGTTCGAGACGATGACATCGAGCAGGCCATACGCGTGGGGCGTGTCGATGTACTGGTATCGAAGGCGATCGCGAGGTCGGACGAAGGCAGCACCGGAGGCTCGGATAATGCCGACGATCGGGGTGATGACGCCGTGCTCCTGGTGCTGGCGCAGCTGGACCCGAGCCGTAACCGGAATCGATCCGAATGCCAGCGCGTGCACGGTGATCGGCGGAAAGAGGCCGTACGGCTGCGATGAGCCCTTCGGCGACTTCACGTAGGCCGGATTGACGGAGTTAACCCACGGTTCGCCAGGAGTGATCGGTACGATCACCGGCCAGTCCTGGCGGGTGTTGACGTAGATGAGCATCTGCGCCGGGGGCAAGTGCACGGTGATCTTCGCCTTGCGTATGTTGCTGGCCGTATCGCTGATGATGAAGCCCTGGCACTGGCTGCCGGTAGGTGCCGGCAATGGCGGCCCGTCCGGGGGCGGGCACGGTGCTGCCGCTGAGCGCGCCGGATTGGCGTTCGAGACATTGCTGAACAACAGGGCAGCGGCTGCGAGCGCGATGAGGCACGTGCGGGTGCCTTGGCTCTTGCGTAGCGCGGTCAGCATCGGCGCCTTTCCTGCAGCCGGCCGGAGTGGATAGCTGCGGCAGAGCTGATGGGCGGACGCTGTCGCATCCGCCCACCAACTCAGCGTGTTGTCACGGGCTGGTGATCGTTACGTTGCCTGCAGTCGAGCTCACAGCGTAGGTGGCCTGGAACGAGGCTTGATCGCCTCCGTTGATCAGACCGAAGCAACCGGTGACGTTCGAGATCGTCAGCGTCGGGTCGGGGCTGATCGCCAGCTGATGGGTCGAGTTGGTGAATGTGGCATTCACGGTTCCGGTGACGTCGAAAACGCACGATGTCGCGTCTGGCGACGACACGTGCGCGTTGATGTTGGTGATCTGCCCGGACGTCACGCCAGTGCCGCTGTCGTAGCTGACGGCCTGGAGATTCCACGCGCCAACGCCGGTCGGGTCGAGCTCGAGACCCAGCGGCCCGAGGCAGTTCGTCCAGGTTGTCGACGGTCCGCTGATCTGAGCGATGTTCGTGCCGCTCAGGCCGGTACCGACGGTCGTCGAACCACCGGCTGTGCCCGAGTCACACGACAGGCCCAGGCCGCTCGTCGTGTCGGTGAACAGGATGTCCGGGTTCGTCGACGTGTGGTCACCGACGGTGGCGCCGTTGAACGCGACTGTGCCGGTGGCCGAGCCGACGGTGACCGTCCACGTGCCGGCTGCCGATGCGGAACCCATGCCCAGTATGAGCGCGGCGGCGGCGCCGCCGCCTACGATGAGCGCCTTTACCAGTCGAGAGGCCATGGAGATGTCCTTTCGGAACGGGGGAGGGGACGGCCGGACTTTAACCAGATGGACGCTGATTACTCCAGAGTAGGTATCAAATTTGTAAATGCGAATTGCATTCACGGACGGAATTCACGAAGTTTTCGCAGGAGTTCGTACGCATCGTATGACTTCCCGGCCGGCCTATTGCGCAAGAATTCGCGGCCATGCTAACCGATAGGCGAAACCAGCGGTATCTCTAAACCAAGCCCAGCATACAACGGGTCTCGGTACCTACTCAGGGGTAGCCAAACATGTTTCCGCGTTGTAAGTTCCCTGCGAGCTCACCCCCACCCTGCCGGGCATTCGCGCGAACGTGAATCGCTGCGGCGATTGCTTTACGCAGTCGGATCGGAAGACTGGAGCGTGCCGCGACATTGTCGAGCGCGCAAAACCGTTGACCGATTCTGACCGCGTTTCTGTCGTCCTCATATTCGGAGGTAGCAGTGACCGCATGGAACGGAAAGCGTCTGATCGCACTCGGATTCGCCGCGGCGACCGGTGTTGCGCTCCTGACGGCGCCCAGCCCGGCCGGCGCCGACGCGACCGCCGCCGCCACGCTGAACGTCGCGTACGACGCGAGCGGCACCAGCACCATCGCCAAGACCGGTTCGAGCGTGAACCTCGGCCCGACGACGCTCACCACGGCGATCAACCCTGACGGCACGTTCACCGGACATCTGCCCCTGCCGCCCACCTCGACGTCGTTCAAGGCCCTCGGCCTGCTGCCGACCAACGCCACGGTCACCTTCATCGAGGCGGCGCCGCTCACCGGCGTGCTCAAGAGCAACCCGAAGCCCACGATCAGCAGCACCGCGTCGGTCTACATCAAGCTGAGCGACGTCACGGTCGCCGGCCTGCCCGCTCTCGTCGGCGACCATTGCCAGACGGCCGATCCGGTGTCGATACCGGCCGCGACGCCTGAAGGGCAGGTATTCAACGTGACCACCGGTGGCACGCTCACCGGCACGTTCACGGTTGGCAACTTCGAGAACTGCGGCCTGACCACGCCGCTACTCAACCTGCTCGTGCCCGGCCCGAACAACACGGTGACGTTGCAGCTCACCAACGGCCGGATCATCACGTAAGGCCCGGGCAGATGACGACCCTCGGCCTCCGACCGGCCCTGCCCCCCAGGGCCGGTCGGACCGAGGCGTCAGCGTCCGGTCAGCCCGACGTGCCGGCCCGGCTGGCCCCGATGATGCGTCCGGTGCTGCCGGAGCTCATCGCCTACATCACCGACGAGATCCAGCGCCAGATCGTCGAATACTCCGACGAGTCCGACGAGAGCATGGTGGCCACGACCCGTGTCGGGGTGTCCCGGGCGATCACGTACTTCGTCGATCACATCGAGGATCCGTCGGTCTCGCGCGACGAGGTCGACGAGCTGTTCCGCCGCCTCGGCCAGGGTGAGGCGTTCGCCGGACGCAGCCTGGACTCGCTGCGGACGGCCTACCAGATAGCAGCGCGCCGGGCCTGGAAGAGCCTGCACGCGTTCGCGCTCGCCCAGGGGCTTCCGTCGAGCACCCTGGGCGAGCTGGGAGATGCCCTGTTCGACTTCATCAACGTGCTGTCCGACCAGTCGGCGGCCGGATTCCGCGACGCGCAGACGCAGCTGTCCGATGCCGCCTACCAGTGGCGCGAACGGCTGTTGCAACTGATCCTGTCCGCGCCAGCGAGCAGTGAGCGAGAGATTCGTGAGCTGGCCGCGAGTGGCAGCTGGCCGGTTCCGACGCAGGTCGTGATGATCGCGATCGCACCGACTGCCGGCAAGACGCTGCCCTCGCCGCGCCGGCTGCACCCGCGCACCCTGGCGGACCTCAAGGGCGAGGTCGGCGTCGTGTTGCATCCCGCGCCGTGGACGGCCGGCGCGCGCGCCGAGATCGAGAGCATCTTCGCCGGTCACACCGTGTCCATCGGCTCACCCGTGCGGCTGGGCGACGCCGTCGCGTCGCTGCGCTGGGCCCGCCGCGGGCTGCAGCTCATGCAGCTCGGCGTGCTCGAACGCCAGCCTGTCCTCGACTGTGGCGCGCATCTGGCCACGCTGTGGCTGCACTCCGAACCGCTGCTCGCCGAGCGACTGTGTCGTCGAGCGCTCGGCCCCCTGTACGCCGAGCCGCCGCACAGCCGTCGCATCCTGGCCGAGACACTGCTCGCCTGGATGGAGACCCGGGGCAGCGCGCCCATGCTCGCGCGCCACCTCGGCAAGCACGCGCAGACGATCCGCTACCGGCTCAAGCGCGTGCACGACCTGTTCGGCGACGCGCTCGAGGACGACGAGCGGTGCTTCGAGATGCACCTGGCGCTGCGAGCCACCATGCCGCTCTGGACGGCGGAGCGCCCCGGCCGCACGTGACTCGCGCCTCCTACAGCGTGGAGAGGTTGATCGCGTCAGCCATGGCCTGGTAGCCGGCGGGGTTGGGATGCAGATGATCGCCGCAGTCGTAGGCAGCGAGCAGTTGCTGCGGATCGGCAGGGTCGCGAGTCACCTGGTCGAAGTCGACGACCGCGTCGAAGACACCGCCGCTGTCGCGGATGAACGCGTTGACCTGCTGGCGGTTGGCCTCGTAGGCATCGGTGTATTCGCGCCAGCCCTTGAACGCGGTGATCGTCGCGGCGACGACGCGCAGTCCGTAGCCGTGGGCCTGCATGGCGATCTGGCGCAGGCCGTCGATCACCTGGTCGGGCGGCGTGCCGGCCTTGAGATCGTTGATGCCCTCCATCACGATGACCGTACGGACACCGGTCTGGGAGAACACGTCGCGATCCAGGCGGGCGAGCGCGCGGACTCCGGCGCCACCGGACCCGGGGTCGCCGTTGAACCCGTCGGTGACGACCTTGTTGCCGCTGATCCCCTCGTTCGCCACGCCATACGTCGGCGTGCGGGTGAGCAACCGTCGGGCGAGATCGTTCGGCCAGCGGTCGTTGCCGCTCTGGGTCGAGCCGTAGCCGTCGGTGATGGAGTCGCCGAGTGCCACGACCGTGCCGGCGGACGACGTGACGTCGATGCCCGACAGCAACGTCCAGAATCCGAACGTGTACATGTTCGGGAACGTGGTGACGTCGTTCGTCCGGTCGCCGCTGTAGTCAGCACTGCTGTACATATCCTGCATGCCCAGGCTGTGCTGGGACGCCAGTAGCACCGGGCCGGGCAGGTACAGGCTGACGAGCAGGCTCGTGTCGGCCGGGACGTCGAACCGCAGTGAATCCGACATGACCTGCCCGCCCGCCGGAATCGTCACGGTGCGCCGCCCGCCGAACGTCAACGTGCGCGGCGCCGCCGTGCTGGCGCTGCCGGTCGCCTGAACGGCGATCGTCGCGTGCCCGATGGTTACGGGTGCGCGGCCGAAGGCGTTGTCGAGCCGGATACGCGTGTGCGTACCGCCGATGCTGGTGTGCTCGACCATGCGCAGGGTGCGGTCGGTCCACGGACCGTTCACCAGGCCGTCGTCGATGGCAGTCGACCAGGTGCCGGCCCAACCGGATGTCGCCGCCCGCAGCGCGATCGCGAACACGTGCAGCTGGCCGCCGCTCGCCGTCGGCAGGGTCACCGACCGTACCGTGCGGTTCGGATCGGTCGGCGCGAGCACGGTGTAGAGCTTGGTGTCGGTGAACGTCGCTCCGGTCGGGCTGTTCCGGTGCGGCATGGTGAGCGTCTTGGTGTCGTTCACGCCGGACACCCAGTCCGGGGCGGTGACCTGGTAGGCAGCGTGGCTGCCGTCCGCGTAGTTGATCGTGCCGGAGCCGGTCGCGTCGCCGTTGGTGCCGGTGACGACCAGCGCGAGCGCGGTGCCGGATCCGCGCAGGGTGATCGTCTGCCCGGCGGCGACGACGTTGTCGAGATGGCCGGCCGCCGCCTTGGGCCAGGTGAGCGTCGTGGCGGCGACGGTCACCGTGGCACCGGGTTGCCATCCCGCAGCAGCGAGATCCTCGGCCGAGAGGCTGTAGCCGTGGCCGTCCAGGTCGGCCGCCTGCGGGGCCTTGCCGGTGGCGATGCCGACATTGTCGAAGGCGGCGGCCAGGCTGTTGTAGGTGGTGGCCGGCGCCGCCTGAGCGGGAGCCACCAGCGCGGAGGCGACAAGGCATCCAACGGCAAAGGCGACCAGTCGGGGGTGGCGCATGGCGAGCTCCTCTCGGATTGTGGTTCGTTCGCCCCGCTATGTGGAGCGAACGAACCACAATCGGGGTCAGGGGGCGAGGGTGGCGGCGTAGATCTCCAGGCGGGCGTCGTTGGGCAAGGTGATCGACAGGACGCTCTTGCCGGCGGCGAGCGGCAACGAGGTGCCGAAGATCTGCACCGGCGGGCCGTCGACACCCTGGCCGGCCTTGATCCGATGCTCCATCGCGATCTCGACGGTGTTGCCGTTGTGCCCGGCGCCGGCGGCCCAGTCGGTGAGCGCGAGCGGCACGGACGCCGTCGTCCCATCCGTGTACGTGATGGTCGCGGCGCTCACGACGTCACCGTTGTGAGTGGCGCCGAGCAGGCGCAGCGCGCCGTATTGCCCGGACGGCAACAACACCTGCTGGCCGTGGGCCTCGACGAAGTTGTTCGCCGTACCGGTGGCGTCGGGCAGGTCGTACGTGACTCCGTGCAGTGCGCCAGCGCCGGCGGCCGGCAGCAGCGCGGCGTCGTAGCTCCAGCCGCCGCCGTCGAAATTGCCCTGCGTGGACGCGGACGCGCTGGCGGTGCCGTCGTGGTCGGCGTCGCGCGTCAGGTCGACGCCGCACTGACCACCGACCGTCACGCCGCAGCGCGCCGCGCGTACCTGCACGGTCAGCTGCCTCGTGACGACGCCCGCACCGGCCACCCGCACCGTGACCGTCACCGGGTATGACCCCTCGGCCGTACCCGCAGGTATGGAAAGGCTCAGCGGGATGTCGTCGCTCGCGGGCAGCCCGTTCGAGTGCAGTACCTCGACCGGCGTGGGCGACGAAGGCTTCCAGCCCGCTGGGCCGCGAACCGTCAGCTGCATCGTCTTGCTGCCCGGCCACTGGCCCACGACGTTCACCGTCGTCGACACCGACCGCTGCGCCGTCGAGACGACCACCGTGCCCGGGTTGACGGCTGCGCTCAATGCGACCCGCCCATCGGAAGCGGCGGGGTCGACCGACGGCGGTTCGTCGCCGGGATGCGTGCCCCACGTACTCGGCGCCGACGTCACCGTGTACGCCAGCGATCCGCCGTTGCGCAGGGCGTCCCATGACACCCAGGTCTTCTGCGTCGGGGCGCCGTTGACCCGGGCCGTCGCGACATAGCGGGCCTGATCCGAAACCCCTGGGGCGGTGATCGTCAAGGCCTTCTGTCCTATGTGGACGGTCGCGGACGGGAACTGCGGCGTCGACAGCACGAAGTAGTTCGAGCCGCTCATCGTCGGGTAGATGCCGAGCGAGCTGAACACGTACCACGCCGACATGGTGCCGAGGTCGTCGTTGCCGGTCATGCCGTCCGGGCCGGTGGTGAACAGCGTGTAGGCGGCGCGCACGACGGTGGCCGTCTTGGCCGGAGCGCCGGCCCAGGCGTACATGTAGGGCGACAGCAGGTCGGGCTCGTTGTTCGGGTTGTACGTCGCCTTCGAGTAGTAGTCGTAGGGCGAGGCGATCCAGTCATTGCGCGTCGTGCCGGCCGGATCGGTCAGCAGGTGGTTGTAGGCGAAGAAGTCGTCCAGGCGCTTCTCGGTGGCCGGGCGTCCGCCGAGCAACGAGACGAGGCCGGCCGGGTCCTGCGGCACCAGCCACTGGTACTGGTACGAGCCGCCTTCGTGGAACGCCTCGGACGCGCCGACCGGGTCGTAGGGCGCGAGCCACGTGCCGTCGGCCAGCCGCGGCCGGAAGTGGTCGATGCGCGAGTCCCAGAGATTGCGGTACCAGCGCCCGCGCTGCGCGAACATCGTCGCGTCGGAGTCATGGCCCAGGCCGGCGGCCATCAGCGACAGCGAGGCGTCGGCGGCGGAGTACTCGAGCGTGGCGCTCGCGGGGTGAGCGCAGTCGTTGTCGCCGCCGTGGCTGACGCAATCCGTACCGACGCCGAGCCCGAACGGGATGTAGCCGTCCTTCTTGTAGTACTCGACGCCGGAGCGCCCGTTGTACTGGCTGTCGGCCGGCGGGCGCTCGGTGGCGTTCGCGCGAAGCAAGGTGTACGCCTCGGCCTCGTGGCCGGCGAGGAAGCCCTTCGACCAGGCCTCGACCAGGGTCGGCGTGACGGGGTCGCCGGTCATGATGTTGGTCTCGCTGTCGGCCAGCGCCCAGCGGGGCAACCAACCCCCTTCGCGTCCGATCGCCAGCAGCGACAGGTCGTCATCGCGCGCCACCTGCGGTTGCAGCATCTCGAGCAATTGGTTCTGCGGACGGTAGGTGTCCCACAGCGAGAAGTTCTGCCGCGGCGTGTAGTCGGTCGCGGTGTGAACGACGCCGTCCCAACCGAAGTAGCGACCGTCGACGTCACCGGCAAGGTTCGGGTGCAGCATCGAGTGGTAGAGCGACGTGTAGTACGCGACCTGCCGGTCGTGCGTACCGCCGGAGATCGTCGCCCGGCCCAGCGTGTCCTCCCAGCGCTTCTGTAGCGCGGTTCGCGCGGCGTCGAAGTCGAAGCCCGCCCCGGTCTCGGCGGCCAGGTTCGCCCGCGCGCCGGCCACGCCGGTGTAGCTGAGCCCCACCTTGACGACCACCGAGTGGGCGTCCGCGAAGCTCACCCACGCGCCGTTGCCGCCGTTCGTGGTCGACGCGTCCCGGCTACCCGGGGTCAGGGTGCTCTTCGACCAGGTCCCGTACGTGCTGAACGGCTGGGAGAACGTCGCGCTGAAGTAGACGGTGTGCTGATCGTGCCCGGCACAGAAGCCGCCGTCGTGCACGCGTCCCTCGATGGTGCTGTCGCCGACGACGTGCACCTCCGAATCGAGCACGGGCATGTTCGCCTTGCCGGTGTTGAACAGGACGTTGGCCGGCTGCCCGGCCGGGAACGTGTAGCGCTGCCAGCCGGTGCGGTCGGTGGCGGTCAGCTCGGCGTTGATCTGGTAGCGCGAGAGGCCGACCTGGTAGTAGCCCGGCGTGGCCGTCTCGTCGTCGTGCGAGTACGGCGAGGTGTACGCGCTCGGGTCACCGCTGGTCACCGCGCCGGTCGTCGGCATGATCGGCAGCTCGCCGACCACGCCGCAGCCCACCCCGGACAGGTGCGTCTGGCTGAAGCCGAAGATGCTGCTCTGCTCGTAGTCGTAGCCGCCCTGGCCGCCGGTATCCGGACTGACCTGCACCATGCCGAACGGCGCACTCGCGCCGGGGAACGTGTTGCCGAAGTTCTCGGTGCCGACGAACGGGTTGACCAGTGAGGTCAGATCGGCTGGTGCCGCGGCCGCCCCGACGACGGTAGTGGCCGCGATGCCGGTGACCAGGATGCTGGCGCCGAGTGCGGCGGCCCATCGGACGATCGACGCCATGCGAATCCTTCCGACCCCCGCTGGTTCAGCACCTACAGCACCTTCAGCACTGGCAGCACTGGCAGCACTGGCAGCGTTGTCAGAGGCGGGCGAGGCTGGATCGGCGGGGTGATGTGGGGGACTTGTGCCGATCGTCACGGGGATTCAACGTCAAGTCAAGAGGCATGCCGCAATACGGGCCATCGCTATGACATCGGTGTCGTGGGGTTGATCAGCCGTAGTCGCCGAACCGTGGGGCATAGGTTTCGAGGGCGACTCGGGCACCGCTCGCCGCGAAGCTGATGGCGTGGTACCACCCGCAGAGCAGCAAGAGGTCGAGCAACTGGTCGTCGGCGAACCCGGTCGTCAGCCGGTGCCAGAGGTCATCGTCGAGGTTCGCATCGTCGTGCAGGGCGTCGACCGATTCGATGAGTAGCCGGTCGCGATCGTCCGTCCAGCACGGGTCGCTCGCGGAGCCGTGGGTGAGCGAGGTGACGTGCTCGCGGGTGAGGCCGGCCCGCTCGGAGTAGTGAGCGATGTGGACGCCCCACTCGTACTCGCATCGGCACCGGGCACACGTCCGGTCGATGACGATCTCGCGGTCGCGCATGGACAGCGAGAGCTGCTTGTTGAGCTCGTAGCGACCCCAGCCCTGCATGGCCGTGGCCATCGGGACGTTTCGCGCGAACGTCCGGAACAGCAGGATCGGGGTCGCGCCCGGTGGCACCATGGCCTCCAGGGTTCGGGCGACATCGGGCGGGTAGGGCGGCTGGACTGGTTCGATTCTGGTCACGGGCTTCCTCGCTGTTTCTATATCCGAAACGTTCAGGGAGGCACGCTAACGTTTCGGATACAGAACCGTCAAGGGAGTACCTGATGGCGTCACGAACCCCCCGACCCGGCACGCCGGTCCGTGGATCGACGACCGGGCGGCCGGTCATGGCGGCGCTGGACCTGCTGGGCCGGCGATGGGCGCTCCGGATTCTCTGGGAGCTGCGCCACGGGCCGCTCGGCGCGCGCGCATTGCGGGCTCGCTGCGACGGGATGTCCTCGAGCGTGCTCTACGAGCGGCTCCGCGAGCTGACCGAGGCGCGACTCGTTCGCCAGGACGGAACCGAGGCCTACCTGCTCACCGATCTCGGGGCGTCACTCGGCGCGGCGCTCGAACCGCTCGATGCGTGGGCGACGACATGGGCGCGGACCCGTTGATCAAGCGGGTCAGGGCCGCTGCCGCCGGGCGGGGCGCTCGCCGGAGCCACGCGCGATCAGCTGGGTCGGCAGCAGGACCCGACGGGCCGGCCCCTGCGCCCCCTCGAGCCGGCCGAGGACCAGGTCGGCGCCGAGCTCACCCATCCGTTCCGGGTCGTGCGCGATGACCGTGACGTCGAGCAGGTCGGCCAGATCGAAGTCGTCGAAGCCGACCAGCGCCGGTGGGTTCTCGTGTCCGCGCAGTGCGCGCAGGGCGCCGATGGTGATCCGGTTGTTGGTGGTGAACAGCGCGGTCGGCGCCGGATCGATCTCCAGCAGCTCGCGGACCGCCCGCTCGGACGTCTCGACGTCGTGCGAGTCGGAGCGCACGTACTTCTGCCAGTTCGCGATGCCGGCCGTGGTCATCGCGCTCTCGAAGGCGGCGATGCGCTCGCGGTGCGTCTCGAGCCGGCTCAGGTCACCGACCAGCCCGATGCGCCGGTGCTTGTGGTGCAGCAGATGCTCGACCGCCTGGTGCACCCCGCCGACGTTGTCGAGCACGATCGTGTCCGCGACGATGTCCTCGGGCGGGCGATCGAGGAACGCGACCGGTGTGCCCAGTCGGCGCTCGGCGTCGAGGTAGCCGTGGTCGGTGCCGCTCGTGACGATCAGCATGGCGCTGACCCGCCGTTCGAGCATGTCCGCGACGAGCCGGTGCTCGAGATCCGGGTCCTCGTCGCTGCTCGCGGTGATCAGCTGCAGCCCGTCGGCGCGCAGCCGGCGCTCGGCGCCGCGCGCGATGCGCGAGTAGAACGGGTTGGCGAGGTCGCCGATGATCAGGCCGACGGACGTCGAGCGGGCCCCGGAGCGCAGTTCGCGAGCGATCGTGTTGCGCCGGAATCCGAGCTGGGCGGCGGCGGCCTGCACCTTTGCGGCCGTGGCCTCGGCGACGTACTGCTCGCCGTTCATCACGCGGGATGCGGTCTTGAGGCTGACCCCGGACAGCGCAGCGACCTGGCGCAGCGTGGGCCGGCTCGGCACGGCCCGCTCACTTTGATCTGACATCGTTATCCTGGTTCTCGGCCGGGCAGTGTGATCTCGGCGCGGAGGTGCGTTCCGGAAGCATAGGTTACGGACGTCTGTCGCGGGTGAAGCCCGGGCCGGCCGGGGACAGATCGGACCGACAACGTTGTCCTACCGACGGCCGAGGGCGGCACGAAGAAGCGCAGCCCCCGGTGGCCAGTACCGGGGGCTGCGCGATTCCATCCTCGCGGGGCAGCGCGGTTCGCGTACCCGTAGAACTACGTGTGTTTCAACCCTTGATCGCCCCGCCCAGGCTGGCGCCGCGCAGGAAGAGGCGCTGGACCAGCAGGAACAGCACGATCGGGATCAACGTGGAGATCAACAATCCGGCGAGCAGGATGTCGAGCTCCACGCTGCCGGCGAGCGTGGGCAGCCGAACCGACAACGGCTGTTTGCCCGGATCGGGCAGCACGAGCAGCGGCCAGAGGAAGTCTTTCCAGGACGCGATGATTGCGAAGACCGACACGACGCCGAGGATCGGGCGCGACATGGGCAGCACGATCGACCAGAGCAGCCGGAACGGGCCGGCGCCGTCCGCGCGAGCCGCCTCGAAGATCTCGCGGGGCAGGTTGTCGAAGAAGCGCTTGATCAGCAGGATGTTGAACGCGTTGGCGCCGGCCGGCAGCCACACCGCCCAGAACGAGTTCAGCAGCGAATGGTGCAATACCGGCGGATTGAGGATCGTCAGGTACAGCGGGACGAGCAGCACGACTGTGGGTACCAGCAACGTGCCCAGCACCAGGCCGCTGAGTATGGGGCCGTACTTCGGGCGCAGCACCGACAGGGCATAGCCGGCGGTCGTGGCCACGAAGATCTGCGCGAGCCACGACCCGGCGGCCAGCACGACGGTGTTCCAGACGTAGTGGCCGAGCTGCATCGTGGTCCAGGCCGTCGAGAGATTCGCCCAGTCCATGCCGTGCGGCCACAGCGCCATCGGATGGCGGAGGGTGTCCTGGGTCGGGGTGATCGCCGACTTGGCCAACAACAGGATCGGCCCCAGCCCGATCACGACGAGGGCGGCGAGCAACAGGCCCTGGGTGATCCGCAGGCCGTACCGCACGATCGGGCGACGCCGGTCGCTGTTCGAGAAGATCATGAGGTGCTCCACGATCGGGTGAGCCAGAAGTAGATAGCCGACAGCACGGCCAGGGCACCGGCCAGCATCACGCTCAGAGCCGTCGCCGCGCCGTAGTCACCACCGAGGCTGTTGCCGAACGCGTAGTTGTAGATGAGCAGTAGCACGGTGATGGTGGAGTTCGAGGGGCCGCCACCGGTGAACAGGTACGGCTCGAGGAACACCTGCGCCGTGCCGATCAGCTGCAGGATCAGCGTGATCAGCATGACGCCGCGCAGCTGCGGCATCGTCACGTGCCAGACCTTGCGCCACGTCGAGGCTCCGTCGACCGACGCCGCGTCGTACAACTCGGGCGGCACCGATAGCAGAGCGGCCAGGTAGATGATCACCGTGCCGCCCGCCGCCGCCCAGGTCGCCTCGAGCACGAGCGACGGCATCGCGGTGGATTCGGACTGCAGCCACGGGTAGGGCCCCAGGCCGACCCATCCGGCGATGGTATTGAACACGCCGGTCGGACTGCCGTCGTAGAAGAACTTCCACAACAGGACGGCCACCACGGGCGGCACGACGACCGGCAGGTAGGCCAGCGCCGAGTACAGCCCGCGCCAGCGCCGCACCTCGCTCATCAGCACCGCCGCCACGAGCGGTATCGGGTAGCCGAAGACCAGCGCGAGGAACGTGAAGTACAGCGTGTTGCGCACGGCGGTGCCGAGCAGCGGATCGTCCAGCACGTGGCGGAAGTTCGAGAGGCCGACCCAGTGCGCGGCGGTGGCCAGATTCGTCTCCTGCAGGCTCATGACCACCGCGCGCACGATCGGGTACCACGAGAAGACACCGAACACGACCAGCATCGGCAGCAGCAGGATCAGGGTGGACAGCCCGCCGCCGCGTACCCAGCTCAGCGGCGAGCGGCGACGACGCCGCCGCCGGGCAGCGGGGCCTGCGGGCGAGGGCTTGTCCGACCGCGAGCGAGTCAGGGGACGCTCGCGGTCGAACAAGTCGGGAGGTGCCGAAGCCATCTGGTCGGTCAGCCTCGGTCGAGAACGTTCTGGATGTCGCCGTTGGCCTTGTTCAGCAGCGAGTCGATGTTCGCGTTCTTGTTGGTCAGGACGGCCTGCACCACCGGGTCGAGCGCGGTGTAGAGCTCCTGGGTGTGCGTGGCCGGTTCGGGGACCAGCGTCTGCGAGAAGACCCCGGTGGTGAACGACGTCATCTGCTTGAGCGGGACGTTGACGTAGCTGGCGATCCAGCCGTTGTACTTGTCGAGCAGGTCCTTGTTGAAGATCGGCAGCGCCGGGGTGCCGACCGGCTGCTTGCCGGCCGCCAGGGTCTTGGCGTCGAGCTGGGCGCCGTCCTGGGTGGTGAGCTTGCGCATGTAGTAGAAGTCGATCCACTTCATGGCCGCGTCCTTCTGCGCGTCGCTGGCCTTGGTGCTCACCACGGCGAGGGTGCCGCCACCGAGGATGCCGGCGTCCGAGGACGACGAGTCGAGCGGCAGGGTGGCCAGCCCGTAGTCCGAGGGGTTGATCTTGTTCTGCTGGACGAGGCTGGTGTAGACGTCCGAACCGCCCATGTACATGCCGATCTTGCCGGCGGCGAAGGCCTGGTTGATGGATCCCCAGTCGTAGAGGAAGTTGCTGCCCATCGCCTTGTCGTCCCACCGCATGTCGTGCAGCTTCTGCAGGGCCGCCTTGGTCTGCGGGTTGTTCACCGTGGCCTTGCCGTCAGCGGACTCCATCCGGCCGCCGAGAGCGTAGGTGAGGGTGGTGAGCATCCAGCCGCCAGTGGCGTTCTGGGTCATCTCGGCGTAGCCGGCCTGGCCGGTCTTGTCAGCGATCTGCTTGGCGTCGGCGCGGACCTCGTCCCACGTCGTCGGCGGCTTGTCGGGGTCGAGGCCGGCCTGCTTGAACAGCGTCCGGTTGTACTGCAGACCCACTCCGTACGCCGCCCACGGGACGCCGTAGATGTCGCCGTTGGCGGCCTTCCCGGCGTCGAGCACCTTGGGGTTGAACTGGTTCGCGTAGGACAGGGACTTGAACTGAGTATTGAGGTTAGCCACCTGCTGGCGCTCGATGAGCCCCTTGCCGTCGGTGAACGGGATGGTGAAGACCGTGGGCAGCGTGCCCCCGGCGAGCTGGGCGGCGAACGTGGTCGCCTTCCACTCGTACTCCTTGGGCTGCAGCTTGATGGTCGGGTTCTGCAGCTCGAACTGCTTGACCTGGGCGTTGAAGGTGTCGAACGCGGCCTTCTCGCTACCGGGCTTCAGCGAGACGACGCTCAGTGTGACGTTGCCGGGCTTCTTGTCCTCAGCCTTCTTCTTGGACGAGCTGCAGGCGGCGAGCCCGCCCACGGCCACGACGCCCGCGAGCGCGGCGGCCAGCATCTGAGAGGTCTTCATCGGGATGTCTCCACTTCGGTGAGGGTCGGATAGCGCTCGGTGCGCAGCCACACTGCGGTGTCGGTGGGCACTGCGCCTTCGGCCAGCTCGCCGCTGGCCAGCAAGATCTCGCTCTGCTCGGGGATCGCCACGGGCTCGGCGCCGAGATTGACGAGGCATTCGAATCGGTCGCCCCGGCGGAACGCCAGCACGTCGACGCCCCGGTCGAGCCACTGCATCGACTCGACGCCCAGAGTGGCGGCCCTGATCCGCAACGCGCTGCGGTACAGGCTCAGCATGGACGTCGGATCGGCCGCCTGGGCCTGGGCGCTGAGCGGTGCCCAGTCCGTGGGTTGCGGCAACCAGGGATGGCTCGCCGCATCGTCCGGGCTGAAACCGTACGTCGGCGTACTGACGGTCCAGGGCATGGGCACCCGGCAACCGTCGCGTCCCGGATCGCTGCCGCCGGAGCGGAAGTGCATGGGATCGTGACGTCGCTCGTTCGGCAGGTCCTCCACTTCGGGCAGGCCGAGCTCCTCGCCTTGGTAGATGTACAGCGAGCCTGGCAATGCCATCGCCAGCAGCGCTGCGGCCCGAGCTCGGCGGGTCCCGAGGGTGAGGTCGGCCGGTCCGGCGGCCTCGTGTTTCGCGGCGAAGGAGAACGACGTGTCTGCTCGGCCGTAGCGGGTCACCGGGCGGGTGACGTCGTGGTTCGACAGCACCCAGGTGGCTGGCGCGCCGACCGGGGCGTGCGTGGCGAGCGTTGTGTCGATGGATTCGTGCAGGCGCGCGGCGTCCCAAGGGCAGGCGAGGAATTCGAGGTTGAATGCGGTGTGCAGCTCGTCGGGCCGGAGGTAGCGCGCGAGCCGGTGGGCGTCGGGCAGCCAGATCTCGCCGATGAGCACGCGCGGATCCGGGTAGGAGTCGGCGACGCGCCGCCAGTCCCGGTAGATGTCGTGGAGCCCGTCGCGGTCCTCGTAAGGGTGCTCGCCGGGGCCGGCTTCTGGGTTCAGCTCGGGTAGGGCGGTGTCCTTGACCGGCAGGGCGGCCGAGTCGATCCGCACGCCGGCGGCGCCCCGGTCGAACCAGAATCGCAGGACGTCCTCGTGCTCGCGGCGTACGTCGGGGTGCTCCCAGTTGAGGTCGGGCTGCTCGGGCGCGAACAGGTGCAGGTACCACTCGCCGTCGGCGCCGTCCTCGGTCTTGGTGCGCGTCCAGGCCGAACCGCCGAAGATCGAGGCCCACCCGTTGGGTGGCTCGTCCCCGGGGCCGGAGCGGAACCAGAACCGCTCGCGTTCGGGCGAGCCGGGCCCGGCCTCGAGCGCGGCCTGGAACCACGCGTGCTGGTCGGACACGTGATTGGGGACGACGTCGACGA
>Ga0137412_10000638_pt1 | contig 25469 bp, 23 predicted proteins | sample CZODoug2_1_16fun_FD_122160 | JGI IMG/M metagenome (GOLD analysis project Ga0137412, IMG submission 122160) | Vadose zone soil fungal communities from Angelo Coast Range Reserve, California, USA - CZODoug2_1_16fungal (Hybrid Assembly) | ecosystem: Environmental > Terrestrial > Soil > Vadose zone... | reverse complement strand
CTCACCCGTGATTGCTCGTCCGATTTGCCGTCAGAGGTACCGCCGAGGGCGTACATGGCGCCCCGGGTTCGCTGTCCATGAGAGTTCTCAAAGGGGAGACAGTTCATGAGTTACGACCCACGCTCGGCCACCGGAATACCCACCGAACCGGTCGGCTCGCTACCCCGAGCCAGTTCGCTGCAGAGGCTGTACGCGCAGTACGACGCCGGACAGGCCAGCCGGGAGGACCTGCTGGCCGCCCAGGACGCGGCGGCGAAGGACTCGATCGAGCGCGGCGAGGCCACTGGCGCGGCGATCGTGTCCGACGGCGAGCAGCGAGCGTCGAGCTTCGCCACCTACCCCCTCGCCGACACCCTGGCCGGCACCGGCCTGGCCAAAAACCTGGCGGGCGACAACGGCCAGTTTTTCGCGATCTTCGCTGACGGACACCACCGGCAGCTGCCGCGGCTGACCGGAGGCCCGTTCCGCTACCAGACGTTCGCGGCGGACTATCTGAAGTTGTCCCTACCCTACGCGAGCAAACCGCTGAAGCAGGCTGTGATCGCGCCTTCGATGATGATGTTGCTCTATCCGCTGACCGGCGAGCTGCCCGGCTACTCGCGCGAGCAGTTCGAGAACGACATCGTCGACGAGTGCGAGAAGGACATCCGGCAGGCGTTCGCGGCCGGCGCCGTGCGGGTGTCGATCGACTTCACCGAGGGCAGGCTGGCGACCAGGGCGGACCCACGTAACCCGTGGACCGGGGCCGACCTGCTGCCAAGGTTCATCGAGCTGAACAACCGCGTGCTCGCGAGGTTCACCGCCGAGGAGCGGTTCAACATTGGCATCCATACCTGCCCCGGCGGCGACCGCGACTCGGTGCACTCCGCGGACGTGCCCTACAACAACCTGCTGGGCACAATGTTCGACCTCAACGCCGGCTACTTCCTGATCCAGCTCGCCAGCGAGCGGGACAAGGACCCGGTGTACGAGTCGATCGGCCGGCACCTGCGTACGGACGCCGACGGGGTCGCCCAGACCGCCTACATCGGGGTGATCAACCCGTTGAACCCGAGGGTCGAGAGCGCCCAGGAGGTGGCCGATGCGCTTTTGCGAGCCGCCAACTTCATCCCTAGGGAACAGCTGGGGGCCACCGACGACTGCGGTTTCTCGCCGTTCTCCATCGACGAGAAACCCAGCCACGGCTCCCCCGACTTCGCCCGGGACATCGCCTTTGAGAAGATCACGAACCGGGTGGAGGGCTGCCGCCTGGCGGCGCAGAAGCTCGGCCTGTAGACCTTCAGCCGGCCTGGTCCGGCGCGATCCCGTGCGAGCGCAGCAGGAGCACGCCGAGCTCGCGTGCTGCTCCAGCGGCGCTCGCGTCGCCCTCGGCGGCGGCCATGATCGAACCCTTCATCAGGATGTGCCACTGTCGGGCGAACCGCTCAGCGTCGGCCACGCCGGCCGCCTCGGCCAGCTCCCGCAGGTAGCCGCGGATATTCGCGAGGTGCCGCACGGTGGCCAGGAACACCGGGTGCTCGCGGTCGTTGATCTCCATCATTGTGGTGAGGAAGACGCAGCCCTCGAAGTCCGGCCGGGCGAACCATTCGGCGAACAGCTCGAAGATGGCCAGCAGCCGCTCCGGCGGGCTTTCCCCCCGCAGCCGGCTCTCGTGCTTGAGCCATTCCTCGGTCCACAGCTGCTCGCGGCGCGCCAGGAAGTCCAGGATCAGGTCGTCCTTGGAGGGGAAGTTCCGGTAGAGCGTCATCTTCGCGGTGCCGGCATGCGTGACGACCGCGTCGACCCCCACGTCACGCACACCCTGGCGGGTGAACAGCTCATAGGCGGCCCGGCTGATGCGGTCGCCGCCGCTTCCCGGTGTGTGCCCGCCTCGGGGTTCGGGTGTCGCCGTCACGTCCGCCCGCCTTGTCGAGAAGTACTCGAAGGCTACCTCCAGAGGTCACCCCACGTTGGTCTGGTGCCCAGTCCCCGGCTGCCCTGGGCAGAGCCTGCTCCGCGCCGTGTCTGCCGTGCGCGCTCAGCGGGTCAGGGTGCGGCGGAATGCGGCTGGGGTGAGCCCGGTGCGCCGCAGGAAGAACTTGCCGAAGTTGGTCGGCTCGCTGAATCCGAGGCGGCGACCCACCGCCGAGGCCGCCAGGTCGGTGTAGGCGAGCAGCCGCTTGGCCTCCAGGGCGATTCGGTCGTCCAGCACCTCGCGCGCGGAGAGCCCGGTGGCGGCGGTGCTGGCTCTGGTCAGCGTGCGGACGCTGTAGCCGAGCCGGTCGGCGTAATCCGCCACCCGATGGGTGCGGGCGAAGTCGCGCTCCACCTCGGCGGCGAAGCGGGAGGCGATGCCGTCGGCGTCCCCTGAGGCCGGGCCCGCCGTGGCCGTTCTGGCGATGCGCAGCAGCAGCACGCTGAGCAGGTGCCGCCGAGTCGCGTCGGCGGACGCGGAGGGGCAGCCGGCCTCCAGGCGCAGCTGGCGGGCCATCTCCCGGATGCCGGGGTACACGCCCGCCTCCGGGTGCCACACCGGGCCGCCGCGCACGTCCCCGAGCGGCAGCGCCAGCTCGCTAGAACTGGACGCCGGCACTCCGTGGGTGAACAGCACCATCTCACCAGTCACCGGGGGACCGAACCGCTGCACCTGACCGGGGCGTACCCACAGCACCGTTGCGGGGCCGAGCAGGTGCTCGACAAAATCCACCTCGTGCCAGGTCTGCCCGGCGTCGACCAGCATGAGCTGGTGGAACTCGGTGCGATGCGGCTCGCCGAGGCTGGCTTCGTCACGCCGGCAGAGCTCGCCGCGGGCTAGTACCTCGAGCTCGAGGCCCGGCCCACCAGGGGCGTTGAACCCGATGCGCCGCACGCCGTCGCGTCCGATTGCGACCATGTCGAGTCCGCTCATCACCTTTCCGCTGGACTGAGGCTCGGCACAAGATTGAGGTCTCAAGCAAAGCAGGAGGAAGATCCCATGAGCAAGGTAGTCGTGTTCGGCGCCGCCGGGCGGGCCGGACAGCGGATTGTCGCCGAGGCCGCCGCCCGTGGCCACGAGGTGACCGCCGTGGTGCGCCGCCCGGAGACCGCGCCGGCGTTCGCCGACGGAGTGGCTGTGGTTACCGGGGATGCCACCTCGGCGGAGTCGGTCGGCGCGGTTGCCAAGGACGCCGACGCGCTGGTGGTGGCCGCGGGCGGACCGGGCCGGGAGTTCTACCGCACGGTGGCCGCTACCTTGGTCGGCGTCGCCGCGGCGCTGCCCCAGCCGGCGCCGCGGATCGTGCACCTCGGCGGCGGGGCCACACTGACCACCCCGGACGGCACCCGGTTCCTGGATCTGCCGTCCTTCCCCGCCGCGTACTTCGAAGCGGCCTCCGGCCAGGCCGATGCCCTGGACTTCTACCGGACCAGCTCCGGGGCGAGCTGGACCTACGTCTCGCCCCCGCCGCTGCACTTCGCCCCCGGAGAGCGCACCGGCACCTACCGCACCGATCTGGACCAGCCGGTGAACGGCCCGGACGGCCAGGCCAGGATCAGCTACGAGGACCTGGCGGTGGCCATCGTCGACGAGATTGAGCAGCCGAAGTTCCTGAACACCCGGTTCACCGCGGGGTACTGAGCGGCTCGGGCGCCGCGGCTCACCCGAAGACCTCGGTCTGGGCGCCGGCCGGGATGAGGTCATTGACCCGTGCCGTGTCGTCGGCGCGCCGCCAAATCTCGTAGCCGTTCTCCCGGCAGATTTTGCCGTCGCGCATCTCGAAGGCGTGGATCAGGCGCAAGCTGCAGCGGGTTCCTGGGGGGAAGGGGCAGTTGCGAAATCCCTCGGTGAGCAGGGTGATCTCGAAGATGCTGTCGTCGAAGACCCAGTCCTCCGTCGCGAACCGGTGCAGGTTGGTGATCTGATGAACCTGCATTGCGCTGAAGATCTTCAGGTATTCGCGCTTCACGGTCTCCTTGTCCCGCAGTACCAGCCCGCGGGCCGGGATCTCCCACACGATGTCGTCGGTGTAGACGCCGACCGCTAGGTCGATCCCCTCGGGGTTCTCGTTGTGGAAATGCTGCTCGACGGCGGCCAGGTTGGCGGCGATCGTGGCCGTGCGGGTCTCTTCGGTAGTAGCGGTCATCGGAGCTTGCTCCTCGCGTCGTTGTGACAGCCGAGCCTTGCTCGCTATCGTATATTTCATAGCGCCATTAGCTAGCTTTTTGCCACGCGACCGGTCAGCTGCTCGCCGGCAGCGTAAGCCGAGCTAGACACGCCTGTTCGTTGGCGATCAGATGCTCGTCGAGGGCCCGCGCCAGGTCCGTGGGCGAGCGCGTGCCCGCCGCGGTCACCAGCGTCTGATGCGCGGCGTGACGCTCCGCCCGCTGCTCGAAGGAACTGTCGAATACCACGCGGGTGTAGCGCTCCGCCGCGCGCCAGAGCTGTTCGAGGACGCGCATGTCCCAGCGGGAGGCGGCCGGCCGCAGCAGTAGCAGGTGTAGTGCGCTGTGGGTGTCCCAGAGCGCGTCCAGGTCCGGACCAGGGTCACCGATCGCGGCGAAGAGTTGCCCCAGCTTGGCAACGTCCTCCGAGGTCAACAGCTCGGCCGAGCGCGCGGCCAGGTCCGGCTCGATACGGCGTCGCAACCGGTAGATCCCGCGCAGCTCATCGCGGTCCAGCGGGGCGACCATCGCGCTGCGGCCACGACGCAGCACGATCAACCCCTGCGCATCGAGTCGGCTCAGCGCCTCCCGCACCGGGATGTGGCTCACCCCGAGCTGCTCGGCGAGCTCTCCAATTGAGAAGGTGCTGCCCGGCGCGAGGGAACCGTCGAGCACCGCCCTGCGCACCTCGGTGGCCACCCGGTCCACGGTGGAGTGCGGGCCGCCCACCGGCCGCAGCGCCGGGGATGCCGTACTGGCCGCGGGCTGGGTCGCGGCGGGCTCCGTGCCCATCCGGTACCTGTCTCTGTCAATCGCCATTACTCGCTATCATATATAGTCAGTGCCGACGGTGCTGGTCGTGCCGCACCTGTCGGACATTGCGTTCGCCTAGCGCCTCTGGCTAGCTCGCAACTGCCCGGGTGTGATGCCCTTGAGCCGGGAGAACACCCGCGTCATGTGCGCCTGATGGGAGAAACCGGTGCGCGCCGCGATGTCAGCCAGTGACAGATCGCTGGTCTCGAGCAAGGTGATGGCGCGATCGACGCGCCGGCGCAGCACGAACTGATGGACGGGGAGACCGGTCGCCCGGCGAAAGGCGCTGGCAAACGCCCGCCGCGGCAGCCCGGCCACGGATGCGAGCCGCTCAACAGTGGTGTCGGCGTCGCTCTCGGCGTCGATCGCGGTCAGCACCGCGTCGAGCCGGTGCGGGGTGAGAACCGGGCGCTGGCTGCGATCGCGCCGCGCGCGGGCCATGCCCAGCAGCGTCGCCAGGGTCACGCCGAGCATCCATTCGCGCACGATGGGTTCGGCCGGCGGCCAGTCCTCCAGCCGTCGGCACATCTCGGCGAGCATCGGATCGCGCATGGGCCGCTCGGCGGCGGAGGCCAGTTCGGCGATGGTCCCGCCCGCCTGGTCAAGGAGCCGGCGGGCAAGCGCGGCGTCGATCGCCAGCATGGTGAGCTCGCGGGCGTCGGCGATCAGGAACGAGGTGGCGCTGTGCGGCAAGCTGAGCAGCACGTCGCCCGGCCGGGTGAACACTCGCCGCGCGCCCGCGCCCAGATCGATCTCCGCGTAGGACGAACCGGCGCGCACCACGCGCAATTCGACCAGCCCGCTGGGCTCATGGCGGTAGTGGCCCGCGGGATAGCGGATGCGCGAGACGACAAATCCAGATTCCGCGATGGCCGTGCCTTCCATCCATCCAGGCTAAAGCGAGCCGTCAAGGCTAAATGATCCGCGCAAGAAGGCCCGAATCGTGCAACGTCCAATCGTGAAATATCTCGCCCGACGCTCGACCTAGGCTCCCGGAGCGAAACGGCAATCTGGGAGAGCGAAATGAAGGTAGGGATCATCGGCGCCGGGAGCCTCGGCACGGCGCTGGCCAAACGCCTGACGATCGCCGGTCATCAGGTCAAGCTGAGCTACAGCCGCGACGCCGAGAAGCTGGCGGCTACCGCGGCCGACTTCGGGGTCGGCCACGGCGAACCCGCCGACGTCAAAACCTGGGCCGACGTCGTCGCGCTGGCCGTCCCCTGGGGCGCGGTCGCCGACGCGGTCGCCCGGCTCGGCGACCTCACCGGCACGGTCCTGTGGGACTGCACAAATTCGCTGAAACCCGACATGAGCGGACTCGAGATCGGCACCACCACCTCCGCCGGCGAGGAGTTGCGCCGCCTGGCACCCGGCGCGCGCGTGGTGAAGGGGATCCCGACCTTCGCCGAGTTGCTCCATTCAGATGATCCACTGATCGGCGGCAAGCCCGCCGGGCTCTTCGTCGCCGGGGACGATGCCGAGGCCAAGGCGATCGTGAGCGGGCTGATGGCCGACCTGCCCGGCGCCGTGGTCGATGCCGGCGAACTGTACGCGGCCCGCTTCATCGAGCCCGCCTGGATCCTGCTCGTCCACCTCGCCTATCACCAAGGCCTGGGCCCGCGCATCGCGCTCGACCTGGTCCGCTGAATCGACGGAGCAATCCATGATCGGTCTCGACATACCCCACCGCAAGACGATCGCGGCGGGCCAACTGCTCATCGACGGCCAGTGGCGAGACGCCGCCAGCGGCGAGACCACGACGACGAGCGACCCGACCACGGAGGAGGTCATCACCACGATCGCGAAGGCGTCGGCGGAGGAGGCCGGCGAGGCGGTGGCGGCGGCGCGCCGCGCGTTCGAGGACGGGCCGTGGGGTCGGATGCACCACGAGGAGCGCGCGAAGATCCTCTTCCGGGTCGCCGACCTGTTGGACGAGCGCGCCGAGGACTTCGCGGTCCGCGAGGCGATGGACATGGGCATGCCCTATCACGACTTCCGGGACACCATCATGCCGTTCTGCTCGGGCCTGTTCCGCTTCCACGGGGCACTGGCGATGAGCGCGCTGGACGGCTCGTATCGCACCTCCTACGAACGCGACATCCGCATCCTGACCCGGCGCGAACCGCTGGGCGTGGTTGCGGCGATCACGCCGTTCAACTTTCCGCTGACGCTGTCGGTATCGAAGATCGCGCCCGCGCTCGCCGCCGGAAATACCGTCGTGCACAAACCCGCGTCGGACACGCCACTGACCGCGCTGGCACTCGCGCAGGTACTTCTCGATGCCGGGCTGCCCGCCGGGGCTTACAACCTCATCACCGGCGGTGGCGGCACCATCGGCGACGCGCTGGTCCGCGATCCACGGATCGACAAGATTGCCTTTACCGGCTCGACCGGCGTCGGGCAGGGGATCATGCGCAGCGGCGCCGAAACCATGAAGCATCTGACGATGGAGCTAGGCGGGAAGAGTCCCAACATCATCTTCGCCGATGCCGACATCGACGCCGCCGTCCAGGCCGCGTTCTGGGGGATTTTCTGGAACAAGGGCGAGGTCTGCGTCGCCGGCTCGCGCCTGCTGGTCGAACGCGCCTGCTACGACGAGGTGGTTGAGAAGCTCAGCCTGCTGGCACAGCGGGCGGTGCTCGGCGATCCGCTCGATCCGGCGACCCAGGTCGGCCCGATCGCCTCCCGCGCCGAGTACGACAAGGTGCTCCGCTACGTGGAGGAGGGCAAGCAGACCGCGCGCCTGACGGCTGGCGGCGGCACACGACGGATCGACGGCAAGGGTCTCTTCATCGAACCCACAGTGTTCGCCGATGCCACCAACGACATCGCCATCAGCCGCGAGGAGATATTCGGGCCGGTCCTGCCGGTGATCCCGTTCGATGACGAGGAGGACGCGATCCGCATCGCCATCGACACGTCCTACGGCCTCGCCTCGGGAATCCAGACCGGTGATCTCGGCCGAGGGCTCCGTCTTGCCGATCGCATCAAGGCGGGGACGGTGTGGCTCAACACCTGGCACAAATACCATCCCAATGCCCCGTTCGGCGGCTACAAGATGAGTGGCTATGGCCGCGAGCAGGGCCGCGAGGCCTGGGAGAGCTACACGCAGTACAAGTCTATTTGGGCCAATCTTGGCTGATCGTCGTGGCGGGAACGCGCGCGTCCTCTCGGCTGAGCTATCGGAACGGGGAGCTACAGCATGGCTTTCATCACGACCATCGACGTCCTGGGCCTCACACCGACCGAATACCGCGCAATTCTCGACCAGATGGGCGTCGAGAAAAATCCCGAGCCGGGGCTTTACCTGCATCTCACCGCCCGTATCGAGGGCGGATACCGCATCACCGAGGTGTGGGACAGCCGGGAGAATTTCGACGCGTTCATGACGGCCCGGCTGGCCCCGGGCGCGGAGGCGATCGGGCTCCAGCGGCAGATGACCGTCACCATGGAACCGCTCTACAACATCTTTGCCCCGCGCTTGGCGGAAATGCCCGCCCTCGTCGACACCGCGGAGGGCCGGCCGACCTCCTGACAACGGCCGCGCGAGCGGACTGGATCCCGTGGGACAGCCGATGTGAGGGCTCCTGTCCGAGCCGTCATCTCCCGCCCGGCCAGCGATCCACATCCCGCTGCCGGGCGGGACAGCGGATTTAACCGAGTGCGGTGAGCAATGTGGTGAGCGCGGCCTTCTCGCTGGTCGGGTTCGGACTCGTCGAACGGAGCCCGCGCAGCACCTTGTCGATCTTCCCGTCGATGTCGGTCCAGGTGGCGTTGTCCTTCGGCTTCAGGCGGGCTTCGCCGTTGTCCCACGCGGTTTCGAGATCAGTGATGCGGGTTGTAGCGCCGGACTGGTCGCCGGAGTTCAGCAGATCCAGGGTGTCCTGGGTGATCGTGCGGAACGCCGAGAGGTCTCCGAGCGGGGAGACGTGCGTGACCTGGGTTCCGCCGGCGGTTGGCCGGCTGCCCGGGGCTGGCTGGCTTGCGCCGGGAATCGACTGCACGGCGGCGGCCGGCTCTGACGCGTCTTGTTGCAGCGAGGACTTGCGCAGGGAGTAACCCGCCCCGCCAAGGATCAGCACGAGCGCCACGACGACGGCCGTCTGCCACAGGCCTCCCCGTTCCGACGCGGTGTGAGCGCCAGCCGCGGCAGTCCGGATGACATCTGCTTTGGTCACCGACAGGTAGGTGACGATGCCGAGAATGCCGACCACGAAGACCAGGCTGGTCACCGTTGCGCCCAGGCCCAGTCCGCCCTGGCTCGTTGGCTGGGAGAGATAGTCACCGATCGAGGCGCCGAGCGGCCGGGTCAGGATGTAGATGATCCAGAAAGACAGGACCGGGTTCAGCCCGAATCGCCATCCGACCGCGGTGATGGCGATCACCGTCGCCACGATGGCGCCCGTCACCAGGTAACCGAGCCCGAGTACCTCTGCCATCAGATCACCAGTTGCCGTGCCGAGCGCAAAGGTGAAGAGAATGGCGAGCCAGTAGAACGACTCCCGCCGGGTAGTGACGATGGAATGGATCGAGAGCGTCTTCTCGCTCCGGTACCAGAGCAGGAAGGTGACCGCGAGAAGAACGCCGAATATTAGAGTGCTCGTCTCGAGCGGCAGCCCGACGCTGTCCGTGAGGTTGTCCGTCACCAACGTGCCGAAGACACTCACCAGCGCCACCGTCAGCCAGTACCTGCTGGGTACGTACCGGTTCGCGCTGAACTGGAAGATCAGAGCGACGACGAGCAGGAGGCCGGTGACAACGGACGTACCGGTCAGGCCGAAGTTCAGGTTGACGTTAAGGAAGTCGGCGGCCGATTCACCGACCGTCGTGCAGAGCACCTTCACGATCCAGAAGTAGATTGTGACTTCTGGCACTTTGTTGAGGAGTTGACGGGTCGGGGTCAGGACGCGTTGTGAAGTCATAGGTTCTCTCTTGGTCCGTTTCGCCATGGTGGCAAGGTGGACGGGGGATCCACCTGTGACTACTTCTCGACGCTAGCGAACGAGAAGTTATCGACCGGTCATACAAAGGCAAGCGGACCGCAAACTCTGTTCATGAACAGCCGCGAGTATCCCTCGACGGCGTGCCGACAGGCGTCGGGGGGCAGCGTCGTCGGGGGGTAGGGTGGCCGTGGGGCAGCGCCGCCGGGTCAGGCGCAGAGTCGGTGGAGTAGGTCGTCGACGGTTTCCGCGTTGGCGGTTGGTAAGCGCAGCGCTGAGGGGCAGCGTCCCCAGAGGATCAAGAGCCGCTCGTCGGGGTCGAGGTGGATGACGAGGTCGCCGTCCGTCGGGGCGAGCAGTGCTAGACCCGACCCGGGATCGACCAGCACGTCGGGCTGACCCGCGCTGCGCAACCGCACCGGTCGGGTGGTGAAGCCGGCGTCGGTCCACCGCTGGCCCAGGGCCGGGATCGCGGCAAACACGGCGAGAGCGTGACCGGTCAGCACCGGTTCTGAGAGCAATCGGCGGCTTGTCTCATCCTCGCCGACAAGATCCCAACGATGCAGCGCCGCTTCGCTGTGGCTGTGCGTTCGGAGCTGCTCGGCCGTCATCTCCCATCCGGTGTAGACGATCGAGTCATCGGCAACCATGTCCGCGACCGCGCGCTCGAACCGGCCGGCCTCGAGGACCAGGCGATCCCGCAGCTGCTCGCCGGGCAGCGCGCGAAACGGCGGCTCGCGTTCCTGCCAGGTGCGGGTCGCCCGCGCCGGCTGGCCGGCGAGGTGCTCCTCGATCAGGTCGGCCCGCTCCTGGGCGGCGGCCGCCACGTGTGCGGTGACTTCGTGCGCGCTCCACCCCAGGCTCCAGGTGGGGGCGCTGGGTTCCACCCGGGACAGGGCCACCAGGAAAGCTCGCATGGCTTCGTCGACGATCTTCCACTGCTTGCCCACTGTGCTTGCCATGGCCCAGACCTTTCCCCGCGAACCGGGACAGAACTCTCAGCAACCGCTCCATGGTTAGGGTGAGACCTTGCAGCGGGCTTGAAATGGTCGGCGGCTATCTCGCGCGGTTGTGCGCGTGCACCCGCTGGAAGTGCCAGATCGGCATGGCGAGCGCGGCGAGGGAAAGCCAGGCCAAGCCGAGGGCCCAGCCGGCCAGGACGTCGCTTGGCCAGTGCACGCCCAGATAGACCCGGGAGAGGCCGACGGCCGCGGCTATCACCGCCGCTCCGACAAAGAGGGGGATCCGCCTCGCGGGCCACAGCTGGGCGAGCAGCCACGCGATCAAGATGTATCCCATGGTGGCGGTGGTCGTGTGCCCGGACGGGAATGAGAAGCCGTCCGGTTGCGCAAGCCAGAACTGCTGAGGTGGTCGCATACGGCGAACCGCCCGCATCACAGCGAGCCGGACGAGCTGACCGGTAGCGAGAACCGCGAGCGCGATGAGGGGCGTACGCCAGTCCCTGTGCCGGTGCCAGAGGAGGTAACCGGTGGCTAGCAGGAGCCCGTAGACGAGTGGGCCGTACCCGAGCTCGGTTGTCACCAGGGCCACCGTGCTGAGCCACCCCGCCCGCCGGGCCAGCACGTCGCCGAACAACGTTGGATCGGCCAAGGTGACGCCGCCGTGGGTCACAACGCCTTGGAGCGCGGCCCCGAACAAGCCACCACTGGCAACCAGGACGCTGAGGCTGAGCACAGAGGGTCGCGGTCGTTCGGCCACGGGTAGATATTCTACCGGTAGGATTGCTACGTGTCGGCCGCCTAGCTAACCTTGCCTAACTTTGGAAAGCATGTCCTCACTCTGTGGGGGCGCTGACTTCGGAGGGCGGATGCCGGTGGGCGCGACCCAAACCCTGGTACTTGGCTTCATCGCCGGGTTGACGATCCTGCTCGGCATGCCGTTGGGGCGGCTGCGTGCGCCGGCCCCCGGCTTGCGGGTATTCCTCAACGCCACCGCCATCGGCGTCCTGCTGTTCCTGCTGTGGGATGTGCTCGCGCACGCATGGGAGCCCATCGATGCCGCGCTGGGGGCGGTCCGGGATGGCTCGGGTGGCCTCGGTCCGGTTCTTGGCACCGGGGCGCTGTTCCTGGGCGGGCTCGCGGTGGGATTGCTCAGCCTGGCGGGCTACGAACGTTGGCTCGAGCAGCGTCAGGCCCGGCAATCACGGCCGAGGCCTGGGCCGGGCGCCATGCAAGCCGACGAGTTGGTCCGCCTTGGAAGTGGTTGGTCCACCGGGCGCCGGCTGGCGGTGCTGATCGCGGTGGGAATCGGGTTGCACAACTTCGGCGAAGGCCTGGCGATCGGGGGCAGTGCGGCACGTGGCGAAGTCGCCATGGCCACCCTGCTGGTGGTCGGGTTTGCCCTGCACAATGCGACGGAGGGGTTTGGCATCGTCGCGCCGATGGCCGCCGAGGGAGACCGGCCCGGCTGGCTGCTGCTGCTGGGATTGGGGCTGGTCGGTGGCGGGCCGACCTTTCTGGGAACCGTGATCGGCCGGCAGTTCACCAGCGACGCGGTCAGCATCGTGTTTCTCACCCTCGCGGCCGGCTCGATTCTTTTTGTCATCATTCAGTTGATCGGGATCGCCCTGCGCTCGCCGTCACGCTCAATCCTGTACTGGGGTGTGTTGACAGGCCTCGCACTCGGTTTCGTGACCGACATGGTCGTTACCGCTGGTGGCGCCTGAGCTGGCACGAGTACCACGCGGGGAGTGTCCATACAGCACTCGCGGTATTGCCGACTACTCCCCTTGCGGTATTTCAGGCCGATTCAACTGTGGACTCTCAGGTTGAGTTTAGCCGTTTTCAGGCCGCCCACCGCGTAGTTTCGCGGTATTGCCGCCTCTGGGTTCCTGAGACTATCGGCGTAGCCACGCACTCGCGCTGTGCGAGGCTCGACATATGCCGACAGCTGATCGCATCCAGGACGGCCACTCCGTCCCCGTTCGGCTCGCCCGGAGCAAGGTACCAGAGATAACTGTCCTCTTCTGGATCATCAAGGTGCTGACCACCGGTATGGGTGAGGCCGCCTCGGATTGGCTGCTCAACAGGGGGGCCGGTGTGGCGGGCATTGGTATTGGGGTCTCGCTCGGCCTCGATGTCGCGATCTTTGTGGTGGCGTTGATAATGCAGTTCTCGACTCGTCGCTACGTGGCTGGGGTGTACTGGTTTGCTGTCGTCGCGGTGAGTCTGTTCGGTACGATCGCCGCGGATATCGCGTTTTTCATAGGTGTCCCGCTCTGGGCGTCCACCACATTCTACGCGTGCGCCCTGACGGTGAACTTTGCGATTTGGTACGTGAGCGAGAAGACGCTATCCATTCATAGCATTTACACCCGGCGCCGCGAGACGTTTTACTGGATCACTGTGTTCCTCACCTTTGCCCTCGGTACGGCCCTGGGTGATCTGACCGCGGTGACCTGGAAATTGGGCTTCCTCGTGTCGGGCATCATGTTCGCTGCCCTCATTGCGGTCCCGGCGATCGCCCACTGGCGGTTCGGCCTGAACGCGATCGTGGCCTTCTGGTTCGCCTACGTTGTGACTCGTCCGCTGGGCGCATCCTTCGCCGACTGGTTCGGGGCCTCCCACCACGACGGCGGCCTCGGACTCGGCTTCGGGTGGGTCACCCTGGTCATGACGATCATGATCATCGGCCTGGTCGGGTACCTGGCGAGGAGCCAGCGGGGCAGTTCACCAGAACAGCTCCCGGCGCGATAACGCCGAACGGCGGTGGTGAGCGCCGGATCGAGGCGCCCACCACCGCGGGCTGAGCGGTCAGCTGGCCGGGGTTGCCGCCGGCGGCATGAGCACGCTGTCGATGATGTAGACGGTGGCGTTGGCGGTCTGGACGTTGCCGCAGATCACGTGGCTGACCCCATTGATGGTGAAGTCCTGCCCGGAGCCTGAGGTCTTGAGGCTGGCGCCTTCGAGGGTTTTGAACTCACCGGAGGCCAGCTCGGCCGGGGTGACCTTTTGGCCGACCACGTGGTAAGTGAGGATCTTGGTCAGCGTGGTCTTGTCGGCGAGCACCTTGTTCAGGGTGGCCGGTGGGATCTTGTCGAAGGCGGCGTTGGCCGGGGCGAACACGGTGATGCTCTGGGCGCTGTTGAGCGTATCGACCAGGTTCGCCTTCTTGACCGCGGTGACCAGGGTGGACAGCACCGGGTTGTGGCTGGCGGCGGTGGCGACCGGGTCGGTGGCCATGCCGGAGAAGCTGCCCGGGCCGCTGGTCGGCACCGCGCTGCAGGCGGAGCCGAACTGAGCCGCGGCCTGGGCGACGGGTGCGGCGGTCTCGGCGGTCGCGCTGGTGGGTGCCGGGCTGGGTGCGCTGGTCCCACAGGCACTCAGGCCGCCGGCGACCGCGGTCATACTCAGGGCGAGGACGATTCGTTTGATACGCATGGTCGGGCCTCTCGGAGATGCTGCTGATTGGGTGTTCGTCTCGGCGGACGGCCGGACGCCTCACGTGGATATTTCGGAGCAGTCCCGGCGCCGGCTTGGTCTCCAGCGCTTTTCATCCCGTCCGGATTTGGACCAATCCGGGAGCGCGGCGGCCGCGAATGCTGAAGTACGTACCAACGGCGGGAGGCGTCTGCGATGCGAGATTCGGTGTGGCCGCTCCGCCGCCGTGACGAGCAAGGAGAGCGAGGAGACGAGCACCGTGACGAGCGGGGCGAGGCCTGCCCGGCGACGGCTGAGCAGCTGATGCTCGAGGTGGCCAAGGGAGACCAGACCGCGTTTGAACGGCTCTACCCGCTGATTGCCGGTGCCGTGCTGGGCGTGGTGCGCCGGGTGGTGCGCGACCCGGCCCAGTCCGAGGAAGTCGCCCAGGAAGTCCTCGTGCAGCTGTGGCGGACCGCGCCGCGTTACGACCCGGCCAGGGGCAGCGTGCTGACCTGGGCGCTCACCCTGGCCCATCGGCGGGCGGTAGACCGGGTTCGGCACGCCCAGGCGGCCGCCGAGCGGGAAGATCGCGTGGCGGCCGAGTCGATCGACCGGGATTACGACGAGGTGGCCGAGGCGGTGACCGCCAACCTGGAACGTGAGCAGGTCCGTCGCTGTCTGGGTTCGCTGACCACGTTGCAGCGGGAGTCGGTGGTGCTGGCCTATTACGGCGGGCACACCTACTCGGAGGTGGCCGAGCTGCTCAGCTCACCGTTGGGCACGGTCAAGACCCGGCTGCGCGACGGCTTGATTCGGCTCCGCGATTGCCTGGGAGTGGCCTGATGAGCAGCCCGGATGTGCACACCCTCACCGGCGCCTACGCCCTGGACGCCCTCGATGAGTTCGAGCGTCGTCAGTTCGAGGCGCATCTGACCCAATGCCCGGACTGTGCGCGTGAGGTCGACGAGCTGCGCGCGACGGCGGCCAGACTGGCTGTGGCGGCGGCCGAGCAGCCGCCGGATTCATTGCGGCGCCGGGTGCTGGCCCAGGTGGCCACCACACGCCAGGAATCACCGGCGGGTAAACCGGTCACCACCCCGATTCTGGCCAGGGCAGGCGGCCGGCGCTCCGATTGGGCACTACGGCTGGCCGCGGCAGCCGCGGCGATTGCGGTGGCCGCGGCGGTGGTGCTCGGTGTGGTCACCGTGCGTACCGCCGCGCAACGCGACTTCGCCCAGGCCGAGCTCGCTCAACTGCGGGCCGAGTATCAGCCGCTGGCTCAGCTGGCCGCGGCACCGGACGCGCGGGGTGGCACCGGGACCGGGGTGCGCGGCGGCACGGTGTTCGTTCTCGCCTCCCACGAGCTGAACAAGGCGGTGATGGTGGCGTCGGATCTGCCCACGCCGCCGGATGGACGGATCTACCAGGCCTGGCTCATCGGGCAGGGCCAGCCGCGGTCGGTCGGGCTCATGCAGCCGGGGGGCTCGGCGACGGCACCCCCGTTGGAGTTCGGCGGGTTGGCCGGGGCGGCCAAGATCGGCTTGACCGTCGAGCCGGCCGGTGGTTCGCCGCAACCCACGACCACCCCGGTCGTGCTGTTCGACCTACCTAGCTGAGCGGGGCCGTGACCAATTCCGGCAAGACCAATTCCGGCAAGACCAATTCCGGCGAGACCAATCCGGCGTGGCCGGGTGCCACGAACCCGTCAGGTGAACAGCACCGCGGCCATCGCGCCCCGCTCTGTCGTCCTGTCCAGGCAGGTCGCTGTCCTGGTCGAAGTCGTCTCGATCACCGTCGCGCTCGGCCTGAGTCAACTCGCGGCCGGTTTGGTCGCACCGGCCTCCGCGCCGTTCCAGGCGGTCGCCGACACGGTGGTGCGGTTGTCCCCGGAGGGGCTGACCGAGTTCGGCAAGTCTCTCGAGTTCCCCGCGCTCGGCATCGGCAAGGGCGTCGCGGACAAGCTGGCGCTGCTGGTGAGCATCGGTGCGGTCATCCTGCTGATCGCGGTGCTCGCCGGACTCGCGTCGCGGTGTCGGCCGCTGCCGGGGCGGGCGGTGATCGTGGCACTCGGTGTCGCCGGGCTGGCGGCGGTGATCTTCTCGCCGGTGTTCGCGCCGCTGAACCTGCTCGCCCCGCTGGTCGCGCTCGTCGGGGGGCTGGCCGCGTTCGGCTGGCTGTACGCCCTGGCGACCCGGGCCTCGGCGGCGCCGGCGGATCGGTCCGGCGGTCCGTCCCGGCGGCGGGTGCTGTTGAGCGTCGTCGCGGTCGGGATCGTCGGGATCGGCGCGGCGGTGGCCGGCTCCTCGCTCGGCGGTGCGGCAGCGAGATCGCGCGGCGCGCTGTTCGGGCGGATCAGTCCGGTCCAGCCGGCGCCGCCGCTGCCGCCGGGCGCGGACTTCGCCTCGGTCGGTTCGCCGACGTTCCTCACCGCCAACCGGGATTTCTACCGGATCGACACCGCGCTGCGGATCCCGGAGATCACCGCCGAGGCCTGGGCGATGCGCATCCACGGCATGGTCGAACGGGAGCTCCGGCTGACCTACCACGACCTGCTCGCCCGCCCGCTGCTGGAGCAGGCGATCACGCTGACCTGCGTGTCCAACGAGGTCAACGGCAACCTCATCTCGACCGCGAACTTCACCGGTGTCTCGCTGCGCGACCTGCTGCTGGAGGCCGGGGTGGCACCGGGCGCCGAGCAGCTGTTCAGCACCAGCACCGACGGCTGGACCGCGGGGACCCCCACCGACGTGGTGCTCCACCCGGACAGCGGCGCGCTGCTGGCCATCGGGATGAACGGTGAGCCCCTGCCGCCCGAGCACGGGTTCCCGGTGCGGATGGTGGTGCCCGGCCTCTACGGGTTCGTATCGGCCACCAAGTGGTTGACCGACCTGGAGCTGACCACCTTCGAGGCCAAGCAGGCCTACTGGCTGCAACGCGGCTGGGCACAGCGGGCACCGATCAAGACCCAGTCCCGGATCGACCGCCCGCGACCGTTCGAGACGCTCACGCCCAGCCCGGGAGGCACCGTCGCACTGGCCGGCATCGCCTGGGCCCAGCAGCGCGGCATCAACAAGGTCGAAGTCCGCCTCGACGAGGACGGCCCCTGGCGACCCGCCCGATTAACCCCGCAGGTCAACCTGAGGACCTGGCGGATGTGGCGACTTGACCTGGACCTGGCGCCCGGCAGCCACTACCTCCAGTGCCGCGCCACCGACGCCACCGGGACCACCCAGAGCGCCGACCCGGCCCCGCCCATACCGGACGGCGCCGCCGGCTGGCCCGGCATCAGGTTCGCCGTGGCCTAAGCGGCCAACCCGCGGTTCACCCGCCCCAGATGTCCTCCAGGAACCGGTCGGCGGCCCGCATCTCGGTCAGCCACTCCTGGGCCTGCGCCGATGAGCGGCCGGTGTGCTGGCGGTAGATGTCGGCCAGCGCGGCGCGCACCCCCGGCGCCATGGTGTTGGCGTTGCCGCACACGAAGGTCGCCGCGCCTCGCTCGATGAGGTCCCAGAGCTCGTCGTGCCGCGCGAGCATCTCGTGCTGCACGTAGCGCCGCCCGTCCTCGGGCCGGTTGGAGAACACCGTGCGCAGCCCGGTGCCGGCCAGCTTGGCCAGCTCGCGCAGCTCGTCGCCGTAGAGCTCGTCGAGCTCCTGCTCCCGGCAGCCGAAGAACAGCAGCGAGGGGCCGACGGGCGTGCCGCGCTCCGCGGTCGCCGCCCGGTCCTGCAGGAATCCCCGGAACGGCGCCAGCCCGGTACCGGCTCCCACCATGATCATTGGGACCGATGCGTCGGCCGGCGGACGGAAGGCGATGGTGGGCTCGCGGACGAAGGTGAACACCGTGCTGTTCGGCGCCATCAACGCCAGGTGGTTGGAGCAGATGCCGCGGAACTCGCCGTCACCGCCCCGGGCCGCCGCCCGCAGTACGCCGGTCGTGACGCTGCAGACGTCCGCGTCGACCAGCGGCGAGGAGGAGATCGAGTAGTACCGGGGCCGCAGTGGAGGCAGCATGTCCAGGTACTCCCCAAACGGCAGCCGGCAGGCCGGGAACTCCTCGAGCAGGTCCAGCTGCGAGCGGTACGGGGTGAACACCCGCTGCCGGTAGCGGCGATGGGACTCCTCGTCGTCGCCGACGAGCGAGAGCAGCTCGGCCCGCTGTGCCGGGTCCTCGGTGTAGCCGGTCATGGCCTCGATGTCGGAGCGGCTCGCCACGTCCTGCAGCTCCACGCAGCTGCCCAGCACACCGATCAGCGGCGCCGGTTCGTCGATCGGCAGGTGCGTGTGCGAGCCGCTCGTCGGGATGATCGTCAGGTACATGCCGGCATCCAAGGTGAACCTGCGCATCACTCGCTGGATCAGCTCGATGTTGTTGCGCGGCAGCACGCCGAGGTGGTCACCGGTGCGGTAGCTGGTGCCGGCCGGCAGTGCTACCTCGATGTGCCGGGTGGACCGGCTGACCGGCCGCCTCCCGCCCATCCCGCACAGCTCCCGGTTCACCGTGACCACCGAGGGCCGCGCTCGGTAGGACATGATCACCGGGTTGGCCAGCTGGCGATTGATCATGGAAACCGACAGCCTCGGCCCGGTTCCGGCGGTGGCGGCCACGGTCGCCGGCAGGTTCAACGCGGTGGCCAGGTCCGACCACAGCTCGGCGTACCACGCCCGGTACTGGGCGTCGAAGTCCCCACGGGCGTCACCCTCGCCGCGCGGGTGCAGCCGTCGCCCGCCGTGGGTCTCAAGTTGGGCGTCCAGGGTGCTCGGCACGGCCTGGTAGGTGGTGGCCCACTCACTGTTGCCGCAGCCGAACACCGTGTAGCCGGCGCCGGCGCAGGCGTCCGTCGCGGTCGCCGGGTCCCGCAGCCAGGCGCAGAACCGGGCGGCGTTCTCCGGTGGCATGCCGTTGTAGGAGGCGCACACCAGGATCGTCGCGCCGTCGGTCGGCAGTCCACCCAGGTGGTCATCCAGCGCGCCCACGGTCACCGCGAAGCCGCGCTCGGTGCCCTCTCTGGCCAGTTTCGTGGCGATCCCCTCGGCGGTGCCCAGGTTGGAGCCGTACAGCACGAACAGTGGGGTGCCGTGCCGCTCGACCGCCAGCACCGCCGGCGCCTCGGTGGCTGCCGCGGCCACCTGACCGTCCCCGCGCGCCGGAGCCGCGTCCGGGTGGTCGATGGGGCGCTCGGCGCGGCGCCGCACCTGGATCCGGAAGTCGTCCGGTTTCATGGTCAGCGTCGTCTTGATCTTCAGTTGGTAGTTCTCGTGGTCGACGAACTCGAAGCGCTGCAACAGCATGCCGAGCACCAGTACGGCCTCCTGCAGGGCGAACTGACGGCCGATGCAGGCCCGCTGGCCGGTGCCGAACGGCTTGAACACATTCGGGCTGAGAGTGGCGAGCGCCTCAGAGGCGACGTGGTCGGGGTTGAACTCCTCAGCGTCCGGTCCCCAGACGCTCCGGTCCCTGTGCAGCATCGGGGACAGCACCGTCAACGGGGTGCCCTTCGGAATCGCGTAGCGCTCGCCTATCACGGTGTCCCGCAGCGGTCTCCGGTTGAATCCGGGCGCGGTGGGCCACAGCCGCAGCGCCTCGTTGAGGATCTGGGTGACGTAGCGCAGCCGGTGCACCTGCTCGAAGCTGGGCAGGGCGGTGGCGCCAAGCACCTCGTCGACCTCGGCCCGGGCCCGCTGCATCACCTCGGGATCCTTGAGCAGGGAGTACAGCGCGAACGACAGCAGCCCGCTGGTGGTCTCGTGCCCGGCGATGAGGAAGGTGATGCACTGCGCGCGGATGTTCTCGTCGGGCAGCCCCTCCCCGGTCTCCCGGTCCACGCCGCCCAGCATGCGCCCGAGCAGGTCGCGCGTCTCACCCTCGGCACCTTGCGCCCGCCGCTCGGCGATCAGCTGGTCTACCAGGTCGTTCATGAACGCCTGGTCCTCCTCGATCTGGCGTTGGGCTCGGATGCGCAGCCTTGTCTGGATCGGCAGCTGGCGGGCGCGCCGCTGCGACTCCGACAGCGTGCGCACCATCGCCGAGACAAATGGGTGGAGGGTGTCGCGGTAGAACGAGTTGAACCGGTATCCGAAGCCGCACAGCGCGATGGTGTCCAGCGTCAGCCGGGTCATGTCGGCCGGGACGTCCACCTCCTCGTCCGGGTTCAGCCGTTCCCACTTGGCCATCAGCTGCTCGGCGAGGTCCAGCATCATCGGCATGTAGTCCTGCATCGACTGCAGGCTGAACGGCGAGAGCAGGATGTTGTGCGCCCGCCGCCACAACGGGTCGGTCGTGTCGGCGGTGAACAGACCGGAGCCGGCTCCGCCCTCGCGCAGGTTGGCCAGCCCGCCGCCGACCAGCTTGTCGAACCGGCTGTCGTCGCAGATCTCCTCGACCAGCTCCGCACCGCTGACGATCAGCCGGGCGCCGGCTGGGGTGGACAACCGGAAGATCGGCCCGTACTCCCTGGCCATCCCCATCAAGCTCTCGAACGGGCTGGCGCTGTCGATGTCGAAGATGTTCCCGACTACGGGCAGCCCGCGCGGGCCGGGGATGTCCTCGATGCGCACCGGTTCCGTCATGACAGCTCGCTTCCGTCGGAGGTGGCCTGGAGAGGGTTTTAGTGGAGGGTTCAGTGCGGGGACGGTCCGTTCGGGGAGCCGGCGCGGACCAGCAGGACGCCGCTCACCAGCACCGTCCAGATCGGGAACACCAGCAGGATCGCCGGGTGGAACGTGGTGCTGACCAGCAGGAACGCCGCCGCGAGGTAGCCGACGACGGCGACCCAGCGGGGGATCAGGCCGACCGCGCGTCCCAGCGTGGTGGTGGTGATCATGTACATGCCGGCGGCCCGCACGCCGAACACGAACAGCAGCCCGTAGCCGGTGGCGGCCAGCGCACGGGCCACTTCCGGCGAGGGCAGCGGATCCACCGAGAAGCTGCCGAGTAGGGCGACCGCGCCTACCGCCGCCGAGCCGGCGAACAGCATGGCGACGAACAGCACGCCTGACGCCAGCTGCAGCAGCCGGGGGATCTCCGACGGTGACTGGCGGGCCCCCGCGCTCGCGCTGAGCAATGCCCGAGTAGCCGCCAGCTGCCAGAGGAAGGCGATCCCGGCGAAGGGCACCAGGTAGAGCCCGACGGTGACCAGTACACCGCCGCCACCGTCGCGATAGAACGCGGTGTAGGTACTGTCCGGCACGCCGAGCCCCGGCGCCGCGCGCAGCAACACCAGCGCCGCGCCGAACAGCACCGCGAAACCGATACCGGACACCGCACTCATCCGGAGGAGCCCGCTGATCCGCCGCGCCTCCGGTGGCGTTCGGCCACCGGCCGAGCCGCCGGTGGCCGCGGCCTGGGTTGCCCAGATCCTGGCCATGGTCCCTCCGACATCGCTGAGGGAGCGGCAGCCGAAGCTACTCGGCGTGACGGGTGTCGCCCAGGCTCGCCACCCATTCACGGACGCAGTTGGGCCGTTCGCCGGGCTGGCCGGTCTCGGATGGTCGCGGACTGCCCAGCCGGCTGCCGCCGATCGGCCTCAGCCGCGCGGGGACAGGCTCAAGCCGTTGCGCGACCGCCGAACGAGCTGACGCGGAGCGAACCCACGGCCGACCGAGGACAGCGCCTATCGGCAGCTGACGACGGTGTGGTTGTCGGACGCGGGTTGGGCGCTGTCGGCGGGTATATGCAGGGTGAAGGTCGGTGGTGAGGGCCTGCTCAGGCTGAGCCGACCGCCCTCGGCTTCGGCGAGGCTGCGGGCCAGGGCGAGCCCGATCCCGTGGCCTGTGTCGCCGTTGACCCGGCGGGTGAACAGTTGGCTGGGCGGATTGCTGATGCCCTTTCCCTGGTCGGACACGTCAATGGCCACGGCGTCGCCGGCGTCACGGACGGCCACGGTGACTGTGCCCGAGCCGTGGCAGGCGGCGTTGTCCAGGAGCACCGACAGCACTTGGCGCACCGCGGCCGCCGACGCGCGGGCGGTGGGCAGCTGGGTGGAGTTGACGATGCGCAGGGCACGCCCCTGCTCGGCGAGCCGGCGAAGCCAGGTGTCCCCGATCTCGTCGAGCAGTGGGGCGAGATCGAGCGGGTCGGTCACCCGGGTGGAATCCCGGGCCAGCCGCAGCAGATCTTCGATGGTGCGCTGTAACCGGTCGGTGTCCTCGATCGCGGTGATGACCGCGCCGCGGAGGTCCTGGCCCGCGTCGTCGAGTGCTATTTCCAAGCCGAGCCGAAGGCTGGTCAGCGGAGTACGCAGCTGGTGTGATGCATCGGCGGAGAACGCTCGCTCCCGGGAAATCAGCTCGTCCAGCCGCGCGGCGGTGCTGTTCAGGTCGCCGGCGCAGGAATCGATCTCGGGGATGCCCGACGAGTCGGCGCGCACGCTGAAGTCGCCCTGGCCGAGGGTTCTGGCGGCGGTGGAGAGCCGTTCGAGTGGGCGGATCAGTCGCGCGGCCAGCGCTCGAGCCACCAGCCAGACGAGCAGCAGGGCGACGATGCCCAGGCTGACCATGAGCAGCCATGCTTGGGCGATGCGCTGGTAGGCCTCGTCGAAGGGCGTGGCCGCCCGGACGACGCCGAGGACGGATCCGTGCGAGGAGATCGGGAGGGCGAGCATGATCTCATCGGGGCTGTCGTCGGTGACCACGGTGCCTGTCATCGCCCGCTGTACCAGCTGGTCAGCGGCGCGTGGGCCGTCGCCGGACACCCGGCGACCAGTCACGTCGTAGAGCCCCAGCGTGGTGTCGTTCTCGGTCTCCGGCATCGCGCCCGGCGGTTCGCCCCTGGCGAGGTTGATCGAGGACGCGACCGCTGCGACGTCGGCGATTCGCTCGAGCTCGGCACGCTCGTCGGCGAGGAGGTACTTGGAGACGAGCGTCGCCAGCGGTAGGCCGAACAATACGATCGCCAGTAAGGCCACCAAGGTAGCCAGACCGACTATGCGTTTGCGCACCCCGCAATTTTGCCCGGTCTCGTGATCTCAGGCGCACCGGGGTAGCGAGCATCACTCCGGCCGTCGCAGTTTGCCTGGCGCTTGCGAAGCGATTGCCATCCGCTGGCAATTGGGCCAAGAGACCTGAGACTATTCGCGTCAATACATCATTAGACTGCCCGCATGGCACAGTTGCTGGTGGTGGAAGACGACGAGACCATCGGCGGCTATCTCGAGTCGAGTCTGCGCGTTCATGGCCACGAGGTGGTGTGGCAGCGGACCGGGGGTGGCGCCCTGCGCGAAGCCGAGACCGGTGAGTTCAACATGGTACTGCTCGATCTCGGTCTTCCCGACCTGGACGGCGTGGAGGTCTGCCGGCAGCTGCGTGGACGCCTGCCGTGGTCGGTCTTGGTCATGTTGACCGCGCGGGCCGAGGAGATGGATATCGTCGTCGGCCTGGAGGCCGGGGCGGACGACTATCTGACGAAGCCGATCCGGCTGGCCGAGCTGCATGCGCGGATCCGTGCGCACCTGCGACGGGGCGCGTTACTCCCCGACGGTCCCACGACCTACGTCCTGGGGGAGTTGCGGGTTGACACCGCGGCCAGGCGGGTCAGCCTGGCGGGGCATGAAGTGGAGTTGCGAGCCAGGGAGTTCGATCTTCTTGCGCGGCTGGCCGTTGATGCGGGCGTGATGGTGAGCCGGGAGACCTTGATGGCCGAGGTGTGGGACGCAAACTGGGCAGGCTCTACCAAGACGCTGGACGTGCACGTTGCGGCGCTTCGGCGCAAGCTCACCGAGGCCTCCAGCACGCGGGCGGTGCCGCGGATCGTGACGTTGCGCGGGCGCGGGTTCCGGTTCGAGCCACCCGAGGACTAGAGCGTGTCTCCTACCACCGGTTATCGCAGGGTCATCGTGACGAAGTCGCGCTGGTCGGGCTGCAGGTAGCGGTCCAGGGGGCCCTGCATGGTCGGCAGGAGCGGGTTGGCCGAGGGCTGAGGCTGGCCGTTGATGTGCTGGTAGACGTACAGGTGGACCATCCGGGGATGAATGTCGAGCTCCATCCCTCGCACAGCGCCCGTGTCGGCCAGAGCTCGGGCAAGGCTGACCAGGGTTAGCTGGTTGCCCCCGACGTAGAACAGGTTGCCCCGAGCGTCGACGCCGACCGCGGATCGCCAGGTGTACTGCAGCTGGTTTTTGGCGCTGCCCCACCGGTGGTCGCTGTTGGCGTCCAGGCCGGGCACCGGGGCCCCGTTGTCGACGATCAGGGCCAGGTTCTGCCGCACCCCGGCCACGTCCGGGCTCATCCGCAGGTCGCGACCCCACACGCCCACCGACACCCGCCCGGCACGATCGATCACCAGCGACGCCGCTCCGTCCCTGAGCGGCTGGGCACCGCGCGAGTCGGCGTAGAACCCGCCCTGTGCCTCGGTCAACTTGAACCCCGAGTTGAACGTCGCGACCAGGCCGCCGCGTTGATCGAGCGGGACCTGGCCCCCCTCCGGCCACAGTTGCTTGTCGGGTTCCCTGGTGCCGGCGATCAGCTGCGCCTTGACCAGGTTCTGATCGAACCGGGCGACGCCGGCCACAACGCCGGGGTGCACCGGGTCGGGGCGGACGAACGTGGCGAACACCGTCGGAGTTCCGTTCTTGGTCTTGGGACCGGCGATCCAGGTGCCCTCGCCGGGCGCGGCGTGAGGTCCGATCGCCGGGAGCGGAGCTGGCGTCCCAGGTGCCACCGGGGCGGGGGCTGCCGGACCGAGCGTGGGATCCGGCGCGGAGGTGGGTGGTGCTTGACGCGTGTACCACCAGTTCTCCAGTGCGTTGACCAGCGGTGCCCCGCCGTTCTCCCTGATCCAATCCACAGTCCGCACGTCCAGCGGCGCCTCGCCGGGGTAGGTCAGCGCCCGCCCGTAGGACACCGCCAGCGCCACTAGGATAACCAGCCACTGATGCATCATTGAGGCTGTCCAGAAACGTAGCAAAGCCAAGCCTGCAGCCACGAACACAGTTGGAATCAACAGCGCGTAGTAGCTCCGATTATAGGGGAAAATATTGAGCGCCTTGCGCACTTCGTGCAGATTCCACAAATTCCCACCGACGTTAACGATAGACGCCGCAAGGACGGCTCCCACAATCCCCAGGACGGGAATGAGAGTGATGTTCACCAGAACAGAAATCCCCGCCATGAACAATTGCACTCGCATCAAGCGCCTTTGGTTCCCCGACATCAACAGAATGTAGCCCACGGAACCGACTCCGCAATTCACCAACTGGCCGATTGCTCCTATTACCAGCAC
>Ga0137412_10000637_pt1 | contig 25472 bp, 24 predicted proteins | sample CZODoug2_1_16fun_FD_122160 | JGI IMG/M metagenome (GOLD analysis project Ga0137412, IMG submission 122160) | Vadose zone soil fungal communities from Angelo Coast Range Reserve, California, USA - CZODoug2_1_16fungal (Hybrid Assembly) | ecosystem: Environmental > Terrestrial > Soil > Vadose zone... | reverse complement strand
GGCGAGATCCGGCGGCAATGCCGGCGCCGCCCCGGGCGCGGGTGCGCCCCCGCACCCGGCCAGCAGCACCAACGCAAGCGCCGATACTGCGGCGGCGACCACGAGGGGTGCAGGCACCGCAGCAGGATATGGCGCCCCGCCCCTCCCCCACCCCCGTTGCGTCCGACGAAGCGAGGGCTATAGACCACGTTTCGTCGGACGTCCCGGTGGTGGTGGTTACTCCGCGAGCTCCTCGATCGAGGGGCAGGAGCACACCAAATTGCGGTCCCCGTAAGCGCTGTCGATGCGGGTGACCGGCGGCCAGTACTTGTCCATCGGTTCGACTCCGGCCGGGAACACCGCTTCGGCGCGGCTGTACGGGTGCGTCCAGTCGGCGACGGCCAGCGCCGCGGCCGTGTGCGGCGCGTTGCGCAGCGGATTGTCCGCGGCCGGCCACCCCCCGGCGCCCACCTTCGCGATCTCACCGGCGATCTCGATCATCGCGTCGCAGAACCGATCGATCTCTGCCAGGTCCTCGCTCTCGGTCGGCTCGACCATCAGCGTGCCCGCTACCGGGAAGGACATGGTCGGGGCGTGGAAGCCGTAGTCGATCAGGCGTTTGGCGACGTCCTCCACGGTGACGCCGGTGGCCTTGGTGATCGGACGCAGGTCGAGGATGCACTCGTGGGCGACCAGCCCGTTGCGGCCGGTGTAGAGCACCGGGAAGTGTTCGTTCAGCCGGGCGGCGATGTAATTCGCCGACAGGATGGCGACCTCGGTGGCCCGGGTGAGCCCAGCGCCACCCATGAGCCGGATGTAGGCCCACGGGATCACCAGGATCCCGGCACTGCCGAACGGCGCGGCCGAGATCGGCCCGACGCCGGTGCTCGGGCCGGCCGCGTCCACCAGCGGATGGTTGGGTAGGTACGGCGCCAGGTGCGCCTTCACCGCCACCGGTCCGACGCCCGGGCCGCCGCCGCCGTGCGGGATGCAGAAGGTCTTGTGCAGGTTCAGGTGCGAGACGTCGCCGCCGAACGCGCCGGGCTTGGCCAGGCCGAGCAACGCGTTGAAGTTCGCGCCGTCGATGTAGACCTGACCGCCCGCGGCGTGCACCAGGTCGCACAGTTCGGTGATGCCCTCCTCGAACACGCCGTGCGTCGAGGGGTAGGTGACCATGATCGCGGCGAGGTTCTCCGCGTGCGCGTCGAGCTTCTTGCGCAGGTCCGGCAGGTCGACGTTGCCCCGCTCGTCGCAGGCCACCACGACCACCCGCATGCCGGCCATGACCGCCGAGGCCGCGTTGGTGCCGTGCGCGGAGGACGGGATCAGGCACACATCGCGACCGGCGTCGCCATTCGCCTTGTGGAAGGCGCGAATGGCGAGCAGCCCGGCCAGCTCACCCTGGGACCCGGCATTGGGCTGCAGGGAGACCCGGTCGTAGCCGGTGAGCTCGGCCAGCCACGACTCCAGATCACGGATCAACCGCAGGTAGCCGGGCCAGTCCTCGGCGGGTGCGAACGGGTGGATGTTCGCGAAGCCGGGCCAGGTGACGGCTTCCATCTCGGCGGTCGCGTTAAGATTAATAATACAGGAGCCCAGAGGGATCATCCCGCGGTCCAGCGCGTAGTCCCGGTTGGCCAGCACCCGCACATAGCGCAGCAGTTCGGTCTCGGTTTGGTGGGTGTTGAACACCGCCGCGGTCAGGAACGCGCTGTCCCGGTTCAGGTCCGCCGGCAGTGCATTGGGCACGTCATCCCCTACGACCCAGTAGCCGCCGGATTTGTGCGGGTTCTCCACGGACGAAGGTCTGACACTGTCCGGTTTGGGCACCCGGAAGGCCTCCAGCACTGCGGCCATCAGGGCCAGCGTCGTGGTTTCCGCGCAGGCGACGCGCACCCGGTCCGGACCGTCCTGACCGAGGTTGATGCCCAGCGAGCGGGCCACCGCGCACACCTGGGCGGCCCGGCCGGGGACCTCGACCAGCACGGTGTCGAAGAAGTGCTCGTGCACGACGCTGACCCCACCGGCACGCAGCGCGGCGGCCAGACCGGCGGCGTGGGAGTGCACCCGCCGCGCGATCGCGGTCAGCCCCTCGGGTCCGTGGTAGACCGCGTACATCGACGCGATCACCGCGAGCAATACCTGCGCGGTGCAGATGTTGCTGGTCGCCTTCTCCCGGCGGATGTGCTGTTCCCGGGTCTGTAGTGCCAGCCGGTAGGCCGGGTTGCCGGCCGCATCGACGGACACCCCGACCAACCGGCCGGGCATTGCCCGTTCCAGGCCCGAGCGCACCGAGATGAAGCCCGCGTGCGGCCCGCCGAAACTCATCGGCACCCCGAAGCGCTGTGCAGAGCCGACGGCCACATCAGCACCCCACTCACCGGGGGCGGTGAGCACGACGCAGGCGAGCAGGTCGGCGGCGGCGGTGACCAGCGCCCCGCGGGCATGCGCGGCGGCCACCAGGGCCTCGTAGTGCGCCCGGGAATGAACCCGCCCGGAGGCCCCGGGGTACTGCACGACGACGCCGAAGACGTCCCCGTCGGGCAGGTCCCCGGTCAGGTCACACACCTCGACGTCGATGCCCAGCGCCTCACAGCGGGTGCGCACCACCGCGATGGTCTGCGGCAGACACTCGGCGTCGAGCAGCACTCGGGCCTCGGGCATAGCTCGCACCGAACGCCGCATCAGGGTGACCGCCTCGGCCACCGCGGTCGACTCATCCAGCAGTGAGGCGTTGGCGATGTCCAGCCCGGTCAGGTCGGAGATCACCGTCTGGAAGTTCAGCAGCGCCTCCAGTCGGCCCTGGGAGATCTCCGGCTGGTAGGGGGTATAGGCGGTGTACCACCCCGGGTTCTCCAGCACCTTGCGACGAACCACGCCCGGCGTGATCGTCTCGTGGTAGCCGAGCCCGATCATCGAGGCCTTGACGGTGTTCGTCCCGGCCAGCTCCCGCAGCGCGCCGAGCACGTCCTCCTCGGTGATCGCGTCGGGCACCGCGAGCGTTGCCTGCTCGGTGAACGGCAGCCGGATCGAATCCGGCACCGCCGCTATGGCCAGGTCGTGCAGGGAGGAGTGACCCACGGCCGCGAGCATGTGGGCCTGCTCATCGGTGTCGGGTCCGACGTGGCGGGCGACGAACTCTCCGAACGGGGTTGCCTCGGTCATCCCGAGCAGTTTACGTCCGGGTCGCGCGCTCGCTCGCGTAGGTGTCCAACCGGGCCAACGCCTACTTCACGAGCTTCTTGTCCAGGATCTGCGTCATCCGCCAGGAGTTCTTGTCCGCGTCCCACTGCACCTGGGCGATGAACTCGATGCCGGTGCGGGCAGGCACGCTGTAGGCGGTGGACCCGTCCTGGTTGAGCTCGGCGAGCTTCTCGGCACTGTAGGTCAGGTTGATCGAGGTCACCTCGGTGTTGCTCTCCGCGATCTTCACCCCGGCCACCGACACCTTCCCGCCCTGCGCCGTATCGCCCTGGGCGGCGAAGAACGCGATGTCACCGACGGTCGCGCGGCACACCACACAGTTCGGGTCGCTGACGCTCACCAGGCGCTTCACGTCACCCCGGGCGTAGGCCTCGTTGAGGATCGTGCCGAAGTAGAACTGGACGAACGCGACGGCCCCGTCGTCGGTGTGCTTGAGCGCCGCGTCCGGCATCGGGGCCGGTACGAACGCCGGCGGGGACGACGGCGTGGCCCCGGCCAGCGGGTCCTTGCTGTCGCTGCCGCCGCCACAGGCGGACAGCGTGAGCATTCCGGCCATGACCGGCACAGCAAGGCGCGAGATTCGTGTCAGCACAAGATGAGGTTAGCGACGGGTTCACCCGGCGACCGGCACTGAACGAATTACCCGTGTCGTGGCGAATGTCCGCTGACGTCGCGTCAGGTCGGGGGTCGGGCCGCGCGATACGTCGCCAATGCCGCACTTGCCATCGCGCATTGATTGCGGTCGAGCACTCGCGGTGACCCGGCGGCCGCAGCGCGCAGGTAAACCTCGCACACCCACTCCAGATTCATGGCTGCCTCCAAGGCGGCGGCCACGTCCGGCCCGGTGGTCACCGCCCCATGGTGGGCGAGCAGCACCGCCGAGGACTCCCCCAGGGCCGTCACCGCACCGGCGGCCAGTTCGGCTGAACCGAACGGCGCATAGGGCGCAACGCGCACCTCGCCCAGCGCGGCCAGGTAGTAGTGCACCGGAGGCAGTTCATCGACCAACACCGACACCGCGGCCGCGGCGACCGAGTGGGTGTGCACCACCGCGCCGGGGCCGCGCACCGCGTGCACGGCCAGGTGCAACGGCAACTCCGAGGACGGTGCATGCGGGGCGTCCACCGCGGAGCCGTCGAGCGCGTGCAGACCGATGAGCTCCGGGCGCAATGCCCCGCAGTCCACCCCGCTGGGCGTGATGGCGACCAGGTCATCGACCCGGACGCTGAGGTTGCCGGCGGTGCCACCGAACAGCCCCGCCGCCTTGCCGCGCGCACCCGCCTCGACGAGCTGCGCACGAACCCCGGCGAGCCTCACCCGGCCGTCAGGTAGTCATCAGTTCAACGAATACGTGCGAGGCCAGACCGCTGTTCAACTCGATCGCCTCCCCGCCGCGACCGACCAACACCCCGCCGTGCGACGTGCGCGCGACCACCGAGCCGCCCGGCCGCACCCCGGCACGCCACATGCCGCGGATGACCAAGAGGTCCTCCTGCACGGGTTCGCCGATGCGGCGGACCACCACGGACACCCCGCCCTCGGTTGCCACCTGGTCCAGTGACTCCAGGCCCTCGCGGAACTTCTCCGACTCCAGGTCGCCCAGTTCGTCCAGGCCCGGGATCGGGTTGCCGTACGGGGACTGCGTGGGGTGCCCGAGCAACTCGAGCAGCTTGCGCTCGACCTCCTCGCTCATCACGTGCTCCCAGCGACAGGCCTCGGCGTGCACATCGGCCGGCTCCAGGCCGATGACCTGCACCAGGAGGCACTCGGCCAGTCGGTGCTTGCGCATCACCCGGGTGGCGTGCTCGCGGCCCTTGTCGGACAGTTCCAGGTGCCGGTCGCCCTGGACGGTGAGCAACCCGTCGCGCTGCATGCGCGCCACCGTCTGCGAGACGGTCGGACCCGACTGACCCAGCCGCTCTGCGATGCGGGCCCGCAGCGGGACGACGCCCTCCTCCTCCAGCTCGAAAATCGTGCGGAGGTACATCTCGGTGGTGTCGATCAGGTCGCTCATCCCGTGCCCCCTTGTTCCTCCGGGAAGTGCTGACCCCCTGATTCTTGCGCAGGAACGGCCCGGGTGACACAAACCGGTCCCGGCGCTGGGGAAAAGGGGATTGTCGGAGGCGCCGCGCATGGTGGACCGTGGTTCCGCGAGGAGGTGATCGAGTTGCGCAAGTGGCTGCCGTTGCTCGCTGTGTGCCTGGGCACGTTCATGTTGTTGATCGACGTGACCATCGTCAACGTGGCATTGCCGCAGATGGCAGCCGGTTTGCACACCTCGTTCTCCGCCCTGCAGTGGGTGGTGGACGCCTACGCCCTGGCCCTGGCCGCGCTGGTCCTCGGCGCCGGCTCGCTGGGAGACCTGACCGGACATCGGAACACCTACATCGGCGGCCTGGCCCTGTTCGCCGCTTCGTCGTTGGTCTGCGGGCTGGCGCCGAACGCGGGCCTGCTGATCGCCGCGCGCATTGTGCAGGGCGCCGGCGCGGCGGCCATGTTCGCGACCACCGTCGCGCTGCTCAGCAGTTCCTACAGCGGACGCGACCGGGGCACTGCGTTCGGGATGTGGGGCGCCACCGCGGGGGCCTCGGCCGCGGTCGGCCCGATCATCGGCGGCTTCCTCACCCAGCTGGTGAACTGGCGCTGGATCTTCTTCGTGAACCTGCCGGTGAGCGCGGCCGCCATCGCCCTGTGCCTGCGGGTGCTGACCGACGCGCCCCGCACCGGTCGGGTCAAGGTCGACCTGGCCGGCATGGCGTTGTTCACCGCGGCGGCCGCCGAATTGACCTACGCGATGATCCGGGCCAACGACCGGGGATGGGTCTCGGCATCGACGTTGAACATGGTGGCCGCGGCCGGGCTCTTGCTGATCGGGTTCGTCATGGTGGAGAACCGGTCGGCCCAACCACTGTTCGCGATGAGCCTGCTGCGCAACAAGGCCTTCGTCGGTGTCCTGGTGGCCTCCGTGGCGATGAACTTCGCCGCGTTCGCCGGGTTGACCTACTCCTCGATCTGGCTGCAGTCGGTGCTCGGCCTGACCCCGATCCAGGCCGGTTTCACCGGGCTGCCGTTGTCCCTGGCCACGTTCGGCACCTCGGCGTTGCTCGGTCGCAAACTGCACCATGCCCCGCCGGGGTTGGTGATCGGCATCGGTCTGTTGCTGATCGGCCTGGGTGGCTTGGTCAGCGCGCTGTTCGTGCACGGTGGAGCGAGCTGGCCTGCGCTGCTTCCCGGTTACGCCTTCATCGGGGTGGGCGTGGGTCTGGCCATCCCGATCTCCAACGCGGCCGCGATGGACTGCGTGACCCCGGACCGTCGCGGCATGGCCAGTGGCTCGGTGCGCACCATGCAGCAGTTGGGTTACGCGTTCGGCATCGCCCTGCTGGGCACCGTGTTCGCCGCGCGGGCACGGCACGTGGTGGCCGGAGATGGGCTGTCCGACGTGGCCGGCGTGGCACACGCGGTGGCCGGTGGTCAGTCGCCCGCGTTGCTCGATGGCGCCACGCTGGACCGGCGGGCGGCGCTGGACCACACGGTGCACGCCGCTGCGGTGTCCGGGCTGCAGAGCGTGCTGATCGTGTCCGGAGTCCTCGGCATCATCGCCGGGCTGGCCGTGTTGGTGCTGATGCGTGCCGCTCCTGCGCCGGTGCACGCCGCGATGAGCTCAGCGCCCGGGCCGCCACCGGTCCCGGTGCGGGCCCCGGACGGCCCGGTGCTGATCAAGCTGTGATCGGCACCTGCCCGTCGGTCACCGGGAAGTGACACGCCACCTGGTGCGCCGCGTGCGCCGCGGCCGCCACCAGCAACGGTTCCTCCTCGGCACACCGCTGTTCGGCTCGCGGGCACCGGGTACGGAACCGGCAACCCGACGGCGGGTTCACCGGGCTGGGCACGTCCCCGGTCAGTCGGATCCGCTCGCGCCGCAGGCCGGAGTCCGGCCGTTCGATTTCCGGCACCGCGGAGAGCAGAGCGTGGGTGTAGGGGTGCCGCGGCCGGGCGTACAGGGTGGCCGAGTCGGCGATCTCCACGATCTTGCCGAGATACATCACGGCGATCCGCCGGGACACGTGCCGAACCACGGCCAGGTCGTGCGCGATGAACACGTACGCCAAACCCAGGTCGCGCTGCAGCGAGCCCAGCAGGTTCACGATCTGCGCCTGGATGGAGACGTCCAGGGCCGAGACCGGTTCGTCGGCCACGATCAGGCTCGGTTGCAGCGCCAGCGCCCGGGCGATCCCGATGCGTTGGCGCTGCCCGCCGGAGAACTGGTGCGGGTAGCGGTTGTAGTGCTCGGGGTTGAGTCCGACCGTCTCCAGCAGCTCCTGCACTCGCTTGCGCCGCCCGCCCGGCGGGTCGATGCCGTTGACCTCCATCGGCGCCGCGACGATCACCCCGACGGTATGCCGCGGGTTCAGCGAGGCGTACGGGTCCTGGAAGATCATCTGGATCTGGCCGCGCAGCGGGCGCAGGTCCTTGGTGGACAGGTGCGCGATGTCCCGCCCGGCGAAGGTGATCGCGCCCGCGCTGGGTTCCAGCAACCGGGCGATGAGCCGGCCCGTGGTGGTCTTGCCGCAGCCGGACTCCCCCACCACACCGAGGGTCTCCCCGCGTCCGACGTCGAAGGAAACCCCGTCGACCGCCCGCACCGCCCCGACCTGACGCCCCATCAGAGACTTGCTGCGCACCGGGAAGTGCTTGACCAGGTCGGTCACCGACAGCAGTAGTTCGTCGTTCATGCCGGGCCCGCCGCGCTGCCGTACCAGATCGGCTGCAACTGCTCGGTCAGGATCTGCTCGCGCAGCGCCGGGTCCAGGTGGCAGCGCGATTGGGTGACGCCCGCGGACACCAGGTCCGGGACGACGGTGGCGCACAGGTCCCCCGGTACCCGGTCCACGTAGTCGCACCGGGGCCGGAACGCACACCCCGGGGGCAACCCGATCAGGCTCGGCGGGGTGCCCCGGATCGCGACCAATTCCTCGGCCTCGAAACCCAACCGCGGTACCGAGGAGAGCAACCCCCAGGTGTACGGGTGGCTCGGGTGCGTCAGCACGTCGCGGGCCGTACCGGCCTCGACCGCGCGGCCCGCGTACAGCACCAACACGTCATCGGCGACCTGCGAGATCACCCCGAGGTCGTGGGTGACCAACATGATCGCGGTGCCGAACTCGTCCTGCAGATCCGCGAGCAGGTCGAGGATCTGGGCCTGCACGGTGACGTCCAGGGCGGTCGTCGGTTCGTCAGCGATCAGCAGCTTCGGGTCACAGGCCAACGCCATCGCGATCATCGCGCGCTGACGCATGCCGCCGGAGAACTCGTGCGGGTAACCGTCCACCCGTTGCTCGGGTTGCGGGATACCGACCCGGCCGAGCAGGTCGATCGCGCGTTTGCGGCCGGCGGCCTTGGAGGCCCCGGTGTGTTGGCGGTAACCCTCGGCGATCTGGTTGCCCACGGTCCAGAACGGGGACAGCGCGGTGAGCGCGTCTTGGAAGACCATCGCGATCTCCGCGCCACGAACCTGGTTCAGCGCCGATTCACCCAGCCCGACGAGTTCCTTCCCGTCGAACGTGATCGAACCGGTGACCGTGCTGCGCCGCCGGTCGTTGAGCCCGAGCACGGTCAGCCCGGTGACGGTCTTACCGGACCCGGACTCCCCGACGATGCCGAGCGTTCGGCCACGGTCCAGGCTGAACGAGAGTCCCTGCACGGCCTGCACCACGCCGTCCTCGGTGTGGAAAGACACCCGCAGATCGCTGACCTCGAGCAGCGCACTCATGTAATCCTCACCCGCGGGTCGATGACGGCGTAGAGGATGTCGACGATCACATTGAAGATCAGGATGATCACCGCGCCGATGAGCACCGTGGCCATGATCATCGGCAGGTCGTAGTTGCCGACCGCGGTGATCGCCAAGCGGCCGAGACCTTGAATGTTGAACACCGTCTCGGTGATCAGGGCGCCGGACAACAACCCGGCCAGGTCCAGGCCGAACACGGTCATCACCGGGGAGAGGGTGGCCCGGCCGGTGTGTTTGAGGTGCAAGGTGCGGGCCGGCAACCCGCGGCTGCGCCCGGCCCGAACGAAATCCTCGCCCATGGCCTCCAACATCTGAGCCCGCGTCAGACGTGAGTAGATGGCGATGCTGACGAAGGCCAGCACGAGCCACGGCAGCAGCAGACCCTTGAACCACGCGATCGGGTCGTCGGTGATCGGGGTGTACCGGGGCTGTGGGAGCACTCCCCACTTGTTCACCAGGATGTTGTTCAGCACCGGGCCCAACACGAACACCTGCATCGACGCGCCCACCAATCCGAACCCGATGCCGATCCGGTCGAACCAGGATTGGGCGCGCAGCGCGGAGATCACGCCGAGCCCCACCCCGACGATCAGGAACAGTGCCGCCCCGCCGACGGCGAGGGAGATGGTGGCCGGGAACCGGTCCAGGATCGTGCCCCAGACCGGCTGGGAATTGGTGTAGGAGTAGCCGAAACACGGCACCGAACAGTGGATGGTCTCCCCCGCCCGGGTGAAGTCCCGGCCGACGAAGATCCCCTTCATGAAATCCCAGTACTGAACGAAGATCGGCTTGTCCAGACCCAGCGTGTGGTGGATCTCCTGTAGCCGTTGCGGCGTGCAGGACTTCGCGCAGATGATCCGGCCGGGGTCACCGGGCAGCGCGAAGAACAGCAGGTACGTCACCAAGCTGACCAGCAGCAGGATCAACGCCGCGCTGCCCAGCCGCCGCAGGATGTAGGCGAGCATCAGGGCTTGAGGTACAACCCGTTGAGCCCGATGCCGCCGCTGAGACTGTTGTAGTGGGCGCCGCCGATCTTGGGTCCGTACAACTGGCGATTTCGGTCGTAGAGGTTCGGGATGATCGGCACCATCGCGAGGATCTTCTTCTCCAGTTCGGACCACCGCCGCCCGGCCTCGGTCGGGTCGACGATCAGCGAGATTTGGTCCATCTCCGCGTTGATGGCCGGATCGTTGAGGAACGAGGTGTTGTATCCGCCCTTGCGGATCTGGCGCCCGTCGAAGATCGGCGGGTACATCGTCGAACCGCTCGGCCAGTCCGGGAACCAGGCGCCGCCGGCGAGATCGATCTCACTGTCCGGGCGGCTGACATCGTCCTGCGCGGTCGCGTCGGCGAGGATCTTACGCACCGGGTTGAAGCCGGCCTCCTTCAGCGCCGTGTCGATGATCACCGCGACCTGACCCGAGCGCGGCCGCGCCGAGCTCGCGTACACCACGGTCTGGCCGAGCTTTCCGGCCTCGGTGAGCAACTGTTTGGCCCTGGCCGGGTCGCCCGCGGGCGGCGCGTGGAACAGGTCGAACTGCTGGTGGCCCAACAGCGAGGGACCGGACACCGTGCTCGCGAACTCGCCCTCATCGGGACCGCCGACCAGCCGGCGCAACTGCTCCCGCGGGAACGCGTAGAGCAACGCGGTACGCACCTTGATGTCCGGGATCCGCTTCATATTGATCGAGTAGTAGCTCGGGCTCAGGCTGAAGCCGAAGACCGAGCGGGCTTTCAGATCCGGCGTGCTCATCACCTGGGGCCGGACCTCGGGCGACATCGCCGCGTCGTGGGTGATGGCCGAGGCGTCCGTGCCGGAGGCCGCAATGAGCCGCTGGTTGATGGTCAGCGGCACGGCACCGAACTCGAACTCCCAGTGGTCCGGGTAGGCCGCACGCAGTGGGTCGGACTCCGGTTTCCAGTTGGGGTTGCGCTCCAGCGTCATCGACTTGTCGGTCTTGTGATCGACGATGCGGTACGGACCGGAGGAGAAGGGTTTCTTGTCGTAGGCCGTGCGGGTGTCCTTGGCCTTTTTCACCGGCGCGGAGACCGTCATGGCCATCGCGTACGGCAGATCCGGCTCGGGCTTGGGGAACTTGATCACCAGGGTCTTGTCGTTCGGCGTGCTGATCGTGCTCAGCGACTTGCCGTCGTAGGGACCGTCGTAGAACTTGTGGAAGTCCGAGCTGCCCGCGGACCAGGTCTGGAAGTAGGTCGGGCCCTCGGAGTAGTCGGTCACGAAGGTGCGTTCCAGGCCGTACTTCACGTCACCGGACGTGATCGGCGTGCCGTCCTCCCAGCTGACCCCGTCGCGCAACGTGTACTTCCACGTCTTGCCGCCGTCGGTCGTCTTCCCGGTGTCCGTCGCGAGATCGCCGACCAGGGTGATGTTGGTGCCCTGCTGGCGGTACCCGGTCAGCTGGCGGCTGAACAGCAGGCTGACCTCGGACTCGGTGGTCACGTAGATCCGGGCCGGGTCCAGGTGTGTGTAGTCAACCGCATTCACCACGTGGATCGTGCCGCCGGCTTTCGCTCCCGCGACGGCCGGAGCCGGGCCGGTGGCTTTGTTGTCGATCGCATACGTGTAGGTCGGCAGGGTGTCCGAATCCTCGGCTGTGGCCGGGGCGCCGGCACCCGCCTTCGGATCTCCGCGCCCACCGCACGCGGCGAGCAGGGCCACCGCGGACAGGATCACCGCCCCCCGCCGCAGTTGACGCCTCGTCGAACTCATCGCAACCCCTTCGGGTCCAGGGCGTCGCGAACCGCGTCGCCGAGCAGGTTGAACGTGAGCACCAGCAGCAGCAGGGCTCCGCCGGGAATCAACAGATAGGTCGGATCGACCAGATAGACGTTGGCGCCGTTCTCCACCATGCGGCCCCAGTCCGGGGTCGGCTCGGCGATGCCCAGGCCGAGGTAGGACAACGCGGCCTCGCCGGTGACGATCCCCGGCACCGCGATGGAAAAGGTGATCAGGATCGGGGACCACAGATTGGGCAGGAGTTCCTTGTGCACGATGCGCCAGGTTCCGGCGCCCGACATCCGCGCGGCGTCCACGAATTCCCGTTCCCGCAGGGACAGCACCTGGCCGCGGATGAGCCTGGCCTGGAAGACCCAACCGAAGATCGAGAACAGCAGAATCACCGTCGTGTAGCCGAGCCAGGTCGGCGGGTTCTTCTCCGGCGAGACGAACTCGTTGTCGATCACCGGCTTCAGCGCGATGATCATCAGCAGCCCGGGCAACGTCAGGACAACGTCGATCAGCCGACTACCGCTCGCGTCGACCCAGCCGCCGAGGTAACCGGTGACGAGGCCGAACACGACGCCAATCACCGCGGTGATCAGCGCAACGGTGAACGCGATGAACAGCGAGGTGCGGGCGCCGTAGATCAACTGCATGAAGACATCCCGGCCGAGGCCCGGCTCCACGCCGAGCCAGAACCTCGAGCTGATGCCGCCGAAGCGGCCGATCGGGATGCCGCCGTCGGTGAGCAGACCGGGCTCGCTCTGTCCGTAGGTCGTGTACGGGTCGCGGCCGTACGCCCATCCGATCAACGGCGCGCACAACGCAATGAGCAGGAACAGCCCGACGATGATGGCCGAGACCACCCCGACCTTGTCCCGCCGAAAGCGCATCCAGGCGATCTGCCGGGGCGAGCGGGTGATGTTCGGGCCGCCGGAAACCGCCGGTCCGGGCGGGCCCGAGTGCTCGAGCATTTCGATTTGCATACCGCTCACCGGAACCGGACCCCGGATCTGATCGGGTCAGGAGGGTCAGGCGTGGCGTCAGACACACCAACCGCCTCCTGCGCTGCACCGATGACCGATCGGCGCAGCGTACGGCCCGGTGGCGGCAACGGGGAAGCACAGCGCGGCTCGTGCCGCCGACCGTTGTCAAACCGTGGGTTACACCGCGATTTCGTAGGCTCGCCCGGCGCCCGTCCCCGTCATGTGGTTCCGCCGCGACCGCGCCGAGATCACCCGATCGTGAACGTCGACCGGCATCAAATGTGCTCGACATCGACGCCGACCGCGACGTACGGTTTCAGGTACACGGAAGGGAGGTGGTCTGAAGCTTTGAGTAGTTATCGGACGCGTGAGGTGGCTGCCAGCTAGCCGCTGACTTTCGTGCCTTCACCGGCCGCGACAGCGGTATCGGCGAATCCACGGCAGTCACCGAAGCCCGCGGGTGCCCGGGGATACGTCCCTCCGGGCAGGTCTGTTCGCAGACCACCCCGCGGGCTTTCTCACGTCAGGCCAGCGGGTCGACGTCCGCGGCGGGCATCCGGTCGGTGGCCGCGATCACCCGCATCAACGACTGCTGGATAGCGATCAGGTCCTCGACCTCCATCCCGAGGCGCGCGACCACCGCGTAGGGGATCTTCTCCGCCTCGGCGCGGAGCGCCCGGCCCTTCTCGGTGAGGTCGACGTTGAGCACCCGCTCGTCGGCGGCGTGCCGCGCCCGGCTCAGATAGCCCAGCGCCTCCAGCCGCTTGAGCATCGGGGACAGGGTCGCCGGGTCGAAGTGCAGCGCGGCGGCCAGGTCCTTGGCGGTGCGTGGTGTCTCGCCGTCCCATAGGGCGAGCATCACCAGGTACTGGGGGTGCGTCAGCCCGTGGGGCTCCAGCAGCGGCCGGTACACCCCGATCACGCACCGACTGGCCACGGACAGGGCGAAGCACACCTGCCGCTCGAGTTCCAGCGGGTTCGGGCCGAGGTCGATGGTGCGGGTCAGTGTCTTCTCGCTCACAGAGCCACCTTAGCTCTTGTCTTTGGCGTGCTATCTATTAGTGTACTAACTATCAGCACGCCAACGGAGGGTCGCCATGAAGCGGAAACTCCCCACCACCGAACCGCACGGCTTCGAAGACCTGCCGTGGCGCATCGGCTACCGCGTGCGCCGGGGCCTGTTCCACGTCCTCGGCCCGCCGCAGCTGAGCCCGCACAACGACCCGCACATGCGGCTGGCCCGCGAGCGCGCGGCTCGCTACGCCGGACGGACCGCGGCTCAGGGCGCCAAGCGGTCGACCGTCCAGCCGGCGGGGCCGCGGGTGTAGCGCAACCGGTCGTGTAACCGGGAGGTCCGGCCCTGCCAGAACTCCATCGCCCGCGGCACGACCCGGTATCCACCCCAGAAGTCCGGCACCGGGACGTCGGTGCCGGCCGGCCAGCGCCGGCTCAGCTCGTCGAACCGCTCGTCGAGTTCGGCGCGGGAGCCCAGTACCGCGGACTGGCGACTGGCCCAGGCACCGATCTGCGAGGCGCGCGGACGGGACCGGAAATACGCCGCGGAGTCGGCCGGATCAATGCGCACGGCCGGCCCGGTGACGATGACCTGGCGGCGCAGGGCGTGCCAGGGGAACAGCAGCGACACCGCGCCCCGGCTGTCGATCTCCACGGCCTTGCGGGAGGCGTAGTTGGTGAAGAACACGAAGCCGCGGTCGTCGAGTTCCTTGAGCAACGTCATCCGGGAGGACGGCGTGCCGTCGGCACCCACGGTGGACACCACCATGGCGTTCGGCTCGGCCAACCCGGCCGTGGCGACCTCACGGAACCAGACCGCGAAGGCCACCATCGGATCCGGGTCGAGGTCGCCGAGGTCCAGGCCCTCGGCCATGTACTCCTGGCGCATCCCGGCCAGTGCCGGGTCTGGGCCGCCGAGGTCCGGGTCCACCTGAGGGTGCGTCAGCCCAGTTGGTCGTGCAGGAAGGCGGTCGCCTCGGCCCAGACCTTGGCGGCCAGCGCCTCGTCCAGGTTGCCGAGCGGGTTCTGCGGGTTCATAAAGGCATGCCCCGCGCCGTCGTGCACGGTCAGTTGGACGTCCTTGCCCAGGCCCTGCAGCTTCGCCTCCAACGCCCGCGCGGCATCAGGGCCGAAGAAGTCATCGACGCCGGCCATGTGCCCGCGCACCACCGCGGCGAGCCCGGACCAGTCCGGCTCCATGCCCGGCGGCGGGAAGCCGTAGAACGGCACCGCGGCCTTGACCACATCTCCCCGGTTGGCAGCGATGAGCATGGTGAGCAGCCCGCCCATGCAGAAGCCGACCACGCCCAAGCCGTCGCCGGTGACCGCGTCGTGCGCCTTCAGGTAATCCAGCGCCCCACTCATGTCCCGCGCGGCCCGGTCCGGCGGCAGGTTGTTCATCAGCTCGCCGGCCTTGTCCATCTCGTCGTGCGCGGCCAGCTCCCCGTGATACAGATCCGGGGCCAGCGCCACGAAGCCCGCCTCGGCCAAACGATCGACCATGATCTTCAGCGACGGGTCCAGGCCCCACCATTCCTGCAGCACCAGTACGCCCGGCCCACGCCCGCTCGCCGGCACCGCCAGGTAGCCGCCCGCGGTGCCTCCATTGCTCGCAAACTCCACGTTGGTTGCCATACCCCGACCCTACGCAGCGCCCCGTGTCAGACCTCCTGACCCCCCGAACCAGGACAAACCAGCGCGCGATCCGGTCGTAAGGGATGACGTGCCCAACGGACTTTGGCGGGCGGCACGCCGGTACGGGGTGAGACCCCCACCGCGGGTGCGGGAGAATGGACGTTGGAGCCGACAGCGTCGACGGCACGTTCCCGGCCGAGCACCGCTCGGCACCCCGAATCAAGGATCGAGAGCCGTGAGCGACCCGACCACGATCGTCATTCCCGCCGACCTCAAGCCCGCCGACGGCCGCTTCGGCTGTGGCCCGTCGAAGGTGCGCCCGGAGGCGCTGGCCGCGCTGGCCGCGGCCGGCGCCTCCCTGCTGGGCACCTCGCACCGCCAGGCGCCGGTGAAGAACACCGTCAAGCGGGTCCGCCAGGGCCTGGCCGCCCTGTTCAGCGTGCCGGAGGGCCACGAGGTCGTACTCGGCAACGGCGGCGCGACCGCGTTCTGGGACATCGCCGCGTTCGGCCTGGTCCGCGAGCGCAGCCAGCACCTGCACTTCGGGGAGTTCTCCTCGAAGTTCGCCGAGGTCTGCAAAGGCGCCCCGTGGCTGGGCGAGCCGACCGTGATCAAGTCCGAGCCGGGGACGCATCCCCTGCCCAAGGCCGAGGCCGGCATCGACGTCTACGGCTACACGCACAACGAGACCTCGACCGGCGTCGCGATGCCGATCAAGCGGGTGGCCGGCGCGGACGACGGCGCGTTGGTGTTGGTGGACGCCACCTCCGGTGCCGGCGGTCTGCCGATCGACATCACCGAGACCGACTGCTACTACTTCGCGCCGCAGAAGTGCTTCGCCTCCGACGGTGGCCTGTGGCTGGCGATCATGTCCCCGGCCGCCCTGGCCCGGGTCGAGGAGATCTCCTCCTCGGGTCGCTACATCCCGACGTTCTTCGATCTGCCCACGGCGATCGACAACTCCACCAAGGACCAGACCTACAACACCCCGGCGCTGAGCACCCTGTTCCTGCTCGCCGAGCAGCTGGACTGGCTCAACGGCAACGGCGGTCTGGAGTTCGCCGTCGGGCGCACCACCTCCTCCTCCAACCACCTCTACACCTGGGCGGAGAAGTCGGAGTTCGCGACGCCGTTCGTGGTGGACCCGGCGCAGCGTTCGCTGGTCGTTGGCACTATCGACTTCAACGACGACGTGGACGCCGCCGCGGTGGCCAAGGTGCTGCGCGCCAACGGCATCGTGGACACCGAGCCCTACCGCAAGCTCGGCCGCAACCAGCTGCGCATCGCGATGTTCCCCGCCATCGACCCGGCCGACGTGGAGGCGCTCACCGCCTGCATCGACCACGTCGTCGCGGCGCTGGGGTAACGACGGAACCTCCCGCGGACGTCCGACCGAACGAGGGCTATAGGCCACCATCGGTCGGACGTCCCGCTTTCCGGCGCGACGCGGTGACCTGGCTGGTACACGGCCAGCTCGGGTTGTGGGGTTGGTTCCTGTTCGGCTTCGGGCCGGTGGTACCGCTGCTGCGCGAGGAGTTCGACGTCTCTCGCGCGGTGGCCGGGCTGCACGGCAGCTTCGCCGCGGCCGGGTCCGTGCTCGCCGGGCTCGCCTACCCGCGATTGACCGCGCGGCTGGGTCGCGGGACCACCAGCTGGCTCGGGACGGCCGGGTTGTGCGCCGGGGTCGGCGTGCTCGGCCTCGGTCACCGCCTGCCGCTCACCCTGCTCGGCGCACTGATCGCCGGCGCGTTCGGTTCGCTGCTGGTCACCGGGTCCTCGGCGATCCTGTCCGACCATCACGGCCCGGCCGGGCCGGCCGCGATCACCGAGACCAACGCGGTGGCCGCCGGCACCGGGCTGCTCGGCCCGGCCGCGGTCGGCGGCTGCGTGGCCGCGGGTTGGGGGTGGCGGCCGGCCATGGTCGTGCTGCTCGTCCCGGCGGCACTGCTCGCCCTCGTCCTGCACCGCACCGCGGTGCCCAACGCGCCGCCCTCCCCTGCGCACCACGACCGGAACGATCGGCTCCCGCACGCCTACTGGATCGCCTGGACGGTGGTCGTCGCCATCATTGGCGTGGAGTTCTCCATGACGCTGTGGTCCTCCGACATGCTGCGCAGCCGGGCCGGGCTGGGCGACGGCGCCGCCGCCGCGAGCGTCAGCGCGGTGGTAGGTGGGATGTTCGTCGGCCGCCTGCTCGGCACTCGCCTGACGGCCCGTCACCACCCGGACCGGATGCTGCTGGCCGCGCTCGGGCTGAGCGCCGCGGGCTTCACCCTGTTCTGGTGCGCGACCGCGGCCGTGCCGGCTATCGCCGGGCTGGCGCTGACCGGCACCGGCATGTCCCTGCACTATCCGTTGGCCGTGGCCCGGCTGATCGCCGCGTCCGAGGGTCGGCCGGACCGGGCGGTCGGCCGGATGGCGATGGGCGCGGGGTTCGCCGGGATGGTGGCCCCGGTCGGGCTCGGCGCGATGGCCGACGCCGTCGGCACGCACCGCGCGTTCCTCGGCGTCCCGGTGCTCATCGTTCTGGCGGCGCTGGCTGTCCTACGCGCACCGACACAGACTCACACCTGACGACGGCTCAGTCGTCGGGCGGGTCCTGATAGTCCCAGTTGTGCGGGCACGCGTCGGACATGGCGAACCCGGAGTCCGGGTCGTTGTTGCAGTTGGGGTGGTGGTGATGACGGTACTGGTGCCCATACCCGCCGTATCCGTGTCCGTACCCAGAGTCATCACCCGGCGGGGACCAATGCCCCGGCTGGGCCACGGCCGCGGTTGCGGCCTGGGCCGCTCCCACCCCGACGACCGGGACAGCAACGGAGACGGCGAACAGCGCTGGGATGAACCAGCGCGATGCGAATCGCGAGGCCATGACTCCTCCTGAATTCCTTGCCACTCAGCGTGGTGCCTCAGGTGCCTACCCGCAATCGCTAAACGTCATGTCGTTCGCGCGGGCCACCCACTCCTCTACCGTACGCAGGCAATCCGCGAACGGTTCCAGGGTTGCCGGGCCTCAGCCAGCGGTGGCACTCACCCAAGAGTTGGGTGCGCTCCACCCGGCGGCGTTGTGCACCGAGACCCGCACCCGGTACTTGTGACCCTTCACCAGCTTCTTGAAGGTTGTTTTCGTGGTACCCGGCGTCACGTCCACCCACCGCTCGTGGTGCGGGGCGTCCCACGCCTTCGTGCTCGGGTGATACTCCGCCAACTCCACGCGTACCGTGTCCGCGCGGGCTGCGGCCACGGGCGCGGACCAACTCGCGCGCAATGACGCGGTGGCGGCCTTGGCCAGCTTGACCGTGGTCGGCACTGCGGGGTCGGCCGGCGCGGAGGTCGGCAGACAGGTCGACCCGCCCGCGGGGATCACCGTTTTCGCGGGCACCAGGTCCCAGCGGGACACCCCGCGCACCACGGCGGCCGGCCACACCTGACGACCGCTCGGCCCGCAGGCGAACAGCGCCCCGTCCGTCGTGCCGACCCCGCGGGTGCTGAACTCCACCGACGCGCCGAGCATGCCCGGCCGGCGCAGCATGATGTCGGTGTAGGCGACGTCGCAGTTGCTGTTCTTGCCGGTGGTGCCGATCGTGCCCAGCCGCGCCCCGACGGGCACCGCCTGCCCATCCCGGATGTCGAGCGCGCTGAGGTGCCCGTACCGCGAGATCACCCCACCGCCGTGATCGACCCACACCCAGGTGCCGAAGTCCGTCGCGCCGCCGGCACCGCAGGCCCGCCCGTGCGCCTCTCCGATGTGCGCGATGCCCGCGCCCATGGCGTACACCGCGGCGTGTGAGGTCTTGCCCGGTTCGCCCTGGTGTTGACCGGTCGGCACCACGTCCACGCCCCAGAACGAGTGGTGGTGGCTGCAGCCGGGGTTGTGCATGGTGCAGTCGACCTTGACCTCAACCCGCAGCGGCCACCACACCGGGTCGGAGTGCGCGACGCTGCTCGCCGCGTCGGCGCCGGGTGCGGCAAGCACGGACGCCGCCAGCGCGCCGGCCAGCACGGCAACGCGTACGGTCACCATGCGCAACAGAACTCCGGGCTCGATCGGACGGATACCAGCACGGTAAGCATCGGCGCCACACGTGTGCGGCTGAATCGTCGCATCGCGATCGGTACCCTCGAGGAGCGTTGTTCGCAGGAGGAGTCGCGACGGTGGGACACGGTCACGGTCACGGCCACGGGCCGGCCGTGCGGGCCGGTCAGGACCACCGCAGCCGCCTGCTCCCGGCGTTCCTGCTGGCCGCCGGGTACCTGGTGGTCGAGGTCATCACCGCGCTGGCCACCGATTCCCTGGTGCTGCTCTCCGACGCCGGGCACATGCTCACCGACACCGCCGGACTGGGCATGGCGTTGGCCGCGATCAGCGCCGCCGATCGCGCCCGGCAGGGGCAGGGCGGGCGTACCTACGGGCTGTACCGCCTGGAGGTGCTGGCCGCGTTGGCCAACGCCGTCGCGTTGCTCGGCGTGGCCGCTTACGTGCTCTGGCAGGCCGTGCACCGCTTCAACGACCCGGTGAACGTCTCGGCCGGCCCGGTGCTCGCGGTGGCCTGCGTCGGGGTCGCGGTGAACCTGGCCGGGTTCCTGCTGCTGCGCGAGGGCGCCGGGCAATCCCTCGCGATGCGCGCGGCCTACCTCGAGGTGCTCGCCGATCTGGTCGGCTCGATCGGGGTCATCATCGCCGCACTGCTGATCGCGATCACCGGCGAGGACTGGATCGATCCCCTGTTCGCGATCGCGCTGGGCGTCTGGATCGTGCCGCGCACGCTCCGCCTGGGCGCCGCTGCCCTGCGCGTGCTGCTGCAGGCCGCGCCCGCGCACATCGACCTGAGCGACCTACACGCGGATCTGGCCGCCCTGCCCGGTGTGGTCGGCGTCCACGACCTGCACGTGTGGACGCTGACCTCGCAAATGGAGGTGGCCACCGCCCATCTGCAGGTGCAACCGGGCACCGACACGCACGCGGTGCTGGATGCCGCCCGCGAGGTGCTGGCCCGGGAGCATCACCTGGAGCACGCCACCCTGCAGGTCGAGCCGACCGACCACACCGGTTGTGAGGAAGTCGGCTGGTAACGGGGCGTCAACTGACATTCTGATCACGACAGGTACGACGGAGGGAGACCGTCATGCGTGTGCTCGGCCCGACGATCCTCGCGCTGACCCTGGCCGCCACCGCCGGCTGCGGCAGCAGCGGGGGCAGCGACAACACCGCGAGCAGCGGCACGGCACCGACCGCGGCCACCCCGAGCGCGGCGAGCACCAAGCCGAGCGCCAACCCGGCCGGCCCCTCCACCGGCTCCAAAACAGATATCGCCGCGATCATCAAACTGGCCAAGGCGATCGACACCAACAAGCCGGAACTGGTCTGCACAACGCTGATGACCACGACGATGATCAGCACCACGTTCGGCACGGTGGCCAACTGTGTCGCGACCGACGACCAGGACGCCCCCACCACCGGGGCCACCGTCGCGACGGTTGCGGTCAACGGCAACAAAGCGACCGCCATCGTCACCGACAAGGGCGGTTCCAGTGACGGGGCCACCGGCACCTGGCACTTCGAGCGCACCGGCAAGATCTGGAAGCTGGCCGAGTGGGGCGTGGACTACATGCGGTCCCAGGTCGACGCGAACTTCGGGCCCAAGTACAAGTCCAGCGAGGCCGGCGACCCGTTCGCCGTGGCCGCCTATCGGCTGTGCATCCGGGACGGGATGTTGGCCAAGGACGATGCCACCTTCCGCAAACTCGCCGTCGAGATGACGACCGACCACAACTCGCTGGCCGGGCCGGTGTTCGCCGCGTGCGCAAGCAAGGGACCCGGCGGCGAGTCCCCGTTCCGCGCGAGCTTCGAGAAGGGCCTGCGCGACGAGTTCCATGCCTTCGGCGCACCCGCCGAGGCCGCCGATTGTGTGCTGGCCAAATTGCGCACCGCACTGCCCGAGGCGACCCTCATCAATGCGCTGCTCGACGGCCCCGGCTCCAAGACGATGAGCAAGGTCTCCGGCTCGGTGACGACGGCCACCGCGGCCTGCGCCAAGGGCAGCACCGGATCGCACCCGACCATCCGCCCCCCCAAACACACCTACACGATCCGCCCGCTGCACTGATGCGCCCGCCGGCATCCGCCCGCCGCAACACCTCGGCGGCCACGCGCTGCATTAGTCCCCCGAGTGTGTAGTCGCGCAGCTTTTTTCGGCCCTCCGGGCTGCACAACTACACACTCGGGTGAGAACCGCAGCCACCTCAGTCGCGGCGGGTGGCCAGGGTGAGCACCAAGGCGCCCAGGCCGAGCGCGGACAACAGCGCCACCCAGCGTCCGTCGATGCCGGGCAGGCCGTGCGAGTCGCCGACCGGCTTGCCGGTCACCGCGTGCGTGGCCTTGGGGGTGGCGTGTGCGGAGTGGTGCGGGGTGGCCGACGGTGTCGGGCTGGGCTCGCCGTCGCCCGGGCTCGGCCCGCCGGTGCCGCCCAGCTTCACCGGGTCCGCGGGCAACGGCACCCGCCACACCGCCGAATTCAGGCCCTCGCTGCCGAACAACAACGCGCTGCGGTCCAACAACGCAGTCACCGACTCGCCCTGGATCTGGATCGGCGGGGTGAACGTGGCCACGGTGCGCCAGGTGGTGGCGTCCAGCACCCAGGCCTCGCTATACCCGCGCAGCACCACGTGCTTGGAGCCGGGCAGGAAGGTGCCGTCGGTGACGATCGGCGGCGCACCGCCCACCCGACGCAGCACATTCACCCGGCCCGCCGCCAACGGTGTCGGCACCGCCCAGACCGCGGCCTGTCCCGCCTCCTCCTTCGACACCACGAACAGGTGGTTGTCCGACGGGCGGCAGAGCAACGTCTCCGCGTTGCGCGCCTTCCCGTCGGCGTAGGAGACGTCGTAGGACAGGTACGGCACCTCGCCGGTGGTCAGCTCGGCCGGTTCACCCACCCGCAACAGCCGATATGTCTTGTAGATGGCGAGGTTGTCGCCGATCTCGCCGACCCAGATCGCCGGACCGTCCGGCCCGCCGCACTCGGTGATCGACTCCCAGTCCCGGTCGGAGGCACCGCGCAGGGTCAAAGTCGCGGTGGTGTTGCCGGTCCTGATGTCCACCGCGAAGACCTCCGGCGGGTGGCCGGAGTCGTTGTGCGTGAACACCACGTTGCGGTGCCGCAGACTCACCGCCAACCCGCTGGATTCGGTGATCCGCTGGTCGGTGTAGCGGAACAGCACACTGCGCCCGTCGTCGGTGGCCCGGGCGGGCGCACCCAACCCGGCCAACGCCGCACAGGCCGACGCCACCGCCGCGAGCAGCAGCCCGCGTCTCACCACTCGCCCCCGTGACGCCGCGTCAGTTCCTCGGAGAGCAACACGGCCAGACGCGGCCGCAGCCCCCACTCCGTCGTGATCGAACGGTACTCGGCGACCAGTGCGGGATCCGCGGGCGCGCCGGTGTGCACCGCCCGGATCGCCACGTTGCGCGCGGTGTGCTCGGTGGACACGAACTCCATCACGTCCACCCGGTAACCGACCAGGCGCAGCAACAGCGCGCGCAGGCCGTCGGTCAGCACGTCGGCGAATCGTTCGCGCAGGATGCCGTGCTTCAACAACGAGCCGTACCGTTCCGCCGCACCACCGGCCCGCAAGCTCGCCGCGGTCTCGTGGTGACAGCACGGTGCGGCCACCACCAGCGGCGCCGACCAGCCCACCGCGCGGGCCAACGCCTCGTCGGTGGCGGTGTCGCAGGCGTGCAGCGCGAGCACCACGTCCCCCGGTGGCACCTGTGCCTCAGCGATGCCCGCGGCCGCGAAGCGCGTCACCCCGGCCACGCCCAAGCGGGCGGCCAGCGCGGTGTTGCGGGCCCGCGCCGCCTCCCGCAGGTCCACCCCGGTCAGCGTCACCGCGCCCGGGGACACTGTGCTCAGGTACCGCTGCGCGGCAAAGCTCAGATAGGCGTGCCCGCAGCCCAGATCCACCACGTGCAGGGGATCCCGCCCGGCCACCGCCGCCAACTCCGGGGCCAGTAACCGCAGGAACGCGTCCACCTGGCGACGCTTGCCGGCATCCGCGCCGAGTTCGGTGAACAACGGATCGTCCGGCGCCAACAGCCGCTTCTTGGTGCGGTCGTGCGATACCTGCGCCACCGCGCCGGTGCCGCTGCGGTGTACCAGCGCCTCGCCCTTCTTGGTCACCCGGACCTGCACGGTGCCGGTCGCGCCGACCACGTGCCAGTTGCCGAACGGTGCGGCCAACAGGTCATCCACCGCGGTAGCCACCTCGGCGTCGTCGAGATTGCGGGTGTGCGCGGTGAGGTCGTCCACCCGCACCTCCTGCAACCGCCGCCCACTCTTCAACTGCACCGGGCGCAGTTCCACCCGGCGCCAGTCCGGCGCGGGCCCCCGGTGGCGGCGGCCGGAGGCCACCGCGTGCACCAGGCCGGCATCGAGCAACAACCCGCGCAGCTCGACCAGCACCTCGGTCAACGGCTCGGCCACCCGCTCAGCTCCACGCGTAGGCGATGACCACGTTGGCCGCGGCGAGCGCGAACGCCCCGTAGAACACCGGTGGTGGTGAGGGCACCCGACGCCGGGTCGCGTGCACGATCCCGGTGACCACTAGCGCGATCACCAACTTGGTGCTGATCTTCGCCGCGTCCAGGTGGTGGTCGATGTGGTGGTCGACGAGCACGAGCAACGCGCCGGAGACCAATTGCGCCGGGGCGCCGATGAAGATCGGTGCGGTGATCCGCAGGTCATTCGACATCGCCTGCAGGAGGAAACCGCCGAGCAGGACGGCCATGCCCGCCAGGTGCACGAGCAACAACACATGCCGCAGCGCGTCCACGTCTCTCCTTTCGGCGACAACGCCCGAAACCTAACCCTTGTCCGGTTGTCCACCGTTCGGCGGTATCGACTGTTGTCGCCGGATCTGTCCGGTCCACCCTCGTCCCTGACCGCCCCTGTGGGCGGGCCGCCACAGATGGACCGCACGGGACCTCCTCCCGCGCGGCGGAGGGGGTAGTCGCATGAGCCGCTCAACGACCCGTCGGGTCAAGACCTGGATCGCCACCGTTGTCGTGGTGCTGCCCGCTTCCCTGCTCGGTGCCACGACCGCTGACGCCGCGGGGCCCTCGCAGCCCGCGCCGCCCCCGGCGGCGACCGCTTGCACCGAGAATGCGCCTCCGCCGCCGGCGGGCTCCTTAGACCCCAACGGTCGCAAGGTCATCCGCGGCACGACCGGCGACGACCACCTTATGGGCGGCCAAGAGGCCGACATCATCTACGGGATGGGCGGCAAGGACTTCATGTGGGGCGGTGGCGGCAACGACGTCCTCTGCGGTGGCAGCAGCGATGACAAACTCTACGGCGGCTCCGGCGACGACACGCTTGTCGGCGGTGGCGGTAAGGACCTGCTCAATGGCGGATCCGGTCACGACATCGAGGACGCCGGCACCGCAGGCCGGGTGACCCAGAACAGCCCCTGATCCCCCGTCAGGAAGGCGCGCCTTGCCGGCTCGGCAAGCCTCGCCACCGCGGCCCCCTTCCTACCGAAGGGGGCCGTCGGCGTTTCCCCGGAACGGACATCGCACACATCGGCACCGATAAGCATGGTGGTCAACCCATTCCGACCCCCGCAGTGCACAGATGTCATGCGCCTCGCGTGCAACCTGACACCCCTTCAGTTGAGCGATCCACTGATCCACCCTGCACCCCTTGCGTCCGGTGAGCTCACAGGCACTCTGCAGGCGCCGCGATGAGCGGCAGAGGTGTCGCGCACGGCGGATCGTCCACCGGGCGCCAGCAGTCCGTGTCGGTGAGCGAAGGCGCCCACCGGTGCGTCGAACGGCCGGCGGGCAGAATGCCCGCGCGGCGGAGGGGATCCCGCATGAGCCTCAACACGACCCGCCGCGTCCGCACCTGGGTCGCGGTTGCCGCCCTGGCCGCGCCCGCGACAACCCTGTTCGTCGCCGGCGCCGCTAACGCGCTCTCCCCGCCCAGCTTCTGCAGCGAGACACCCGCCGGCTCGGGCCTGTTCACCTGCACCTACAACGCTCCCCCCCAGAACAACAACACTCCGACAACCGCTGTCTTCGAGTTCACGCCTCCGGCGAACGCCACCGACATCACGGTGA
>Ga0137412_10000636_pt1 | contig 25494 bp, 13 predicted proteins | sample CZODoug2_1_16fun_FD_122160 | JGI IMG/M metagenome (GOLD analysis project Ga0137412, IMG submission 122160) | Vadose zone soil fungal communities from Angelo Coast Range Reserve, California, USA - CZODoug2_1_16fungal (Hybrid Assembly) | ecosystem: Environmental > Terrestrial > Soil > Vadose zone... | reverse complement strand
GCACCGCTTTCTCCAGCCACTTTATAGCGTCAGCATAATTATTGAGCAAAACATAATCGAGGCCAACGATTTTGAGGTCGTCGCCTGTGGGAGTCTTCAGCGCGGCCGCCTTGGTAAAAACTTCGAGCGACTCGGATGGTCTATTCTCGCGGTGCAGAACAAAACCGAGCAAATACAAGGCCTCGTGCGAATCGGAATGGATCGCAAGATACTTCTGAAGGGCCTTCTCCGCCAGGGTGAATTCCTGAACATGGATCAAAGCCTTGGCCTCATAAACGAGCGCGTCCGTCACGCCGGGAGAGGCAGCTTCGGCTTTCTGAAACCAATCGGCCGCCGAGCGATAATCCTTGGAAAGAAAGGCGGCCACACCGCGCGCGTATTCGCGGGGCGCCTGAGCGGAAACCTCGAGCGCTTGAAGAAGAATCAGCTGAGCGGCCAGGGTGAAAAGGCTCGCTGCCCTGCGGCGGCGCGCGCGCATCACTTCACCACGCGGTTGCCGGGCGCGGTTTGGGCAGGTTCATCGATTTGCAGAATTTGGTCTCCGTGAATGTCCCGCAGCGTTTGCACCATGCCGCTCGGCCAGCGAATTTCGATAATTTCCGCGCCTTTCTCCTTTCCGAGACCAAAGTGCACGCGCTTGTCGCTCGAGGAAAGATAACTGCTCGCGGTTGTGACCGTTGCGAATTGCTGGCCGCTCGCGGTGACCAGCCTCACGACCGCGCCAATTCCATCGCGATTGCTCTTGTGCCCAGTAAGCTTCAACAGCAGCCAATGGTTTAACGACGATGTTTCGTTGCGCAGGATGTAGGCCGGCCCTTCATTGGTGGTCACCACGGCATCCACGCGGCCGTCGTTGTCTAAGTCGCCGGTCGCCAGGCCCCGCGCTACCCACGCTTGTTTGAAGATGCTGCCGGACTTCTCGGAAACGTCCACGAACCCCCTGCCCGTGTTGTGCGCGAGCAGCATGGGCTCGCGGTAGTGCAAATTGGGGAAGTTCAGCTCGATGGTATCGAGATCATGTCCCTGCGCAATCAGCAGATCCTTCCAACCATCATTGTCATAATCGAGAAAGCGCGTTCCCCAACCGGAATGCAGAAAGGTCATGCGGCTGATGCCGGAACTCGAGCTTGCATACGTAAACGACCCGTCTCCATTGTTTTGATACAGCGCGTAGCGTTGATTCGCAAGGTTGGTTACAGCTAGGTCCGGCCAGCCGTCATTGTTGTAGTCCGCGAAATCCACGCCCATTCCTGCGTAGGTGCGGCCGTCGCCATCCACCGCGACCTCGGAAGGCAGGCCGACTTCTTCAAAACTTCCGTCGCCCTTATTGTGATACAGGAACTCGGTCATGGAGTCGTTGGCAACAAACAGATCGATGTGACCGTCGCGGTCGTAATCCGCGATCGCCAAGCCAAGCCCTTTCCCGGGTTTGGATAGGCCGATCTTCTGCGAAACTTCCGCAAATGTTCCATTGCCATTGTTGTGATACACCAGAGGCGAAATGGGCTTGAACAGATCTGGATGGCAATAAGCACGATAGCCTTCGCGGTGTTCTCCGCACCAGACGTCGCCGAAGTCCCACTCGAGATAGCGCAGCACCACCACGTCGAGGAACCCGTCGTTGTCCAGATCGACCCAGGCGGCGCTGGTCGACCATCCTCCGCCGACGATCCCAGCTTTCTCGGTCACGTCGCTGAACGTTCCTTCACCGTTGTTGTGATACAACTTATTTCCGCCGTAGCCCGTAACATAAAGATCGTCGTAACCGTCGTTGTCGTAATCACCGACGGCGACGCCCATCCCATATCCGGAGCCTTCGAGACCGGCTTTTTCGGTGACGTCCTCAAACGTGCCGTCCGGCTTCTGATGATAGAGCCGGTTCGAGTACGGGGACCCGCTCTTCTCGGGAACGGTTCCTTTGGGAGTCGGATCGCCGAGGGGCGCGCCGTTCACGAAAAAAATGTCTAGGCGGCCATCATTATCATAATCGAAGAGCGCAACCCCGGCTCCCATGGTTTCGGGCAGATACTTCTTCGAGGTATGCGAAGCCCGATACCGAAAATTTATCCCGGCACGCTTGCTGATATCGACGAAACTCGCTGAGGTCGTTTCCTCAGGCGCTTGCCGCGATGGCGCGATACTTTGCCCGCCGGCAACAAAGAGCGCAAGCAGAAAACAAGAGATAGAGTGCCAAGGCGGTGTTCGGCGATGAGAGAAGCCCTCGGGTGAATCCTGCCGTGACAACGGCACTCCCCGCGAGCAAAGAAAGAGCGCGAAGATGTGCCTCGGGAGCTTCACGGCTGAAGGATTCCTTTACCTTCGATGGCCGTGTAGATGCGGTCCACAGCGGGGATTCGGACTTGTTCCTTTCGGCCATCGGGCCAATGAATCTCGACGTTGTCCACCTGCGTTGCGGCTCCCAGGCCGAAGTGCAAGCGCGGATCCGAACTCGAAGCGTAGCTCCCCCCGCTGAACACGTCGCCGCGCTGGCGCACCCCGCCGGTGGTGAGGAAAACCTTGGCGCCGATGGCATCTCGCGGGCTCTTATTACCTCCCACCAGCTTCAGCGTGACCCAATGGTTCGAATTTTTCACCACATTCTGAAGAAGCGTGGGTGTCCCATCGACATTGTTGAGGACCACATCGATGTGACCATCATTGAAAAGATCGCCGAAGGCTGCTCCGCGCGCCGGAACGACGACGGCCAGTCCGCTGCCCGTGGCCGCAGGCACTTCCTGGAACTTTGCTCCGTCCAGATTGCGCAGCAAAAGAGGGCGCTGCGCCCAGGTAGTACCCCAATCCTGTTTGTCTACGCCGGGATAAACGTGGCCATTCGCGACAAAAATGTCCAGCAAGCCGTCGTTATCGTAGTCCAGAAAGGCCGTTCCCCAGCCCAGGAAGGGAATCGTGAGGGTGCCAACGCCGGCGCGAAAGGTGACGTCGGAAAAGGCGGCCTCGCCGTCGTTTCTGTACAAGGTGTTGTAGTCGTCGGAAAAATTGGTGATATAAAAATCGACCTTGCCATCGCGGTTGTAATCGCCCACGGCGATCCCCATGGATGCCTGTTCGCGCCCTTCGTCATTCAGGGCAAAGCCCGAGAAGTAGCTGACGTCCTCGAACGTACCGTCGTGCTTGTTGCGGTAAAGAAACTTCGGCACCGAATCGTTGGCGACAGCCAGGTCCACCCAGCCATCATCATCTACATCGACAAAAACAGAAGCGAAACCATAGTACCCCTTCGCATCTGAAACACCAGCTTTGCGACTCACATCGGCGAACGTGCCGTCGCCGTTGTTGTGAAAAAGGCGATCGCCTTCGCCGGGCAAGCCCCGCGGCCCGCACATGACGTTGACCCCGCGAAACTGGCAAAACCCAGTGGGGAGACCACCCTTGCCTGCGCGCGGAGGGTTGTCGGGATCGAATTTGGCATACCCGGGAACGAACAGGTCGAGAAGGCCGTCGTGGTCGTAATCGCCCCAGGTGGCTCCCGTGGACCAACCTCCAAGAGTGACGCCCGCCTTTTCCGCGACATCGGTGAAAGTGCCGTCACGATTGTTATGATAAAGACGGTTTTTGCCGAAATTGGAAACATAGATGTCCGGCCAACCGTCGTTGTCATAGTCGCCCACGGCAAGCCCAAAGCCCCAGCGGTCGTTCGCGACACCGGCCTTCGCGGTGACCTCGGTAAAGGTACCGTCATGATTGTTATGGAAGAGCATGGCTCGTGGCGCAGCTTCTTTTCCCTTTAGCGCCGGAAAAGTCGAACCGTTTAGCAAATAAATGTCCAGCCAGCCATCGTTGTCGTAGTCCAGCAAAGCGACACCCGCCCCCGGCGTTTCCAGAATGGTATTTTTTTCCGGATCTCCCGAACGATGATGGAATTTATCGATTCCGGCGGCGCGCGTAATATCGGTGAAGACTATGGGGGCATTGTCGACGAAGCCCCCGGCGGTAATGGGGCGCGCGAGCGCATCTTTCACGGGAGCATGCGCACTACCCGCGCTTGCGCCCGACTGTTGGCGCCGTTCCACTCTTTCGGCAGGATCCTGCTGAGACACTCCTCGTTCCAAGAACACAATTCCATAGAGCGAGAGAAAACCGGTTGCGGCGCAAAGCACTCTAACCGAGACAGAAGCTTTTTGGTTCATACCGATGAAAAATCATCCCGCAATGAAGCAACTAGTTTCACATGGATAGACAGTCCCAAGAGAGAATTTCTGGCAGTAGAGAAGACCCTTGTGTGCATGATTGATCGGCAGGATGATCAAGCAATCGTCATATCTTGACGATGCCAAGGATGAACTTAAGTCCGCACTCTCAGCATCGGAAATCTCCCGTCGCATTTTGTCGGGAACTCCCTAGTCTTATGCGGAGGTGGGCTACTTCGCCCGGAACCTCCGTGCTATCGAAGTACTCGTCGATCAGGAACATGTGCGGAACAGTCGCGCCGCAACCGAGCCCAGAAACGTTCAAGATATAATGTAGCGTTAAGCAATGAACACCGAAACTTCCCGACCGATCTCCTCTGGCCCCGAATGGGCACATCCGCTCGTCCGCGACTGGTTTGTCAGTCGCTTTGGCACACCCACGGAGCCGCAACAAGAAGGCTGGCCGTCGATTCTCGCCAGACAAACCACGCTGATTTCCGCCCCGACCGGTTCGGGGAAAACGCTGGCGGCGTTTCTGATTTGTATTGACCGCTTGGTACGCAAGGCGCTGAGCGGTGAATTGGCCGATCGCACCGAAGTTCTTTATGTGTCCCCGCTCAAGGCGCTCAGCAACGACATTCAGAAAAACCTGGAGATTCCTCTGGGCGAAATTCTCGAACTCGCCGGACAACGCGGAATACTCATGCCGGAAATTCGCACCGCGGTGCGCACGGGGGACACGCTCGCGCACGAGCGCCGCGCCATGCTGGCACGTCCGCCGCACATTTTGGTCACCACTCCGGAATCCCTTTACATCCTGCTGACTGCCGCGAAGAGCCGCGAGATCCTGAGAACGGTCGAATCCGTCATCGTGGACGAAATCCACGCCGTAGCCGACGACAAACGCGGCGCCCACCTGGCGCTATCACTGGAACGCCTGGACCAGTTGACCGGAAAGCGCCTCATGCGCATTGGTCTTTCCGCTACCCAGAAGCCGATTGAGTTGCTGGCCCTTTTTTTGACCGGTACCGACCGGCCTAGTCCAGTGATCGTGCAAGTAGACCCGCGGCGCGAGCTCGATCTCGCGGTCGAAGTTCCCGGAAGCGAGCTTGGCGCCGTGGCGAGCAACGAAATGTGGAACGAAATCTACGATCGCATTGCAGCCCTCGCGACAGAGCACCGCTCAACGCTTGTTTTTGTCAATACCCGCCGCCTAACTGAACGCCTGGCGCATCATCTTGCCGAACGCCTGGGAAAAGACGCCGTTGCCGCGCATCACGGCAGCTTGTCGCGCAAGCTGCGACTGGTCTCTGAAAGAAAGTTGAAGGCCGGAGAAATCCGGGCGCTTGTGGCTACGGCTTCTCTCGAATTGGGTATCGACATCGGGAGCGTTGATTTGGTTTGCCAGATAGGCTCGCCGCGGTCTATTTCGGTGGGCTTGCAGCGTATCGGCCGAGCGGGTCACTGGCGCGGCGCCGTGCCCAAAGGCCGCATCTTCGCGACCACCCGCGACGACTTGCTGGAATGCGCTGCGCTGGTGCATGCCATTCGTCAGGGCGACCTCGACGGCATCGCCGTTCCCGAAGCACCTCTGGACATTCTGGCGCAGCAGATCGTGGCCATGTGCGCCGCCGAAGATTGGAAGGAAGACGAATTGTTCCAAGCCGTGCGCCGAGCCTATCCGTATCGCGATCTTGCGCGCGTGGACTTTGACGAGATCGTCGAAATGCTTTCCGAAGGCATGGCCAGCGCGCGTGGACGTTACGCGGCATACTTGCATCGTGACCGCGTGAACGGGATGGTACGCGCCCGCCGCGGCAGCCGCCTGGCGGCCATCACCAGTGGCGGCGCCATCCCAGAAAATTCGTTGTACACCGTTATCGCGCAGCCCGAAGACACCGTGGTGGGCACGGTGGACGAAGACTTCGCGGTAGAAAGCCTTGCGGGCGACATCATGCTGCTGGGAAACACCTCCTGGCGCATTCGCCGCGTACAGTCCGGGAGCGTCCTGGTGGAGGACGCCCAGGGAGCGCCTCCGAGCGTGCCGTTCTGGCGTGGCGAAGCGCCGGCGCGTACCGACGAACTCTCGACGCACGTTTCTGAATTGCGCGAGAAGATCAGCGCGTTCCTTCCGCGCTCGGCATCGGACGCAAACGGCCAGCCTGCCAAAGGGATTGCCGACGCAGTAGGCTGGCTCAAATTAGAATGCGGCCTCGACGACGCGGGAGCTGAGCAGGCAGTCGAGTACGTAGTGACCGGGCGCGCAGTGCTGGGCGCAGTTCCCACGCAAACGACGGTGATCGCCGAGCGCTTCTTCGACGAAAGTGGCGGCATGCAACTGGTCATCCACGCCCCGTTCGGCGCGCGTGTCAACAAGGCCTGGGGCCTGGCGCTACGCAAGCGCTTTTGCCGCTCGTTCAATTTCGAACTGCAAGCTGCGGCTACCGACAACGGACTGAATATCTCGCTCAGCGAGCAACATAGTTTCCCGCTTGCGGATGTTTTTCATTTTCTCCATCCGAATTCAGCTCGCTCCGTTCTGGAACAGGCCATACTGGCTTCCCCGCTCTTTACCACCCGCTGGCGCTGGGATGCTGGGCGCGCACTGGCCTTGCTTCGCTTTCGTGGAGGAAAAAAAATTCCGCCACAGATCCAGCGCATGCGTGCTGAGGATTTGCTGGCCGCCGTCTTTCCCGAGGCGCTCGCTTGCCAGGAAAATGTTCCCGGCGATGTCACTATTTCAAACCACCCGCTCATCCGCGAAGTGATGAAGGACGTCCTCACGGAAGCGCTGGACATCAAGGGGCTTGAGCGCGTGCTCGGCGACATCACCGACGGTAGGATCGCCTGTCTCGCAGTGGATACACCGATGCCCTCACAGTTTTCCCACGAAATTCTGAACGCCAACCCCTACGCGTATCTCGACGATGCCCCGCTCGAAGAGCGCCGCGCTCGTGCCGTCGAAATGCGTCGCGTCCTGCCCGATGCCGTTCTCAGGGAAATTGGGCGACTCGATCCCGCGGCCATCTCCGAGGTGTGCGATGACGCCTGGCCTGATGTGCGTGACGCCGAAGAACTGCACGACGCGCTGCTCACCTTGATTGTGTTGCCTGCTCGAGCGAAAGCAGACGCGCACGGAAACAATCGTTTGCATGCCAAATTGCAGGAATCGCTGGCTGCATGGAGCGGATTTTTCGAACAGCTCAGAGGAGAGCGCCGCGCGGGGCGGGCCCAAGTAAACAGTGAAGCGTATTGGGTCGCGACGGAACGCACCCGCACGTTCATGGAAATCTTCCCATCGGCACACTTCGAATGGCCGTTACCGAATGTAGAATCACCACCGGTTTCGCGCGAGGATGCCCTTCGGGCCCTCGTAACCGGGTGGATTGCTCATGGCGGCCCGGTCACCGCAAACCAGCTGGGAAGCCTCCTCACCTTTGCTGTCTTGGACCTAGAGAAGGCTTTGTTGCGGCTGGAAGCTAGCGGTGTGGTGCTGCGCGGCAAGTTCACCGATTCGGCCTCGGACGAAACCGAATGGTGCGAACGCCGGTTGCTCGCGCGCATCCACCGGCTGACGCTCGGACAACTCCGAAAGGAAATTCAGTCCGTTACTCCCGCACGATTTATGAACTGGCAGCTTCGCTGGCAGCACGTAGCCCCTGGCACGCAGGTTCTCGGAGAACGGGGCACGCTCGAAGCGCTTCGCCAAATCCAGGGTTTTGAGGCACCCGCGAATTCCTGGGAACCGCAAATCCTCAAACGGCGTATTGCCGATTTCGACCCCAAAGTGCTGGACCATCTCTGCCTGACTGGGGCGGTTGGCTGGGGCCGCCTCTCGCCGCATCCTGCCACGCTCGAAGCATTCGCGGACGCAAAACGCCACGTTATCCCCACAAGCGTCGCGCCGATCACTTTCTTTGTGCGGGAAGACGCGGATTGGATGATTCCGCGCCGCGCAGCCGGCGAAGCGGAAGTCACCGGTCTCGGCGCTGACGCCGCTGCCGTTCTACGGTTTTTGCGGCAGCGCGGAGCTTCTTTCTTTGCCGACATCGTGCGCGGCACTGGCAAGCTAAAGTCGGAAGTGGAAACAGCACTCTGGGAACTGGTTGCCGCGGGGCTGCTTACCGCGGACGGTTTTGATAACCTGCGTGCGCTCATCGATCCCAAGCGTCGCTCCGGCCAAGGCAGCGGACGTAGCTCCCGTCCCCGGCACAGCACCGGCCGATGGTCCCTGCTCTATTCGGGCGAGACTCAGGACCACGGTCGAGCGGTCGAAGCCATTTGCTGGATGCTGCTCGGTCGTTACGGAATCGTCTTTAGGGAACTTCTTACCCGCGAGACCATACTTCCCAAATGGCGTGAGCTACTTATAACCCTGCGGCGCCTGGAAGATCGCGGTGAGATTCGGGGTGGCCGATTCGTCAGCGGCTTTTTGGGAGAGCAGTTTGCTTTGCCTGTGGCCGTTGAGTCTTTACGAGCCTTGCGCAATCAGCAGCCGTCCGGCGAAATCATTGCGGTCTCTGCGGCGGATCCCCTGAATCTGGCCGGCATTGTCCTTCCTGGTGAGCGCGTCCCCGCCAATTCCGGTAGAGTTGTTGCGTTTCGCGATGGTGTCGCCGTCCAGCCGGAGGAACGAGCGAACGTTATTCGAATGACTGCCGGCGGTCTGAGATAATATCGCTTGCGCTTGGACGGACTTGCCGATTGCGGGGAGGGACTCGTGGCAGCCGGCACAAATCGTGATCGAGTTCTCGGAGGTGTCATGCCCAAGGCGGCTTCGCGACAGTTATGATGGACCTGCAGGGTTTCCTTATGTCGTACAGGAACTGGCTTTGTTGGTCAGGTGGCAAGAGTTCGTGGACACGCCGCAACGACGAGAACGCTAGGGCCTCTGGATTCGTTCCTTCCCTATTTGTCCCTGCCAAAAAGTCAGCACAAATCATTTCTAGGCAGTAACCCCTGGACTTGTCGGTTCCGAGCACCAGGCCCGCCGTTTCAAAGGCCTTCTGCACAACGGGTATCTTGGTGGCGAGCGGGCATCGCAATTACTTATGTCGGCGCTCCTCTCCCGCGCAACTAGCTAAGCCGCTAGCCCATACTCACTGCCTCCCTTGCAGTTTCCTCAGCTGTCAGCACCGCTTGCATTGATTTTGTGCGGCTTTCGACGGCCACGACTGCGCTGGGATGCGGCGAGCGACACGAGCGCCACGCGGTTACACCCATCCCCCGTCAACGACGTAGCATTGGTTCGTTATCGCTCCACTATCATCAGCCGCAAGAAACAGGATGAGGCGCGCAACCTCTTCAGGAGCCAAACTCCGTTTGAGCGCCTGGCTTGCCATGATCTCGGCCTCGTATTCCGGCGTCCACCACCGGCGGCGTTGGCGCTCCGTCAGAATCGCGCCGGGCAAGACGCTGTTTACACGAATGTTAGATTTCCCGAGCTCGTGGGCCATCGTTCTCGTCAGACCTACGATTGCCGCTTTGCAAGTTACGTAAGCGGGCATTCCAGTTGAGGGAATCATCCAGCCAATCGAACTCATATTGATGATCGAGCCGCCGCCTGCGGCGATCATGCGCGGAGCGACTGCTTGTATGGCAAAAAACTGATGACGCAGGTTTATGGCCATCCGCCCATCCCAATATTCCGGCGTCACTTCGGAATAAGAATGGCGATCGTCGCTCGCCGCATTGTTCACGAGCGCGTGGACCGCGCCGTGGGTGGCCTCGACCTGCGCCACGGCAGCTCGCAGCGCCCCGATATCGGTCAAGTCGCAAGCGAGGAAAACCGGTGTGTGCGAGCATCGGGTAGAAAGGTCCGCAATCAATCGCGATGAGGCGTTCACGTCTAGGTCGAGAAACGCTACGCGGGAACCCTGAAGTGCGAACTCTTCGACAACGGCGGCGCCAATCCCCGTCGCTCCTCCGGTTACGAGAACTACGCGCTCGCATAAACTTGGGTATTTAGCGAACCGTTCTTTTTCTTTCATGCCGAGCCGCCGTCCGATCGAGAGATGAACAATCTCGGCCCTTGGGTCACGCTGAAAATCATGGTTCTGGTAGCGCCGTTCTGATAACCAAGCAGTGTCACTGGTCCTCCAAAGATTCCCGTGACGCAAACGATCCACTCGCAATCGCCAAGAACAAAAACTTGCGGAGAGTCCGAGGCTCAATATGTTGCGCGCCCCCCGCTGATGTCAAAGACCGCGCCGGTCGTGAACGAATTTTCGGCCGAGACGAGCCATGCGACCATGGAAGCGATTTCGCCCACCTCCACAAACCTTTCCCGGGGAATCTTCGACAGCATGTAGCGAATGTGTGATTCCGTCATCTGCTCGAAGAGTCCGGTGCGAGCAGCGGCAGGTGTGACGCAGTTCACGCCGATGTCAAATTTCGCAAGTTCCTTGCCGAGGGACTTCGTCAGCGCGATCACGCCGGCCTTGGCGGCGCTATACGCCGAGGCATTCGGATTTCCCTCCTTGCCCGCGATCGACGCCACATTCACAATCCGGCCGTATTTCTGTTGGATCATGTGCGGTACGACGGCTCGGCAGCAAAGGAATATGCCGGTCAGATTGATGTCGATGACTTGACGCCACGCGTCCGGAGGATAGTTCCAGCACTCCGTGTTCGGCCCGGTGATACCGGCATTGGCGACGAGAATGTCGATGCCCCCCAATTCCTTGGCGGTCTCCGCCGCGGCCTCGCCAACGCGTTGAGCGTCGGTTACGTCAACAACCAGCCCGTGAATTAAGCCGTGCCCAGAGAGCTCTTGGACGGTGGAGTCCGTTGCTGCCGGATTTCGGTCCCACACGGAAAGCGAGGCGCCAGACTCCAGGAACCGCTCGGCGATGGCGCGTCCAATTCCTTGCGCACCACCAGTGATGACCGCGCGGCGTCCGGCCAGATCAATTCGGTTCATATCCCTCCGTCACAGCTTAGTGGGATTCTCTGGTGACCTTGGTGCCCCGGCATCCCACCAGGAAATCCAGATCAGCCCCAAAGTTGGCCTGCATTACATGGTTGACGTAAAGCTGCTGGTAGCCGCCCTTCATTTCGAGCGCGGGTGGTTTCCATTCTGCTCGGCGGCGCTGCAGTTCCTGGTCCCCCACCTCGAGATGCAAGGTCCGTGCTTCCACATTCAGACGAATCATGTCGCCATCCTTGACCAGTGCCAACGGTCCTCCAACCGCGGCTTCCGGGCAGACGTGCAAAACGACCGTGCCGTAGGCGGTTCCGCTCATCCTGGCGTCGGAGATGCGAACCATATCTATCACGCCGCGCTGGAGAAGTTTCGCGGGGAGCTCCATGTTTCCGACTTCGGCCATGCCGGGATAGCCTCTTGGACCGGCATTTTTGAGCACCAGCACGCAGTGTTCATCAATGTCGAGATGCGGATCATTGATGCGCTCCTTGTAGCGCTCGATCGTTTCGAACACGACCGCGCGGCCACGATGATTCATGAGCCCGGGAGATGCTGCTGAGGGTTTGAGAACGGCGCCATCAGGCGCCAGATTTCCGCGCAGCACTGCGATACCGCCGTGTTCGACCAAGGGCCTATCAAAAGGCCGGATGACCTCTTCATTCCAATTCGGTGCGTCCTGGCAATTCTCCCAAATCGTCCGGCCGTTGACCGTCAATGCGTCGCGATGCAGCAGCCCTTGAGTCCCTAGCATACGGAGAACTGCCGGCAAGCCTCCCGCATAGTAGAAATCTTCCATCAGAAATTTCCCGGAGGGCATAAGATTCACTAACGTTGGGACGTTCCGCCCCAGACCATCCCAGTCTTCGAGCTTGAGCGATATGCCAATTCGACCAGCGATGGCCAGAAGGTGGATCACCGCATTGGTCGAACCACCAAGCGCTCCGTTGACGCGAATTGCATTCTCAAAGGCCTCACGGGTAAGGATTCGCGAAATGGGCAGATCCTCACGCACCATTTCGACGATCCGCCGGCCAGCAACCTGGGCGAGAACTCCGCGCCGGGAATCCACCGCTGGAATAGCTGCGTTGTGCGGTAAACCGAGGCCCAGTGCTTCCACCATGGCGGCCATGGTCGAAGCCGTGCCCATGGTCATGCAATGTCCCGCGGAGCGCGACATGCAAGACTCCGCCTCGAAGAATTCTTGCTCCGTCATTTTGCCCGTTTTAAGTTCTGCGCTGAAGCGCCAGACATCGGTTCCAGAACCGATGTCTTGTCCGCGATACTTGCCGTTAAGCATCGGTCCGCCAGAGACGACCAGCGTTGGCAAGTCGCAACTAGCTGCGCCCATTACCAGAGCGGGAGTGGTCTTGTCACAACCACAAAGCAGAACGACACCGTCTATGGGATTGGCACGAAGCGACTCTTCCACGTCCATGCTGACCAAATTTCGATACAGCATCGCCGTCGGGCGCATGTTGGTTTCGCCGGTGGACATGACAGGGAACTCCAGCGGAAGGCCACCTGCTTCCCATACACCGCGTTTCACGCGCTCGGCCAAGTCCCGAAGGTGAGCGTTGCAGGGGGTGAGTTCCGACCAGGTATTGCAAATCCCGATTACTGGCCTTCCATCAAACACGTCATCGGGCAGGCCTTGATTCTTCATCCAGCTGCGGTGGATAAAACCGTCCTTATCACGCCTGCCGAACCATGCCGCTGAACGATAGACTTTGCGATCGCCGCTCATTCTTGCACCATTTCTTTTCGTTTTTTTCTAGGACGCACTTGTGTTCCGCCCGCCGGTTGACGGCGAATGGAAAGCTGAAAGTCTGTCGAGGTACGAGTGAGGAGCCTCTCCATCGCCCTCCCTACTTCCCTGCGGCCGATCTTGAGTCCATTGAAATCCGTCCAACAGATATACTCTTGCTCGCGACGCCATACCGTACGCTCTCCGACGATGTCTCCCGATTCAAGAACGCATTCGGTCTTCGTGTGCTTGATCCGGCACAAGGTCAATTACTCGTAATCCAGTTTCTCCATAAGGAATGGCCGCAATTTTTTACTTTATTTTTTTACCATCTTGCAAGATAGTTCCCTATAGGCGTCGCAGATAGGTCGACCCCCTCGTCGCCGAATATTTGCGCTAGAGTTGGTACAAGAGCCCGGCCCGGTCAACCGCCGACCAATCCAGGCGTTCCCCCTAGCAGAATTCGGCCGTCCGATTATAAGCGGTAAATGAAATCGAGGGGATGCAACCTAATCGCCGGATCGGAAGTCCAACACTCCAGATAAAGTGTTGGTCTTTGGATTCCTTCGGAGTATGGTCGGGGCGATATGGATCTGACCACTTTATTGCGCGGAAAGCCCGGCAGAATCATGCTGGCAGGAGCCGCCTTTCTGCTTCTCGTAGCGATCCCGTATCTCTTCGCGCACCTCCGGCGGGGCCGGCGGGCTGCGAACCGAGGTGAGTCCATTGTAAAAGTGGAAAGAAAGAATTTCGGGCAGGTAATTCGCCTGAATGGAACGACGCAGGCCTCGCGTTCCTTCGTGGTCCTGGCCCCCAAGCTCGAAGGAGCGCAGGTCGGCTCCATGGTCATCACCAAGCTGGTCCCCGCCGGCACCCATGTGAAAAAAGATGCCTTCCTGGTCGAATTCGATCCGCAGGCGCAGACCAAGGACTATCTGGATAAGAAAAGCACCTACGAAAACCTTGTCGGGCAGGTCGCCCAGAAACAGGCGGAGGAAGACATCGCGCGCGCCAAAGACGATACGGCGATGAAACAGGCGGAAGACGAACTCCAACGCGCACAACTCGAGCTTCAGAGGAATGAAATCGTTTCCCGCATTGACGCCGAAAAAAATCAGGAAGCTCTCGACGAAGCGCAAGTCACTCTCAAGCAGCTGAAACAGACCTACGAACTGAAGCGCGCCGCTTCCGTGTCAACCATTCGAATTCAGGAAATTCAGCGCGACCGCGCTCTGGAAGCCATGCGTTACGCGCAGGGAAACGCCGCAAAAATGGTCGTGCACTCTCCGATGGAAGGCGTCGTCGTCTACAACACGATCTGGCTTGGCGGCCGAATGGGAACTGTGCAGCAGGGCGATCAGGTTCGGCCGGGCGTGCCTTTTCTCCAGGTGGTAGATCCCTCGCAAATGGAGGTTCGTGTCGAGCTGAATCAGGTGGATGTTCTGAAAGTACATCCGGGCCAGCGCGCACAGATGCGCCTGGATGCCTACCCGGGAATGACTCTGCCCGCGGTCCTCGAAGAGTTCTCGCCCCTCGGTCACACGGGACAATTCACGGAAGCCGTCAGATCATTCGCCGCGCGCTTTTCCGTTCAGGGAACGGACCCGAGACTCTTGCCGGACCTATCTGCCGCCCTCGATCTCGATCTCGGCACCCAGAACAATGTTCTCGTGGTTCCTTGGCAGAGTATTGGCACGGAAGCCGATCACCCCTTCGTGTGGCTGAAAACTACCGGCAGCTTTGAGAAGCGTACCGTGCAAAGGGGCCCTCGAAACGATCTCGAAGCCGTGGTGGTTTCGGGGCTGAAAGAGGGAGATATCATCCGGCGGTCCGCCGTCGAGGACGAGGCAGGAGCAGGCTTGCAATGAATGGCCAAAGTCAAAAATGGAAGCCCGGAAAAAGGGTTCTATCCGGCGTAGCAGCTCTGGTCGTTGGTGGCTTGGCTTTTGGGGCGTTCCGACTGGCGCGCCCTGCGGTGAAATTCCCTACTGCGGACGTGAAGCGCAAGGAATTTATCGATTACCTGGAAGTCAAAGGCGAGGTCAAGGCGCTCCGCTCGGTGGTAATCACCGCGCCCTACAGCGCGGGCGATCTGCAGATCATGAAGCTTGCGGCCAACGGAGCGAAGGTTAAAAAGGGAGACGTTCTGGTTGAATTTGACAACACCACTGTGAAGCAAAAGCTCGCCCAGGATCAATCCACGCTCAAATCGGCAGATGCGGAGATTCAGCAGTCGCGTGCCGCAGCGCGATTGAAGGAAGAGAAGGATCTCACTGACGTCATGACGGCAGACTATGACGTTCGAAAGACGCGCATGGATGCCAGCAAACAGGAGATTCTTTCGGTAATCGAAGGCGAGCAAGCCAAGCTAAAAGTCGCGGATGCCGAGCAAAAACTCAAAGAGGCAGAAGCCAAGCTCAAAGCGGATCGTTCTTCGGCGGCGTCAGATAATGTTAGCAAGCAACAAAAGCACGATCAGGCGGCTTTCCAAGTGCAGCTGGATGAGCGCAGCCTGGCTTCTCTTTCTTTGCTCGCTCCGCTGGACGGTGTGGTTGCGCTGCAAAACCATTGGCAGCCGCAGGGCGGCCCCACTCCCTTTAAGGCCGGTGACCGCGCCTGGCCGGGCGCAGGCATCGCGGAACTTCCGGATCCATCCAAACTCAAAATCTCGGCCCGCATCGAAGAGGCGGAGAGAGGTCAGTTGAAATTAGGCCAGACCGCCACGATACGCGTGGATGCAGTTCCCGATGTCAGCTTCGGCGGACACATCGACACTATCAGTCCCACCGCGAGCCTGGATTTCAACGCCGGATGGCCTGTTCCCAGGAATTTCTCCGTCGAAGTGGCTTTGGCAAACAGTGACGAGCGCCTTGCCCCGGGAATGGGTGCGGTCGTTCGCGTGGCGATAGATCGCATTGCCGATGGGATTGTGATTCCTACGTCCGCAATTTTCCGCAAGGGGGGGCGGACTGTTGCTTACGTTCGGCACGGATCGAAGTTCGAAGAGACCCCGATCGAAGTATCGCGCCGGAGCGGGGACCAGGCATTGGTCGCAAAGGGATTGCAGCCGGGAGAGCAGCTTGCCCTTAAGGATCCAACACTCGCGCAATAGGATTTTTTTGTGATCAACAGTCATTTAGAAAAAGCCGTATTTCTCCTTGTGCTTGCGCTGGGGGGCAGTTGCGTTGCCTGCCACCAGACTACCGTCCTGGCGACTGAAGGGGAGATTCCGACAACCACGGTAAAAGAAGTGGATCTTCAACTTAAGGTTTTCACCACAGGCGCCTTGCGAACTTCCCAGTCGAGAGCCATCACCGCTCCCCCTATCGCCGGAGGCACATTGCAGATCATCACGCTAGCACGCGCCGGAGCCCACGTGCACACAGGGGACGTTGTACTCGAATTTGATCCCAGCCAGCAAGAATACAATCTGGGGCAAAATCGCAGCGACCTGCTGCAAGCGGAGCAGGAAATTGTCAAAGCCAAAGCGGACGCCGACGTCCAGACGGCGGAGGACCAGACCGCGCTCCTGAAAGCAAGATATGCGGTGCGTCGCGCGGAGCTCGAAGTCAGCAAGAACGAATTGGTGAGCCCTATCGACGCGCAGAAGAATCTACTCGCTCTCGATGAAGCCAAGCGCGCCCTGACCCAGCTACAGCAGGACATTCAATCCCACAGCGCGTCAAATCAGGCTGCACTTGCCATTAGCGAAGAGAAACGTCACAAGGCTCGACTCTCCATGGAGCAGGCGGAACAAAACATCAAGAACATGCACATCACCGCACCGATTGACGGTCTCGTGGTCATCCACGGCAACAGGGATTCTACCGGTGGATTTTTCATGTACGGGATGACCCTCCCGGACTATCACGTCGGCGACCAGGCCAATCCGGGAAGTTCCATCGCGGAAGTCATCGACATCTCTCACCTGGAAGTCGCTGCGCAAGTAGGCGAAACCGACCGCACCAACCTTAAGGCCGGCCAATCCGTTGAGGTAAAAATCGATGCGCTTCCCGGTGAATCCTTTTCCGGCAAAGTGCAAACCGTTGGCGGCTCGACGACCCACGAATTTTGGGACGATAACACCCAGCACAAGTTCGATGTTGCTATCCAGCTCGACAAGACCGATGCGCGCCTCCGCCCGGGCTTCGCCGTCAGGCTTGGCATCCTGGGGGACAATCTTTCTCGCGCGGTTTCCATTCCTGGCGAAGCCGTCTTCGAACATGATGGCAAGAAGGTAGTTTATTGCAAACGCAACCGGGGTTTCGAAATGCAGGAAGTCAAAGTCCGCGCGCTGAGTGAAGGCCGGGCGATCCTTGATGGCATTTCTCCGGGAACTGTCGTCGCGCTCGTCAACCCCGAGAAAAATCCCGCCGGAAAAGAAAAGGGAAGCAGCACTTCCAATCCCAGTTTCGGCCCGGGCTCCAATTGAAGCCGGGCACGCACCCATGAAACCCAGCTCCATGGCCGAACCCAGATCACTGCAACAATGGCTGCCCGATCTGGTCTTCGGTTTTGAAAACCTCGCCAGCCACAAGCTTCGCTCTCTTCTGACCATGCTCGGCATGATTTTTGGCGTCGCTGCTGTCGTCGCCATGCTCTCCATCGGAGCCGGAGCGCAACAGAGGGTCATGGCCTTCATCGAACAGCTCGGCGTGCGCAACCTCATCGTCGAGGCCAAGGAAGCCCACAATTGGCAGGAGCTTCAGAAAGTCCGAAAGAATTCACCGGGCCTCACACTCAACGATTACCAGGTCATTCGAAAAAATATGCCCGACATTCAAGATGGCACCCCGCGCAAACGTTTTGTTCCGGGAAAGCTCCTTCCCAAACCGCAACAAGACTTACCTATCGTTTACGGCGTCGAGCCAAGCTACCTGCTAATCGGCCATCTCCGCGTCACGGAGGGCCGCTTCTTCGAAGCCTCGGAGAACGCTTCTGCAGCGCCCGTGTGTGTGCTCGGCGCTGCGGCAAAAGACAGTCTGTTTGGCGCTGCCCCCGCGATCGGCGAATACATCAAACTCAACGAGCAGTGGTGCCATGTAATCGGAATCGTTGCGCCGCAGCTTGCCCCGCAGACCGAGGTTTCCGGCGTCCGCACCGAAGACATGAACAACCTCGTCTTCGCGCCATTGAATGCGGTCCTGTACCGTCTCGAAGACTCGCAAAGCTATTTAAAGGATGAGGTCGATGGTCTCTATCTGCATCTGGCTTCGCCCGATACCAGTGTCACCGACGCCGAAGTCGTCCGCGGCGTCCTGAATTCCTCGCATCGCAACGCCGGCGACTTCAACGTCATTGTCCCGGCGGAGCTCCTCGCCCAGCAAAAGCGCACCGAGCAGCTCTTCAACACCGTCATGGTGGCCATCGCTTCCATCTCTCTCCTCGTTGGCGGCATCGGCATCATGAACATCATGCTGGCCGCCATTCTCGAGCGCACTCGCGAGATCGGCGTGCGCCGCGCTGTCGGCGCGCGGCGCTGGGACATCATCCGCCAATTTATCATCGAAGCCGTGCTGATCTCGTTCGCCGGCGGGCTTGTGGGTGTCGTGCTCGGGTTCGCCATGTCTCAACTCATCGCCTGGCTGGCCGGATGGTCCACCATCGTGACCATCAGCTCCATTCTTCTGGCATTCGTGGTTTCCATTTCAGTTGGTTTGATTTTTGGCATCTATCCAGCGGTCAAAGCGGCGCGACTTGATCCGGTCGAGGCCATTCGTTACGAATAAGTTCAGATGGCCGCCAGGCAATCCTTCGGGGGTGAGTGAGATGAGAGTGGTACGTCTTCTTGTGGTGACGGTTTTCTTTGCAGCGATTCCCGGTGTTCCCGGGCAGGCGCAAGAAGCCCCGCGCCTTGAAAGGCTCCTAGGCATCGGAACGCGCCAAAAGCCAGCCCCTCCGCTTTCCCTGCCGCAGGGCCTCCAGGATCACGTCGCCAACGGCAAGCTCGTGCTCTCTCTCGACGACACCATCCGGCTCGCTCTTTCAAACAGTACCGACATCCGGCTCGACCGCGCCCAGATTGAGTTCGCGCAGAACAATCTGCATCGCGCTCACGGGCCATTCGATCCCTTGGTAACATCTAGTTTTGCCGACAACCGGACCAAGTCGCCGACCATCACACAAACTCAAGGGGCCCCGATTCTCGAGACGCTGTCTCAAACAACGGCATTTGGCTTGGCAAAAACGTTTCAGACCGGCACGAACTTCCAAAGCGCCTTCAGTGCCAGTAAATTATCGACAAACAACTCCTTTAGCACTCTCAACCCCTCGATTGCGACCGATCTTCAATTCAGCGTCACCCAGCCTCTCCTTCGCAACTTCGGCCTTTTTCCCAATCGTGCTCCCATCCTCATCGCGCAGCGAAATCTGAAGCAGGCCCGTGCTTCCTTTCAGGGCGAAGTAAATGACATCATCTTTCGAACCGTCGGGAATTATTGGAATGTCATCCTCGCCCGCGAATCCCTGGTCGTGCAGCGCAAGTCTCTCGAAGAAGCCCAGAAGAGCTACGATCACGATAAGAAGGCCCTCGGCCTCGGCGCGCTACCGCCACTCGATATTTACCGCTCGGAATCCCAGGTCGCTTCACGCCGCGTTGGCGTAATCCAGGCGGAATACGCTCTCAAACAAGCCGAAGATCAATTTCGCCAAATCGTTGGCGCCGACCTGGATCCTGGGATCCGTGTTCTCGACCTCGAACTGATTGACCAGCCCGAGCCCCTCGGTGACCTGCCCAACACGGACATTGCCACGGCACTCGCGCGCGCGCTCGCCAACCGTCCCGAATTTGAAGCTGCGCGTCAGCAGTTGGCCAGCGATGAGTTGATCATTCGCCTCGCTCACAACAGCCTAAAACCTGACCTCGAATTCTCCGGCTTTTACATCGGCAACGGCGCCGCTGGCAACGAATTCAATACTGCTACACCTCCCCAGCTAATTGGTAAGACCGGCCTGGGCGATAGCCTCAGCCAGACTTTTCATTTTACCTACCCGGCTTACGGCGCCGCTCTTTCTCTGAGCCTCCCCGTAAAGAATCACAGCGCGGAAGCCAACCTCGCGGATGCCGATGCGAGCCGCCGCCGCGATCAATATCGGGAACGCCAGACCAATCAGAACATCACTCTCGAGGTCAGCAACGCAGTCCATGCACTCGAACAGGCCAAGCTCTCGATCGAAGCCTCAAAAGTCGCGCTGGACCTCGCACAGAAGTCACTTCGTGCCGATGAACGCAAGTACGAATTGGGGGCAGAGACGGTTTTTTTTGTTCTTGATTCGCAGATCGTGCTGGCCCAGGCCGAGCTGAACCTCATCCAGGCACAGATAAATTTCCAGGTTGCCGTCGCCCAGGTAGACCATGCGACGGGAGACTTGCTCGACCACCATCATGTGCAGATTCTCGACCCACAAAAATGAGTAGCGCACTGAAATCGCACCCCGTTTTGAGATAGCTGGAGGCATTTCCACCGCCAACGATTGTCTGTGCTACGGGCGAGCTCCGGAAGGCTTTCGAAGAAGAGATGCCTTTCCTCTTGCGTGATAGCTTGCCGTATATGGCAAGAACGGGTCATTGACGCGAAGCTCCCAGCGGATGCGATTGCCTATGGGTTCCGCGCGTGCTGCCGTCCAACCTTCGTTATTCTTGTTACCAGAGCAGTTTCAATCCCAGTTGAATTTGCCGGGAACTCGTGGAAGTCGCCGTGATGACGCCGGCTGTGGGAGATGGTCCGCCCGCCGCGGAGGTAAATACAATCGTGTTTGGGGTATTGAAGTTGGTGTGGTTGAGCACGTTAAAGAAATCCGCTCGGAATTGCGCGCTGAAGCGCTCAGACAGCGAGAGTTTCTTCGCGATCGCCAGATCCAACTCGGCCAATCCAGATCCTTGCAATATGTTGCGTCCTACGTTGCCGTAAGTCCCATTGGGAGGCGCAACGAACGCGTTCGGATCGAAGTATCGGTTCGGTCCTCCGAGAACCAGCCGCCCTGTAAAAGCCGGATTCCATGACGGCCGGATCGGGTTGCGGCTGTCTCCGTCGTTGGCGGGGTTGAAGCTCATCTGAGGCGTGAAAGGCAACCCGGTCTGCAGCGTCTCAATTCCGCTGACTTGCCAGCCTCCGGTCAGTCTGTTCAAGAACGGATGGATGCCGGACGCATTGTTTCGCCCAAAGGGTAAGTCGTAGATGGCGTTAATGACTGCGAGGTGCCGGATGTCGAAAGATGCGCGGCCATAGTCCCATTTGGGCTGGAGCGGATTCATGGTGAACGCGGGAGAATTCGTGGCGATGCTGGTATTCATGTTGTCGCCGTCATCGAGACTTTTTGAGAAGGTGTAGACACCGCGGAATTGCAGGCCGTGACTCAAGCGGTGGCTCACATCCACCTCGAGACCGTTGTAAGAACTGATGCCTTCGGAGAACCAACTCGTCGTATTTCCGACCTTCGAGTTGGCCAAAGGAGCGTTTGGGGGATTGTAGGTAGTGCCCGCAGGGAGATTGGCCGGGCAGGGCGACGCCGGGCAGATCGCCGGGACCGGAACGTTGGCATCAATCGACAGCAACCCGTGGTAACCGTGCGACCCGACGTAACCGATTGCGAACGAGGTGCTCGGGGTGACCTGCTGTTCGATCTTCAAAGAATACGATTCCACGGTTGGGGTCTTGAGATCCGGCTGTACGCCGCTGGGAGAAATCTTCGCGCCGGCGGGGACCGGAGCGCCGGGAACAATGTCGATGCTCGAAAGCGGGACGTTCTTGAGGGCAAAGACGGTGTTGAACGGGCCGTTTTGGTCGAGGCGATAACTAAGATTATCGTTTAGTGCGTAGTACAGCCCGAAGCCTGCGCGAATCACGGTGGTCTTCGACGAGAAAGGGGACCAGGCAATTCCCAAGCGCGGCGCCGGCAGAAATTTCGCATGGTTAACGGTCAAGGCAGAATTGCCGACAACAGGGTCGGTTACGATCACGCCATTCGAATCGAACACGTAATTCGAAGCGCGGCCACGACTCTCATTCCAGCCGTTTGTGAATTCACCACGGAAACCGATCCGCAGTTCGAAGTTCGGAGTCAGCTTGAGAGCGTCTTGAGCAAACACGGCTCCCTCAAATGAACGCCAGCCAAGCGGGGTTGCGACCGGGGCGACCGTAAACGTGGAGACCGTGCCCTGCAGGAAACCTTGCAAAGTCGAAAATGACGCTTGCCCATACTGATTTTGTGCAAGTGCGTCATTGGCTTGGAGCCGCTGGACCCACACCCCAAATTCGACTGTATGGATGCCGTGGGTTGCCGTGACGCGGTCCTGCCCAGTGAACAGATTGCGCACGGCCGATAAGTTGCTGCCCGCATTTGTTCCGGCTGCGGAGATCTGGGACGCCCCATTGAGAGTGGTTCCGCCGCCAACGACGACTGCACCGATGGGGCGGCCCTGTACAAATCCGGGCAAACTGACGGAGGCCTGTCCAGTGAAATAGAACGCCCCGCGCGAAAAGCCGAAGGTAGCTTGATTAACGACGGCAGAGGATATCAGGTGCGTTTCACTCAAGCTGACCACCTGTTCCCGCAGAGACACCAGGGCTGAACTGAGGGGATTCGCCGCTGGAGTGTTCGCCGCGCTATCATCCACGGTGTAAACGGCAGCCAGTGAATCCCTGCCTCGGAAAATATGGTCGAGGCGCGCGGTGCCGAAGTCCTCATTGACAATTTGCAGAGGATGGCTGAAGGCTTCGGCAATCCCCTGTCCGAGGTCGGGACCATTCGCCACCGGCCATAGATTAAGGAGCGGAGCGGCGCTCGCGGCTGTGCCGACGTTTACCAGGCCGGAGGCCGGGCAGGGGTTAGGCGCGGGAGTGACGGCGCTGCATGGCAGGAGCCCCGCGCGCGCATTGTTGTCCGGCACCAGCGTCACACCGCTTAGCGCCAGGTGCTGCCGGAAGCCTTCATAGTTTCCGAACAGGAATGTTTTGCTCTTGACGATAGGTCCGCCAAGGGAACCGCCGAATACGTTGCGCTGAAATTGCGGAACGGCTCCCTGATCGAAATAATTTCTCGCGTCCAGCGCGCTGTTGCGTAGAAACTCGTAAGCGCTGCCGTGGAGCTGGTTGGTTCCACCGGACGTGACGATGCTGACCTGCGCTCCGGGGCGCTTTCCATACTCGGCGCCATAAGTGTCCTTCACGACCGCAAATTCCCGGACCGCGTCCACGCCCAGCAATTGCCCGCTCGCCCCTCCCGGCGTGTTGTTGATCTCGGAAGCTCCCGTGAATTCGACATCATTGAGGAGAAAGAGATTTTCTTGCGGGCGGCGGCCCGAGACGGCAAACATGCTGCCGAGAACAGAGTTGGAAGTCCCGATGCTGCCGGAACGTTGCGAGGTGTAGTTGACGATCCCAGGATTCAGGGTGAGCAACTGATCGTAACTTCGGCCGTTGAGCGGCAGGTCTTTCACCTGGCGTTCTCCGACCAAGCCGGAAATGTCCTCCGTGGTTACGGCAACGATTCCGGAATACTCAGGGACCTCCACGCTCTGATGCACGTCCCCGATACGAAGGGTGAGGTTCAATTCCTCACGCTGACCCACGACCAGGGTTACCGCGGTCCGTGCGTCCGTGCGAAACCCTGGCTTGGACGCCGCAATTTCATAGCGGCCGACGACGAGCGAAGGGGCGTTGAAGCGCCCCGCGTCATCGGTCACGAGGGAGCGCTCTGCGCCGGTTTCGAGATTTGTGATTTTGACTTCGGCTCCTGCAATGCCTGCGCCGGAAGCATCGCTTACGAAACCCCCGAGCGAGGCCTCTGCTTGTGCGCGTCCCGATGATGCAAGGAGGGCACCAAGAAAGATCACAAAAAGGCCATAGACGAAAAACTTTTGAAGCTTCGAACTAATCGATTTGCGAGAACTCATTTTATGACTCCGTAATTTAGAGTAAATGCATCCATGCCCGGCATTCGATCGGCTTTCCCGGACAATTGGAGCGGGGCCGAAGCCCACCGCTGCGCAAGGGAAAAGCAAGCAGGGGTCAACAACGGAATCGGGCGAGGCTACTCGGCACGAAGATGACGGGCGCGAAGCTCTGCTTTAATGACTTGGCAATCGCAATCTGAACGGCGTTTTTCATTTTGTTTCCAAGATACTTTCAGCAACAAGGCCCGGTTTTACTGCGGGTGAGAAAAGCACCACCGGTTGACGGTTGCGCGTCTTCCCGGTCAATGTGCCTGTGTTTGCCGCGCGCTCGGTCACGAGGGAGCGCGTCCCTGACCAGACCAACTGCAAGCCAGCGCAAATGGCGATGACCGCCACCACGGCTTTCAACCTTTGTGCCGGCAAGTGGCGGGTCAGCAAGCACCCGACAACGACTCCAGGCACGCCTCCCGCAAGAAGTTGCAACAAAACCGCCGTGCTGACGGAGCCAAAACCCCAATGCACGGCGCCTCCGATGATCGCCAAGACGAGTCCGAATACCAGGTCTGTGCCCACTACCTGCGGAGGCGTCATTTCCGAATAATTGAGCAAAAGAACGGTCCCGAGAGCGCCTGCTCCGGCCGAGGAGAATCCGGACTCAACTCCGATCGGAAAGGCAAGCCACGGCAGCCAACGCGCGTTTTTCCGTGCGAATTTTGGGTTCTGCATCCGCGGAACAAACGTCACACTCGACGATGCGGCCAGCAACAGACCGAGCAAGATGACTACCCACGGGCTGCCTTCGTGGCCGGCCAAAGAATGCAGCGCATACATTCCCAGCACGAGGCCTGGAACCGCCCCCTTGAGTAAGAGGCGAAAATAGCGCGAGTGGACCTGCCGTCCAAGCAAATAGAACGGGGCCGCGATGAGCCGCAGCACGCCGGCAAAGACAAACGCGGTTCCGACCGCTTCCCCCGCCGGAAGGCCGACGATGAGCAGGAGCGCGGGTACGGTAAAGCTCCCGCCGCCGACCCCCGTCAGTCCCACAGCCAAAGCGATGAAGAACCCTAGCAAGAGGTGGATCATTCCGCGCGCTCCGAGAAAGTGTGGATTCCGCATTCCAGTTTTTTGCCGTTCCAGCGGCCGGATCTGGGGTTGTTCGGGTCCTCTGGAATGGCTGTGCACGGCTGGCAGCCGATGCTCGAGTATCCTTCGTCGTACTGCGGAAGATAGCTGAGGCCGTTGGCCCCTGTGTATTCCCACACTTGCGCCCACGTCCAATCTGCGAGAGGACTCACCTTCAGGAGGGTCTTGCCGCCCGGCAAGCGATGCTGCTCCACTTTCTTGAGATTTTTTCGCGTTGGCGACTGCTCTCTGCGCAGGCCGGTAAACCAGAGCTCGAAGTGGCCGAGAGCCTCCATCAGGGGTTCCACTTTGCGCAACTGGCAGCACTGTGTGGGATCCGTGCGATGGAGAATTCCAAGCAAGGATTCCTGTTGTTGCACGGTATTTTTTGGAAGCACGTTGGTCAGATTGAGCACCCATTCCTTCGTCATGCGATCGCGATATTGGTAGGTCTCGGCGAAGTGATAACCGGTATCCAGGAACAAAACGGGAATTTCCGGCAGACGCGCTTTCAGCATGCGGAGCACGATCATGTCCTCCGCCTGGAAGCTGCACGTCACGCACGGACGCGATCCCGGGTCGGCGCTCAGAACTACACTCAAGACTTCCTCTGCGCCAAGCGCTTCAACGTTCTCCAGATTCACATAAGGCTGCATTTCAA
>Ga0137412_10000635_pt1 | contig 25521 bp, 19 predicted proteins | sample CZODoug2_1_16fun_FD_122160 | JGI IMG/M metagenome (GOLD analysis project Ga0137412, IMG submission 122160) | Vadose zone soil fungal communities from Angelo Coast Range Reserve, California, USA - CZODoug2_1_16fungal (Hybrid Assembly) | ecosystem: Environmental > Terrestrial > Soil > Vadose zone... | reverse complement strand
CGGCGAAGAACACTCCGGCCCAGAAAAACATCGGATCGCGCCAGCCGCGTGCCACGGCCGTCGCGGCGGGCTGCGTCGCGGCGGCGCGGGGGCGGCGTTCCAGCAGCGCCCACAGGGACAGCAGCGGCAGGGCCAACGCGCCGCGCCAGAACCCCGTCGCCGTCGGTCCGGTTTCCGACAGTCTCACGAAAATGCCGGAGCTGCCGATCGCCAGCGCACCGGCAAACAGCGCAATCAGTGCGGGAACTTCGGACGCGTCGTGGCGGGCTTGCATGGGATGTTGGCGGACTGCGCATCATAGTCGGTGGTGCCCGGACCCGTCTGGCATAATTGTTTCGCGTGATTTCCCCCGACTCACCGCTCGATCACGTCACGCCCTACGACCGCTTCGCGTGGGGCGATGAGCAGATCGAGCTGTGGCTCGCGAGCGGGGAGCACCAGCGCGAGCTGTCCGCCTACTTCGGCGCCGCCGAGTATCAGGCGCTCGCGGCGCTGGCGCGCCGTGCGCGGCGCGCGCCACTCGCCGACGCTGCGCTGCGGGTGCTGGTGGTGCCGGGCATCATGGGCTCGCAGCTGGGGCTGCTGCGCCGAGCGCCGCTGCCGCATGACATCGTGTGGCTCGATCCCATCGACATCCAGCTGGGGCGCCTGGCGGCGCTGCGCTTTCCGGGACCGGCACCCATCGTGCCGCTCGGCGTGGTGCTGTTTTCCTACCTGCGGCTGAAGTTATATCTGCGCGCGCACGGCCTGGCCGCCGAGTTTCATGACTATGACTGGCGGCTGCCGGTCGCGCAGCTCGGCGGCGCGCTGGCCGAGCGCGTGCGCGCGGCCGGCAGCCGCGTGGCGATCGTGGCGCACAGCATGGGGGGACTCGTCGCGCGTGCGGCGCTCGCACTCGCGGGCACCGGCAACGTCGAGCGGCTGGTGCTGCTGGGGACGCCTCATTGCGGCTCGTTCGCCGCCGTGCAGGCTGTGCGCGGCACCTACGCCGTGGTACGCAAGGTGGCACGGCTCGCGGCCAAGGCATCCGCCGAGAGCCTCGCGGCGGAGATCTTCAGCACCTTTCCGAGCCTGTATGACCTCATCCCCGTCGGCGCCGGCCCCACCGATCTGTTGGATGCCCGCGCCTGGCCGCCGACGGGTCCGCAGCCGCGCACGGCACTGCTGCAGGCGGCGCGCGCTGCGCGAGGGCGCCTGGCACCGCCGGATGAGCGGTTCATCAACATCGTCGGGGTGGGTCAGGAGACCGTCACCGCGGTCGCGCGGCGCCACGACGACTTCGTCTACACGCTCACGCGCCACGGCGACGGCACCGTGCCCGCGGCGAGCGCCGTGCTCGCGGGCGTGCGCAGCGCCTACGCGCGCGTGGCGCACAGCGATCTGACACGCGATCCGGTCGTGGCCGCGGCCGTGGTGGATGTGCTGCGGCGGGGTGCGACGACGCGCCTGCCCGGCAAGTGGCTCAGCGGCAGCCGCGCCTGCACCCAGGTGAGCGATCGGCAACTGCGCCGCAGCCACGCCCGGAAAGTGGACTGGGCCGCGCTCACCCCCGAGGAGCGGCGCGTGTTCCTGCAGAACCTGAACGAGCCGCCGCAATTCAAACTGCGTGTGCCGGGGGCGGCACGCGGTGCGCGGCGCAGAGGCGGTTGACCCACGGACCTTGACCTGGATCTCGGCCACGTTCAGCCCGCGGCCGTGGTCAGGTGTGCACGGGAACGCGATCGGCGGTGTTTGTCTGCGCGTCGCGGCGCCACGACACGTTGCCGGTAGTCTCACTCCTTGTTCTCATAGCGCCGCGTCCGGCAACAGGGAGTGCAGCTCATGAAGACTACCTTCGCGGCAGCAGGAGCGCTGGCGGTGTTGGTGGCCTGCGGTGGCGGCGGCTCGGGCAGTTCCATGTCCCAGGCCGGCATGCAGCCGGTGGTCACTATGGGAACGATCACGGCCTTCGGCAGCGTGTTCGTCAACGGGGTGCGCTATGACGTCTCCGCCGCCAGCTTGACCAAGAATGACAACCCGGTTGCGCAGTCCGCACTCGCGGTCGGCGAGGTCGCTCTGGTACACGGTCGCGAGGATGCTCAGAGCGGCCAGGGCGCGGCCGATAGCGTCGACGTGGAGGACCGCGTCGTTGGGCCGATTGCGACCATTGATACGGCGGGGAGTCAACTCACCGTGCTCGGTCAGACGATCAGCGTCACCGCCAGCACTTCCTTCGGCCCGGGCATCACGCCGGCGGATCTCACCGGCCTGAAGATGGGTGACAGCGTTGAAGTGAGCGGTCTTCCGGGTAGCGGCGGGCTCATCATGGCCACGCGCATCGGACGGGCCGAGAGCAATGAACCGCTGCAGGTGATGGGCATGGCCGGCACGGTGGACACTGCCGCTCATACCCTCATGATCAACGCCCTGATGGTCGATTACTCCACTGCGAACCTGAGCGGGTTTTCATCCGGCCAGCCGGCGGCCGGCGATCTGGTGATTGCGCGCGGCACGGTCTTTGATGCCACCGCCGTGAAGCTGACCGCGACCAGGCTGCGAAAGGCGGAAACCGATCGCGACGAGCAGGCAGAGGGTGGCATGGTGGAGGAGGAGGGCCTGATCACGCGCTTTGCGTCGGCGACGGATTTCGACGTCGCGGGCGCCAAGGTGACGACCACCTCGTCCACCGTGTTCAAGAATGGCACGGCCGCGGATCTGGCGCTCAATGTTCGCGTGGAGGTGCGCGGCACGCTGGATGCGAACAAGGTGTTGACGGCAGATGTGGTCGAGATCGAGCACATCGCGGTGATCGCTCTGGCGGCGACCGTGTCGGGCGTCGACACGACGATGAGTACGCTGACGGTACTCGGCGTGACGATCAGCGTCGATAGCAACACCCGCTTTGAGGATGAGAGCAGCGCGCAGATGCAGATGTTTGCCTTGAAGGACGTCGCCGTCGGCGACACGGTGCTGGTGCGCGGCTACGAGAAGCCGGCGGGTAGTGGCATGGTCCTGGCGACCCGGCTGGTGCGGCTGCCGCCGTTGCCGTCGATGGCCGTCGCGGTCCGCGGGCCGTTCACGGCGAGCACCGCAACGCAATTCAAGATACTCGGCATCATGATCGATGCCACCAATGCCACTTTCCGCAAGGCAGGGGACCAGAGCTTGACCGCTGCTGAGTTCTTCACCCAGGCGGTGGGGCAGGTCGTGGACGTACTCGGCACTGCGAGCGGCGGCACCGTGACGGCCAGCAAGGCGATCATCGATCCTCAAGAGGATCGCTAGCGCCAGTTCGATCGATAGATTGGCGAAAGCGCAGCCGGCGCAACTTTCGCGGGTTGCGCCGGCTGTGGCTCGAGTCCGCTACACGAACGCCTGGGCGATCGCTTCGCGCTGGCGCGCATCGGGCAGCCGGCCGCGGCCACCGGCGAGGTTGTCTTTCAGGTGCGCGAGCTTGCCGGTGGCGGGAATGATGCAGGTGACCGCGGGATGTGCGGCGATGTACTTGAGCGCCAGCTGCCCCCAGCTCGTGGCGTCCAGGTCTCCCGCCCACGCGGGCAGGGGCTTGGCGCGCACCGCCTGGAACAACGCGCCGTCCTCGAACGGGCGATTGACCAGCACCGCGACGCCGCGCTCCGCCGCCAGCGGCAGCAGGCGCGTCTCCGCAGCGCGCGTCAGCGGTGAATAGTTGAACTGCACGAAGTCGAGCTTCTCGCGCGCCAGCACCCGCGCCAGCTCGACGTGCGCGCTGACCGTGTAGTGCGTGACACCGATGTAACGCACGCGCCCGGACTCCTTCCACTCACGCAGCGTCTTCAGATGCGTGTCGAGATCCAGCAGGTTGTGAACCTGGATGAGATCGAGCCGCGCGCTCTTCAACATCTGCGCCGAGTGCGTCATCTGCTCGATCCCGGAGCGCGCACCGCGCGTCCACACCTTGGTGGCGAGGAACGCCCGCTGGTGCATGTCCGGCATCAGCAGCTCACCCAGCACGCGCTCGGCGGTTGAGTACATCGGCGAGGTGTCGATCAGACGCGCGCCGGAGGCGAAGAACCCCTCCAGCACTTCCTTGAGCGGTGCGCGCTCGGCAGCGGACTCGCCGACTTCGAAGGTCCGCGAGGTGCCCAAACCGATGACGGGAAGGTCTTCGCCGCTCGAGGGGATTTTGCGCACGATCGGGGCATCGCCCGGGTTCGCAGCGCCCGCCCGCGAAGACAGGGCGGCGGCCGCCAGCGTGTTGACTCCTCCCGCAAGCAGCTCACGTCGGTTCATGACTTCCTCCGCCGGCATGCAGGGGATGTTCGCACGCGCCGGCGGCACGTGTCTTGCGCGGCAGGGGTGACTAAATGAGCGCGGCGTCGGTCTCGACCACGCTCATCCCGCCGCCCTCGACCACGCGCGCGAGCGCCGCCGCGCCCGGCAACACCTGCGCGGCGTAAAAGCGCGCGGTGCGGATCTTGGCCGCATAGAACTCGCGTTCGGGGCCGTCCGGCTTTGCCGCGGCGATCGCCGCCGACTTCGCCAGCAGCCAGCCGCAGGTCACGTAGCCGCACAACTTCAGGTACGGCACCGACACCGCCATGCCGGCGTCGGCACGGGAGGCCAGCGTCCTGAGCAGCGCCTGGGTGGCGCCTTTCAGCGCCGCAACCGCCTCCAGCGCCGCCTTGCGGGTGGCATCGACCGAGGCGTCGGTCGCGGTGATCGCCTGCAGCTCCCGCTCCATGTCCCCGATCAGTGCGCCCATCGCGGCGCCGCGATCGCGGCCGAGCTTGCGGCCGATGAGATCGTTCGACTGGATGCCGGTGGTGCCTTCGTAGATGGTCGTGATGCGCACGTCCCGCAGGTACTGCGCGGCGCCGGTCTCCTCGATGAAGCCCATGCCGCCGTGAACCTGCACGCCGAGGCTGGCGACCTCGTTGCCGATTTCCGTGCACCAGCCCTTCACGATCGGCGTGAGGAGCTCGCCGCGGCTCTGGGCGGCGTGACGTAGCTTCTCGTCCCCGCCGTAGGTCGCCAGGTCAAACTGCCAGGCGCCATAGAGAGTGAGGGCACGCGAGGCCTCGGTCTGCGACTTCATCATGAGCAGCATGCGCTTCACGTCCGGGTGGTTGATGATCGGCGCCGGACCTGCGCCGGCCGCCACCGGCGGCTTGCCCTGCACGCGCGTGCGCGCCCACTGCGTCGCGCGCTGCAAGGCGCGCTCGCCGACGGCGTAGCCCTCGCTCCCCACCGCCAGCCGCGCGCTGTTCATCATGACGAACATGTACTCGAGGCCGCGGCCGGGTTCGCCTACGAGATCGCCGACCGCGCCGTTGCGCTCGCCAAAAGCGAGCACGCACGTCGGGCTCGCATGGATGCCGAGCTTGCGCTCGATCGACAGGCAGCGCACGTCGTTGCGCGCACCGAGGGAGCCGTCGGCGTTCACCAGCACCTTCGGCACGATGAACAGCGAGATGCCCTTCACCCCGGGAGGCGCGCCTTCGATGCGCCCGAGCACCATGTGCAGGGTGTTGGCGGTGAGATCGTGATCGCCCCAGGTGATGAAGATCTTCTGTCCGAACAGCCGGTAGTGATCGCCATCCGCGACGGCGCGCGTGCGCACCTGCCCCAGATCCGAGCCCGCCTGCGCCTCGGTGAGCACCATGGTGCCGGTCCACTCGCCGCTGACCATCCGGGGCAGGTACCGCTGCTTCTGTGCGGCCGAGCCGCACAGCTCGAGCGCGTGCACGGCACCGTGCGTCAGCATCGGACCTAACTTGAAGGCGAGGCAGGCAGAGCCCCAGAATTCCCCCACCGCGCTCACCAGCACGCGCGGCACGCGCTGGCCGCCGAACTGCGGCTCAGCGCCCAGGCCCGGCCAGCCGCCCGCCGCGAAAGCCTGGTAGGCCTCGCGAAACCCCGGTGCCGTGACCACGCCGTCCGCGGTCCAGCGCGCCCCGTGGGTGTCCCCCGGGCGGTTCAGGGGATCGAGCACGGTCTCGGCAAAGCGCGCCGCCTCCTCGAGCACCGAGCGCGCCAGCTCGTCCGAATAGTCGGCGAGCAGCGCAGATGCACTCAGGCTGCCCGCGCCCAGCAGCTCCTCGAGCACGAAGCGCATTTCACGCAATGGCGCACGGTACATCGTGCATTCCTCCGCCCGTCGTCAGACCCCCGCCCCGGACTCGTGCGCCCGCGGGTGAGCCGCGGGTGCGCGCACCGGAGCGGGGAGCGAGAGAGCCGGCACGATGTTCGCGGCCAGGAAATCCACGAACTGCTGCGCACGCGGATCGGACTCGAGCGCCGTGGGATACAAGGCATACAAGGCCGCCGCCGCCGGCACCGCCCACTCGGACAGCACCAGCTTCAGCCGCCCGGTGGCGAGTCCCTGGCGGCACAGGAACTCCGGCAGCAAACCAATGCCGAGTCCCGCGGCAGTGGCTGCGTGCAGCACCGCCGGGTCGTCGACCGCGAGTTTTGGCGTCAAGGGCACTTCGGCGCGCTGCGCGCCGCGCTCGAGCAGCAGGCGAAATTCCGGCAGCTCGGCGGCATCCGGCGTGAGCAGATCGTGGCTGCGCAGATCATCGGGGCGCGCGGGCATGCCGCGCTGCTGCAGATACGCGGGTGTCGCGCACAGCAGCGCGGGAGGCGCGCCCAGCAGGCGTTGCGTGACGCTGTCGTCCGCGGGCGGACGGGTGCGGATCGCGACGTCCCAGGCACCCGCGGCCAGCTGCTGCGCATCGAGCGCCACTTCCAGCGGCACGTGCGCGAACGCCTCGAGAAACCGCGGCACCAGTGGCGCGAGCAGCACCCGCCCGTAGGTGGGATCGGCAACCACGCGCAGCGGCCTTGCCTCGGGTGACTGCAGCTTCGCGATCGCGCTGCGCGCGGCGTCGGTTTCCTCGCCGACGCGCCTGGCGTGCGGGTACAGCAGACGCCCCGCGGAAGTGAGCGAAATGCGCCGCGTGGTGCGCTCGAGCACGCGCACGCCGAGGGTCTTTTCCAGGTCGGCCACGGCGCGGCTCACCGCGGCCTTCGGGACCGCCAGCGCCCGCGCGGCGGCCGAGAACCCATTGAGGTCCACCACCTTGGCCAGCATCGCCAATTGCGCCGGGGTCCAGATCAGGTTCATGGTAGCTTCAATCCCCGTTTGAGGATTTGGTATTGTTTCACCTGGGAAGCAGGCACGCCAGTACCTGGCGAACGAGTACCTGTCGCCGCAACCGGACGGGTGAGCAGAACAGGCCCGGCCTGTAAGCTGCGTCGGCCGTTCGGCGATGGGCGCACGGCTCCGGCTCGCCAGTCATACGAAAGGAAACACGCATGAAAATCTCGATGCACGCGCTCTCGGTGGAGGTGTTCGCGAACATCCTGGGCAATCTTTCGCGGATCCTGGAGAAGGGACTCGCCCACGCCACGCAGCGCAAGTTCGACCCGGGCGTGCTGCTCGCCGCGCGGCTGGCGCCGGACATGTTGCCGCTGACGCGCCAGGTGCAGATCGCCTGCGACATCGCGAAGAATTCGGTCGCCCGTCTCGCCGCCCAGGAGCCGCCGCGCTTCGAGGACAACGAGACCTCCATCGAGCAGCTGCGCACCCGGATCGCGCGCGCCATCGACTATCTGAAGAGCGTGCCGGCGAGCGCGCTCGAAGGAGCGGAGACACGCGACATCAAGCTGCCCACCGGCGAGCGCACCCTGGAGTTCAAGGGACTCGCTTATCTGCAGCACTGGGCGATTCCCAACGTGTTCTTCCACGTCACGACCGCGTACGCCATCCTGCGTCACAACGGCGTGGAGCTCGGCAAGCGCGACTTCCTCGGCTCCTGAGGCTGCAATCAAGGGCAAGTTATGACCGAGCGTCAACTGCGACCAATATGACAAATGGCGACGGCTACGTATAAGCCGTCGCCGTTTTGCGAACAGAACGCGAAGGAAATCACGGCACCCGCGGCGCCGGGCTGCCACGCTTGCTCGAGAAAGGCGCGCTCCGAGCGTGCCCGTGCTCAGTCGCGCCGAGGAAAAGCTCCCTTGTCACAGAAAGCCACGGCACGCCCGCCCGCGAATTCACCGCCTTTCGCGGTCGTGCCCGCGGCACCGGCCGGGCCCGCCACGCTACCGTCACTGGGTCAGCAGTTACGCGACGTGTTACCGCCGCGGCGCCTGCACTCGGTTTCCCTGTACGACCGCGACGCGAACGTGCTGTGGTTGAGCGAAGGTGCGCTCGGACCCGATGAGCACAGCGTGGTCACCGAGGCTCTCGATACCCTCGCCGCCGACCCCTCGATGCCCTGCCATGAGGTGAGTTTCGAGGATGGCCGGCACGCGCTGTTTCTGGCGGTACGCACGCCGAACGGCGCTCTCCTGGGCATCGCCATGATCCTCGCCGACTGCAAGTCGGCGGGGGACGACACCGTAGAGCGCGTGACCGCCGCTCCGGTGCGTACCATCGTGCAGCGCCTCGCGGTGCTCCTGAAGCCCTCTCGCAGGTCGGGCGACACCGCCAGGATACCGGTGCTCGAGCTCGCCGACGATTCGGTCACGGTGGCGGCGCCCCCCGCGCCTCGCACCGGCACACCTGCAGCCGCGCCGCCCATAGCGGCCAGGGCCATCTCGCCCGAGCAGGTGAACGACATGCTCGAGCTGGAGCTCGTGCCCGAACAGGCGGCCCTGCCCACCCGTGGGGCACGCCTGAGCGGCTCCGCGCCCGCCGCCCACAGTGAATCCTCCTCGCGCCTGCCAAGGCTCGAGCTCAATGACCACGCGCCGGCCGCGGCGCCCAAGCCGCCTCGGGCGGCACGCCAGCCCGCAGCGCCCGCCATGCCGGCCGCGCCGGCGGCGCCCGCGGTGGCGACGGCTCCGGTGAGCGATGCAAACCTGATACTCGAAGTGCTGCCGTTCGCGAAGCTGCGCGCGGGCGGGCAAACGCGCCGCTTTCAGATCGTGGCACACACCTCGCCGCGGGAGGCGCAGCGCGACCCTGCCGCACTGGACGTGCTGATCCTGCAGCGGCTGCTGGGGTGGCTCGCCGCGCATCGCGCGGCGTGGAACTCGCAGCCCACCAGCTTCACCTTCAACCTTTCGATCGCGACGCTCGAGGACGAGCGCTTCGTGCAGAAGATCGCCGCGGCGCTCGATGCCCATGCCATCGCCGCCGCGACGCTCGGCTTCGAGATCGCGGAGGCCGTGTGCACGCAGCGTCGTGCGCAGGTCGAGCGCTTCCTCACCCAGTGCGAGAAGCTCGGTGCCTGGGTGGCGATCGAGGACTTCTCGTTCGATTCCCAGGTGCTGCCGCTGCTGCGCTCCAAGGCCGTGCGGCTGGTGAAGATCGACCCGAAGCTCACCTCGTCCGCGCTCAAGGACAAGCTCTCCCAGGCGCTGGTGGTCGCCACCGTGCAGGCGGCGAAGGTGATGGGGATCCACTGCGCCGCCAAGCGAGTCGAGTCGCAGGCGGCGCTGCAATGGCTGACCGCCATCGGCTGCGACTTCGCGCAGGGTGCGGCGCTCGCACCGGCGCAGCCTCTGGAGGCGCTCGCCAACGCGCCCGATCCGACGAGCCGCGTCGCCGCCCTGCGCTCGACGTAGCAAAGCCTTAATAATCAACGAGTTGAGGACCGCGCCCAGCGGGTGGCCGAGGGTCGTCGGCACCTACCTGAGGCTGCGACGAAGCGAGGCGGCCGCGCGGTCACTGGGGACGCCGGCAAGCTGCCGGATGCCCTAAGCTTCATGGCGCCTGCGCACGCTCGAGGCGGCGCGCAGCCGCAATGATGAAAATGCCGACGCTCGAGCAATTCCGCACCAACCGCAGCGTGCTGTTCTGGAGCCTGCACGCCGCCGGCTGGGCCGCGTACGGCATCACGCAGTACTTCGGCGCGCTGCTGTACGAGAAGCCCTCGAGCTACGCGCGCGCCATCGCCGCGGCCGCGGTGGCGGGCTTCGTGCTGTCGATGCCCATGCGCTACATCTACCGCCGGCTGTGGGGCCGCCCGCCGCGCATGATGATCATCGGCGTGCTCGCGACCTGCTACGTGACCGCGCTCGCGCTGCGTAGCGTCATCAACCTGTCGTACAAGGCGTTCGTCGAGCCCGACTGGCAGCCACAGACCCTGTTCGAGCTGTTGGGGGGAACACTCTCGACCACCTACCTGCTGCTGTGCTGGAGCGTGCTGTACTTCGGCATCAAATTCTACGAGTCGCAGCGCAAGCAGGAGCAGGCGATGCTCAAGGCGGTGGCGCTGGCCCAGGAGGCGCAGCTCAAAATGCTGCGCTACCAGCTCAACCCGCACTTCCTGTTCAACACGCTGAACGCCATCTCCACCCTCATCCTCGACAACCAGAACCGCAAGGCGAACCACGCCGTGACGCGCCTGTCGGAGTTCCTGCGCTACACCCTCGACCAGGACCCGATGAAGAAGGTCACCCTGCGCCAGGAAATCGAGGCGCTGGATCTGTACCTGGGCACCGAGCGGCTGCGCTTCGGCGAGCGGCTGCGGCTCGAGTACGCGATCGAGGAGCCGGCGCTCAACGCCCTGGTGCCGAGCCTGCTGCTGCAGCCGTTGCTGGAAAACTCGCTGAAGTACGCGGTGTCCGCGCGCGAGCAGGGGGGGCTGGTGCGCATCGAGGGGCGCACCCGCGAGGGGCTGCTCGAGCTGTCGGTCATCGATGACGGCCCGGGTCTGCGCGAGGGCGCCGCCGGCCCCGGTGAGCGACGCGGTGTGGGCCTGCGCAACACCCGCGAGCGCCTGGCGGTGCTGTACGGGGAGAACTGCCGCTTCGCGATACTGAACTCCCGGCCGGGCCTGCGGGTGGATATGGCGCTGCCGCTCGAGACTGCCGGCGCGGGCGCTGAGGCGCCGGCGCAGCCGCAAGCGCTGCCGCCGGGCATTCCGCGCGGGGCGCACGCATGAAGGTCCGCACCATCATCGTGGATGACGAGGGACTGTCACGGCGCGGGGTCGAGCTGCGCCTGCGCACGGCGCCCGATTTCGAGATTCTCGCGCAGTGCGCCAGCGGCCGCGAGGCACTCGCGGCCATCCAGCAGTACAAGCCAGACCTGGTGTTCCTGGACATCCAGATGCCCGGAATGTCGGGATTTGAAGTGCTGGCGCACCTGCCGCAGGAGTCTCTGCCGGTGGTGGTGTTCGTTACCGCTTACGACCAGTACGCCATACGGGCGTTCGAGGCGCGTGCGGTCGACTACCTGCTCAAGCCGATAGACGATGCGCGCTTCGCCGCGACGCTCACGCGGGTGCGCGAGCACGTGCGCGCCCGGACCGCCGCTGATCAACGCGACCGACTGCTGCAGATCATCGCCGAGATCACCGGCTGCGGGGAGCTGGCGCTCGATGAGTTACTCGAACGCGGCCGCAAGGCGATCGACGGGCGGCACGTCGAGGTGCTGCCGATCCGGCAGGGACGCGAGACGGTGCGCGTGCCCGTGGCATCGATCGAGTGGATCGACGCCGCCGGGGACTACATGTGCATCCACGCCGCCGGCGACACCCACATCCTGCGCGGCACGATGAAGGAGCTCGAGGAGATCCTGGATCCGAAGCTCTTCCAGCGCGTGCACCGCTCGACTATCGTCAACCTGCGCCTGGTGAGGAGCCTTCGTGCCCACATGAACGGCGAGTACTTCCTCACCCTCGAGGGCGGCCACGAGCTCAAGCTCTCGCGCAGCTACCGGGACAAGATCGAGTATTTCCTCAGCGGCTCCGCGAGCTGAAGAGCTGTGACGCAGTTCGCACTGCCGCGGGCTCACCGCGATAAATGAGACCTGCGTCACGAACCGGAAGGGGGCGCTCCCGATCTGTGAGCCATCGCGAGGCCGGCCCGCCCACTCGTTGCTTAGATGCGTGCGTATGGAAGCCGCGCCCCGCCCCTCGCCAGAGCTGCTCATGGACCTGCCCCTCGAGGAGCCCCTGGATGGCCCCGCCGTGCCCAGGGGGGAGCCCCCGACGCTAGCGTCCGCGGCACCGGTACCTGCCCCGGCCTCGGCGGCGACGCAGCCCAAGGACCCGGAACAGACGGACCTGCATTTCATGGACCCCGAGCTGTTCCTGGCACCCGATGACCCCTCGGGGGCCCGCCCGATGGCCCCCCCGGCGGCGCCACCCCTTGAGCAACCGGGCACTGAACTCGAGCTGCAGGACCCGATCGTGGACGAGCTGCTGATCTCCCCGATCCCGCCGCCACCTCCGGCGCCGCGTGCCGCTGCAGCCCCACCGGTGATCCTGACCGGGACACGGCCGGCAGCGGCTGCGCCGCCAGAGGCGGGATCCGTCCGCGGTGCGCCCAGGCCCGCCTCGAACGACGCGCAGGCGGGTACCTCGACGCGCGTGCCGATCGCGAAGACCGCCGCCCTGTCTGCGGCGGCCGCGAAGCTCGCCGCGGCGAGCGCGGCCCATCAGCACAGATCCGTCGTGCCGGCCGCGCGTCCTGCTCCGCCCGGCACTGCGGCCGCGCCACCCAAACCCGCGCCTGCCGTGCAGGCACCCCGGGTCGCGGCACCGAGCCTGGCCAGTTGGGCAAGCGCCCGGGCCGCCGCCACGCCGCGGCCCGCCCCGGCCCCGGTGGCACCGCCAGCCGCAGCACCGGCCGCAGCATCCGCCATACCCTCCAGGAGCGCGACCCTCAGAGCCGTCGCGCCGGCTCCGGCACCGCCCGCCCCCGTGCAGCCCGCGGCGGCACCGACAGCGGCGGCCGCAGTGCCTGCGCCCATGGATCGGGACTTCATCGCCCGCAACCAGGTGATCGAGCGCTATCTGTCGGGACGGCTGCCGCTCAAGGGCGCCACCGATTTCGAGCGTTTCTGTCACCAGCATCCCGAGCTCCTGGACGAGATCGGTCTCACCGACAGAGTGCACGCAGGGGTGCGGCTGCTCGAGGCGAGTGGCAAGCCCGAGCCGTGGCAGGAGGCGGCGCGGCCGGTGTGGCAGAGACCGCAGCTGATCCCCGGGCTCGCAGCCGCGGTGCTGGTCCTCGGCGCGGCACTCGCCATCGTCGCCGGCGGCAGCTCCGCCAAGAGTCATCGGATCACCGCTCTGCAGAAGCAGGCGTTCGAACGGGCCCTCGATCCGGCGACCAGCACGCGCGAGATTCGCCTCCTGCCGAGCCGCTCGGGGGCATCCAACACGCCCGCGATCTCCATCGGCGGCGGCAGCACGCAGCTGGCGGACTTCAAGATCGACGAGTCACGCTCGCCGTATCACTCGTTCCGCGTGACCATCGATCGCATCGACCAGGGACGCGTCGGCGTGATCACGAACCTGGCGAAAGACTCCAACGGTCATCTGCGCATCGCGCTGAACAGCTCTGCGCTGGGTCCGGGCAACTACCAGCTGACGATCGAAGGGCTCAACTGGCACGGCGATCCGGAGCCGGACTCCTGGATCACGATCGGAGTGCAGCGCTAGAGGTAGAGTCGGGACTTGCAGCTCAGCCTCCGCCTGCGGCGCACGCTCCCATCCGGAAATCCCCTACGACGGAACGCGGTTTTCAGCGAGGCGGAAATCGGGCCTTCACCGTCGTGGCGGGCATTTGGCAGCCGGTATCCTGTCCTGGAAGTCGTATCCGCAAACGACGACCAGGCAGGACCCGATCATGGACCACGCGGTGGCGCCCCCAGCACGCTTGAGTGCCCAAGATGCGTTGCGCGCTCGGAACGGAGAACTCGCAAGCCATCTGCGAGCAGCCGCAATGGAAGGCGACGAGCTGCGTCTCACGTGCGCCTTGTCAGAGCTGCTGCGTTTCAAGCGGCTAACGTCTGAACGGAAAATCGCGCTGCACGCGCTCACGCAACTCATCGACTCGTTGCGGTGCGTCGCAATGACCGACGAACTGACCGGTGTGTACAACCGGCGCGGCTTCCTCCAGGTCGGCGCGCGCTTGCTCGATGTTGCGAGGCGGGATCTGCGATCCGCCTATCTCGTCTACTTCGATCTGAACAATCTGAAGCAGGTCAATGACACCGCGGGTCACGCCGCCGGAGACGTCCTGATCCGGGCCACGGGCAATTTTCTGCGCGAGCTGTTTCCAAGCCATGGGGTCTACGAGGTTCTGGGAAGGCTGGGCGGCGATGAGTTTGCGGCTCTGACGACGGACATGAACTGCCCTTCGCGCAGCGAAATCGTGCTGCGCGCCCGCATGCCTCGAGCTCGATTTTCCGAGCTTCCTCCCCTGTCGCTGAGCGTGGGACTCTCGTATTTCAATCCGCTGCTTCCGATAGGCATCAACGAGCTGCTGGAGACCGCCGAGCAAGCCATGTACCAGCACAAGCGGGTAACCCCAAATCGCATCGTGCGGGCTGACCCCTATCCGGGGCTGGCCCGATGTTATCCGGCCAAGGCGGCGGACGGGGTAAGGTCTGAGAGTTAGTCGCGCTCACCCCCCGGGCTCGTGCTCGACGACGTCGCTCGGTAGCGGCGGCGCGCTGGGCGGCGGCTCGCGAACGCGAGTCGCCTGCTCGAACGCGTACGCGTAGCCGATCAGCCTCGACTCGCTGAAGGGCGGCCCTGAGAAGGTTACGCCGTACGGGGCGGGCTCGGCGTTAAAGCCTGCCGGGAACGGAGTCGGCGGCGTCAACGGCAGCGGCGGCACCGCGGGATTTGCAATGAAACCACCGGGAACCACGATGCTCGGATAACCGGCGCGCGCCGCGATAGCAGCCCCGCGGTTCGCAGGAAACAGGACCGCATCGTACGTCTGGTACATCACATCGAGACCTTTCGTCCGCGCCAGGTCGAGATCCCTCGCCCGGTCCGCGTGATACCGAGCGGTGTCGCTGCTGCCAGCGCCGGTGTCCAGGGCCTGGGCGGCCAACAGGATATCCTGCCCGTACTTCAGCCCGACCTTTTCGCCCCCGGCGACGAATGCGTTGTTGAACGCGATGACGTCGGCGAGGCTACTGACCACGGTCTGACCATCCACGGCGATCCCCGGACCAAAATCCGCCAGGTACGCGTTCAAGTCGCGCTTGAAGCCGTACGCCAGCACTGTCGAGCAGGTGGCCGGGAACGGGGGGTTAGCCACGCACGTGCCGACGTTGTTCAGCTCCTGCGCGTCCGGTATGTCCGCCGGGTCATCGACGACCGCGCCCTGAGCGCGCAGCACCGCAATCGCGTCGTTCATCACCTTCTGAATCTCGGCGCTGACCACGTTCTGGCCCGAGGCGTTGGTCCAGTACCGCAGGTGAGGTACCGCGATCCGGGCGCCTTTCAGCGCGTCCTTCTTGAGGAACGGCGTGTAGTCCTTGAGGCACTTGCCTGGCGTCAGGCACGCGATCGTGGCGGGATCGCCTGGGTCGTACCCGGCCAGAACGCTCAGCAGCTTTGCCGCGTCGGTCACGGTGCGCGCTATCGGGCCCGCGGTGTCCTGGTCGGCGGTGATCGGCACGATCCCCGTCCGGCTGACGAGCCCGACGGTAGGTTTGATGCCGACCAGCAGGTTTGCACTCGACGGGCTGAGGATCGAGCCGGAGGTCTCCGTACCGACCCCGACCGCCGCAAGATTGGCGCTGACGGCGATGCCGGGGCCAGAGCTCGATCCACCGGTGTCGAGCGCCGGACGCCCGTCGTCCCTTCGGGTCAACCGGATGCCGTCATTGATTACATCCGGGCGCGGGTCGGGGCGCGGATCGAACGGGTTGAACCCATAGCCGACGCGGGCGATGTCGCCGCCCTCTTCAAACAGCTCGAACCGGAGCTGAGAGCTGTAGCCGCTCGGGTTTGCGAGCGCGAAGAAGTTCGCGAACTCGGTCAGTGTCCCCTTGCCGAGGATGATTGCGCCGGCGCCCTGCAGTTTCTTCGCGATGAACGCGTCTTTCGAGGGAATGGATTCGCCGAGGGCTATGGAGCCCGCTGTCGTCGGCATGCCGGCCGTGGCAATGTTGTCCTTCAGGATGACCGGCACGCCGTACAACGGCAACGACTCGTGACTGACGCCGTCGTTGTCGGACTTGCGCATCAACTCGCGCGCCGCGTCGGCGGCGTGCGGATTGAGGTACATGTAGCCATTCAGGTGCGGCCCCGCCCGGTCGAACGCCGCGATGCGCGCCTGATACATCTTGACGAGCTGCTCTGGCGTCAAGAGTCCGGAGCGATAGGCCTGCTGGATGTCGGCGATCGTCGTCTCAACGAGCTCGAACCTCTGCTGCTCACGAGCTTCGAAACGGTTATCGCCGTGGGCAATCGCCGCAAGCGCCAGCGAAATCACCGGCAGCATGCGCGTCATGTAACAAGACAGACGGTTCATACGCGCACTCCGGCTCACTCATCAAAAAACGCCGGGCATGGATTGAACGCCAGAGTATTGTGAAAATTCTCGTAGATGTATTTCGGCTGGCCATTCGCGGCGGGGTAGAAAACCGCCTGAATGGGCCCGTACTCTGCCGTGGAGGTTCCTCCAAAGTTTTGCTGCGTTCCGGCGATATTCGGACCGCCCAGCTGCCAGAAGCACCGGCCCGCATCGTGCCGCGTGGTGTAGATCGGGTAGAAGGCTGCTCCCACGGGCGGATTCACGCAGCCGGTCCCGGGGCTTGGATCCGCGGGATTGGACAGGTGCCGTTGGCACGGCGGATTCGTCGCGCCCTCGATACGCGGCAAGTCCGCCTCGAAGGCGATGCGACTGTAATTCTGCTTGCCCCCTTCCCCCCCGAAGAACAGGGGGCTCGAGAACATCACCGGCTGCGCATGGTAGAGCGCGTCGCGATCCGGGTTCGTGAACGAGCCGGGCCACGTGTCATTGCGGTACGGGACGCCGTCGAAATCCGCGTCAGAAGCGAAGCAGCCCCCGATCGGAACAAATCCAAAGAGAGCCGCCGTTGCGGCACTGACGCAGCGATTGTCATCGAGTCCCGGCGGATCATTCGGGGCGGTGGAAGTGCACACGCCATTGCTATCCACCGAGCTGCAGTACTCGAAGTGCCCGATCTCATCCGAGAAGGAGACGTTGTACGTATGCGCCGCCCCCGGCACGCGGGTGTGCTCGCTCGAGGTGGCGTACGCGGGATGATAATCGTGCGGCAGATTGTGGGTGGCGAAAGCGCAGTCTGTGCCGTTGGGGTCCCATTTCACCTGCGCAAACCCATTGGCGGCGCTCGCCACCATGTAACCACTCTGGCCGGTGGTGAGATCCCGGACAATGACCTCAAACCCCTGCACCGTATCGCGAAGCGTCACGATCAGCTCGTCACCGGGATTCATGAAGAGAGTATTGGCATTGGTCGATACAAACGGGCCGAGCGGGCTCGGTGAGCCGGCCGGGAATGGGGTCCCATCCCTCTGGATGAAGGCAAAATTGACGTATGGGGTGCCGACCGCGCCCAGGCAGGCCGGGTTGTTGTTCCGACCCGTGTTCGCGTTATCCTGAAACGTGTCGATGTTCAGCGCCGCGGTCCATTGCGTCGGGCTGTTGCCAAAGAACCAGGCCGGTGGGTAGAACTGCATCTCCATGAATGCCGTGCCGGGGTGCCGGCCGATGTAGTCGGCCCGGGTCGGGTCTGGGCTGTCATAGATGTTGCTGTCGCTATCGGGCTTGCACGGAATGTTCGGCCCGGCGCTGGGTGATCCCCCCGGATTGGGATCGCCTTGATCGTCGCATATCGCCATCCCGAACCAGAACGCCGGGTGCAGCTGAAAGTTCCAGGTCCCTCCATTGCCATGCTGCCTGGGCAGTAGCGGCGGGTCCTTCGGGAGTTTCAGTCTATAGACACTCGAGTTACCAGAGCCGGGCGCGTCGGAGTAAAACAGCAGGGCAGGCTCGTCATGGCCCACGTAATAACCTTCCGCGGCGCCAGGATTCTCGAGTTGCTCAGCACACAGGATTCCACCTGGTTCGCCGCACTGAAACAATTCCGGATGTGGAGGCGAAGCCTGCGCGAGAGGATTGCTCAACAGCAGGAGTCCCGCGGACAGCAGAGTCCGCCACGACCATATCTGAGTACCCATGAACGGAATCTCCCTTCCTTGGGCTTAGACGTTGTTGGTGTTCCGCAGGACCGAGGCGGATTGTGCGCTCGTGTCTTGAGTTTGCAACTAGCAATGCGGCGGTGGGAACGCCGGATTGGAGTTAGGGTACGGCCCAAGCTTGTGCTTGCTCTAGGCCCGCAGCGTGGTGAGCGGCGGCTGATTCACGACGCTGCGCGTGGCGAGCCAGCCACCGGCCGCCACCAGCAGCGCACCGCCCACGACTCCCTCCACCCACGGCATGAGCTCGAACGCGTACCGCAGGTCGAGCCACTGCGTGGTGAGGAAATAGGCGCCGACGGATGCGCCCACCGCCGCGAGCAGTCCGGACAGGCTGCCGAGCGTTGCGAACTCCGCGAGCACCCCCTGCACCACGGTGCCGCGGCTCGCCCCCAGGGTGCGCAACATGGCGCTCTCGTAACGGCGCTCGTCGCGGCTGGACTGCACCGCCGCCAACAGCACCGTCAGTCCCGCGAACAGCGTGAACACGAACACGCTCTGCACCGCGAGCGCTGCCTTGTCGAGCACCCCACGCACCTGCGTGAGCAGCTCGTCGATATCGAATATCGAGACGCTGGGAAAGCGCCGCGCCAGCTGCGCGAGCGAACGGGCGCTGCCGGGGGTGAAATAGGCGCTGGTCATGTAGGTACCCGCGGCGCCTTCCAGCACGCCGGGCGGAAACACGATGAAGAAATTCGGCTGAAAGGTGTCCCACTTCACTTTGCGGATGCTCGCGACCGTGACCTCGAGCGCCTCGCCGGCGATATCGAACGAGAGGCGATCACCGACCTGCACGCCGAGGGATTCCTGGAATTCGGTGGCCAGGGACACCAGCGGTTTGCCGAAATCGGCCGCCGTCCACCAGCGGCCTGCGATGATACGGTTGTCCGCTCCCAGCTCGGACGCCCAGGTGAGGTTCTGCTCGCGGGTCGCGAAGGTGTCCTCGCCGTTGCGCGCCGCGCGCAGGCTCTCGACGGCGTAGCCATTGATGCGGGTCAGGCGTCCGCGGATCATCGGCAGCACGCGGGTGGTGCGCGCGCCCTGCGCCTGCAGAGCGAGCACGAAATCCGCGCGCACCGCCGGCGGAATGTTGATGAAGAAGTAGTTGGGAAGATTCGGCGGCAGCGTGCGTTGCCAGTCGCCGTTCACATCGTCACGCAGGATCCCCAGCAGCAGCAGCACCATGATGCCGGTGCCGAAGGCCACCAGCTGCACGACGCTCTCGGTGCGGCGCCGGCTCAAGTTCGCGACTCCGAAGCGCCACGCGACGCCGACGCGACCGCGCAGGCGGCCGGCAAGATACACCAGCAGCACCCCGGCGAGCGTCAGCACCAGCACGAAGGCCGCGAGCGCAGCGGTGAAGTACGCGAACAGCTTCGCGTCCGGCACCACCCAGTAGATGAGCAGCAGCACCACGGCTATCGCCGGACCGAACGCCAGCAGCACGAGCGGCGGCGGCGGGCCGACGTCGCGGCGCAGTACCCGCAGCGCCGGCACGCGCGACAGCTGCAGCAGCGGCGGCAGTGCGAACCCCGCCAATACCGCGATCGCGGTCACGAAGCCCATGGCGAGCGGGGTGAGACTCGCCGCCGGCAGATCGGTGACCGCCAGCAGCCCGCGGATGGTGCGCAGCAGCCACTCCTGGGCGAGGAACCCGAGCGCCGCGCCGGCCACGGCCGCGAGCAGCGCGAGCGCCAGCAGCTGCAGCAGCGACAGTGCGAGCGTAAAGGCACGCGTCGCGCCGAGGGTCTTGAGGAGGGCCACGGTATCCAGGTGTCGGTGCACGTAGCGGCGCGCTGCCATCGCCACCGCGATCGCGCACAGCAGCACGCTCACCAGGCTCGCAAGGCTCAGGAAGCGCCCGGCGCGCTCTACAGCGTTGCGGATCTGCGGGCTCGCTTCGGTGATGTCGCGCAGGCGCTCACCCGGACCCTTGTGGGTGATGAGCCAGGCCTTGAAGGCGTCGATACGCGTGCGCTCGCCGGCGAACAGCGCGCCGTAGCTCACGCGGCTGCCGGGCTGGATCAGGTGCGTGGCCGGCAGGTCTGCCGCGTTCATGATGAGGTTCGGCGCCAGCTCGGCAAAGGTGCCGCCCTGATCGGGCCGGGCGATCAGCACCCGGGTCACGCGCAGGCTCGCCGCTCCGATCGAGAGTTGCGAGCCCACGTGCCCGCCGACCGCCGCGAGCAGCTTCGAGTCCGGCCACGCCTCGCCCGCAGCGGGAATGCCTGTTGCGGGCGAGCCTCTCGCGAAGGGTTCGCCCGCGACCAACACGCGGCCGCGCAACGGATAGCCCGCGCTCACCGCCGCCACGTTGGTGAGCTGGCTCGCCTCGCCATTGAACACCACCGAGAGCAGATTGGTGCTGCGCGCGGAGCGCAGCCCGCGGCGCGCGGCTTCTGCGAAGTACGCCTCGGCGAGCGGTTGCGGTGAACCGAGGCGGATGTCCGCCGCCAGCACCGCGCTCGCCTGCAGGGCAACCGCGGCGCTGATGCGGCTGACCAGAAAGCCGACGCCGGTGAGGGCGGAGACCGCCACGGTGAGCGCGAGCAGCAGCACGCCCAGCTCGCCCGAGCGCCACTCGCGCGCCAGCGTACGCAGCGCGAGCCGCAGCGCTTTCACAGCACCCGCCCCGCTTCCATCTGCACCATGCGAGCGCAGCGTGCGGCGAGCTCGCGATCGTGCGTGACCAGGACCAGCGTCGTGTGGGCGTTGGCATTGAGCTCGAACAGCAGCTCGCCGACCCGCGCGCCCGTGACGGTGTCGAGGTTGCCGGTCGGCTCGTCCGCGAACAGCACCGCCGGCTGGGTCACGAACGCCCGGGCAAGCGCCACGCGTTGCTGCTCCCCGCCGGAGAGCTGCCGCGGATAGTGGCCGGTGCGCTCCCTGAGGCCGACGCGGCTCAGAGTCTCTGCGGCAGCACGCCGTGCATCGCCCCGTCCCGCCAGCTCCAGCGGCAACATCACGTTCTCGAGCGCGGTGAGCGCGGGGATCAGGTGGAAGGACTGAAACACGAACCCGACGCGCTGCGCCCGCAGCCGCGCCCGGCCATCCTCATCGAGCTGCGTCAGATCATGCCCCTCGAGCAGCACGCGCCCGCGGGTCGGCACATCGAGTCCCGCCAGCAGCGCCAGCAGCGTCGATTTACCCGCGCCCGAGGGTCCGGTCACGGCGACCGACTCGCCCGCCAGGATATCGAGCGACACCTCATCGACAATGGTCAGCGAACCTTCCGGACTGCTAACCTGCTTGCAGAGGTTTTCTGCCTGGAGGACGCGGTTGCGGATCATCGGCGCCTGGGCGCTGGGCTTGGGGTTGGTGTTCATCGCGCTCCAGAACGCGGTGGCCTCCGACCACACGATCCTTGTGCTGGGCGACAGCCTGAGCGCCGCACTCGGAATCCGGCCGGAGCAGGGTTGGGTTGCGCTGCTCGCGCAGCGACTTCAGGCACAAGGGTACGGGTACCAGATCGTCAACGCCAGCGTGAGCGGCGAGACCACCAGCGGCGGCCTGGAGCGCCTGCCGCGGGCGCTGCAGCTGCACCAGCCGGAAACCGTCATCCTGGAGCTGGGCGCCAACGACGGGCTGCGCGGGCTGCCGGTGAGCGAGACCCGTGAGAATCTCGCGCGCATGGTGCGCCTGGCGCAGTCGGCCGGTGCCCGGGTGCTGCTGGTCGGCATGCGCATTCCACCCAACTACGGGCCGCGCTACACGGAACAGTTCGCGCGCGTGTTCCCGGAGCTGGCAAACCAATATCATCTGCCACTGGTGCCGTTCCTGCTGGAGAAGGTGGCCCTCGATCCGACGCGCATGCAGGCGGACGGCATGCACCCCAACGCCCAGGGCGAGCCACCGGTTCTCGAGACACTCTGGCCGTACCTGAAGCCACTCCTCAAGAAGAATCCTCAAAACGGGGGACGTTGATGGACAGAATCTGGCTGAAGTCGTATCCGCCGCACGTGCCCGCGGAAGTCGACCCCGCGCAGCTGCGCTCGCTCAGGCAGCTGCTGGAGGAAACCTGTGCCAAACACGCTGAGCGCGTGGCCTTCGTCCAGATGGGTGCGCAACTCACCTACCGGCAGCTCGATGAGCTCACGCGGGCCTTCGCCGCGTGGCTGCAGCAGCAGGGGTTCAGCAAGGGTGATCGCCTCGCCATCATGCTGCCCAATACGCTGCAGTATCCGATCGCGATGTTCGGGGCGCTGCGCGCCGGCCTGATCGTGGTCAACACCAATCCGCTGTACACCGCGCCGGAGTTGCTCCACCAGCTCTCCGACTCCGGGGCCACGGTGATCCTGGTGCTGGAGAATTTCGCACATGTACTGCAGAAAGTGCTGCCCGGCACCCAGGTGAAGCGGGTGCTGGTGACCGCCGTGGGCGACTTCCTCGGGTTCCCCAAGTCACTGATCGTGAATTACGTCGTGCGCCGCGTGCGCCGGCAGGTGCCGCGCTGGAACATCCCCGGTGCCACGTCGTTCAAGGCGGCCGTCACGGCCGGACTGGGGCAGCCGCTCGCACCCCTCGAGGTCAGCCCCGACGATCTGGCCTTCCTGCAGTACACCGGCGGCACGACCGGAGTGGCCAAGGGTGCGATGCTGTCACACGGCAACGTGAGCACCAACGTGCTGCAGGCAGAAGCGTGGCTCGGGAAGCGCTTCCGGGAGCCCGCGGTGCTGATCACGGCGATCCCCCTGTACCACATATTCGCGCTGTCGGCGAACTGCATGCTGTTCGCACGCCTCGGCTGGAAGAACGTGCTGATCATCAATCCGCGCGACCTGCCGGCGTTCATCGTCGAGATGCGCAGGTATCCCTGCACCTTCATCAGCGGCGTCAACACGCTGTTCAATGCGCTGCTGCATGCGCCGGGGTTCGACAAGCTCGATTTCAGCCGGTTGAAGGTCACACTCGGCGGCGGTATGGCCGTGCAGGCTGCCGTCGCGCAACGCTGGAAGGAGGTGACCGGCAACACCCTGACACAGGCGTGGGGTCTCACCGAGACCTCCCCGGCCGCGTGCATCAATCCTCCGGACGAGCCGTTCAACGGCTCGATCGGCCTGCCGATCTCCTCGACCGAGATCGCCATCAAGGATGACGCCGGCAACGACCTCGCGCTGGGCCAGGCCGGCGAGATCTGCGTGCGCGGCCCTCAGGTAATGCGCGGCTACTGGAATCGCGCCGATGAGACCGCCAAGGTGATGCTGCCGGGAGGCTGGCTGCGCACCGGTGACGTCGGCCGCATCGACGCGCGCGGGTTCGTATACATCGAGGATCGCAAGAAGGACATGATCCTGGTGTCGGGCTTCAACGTCTATCCGAACGAAGTGGAAGCCGTCGCCGTCACACACCCCGGAGTCCTCGAAGCCGCCGCGGTGGCGCAGCCCGACGAGCACTCCGGCGAAGTCGTGGCGCTGTTCGTGGTGCGCAAGGACCCGTCGCTTACCGAAAAGGACCTCATCGACTACTGCCGCCAATCACTCTCGGCATACAAGGTGCCAAAGCACGTGTATTTCAGAGCCGAGCTGCCAAAAACTAACGTGGGGAAGATCCTCAGGAAGGCTTTGAGAGAAGAACTGGCCAAGGTTTAGAGTGACGCACGGGATGCAGCCAGCGTTGCTTTGAGGCTATGTATGCGTAGGCATGAAGACCGGCTCGCACCGTTCCGTTCGCGCCCGCTCTCGGAGACCGTCTTGCGCGCCTTGACTCGAGCCAGTCGTTAACGGTTCTCAATAACGTTCGGCCCTGAATCTGAGTAAACCTCTGGAAAGCCGCGATGTGCTTACGCGGAAGATCAGGCACTTCCGCGATGCGCTCGATTAGCGGCTCCAAGTTTCGGCGTCTATTCACATTTTGCCCGACAGTCTCCAAGAGGGTCGAAAGGGATCTCGCCGCATACTGCAGCACAAGGGGGTCCCGCGCAGATATCACAGCAACGTCGCTCGTCGGTTTGTACAGATTCCGCCCGCAAGGCACGACCAAGCGAAGAGTTCTAAGATGCCGCGCAATGTCTGCGGCATTCCTTTGCCCCCGTTGGCGACGAATCAAGGCTTCCACGCTCGGTGCCGGCCCAAGAAGACGGACCGCCCTTGGAACTGCTCTGGCATTTATATACCGGCGATCGCGATGCCAAGCGTCTAAGACGAGAGCGGCAATCACGAGACCTCCGGGCCCTGTCTGCTCTCCCGAACGCACTCTAGCCTCTGCTTGCTTGAGTGCACGCGTGCACATGGCCAAAAGTTCCGTTCCTTGAATTCCGCCCGTCAACATCAGGTCAAAAATCGCTACGAGCACGCTCGAGTAATCGAGTTCAAGTCGCTTCGAGAACCTGGCAGTCATGTTGAGCCCTCTGCTCCAATGCTTAGTACCTAGGGTGTCCGCTATTTTCAGCTCGTGCCTTGACTTCTCTTCGCTCGGTTCTCAGCGAGCAAGATCGTTATTGTGAAAGAGTATGCCGATTTCCCTCTTCTTCTTGGCACTGTGACTTGTGTGCCCAGAGAATGACCGAGGCCATCTAGCATCGCCTTCGCGCTTGAGGCGCATCGATCGCGTACGATTGCCAAGTCGATCTCGGTTTCCACGGGAAGGCTGAGTCGGTGAATCGACGAACCCGGGCCTGAGCGCGCTTTGCTCGATGCAATTCTAAGCCCGTCAACCAACGCAGGCAGTACTGGCGATAGGAATATAAAATCGTGACGTTGACAAGGACGGTGCGCAGACTGCAGCTGTACGCTATCTTCGTCTACGCTGACAGCACCGATGCGTCGCAACTCATCCAGAACTGCCCGATGGGGTACGTCGCCCCCGTGTTTCTTCACGAGGCCAGTGAAGGACGTGCTTGAGCCAGCAATTCTCAGGCGTTTGGGGCTGCCGTCCCGGTTGGCAAATGTGCGATCCGTGCGCCAGCCGCTGATAACCCTTCTTAGCGGTGTTTGATCGGGGCGACCCGAATCAAACACATTCCTCGTCAGCAGCCGCTTTACGTCGGCGCGACCTAAGCCCGTCTGGGCTGCAACTCTTGAGTGATTGACCTTCCCATTCCGGAGCTTCGACATGTCCGCCGCCGCTTGCACAAAGGCGGATCGAGCGAGTTCGCAAAATCTTTTCGGCGTCATTCCGCGCGGCAAGAGCACAAAGGCAAGCTCTGTGAGCAGCTCCTGCAGAACAGAGGCACCTCGCACAGATACCAGGTTAGATTTTACGGATCGATGTCTGCTGCGCGATTGACCGGGGGCCATCTAGGCGGTGCATTCTCTCTGTCATGAGCTACTCTTGGCGTCCCTGTCCTCGAGAGCGCCCTTTCAGGCGCCTAGATCATGTTCTTCAGGTTGAAGGAAACATAGGTAGCATTTGTGGGGCGTTTATCCATAAACACCCCCTTGCCACCCTATCCTGGCACGCGCTTGGCTCTCGGTCGCAGCGGCCGCTGAGAACGGCGCCCGCGGTATCTCTACTAAATTAGTAGGAAGAGGAAATCAAGAGCTGCCGCTAATACCGTTGACGGTAGTGCCGCTGCCGGTGATGGCGCCGCTACCGGTGATGGCGCCGCTGCCGGTGATGGCGCCGCTGCCGGTGATGGAACCGCTGCCGGTGATGGCGCCGCTCCCGG
>Ga0137412_10000634_pt1 | contig 25523 bp, 20 predicted proteins | sample CZODoug2_1_16fun_FD_122160 | JGI IMG/M metagenome (GOLD analysis project Ga0137412, IMG submission 122160) | Vadose zone soil fungal communities from Angelo Coast Range Reserve, California, USA - CZODoug2_1_16fungal (Hybrid Assembly) | ecosystem: Environmental > Terrestrial > Soil > Vadose zone... | reverse complement strand
CGGCGGTCCTCTAGGCGTTCCGGATGGTGGCACCACAGCCATGTTGCTCGGAACAGCGCTCGGTGCGCTCGGAATCGCCCGGCGCTTCCTAATAAGTTAGCCGGTTAAAAAGTTTCTCCACACAAGAGTGGCCGTCCTTTTTAGGCGGCCACTTTTGCTTGTACCCAGTGCTTCCGATCAGCGTTGCCTTTATAGGCAGAAACCGCTCCTTGCGTCGCATGTCGGGTGTGCTTTACATATCGCGACATGAAACTAACATAATTCCGACAATTAAACTCTCACTGCTTTGCACGGCCCTCGCCGGTGCATTTCTAGCGTTCAGCCCGAGTGCCCACGCTCTTACAATCGGAGACGGCCATGAATTGGGCTTCGTGAATTACGGCATACCGTCCGGTGACAGTGACAGATTAACTTATGTCAACCATTTGATTGGCATGGCTCTTGGCACTACGGAGCAGGCATTGGGCCAGACCTTCACGCGATCAGACCACGCTTTTAGTCTGTTGCCTACGGCCGTATTTGCTCTTAATGGCACCAGTACAAGTATAGATCTTGGTGCCGGCGGTACATACACGTATTTGTTCGCCAAGTATGATGGCCCGAATTATGGATCCGAAGTTTGGTACGTTGGGGATCTAAGCGGCATTATTACGATTCCGGCGACAGCTGGTGGGTACGGTCTCTCCGGCTGAACGCTTTTTGGCCCAGGTGGTCAAGGCATTCCGGATGGTGGAACCACAGCCATGTTGCTCGGAACAGCGCTCGGTGCGCTCGGAATGGCCCGACGCTACATAAAGAGGTAACGGGTTCCGGCCCAGAACTCCGGAGCTAAAAATCATTAACCGGGCAGGGTAAAACCTGCCTGGTTTTTTTTGCGCCAGGCAAGTACGAATATAAATCTGGGTGCCGGCGGCGTATATACATATTTGTTCGCCGAGTACGGCGTCTTCGGTGCTGAAGTTCTGGTTATATCAGTGATCTCAGTAGGACCATAAAGATTCCTGGTTTCAGTAGCGGTTGTGGCCTCACTGAATGGACGCTCTTCGGTCCAGGCGTCCCCGGGGTTCCCGACGGCGGAATCACCGCAATGTTACAGGTTTGGGACTTTGTTCAGTCGTCATATTTCGCCGTTTCGCGATGACTTAAACAGGCAGCGCTGGCCTAAAAGTTGAGACCACGGCGGGCAGGATAAAACCTACCCGCTGTTTTTTGTACCGAATTTCCGCTCTCCTTCAGATAAAGACACCAACCGTAGAACGTCGGAAACCATTACATCTGGCAGCACGCGGGCTAATCTGGTGTGCTAGTTACAGTTACGTGCTGCATTGTCCAGCTCAGAATCAGTCGTCGGGATACCTTACAAATCTGCTGCCTTAAGCAGCCGTAACGAGAAGAACCAACGCAATCATAACTACCTGTCAATAAGCACTTACGTCTATTGATCAGAGTGGTTTCGCTTTTGGCATGGCGGTTGCTTTAAAGAGGGCAACATGAAAATAACCCTCATCCCAACACGTAAGCTTGCACTCCTTTGTACTGCTCTCGCCGGTGCGTTTCTCGCGTTCAGTCCCAATGCGCGTGCCCTTACCATCGGAGACACCCATGAACTGGGCTTCGTAAATTTCGGCATACCGTCCGGTGATCAGGACAGAACAAATTATGTCAATCATTTGATTGGCATGGGTCTTGGCACCCAAGATGACGCTCTCGGACAGCATTTCACGCGATCAAACAACGCTTTTAGTCCGTTGCCTACGGCCGTATTTGCTCTTAACGGCAAGACCACAACTATTAACCTTGGCACTGGTTTATATACCTACCTCTTCGCGAAATACGACGGCCCAAATTACGGTTCTGAAGTGTGGTACGTTGGAAATCTATCTGGGAGCATTACCATCCCTGCGACAGCTGGTGGGTATGGTCTTTCTGGGTGGACGCTCTTCGGCCCAGGTGGTCAAGGAGTCCCAGATGGCGGCACGACTGTAATGTTGCTCGGCGCGGCTCTCGGCGCTCTGGGCATGACGCGGCGGTTTCTGAAGCGCTAACTAATCTAAGCAGTTTCCCAACACGAGAGTGGCCGTCCCTTCGGGGCGGCCACTTTTGCTTGTACGCCAGACGCGAGGAGTCCGCTTTCCTAGAAAGGCTCGCTCTTGTCTGCACCTTCCTTGCCGGCGCGTTGTTTACTTTCAGCCACAATGCTAACGCCCTTGCCCTTACTATTGGTGACTCCCAGCACGCTTTTGGTCCGCAAGCGTGCTTCGCACAGAGAGGCCGATAATTTGCAAACCGAAGTCTTTTGCTCGATTACGGAGGACCGCCGAATTTGAGATGGTCGGCAAGATAACCGGTGAGATTGCCGACGAAAATAACGGGCGCAGTCAGCCTTACGCTGCAAGCACTTTTGCAGTCGAAACTTCCATTTCCACCGACCGCCCAAGAAAATCGAAAAGGACGCGGATCCGGTCTTTTGCTGGAAGTAAATGAGTGACCACTGCTTCAAGTCCTTGAAAGGCTCCATCGATGACTTGGACCGATTGGCCGACTTTGATGGAGCAATCGAGAGTCACGATCTCTTCCGCACCCACTCTCGATTGGAGCGCTGTCACAATATTTTCAGGCAAGGTTGCCAGCCGATCTCCAAAATGGACGATCCCTGAAATTCCATGCGAACTCTCTACGGCGCGATGTTGCGTCGAATAGATAAATTTTGCGAACAGATAGCCAGGAAACATGGCCTCTACGAACCAGACCGGGCCCCGTTGGGTCATCCGTCGGAAACGCAATCGAGGCGAAAAACACTCGACACCAAACTGACGCCGGAGCACGGTCGCAGCCAAATGCTCGCGTTTTGGCTGCGTCTTTAGACAAAACCATACTAGTTCAGGGACCAGCGCAAGCGAAGCGGATGACTGGGTCACACTCCGAACTACGGAATTGGCGATTCCAAGTTCCGAAAAATCGTAAAGTTTTCCGTCGAATCCTTGGGGCGTCGCTTCAGGCGAAGGACAACTGCCGGCCCGGGCGCCTGCTGAAACCGACACATCTGCAGCATATTATGAGTTCGATTAAGGAGCTCTAACGTAGCGCTCGACTCACCGTCTGGTTAAGAACCTGCAAAAGGAACCAACCATAATGGTTTCAGCCGATGGCCAAAAGTTCGGCCCTCAATTGTCAGAGACCAGACGTGATCGCTTTGGCATCGTGCGCGATAGAGGGTTCGAACCTCTGACCCCTACCGTGTCAAGGTAGTGCTCTACCACTGAGCTAACCGCGCGACAGAATCGAAAATGATAACTGATCGGGGACTGGAAACGAGTCAAGCGAGATATCGAGTCCACAGTGACTCGGCAAAATTTTGCGCACAGAGGAAATCGTATCGCTTGGGCCACTACTTCGCGACTGGACAACTTCGATGTGCAAGACGACTGTTCGCGTCTCGTGAGTGCCCTGTTTTTCAAACAATTTTTGAAACGACCGTTTCAGATCGCATCGATCATCCCCAGTTCCAAGGCACTGGTGGAGCGTGTCGCCACCAAGATGGATTTTAACCAGCCACGCGTCATCGCCGAGTACGGCCCGGGCGAAGGAGTACATTCGCGTGAAATTGCACGACGAATGTGTCCGGATTCAAATCTGCTTCTGTTCGAGCTGGACCGAGCGTTCGCGCATGATCTGGAACGTCAGTTTGCCGGCGACCGGCGTGTCCGCGTGATTCATGGCGATGCAGCGTCGTTGCCACACGAACTGAAACGTCACGGCATTGATTCCTGCGACTATATCCTTTCAGGTATTCCGTTCAGCATCCTTAAAATTGAGAAGAAACGCGCGCTCTTGCAAAAAACGTATGACGCGCTGGCGCCGGGTGGCAGTTTCATCATCTATCAAGTTACCAACGAATTGAAGCAGCACGCGACCCACTTCGAAGGCGCCGAATCAGAGTACTTCCTGCAAAACATACCGCCGATGTTCATCACCGTTTTCCAGAAGACGCCTCCGCTCGATCGCCATCAACGTGAGCCCCTGCCTGGGGATAACTTTAGCGTTAGCGCACACCGTTCGGCATGACGGAGAAGCCGACCCGAACCGAAAAAGATTCGATGGGCGAGATGACGCTTCCAGCGTCCGCTCTCCACGGCGCGTCGACTCACCGCGCAGTGCTAAATTTTCCAGTAAGCGGTTACCGGTTTTCACGGCCGTTCATTCGCGCGCTTGGCTTAATCAAATGGGCTGCAGCGCAAGCGAATCATGATCTGGGTCTGCTTGATGCGGAGCGTTCTGCGCTGATCGTGCAGGCGGCTGAAGAAGTTGTTGAAGGAAAACTCGACGACCATTTTCCGCTCGATATTTTCCAGACGGGTTCCGGTACGAGCACAAACACCAATGCGAACGAAGTCATCGCGAATCGATGCGCCCAGCTCGCAGGCAAGCCGATCGGCTCGCGCGAATTGGTGCATCCCAACGATCACGTCAACATGGGTCAGTCTAGCAACGATGTGATCCCATCTGCCATTCATATCAGCGCGGCGGAGCAACTAAAGAACTGTCTTCTCCCGGCTCTCGCAAAATTGCACACCGCACTCGCGGCTAAGGCGAAAGAGTTCTGGGATATCATGAAGATCGGTCGAACCCATTTAATGGATGCGACCCCAGTTCGCCTCGGACAGGAATTCTCCGGTTACGCGCAACAGGTTGCTTATGCCAAAGAACGCGCACAGAAGTCGATCGAAGCTTTGCGTGAGCTTGCACTCGGCGGGACCGCCGTGGGCACCGGTCTAAACCGTCACGTTGACCTTCCAGAAAAAATGCTGCGGCATTTGGAGCAACACACTGGCATCGCTTTTTACGAGGCAAAAGACCACTTTGAAGCGCAAGGCGGAAAAGACGCGGTCGTTGAAGTGAGCGGTCACTTGAAAACGATTGCGATCAGTTTGTTTAAGATTGCAAACGACATCCGCTGGCTCGGGAGCGGTCCCCGATGCGGGATCGGCGAAATCCAGCTTCCCGCGACGCAACCTGGCAGTTCCATCATGCCGGGCAAGGTGAATCCGGTAATGTGCGAATCAGTGATGATGGTCTGCGCACAAGTGATCGGCAATGACACGACCATTACCTGGGCCGGAGCCAACGGAAACTTCGAGCTCAACGTGATGATGCCTGTGATGGCGCATAGCCTTCTCGAGTCGATCCGGCTGCTGGCAAATGTTGTCGATGCTTTCTGCGACAAATGTGTTCGCGGCATCGTGGCGAACGAAGAGCGCTGCCGCGAATTGATCGAGCTGTCCATGGCGATGGTAACGAGTCTCGCGCCTAAGATCGGCTATGATCGCGCGGCTGAAATCGCGAAAGAAAGCGCGAGAACCGGCCGCACTGTGCGCGAGATCGCCCGCGAGAAAAAAGTCTTGCCCGAAAGAGAACTAGAACGCGCGCTGGATCCAGTCAAAATGACTCAGCCCGGCGGAACCGGCTCGGAGTGAGGAGTCGTGGAGCATTGAAACAAGTTAAAAAGGATTAAAAGAGTTAAGAAAGTTACAACGTATCGGCGGATCGCTGAGCTGAATCTTTACCCCTTTTTATCTTTGTGATTTTTTAATTTTTACCAGTTCAAGAGTATGGTTGCAAAGCTCGAAGGCCCGCAATTCTCCGGCGGAGCGAACATCGCGATCAAATGCCCCAGTCACACGTATGACCAGACGGTATCCTTTTATCGTGACACGCTCGGGTTACCTTTAATCGAGGAAGAAAAAGACGGCTGCATTTTCCAGTTCGGCCCAAACCGGCTCTGGATCGATAACGTACCAAACCTGAGTCATCCGGATATCTGGCTGGAACTGGAAACAAACGACAGCGAAGCGGCCACGTCCTTTCTCAAAGTGCATGGTGTAACGCGGCGGGATGAAGTTGAGCAACTGAGCGAGGACTTCAACGGCTTCTTCATTTCAGCGCCGAACGGTGTGATCCATCTCGTCATCGGCCCCGAAGCCTAGCCGAATATAAAGGTTAAGACCGTTGCAACGTTACGGTGAGGCTATCTTCAACGCCTAAGCTTCTAAGGACCAACTTCAGCGTTGAGGGCCGCGCCAGCGTCCGATCCATGTGCTCCAGCCATAAAAACCCAGCGGCTGCAAACAACCCTCCGTGGTCAGCGAATCTACGTCGGCTCGGCTCGGACTGATCTTTGCGTTGGCATCAGTGCCGTAATAATCGTCGATCACCATCCAACACCCGTCTGCAAATTTCTTGCCGTAGCATTCGATATCGCGCCGTTTGGCTGCATCGGCGTCAAGAATCAGGAGACCAACCTTGTCTGCGCCCAGCATTTCATTGACTGCGGCGATCGTTGTCGGATCAAAGGAACGGCCCTTGATAGTAGTGACTAATTCCGATACGCGCTGCCTGACAAGGTTCCGTTCCAAGTCGCGGAAAATATTGCGCGTACCGAGCCGCTTGTGTTTAACGCCGCCGCCCGGTTCGATGGCGATGAGCTTCTTCTGTGTCCCCGAATCGCGTACGCCGAACGCCGCAGCAATCGTGGCTCCGCCGACGAAGGCACCGATCTCCAGAATATTGCCGGAGCAAATTTTCGCAAAGTGGTAAATGAGAATCAGCACATCCAGATGCAACATGGAATATTTGTCGCGGATTTTTAATAGCTTCGAATGGATCGGCTCCTGCCGGTATTCCATAAGCGTATGCATCAGGTTCAAGCAGTCGTTGAAATGATTGGCGGTTTGTGATTGAACCTGCGATTTCGCGGTCGCAGGGGACCGGGCTGGACAATGTCGGCCCATCACGACAAGGTCGCGCTCGACGCCGTCGAGTTGCGCTACACCAGGTAAAAATGCCCAGCGCTCAAAGCCGAAACGCTGAAATAATTTCAAGCTCGGCTCGTTATGCGCGAAGATAAGACCGACCAGGGCCGTGACGCCCAGCGACGATGCGCGGGCAATCGCGCGTTCCAACAATCGCTGCCCAACACCGCCACGCCGAAATTCTTCATCGACATAAACGCTGATCTCGGCCGTGGCACGATACGCGCAACGTGGCAGGAATTTTTTGAAATCGAGCCAGCCAATCACGCGACCTTCCAACTCTGCGACCCAGAAGGGATATTGCTCTGGTGAATGTTCGGCGAACCATGGCAATCGCGCCTCGACGGTGGTTGGTTCAAGCTCAGCCGTCACCATGCGCGTTGGCACAGTGGCGTTGTAAATCGCGACGATGACCGGCAGATCGGCCTCAACAGCATCACGGATGATCATTCGTAGGAGGTAACGGTCTTGAACCGCGGCAAGTTAGACAACGCAGCCCGTGTGTTTGACGTTCACGGCTTGCGTTTCTTCTTGATCGGGGTTCGCGTTGCGGCGGGTGAACTCGTCGGTGCAAGGGTCGAATTAGGTGGGGTCGTCGCTCCTGGGCCGGAAACGGGGAACGCAAATTTTGGCGATGGTGAAGCGGAAACTGTCGCCAATACACTTGATGATGGAGACGCTGTTGTATTCGGTGATGCCAGGGGACTGGATACGGGACTGGGAGTAGGTGAAGGCGCAATGATATTTTCCCAGCGATGCAGCGGCACGCTCGCTCCGCCAATTTCTTTGACGAGCGTTTCGCAGCGCGCCTGAAGCTTTTCCAAATCAGGAGGGCCAGACGGCTTGTCAGCGGTATCAGGAAAGATCAGGTAAGTCACCTTGAGATCGCTTACCGGGCGATTGTACGGCGTCGAAAGCGTGTTGATCTCTTTTGCAATACGCAGCGATGCCTCTCCGACTTTGTCATTAGGCCCAACATCACCAACGAGGGCCGGATAAATCGAGTTTCCGAAAATGACGAGAGCATAGTCACCAAGTTTAACCGGATCGCTGCCATGCGTAAATGCACCCGGTACCACGATAAAGGGGTCGGTCGCGCCGATCAGGAAGCTATACTTTTTTAACGTGCCGACTTCCGCACGCAACTGAACGATCGTGTTGCGCAGATCACGTTTGCGCGCGGGAGCCGTAGTCGAAAGCGCAAATTCAGCTTCCGCATGCTTCAATGCATCTTCGGTCGCCGCGAGATATGGATTAGGCGCGGGAGCCTTCTTTGGCCAGCGATAACTGGTAGCCGGCTTGAAATTTGCCGGTGTGCCGGTGCCAATGGGCATCCGATCCGAATCAGAGCCGTCAGCGTCAACATCCATTTCCGCCTGGAGCAGGAGGGCTTTTCGGTGCGTCTGGGGATGCTGAAGCTGCAAGACGGTTTGGCAATCGAAAAAGTTATGCCGCGAGAGAAGCACATCGAGACGGGCGAGATTTTCGCGAAGCATTCTGACTTTCGCATCGTAGAGCTGAGCGTAGAGCGTTGAAACTGGTTCGGGCGGCAACATCGTCGCCAATCCGGGCAAAAGGGCCGGTAATTGCGGACTCACCTTGGCCAGCTCTTCAATGGTCTTGTTTGGCGAAGGCACCCGTGCCTGCAATTTAAGGTCCAGCACATAGCTGTCTGCCTCGGCCCGCTCGGTCGTTGCATCGGCGCCAGGTATCGTCTCGACTGTTGAACGGAGTGTGATGCCGTTGAACAATTTCGCGGTGTCCAGTTTTCCAGTGATGAGGGGCGGCCGCGTCGGGGTGGGAGTCGGTGTAATCACGATTTCCAACGGCGCAACGTGCTGCAGACGTTCGAGTGAGATCCAGCGATAAACAATCGCAGCGAAGAGCGCGCTGAAAATCACCAGCACCAGCCGCCGCCACGTCCGCAGACGAATTCTTCCCACGCGATTACTTTTTTACCCAGGCGACAATAGCCGCGATGAGCCCGATCACACTTAGGATCGACATCATCCCTGCAGGCATGACTCTTCCGGTTCGTATGAATTTGGGGACAAACTGCGCGGCGAGTAAAAGCGAGATAATGAGTGCAGTTGCCAGCCCGATTGCGCGATGTTCGGGAAGCAGAAATGCGGCAACAAGTAGTAGTACCCCAGTGATTGACCCGGCAATGATCGACGCCACGCTGCCCGCTTTGAGGTAACCGACAATGCCGCCGGCGATCGTCAGAACGCCGAAAGCAATAAAATAAATTTTCGCTGCTTCCATTTAAGTACGGCTGGCGCATTGGTAAGCTAACAGCTCTGCGCTGTCCAGTGGTCGTTGTGACCGGCTATATCGGACGCAGGCCTGCGTCATTGTAGAATTCGATCTGCCGCCCCCCGAGACGACGTATCACACGCCAGCCATGACTTTTTGCAAACTCTCTAACATCCGCCTCCGATATTTCTCGCAGAATTCGCATCTCCACGGGCTGCGTCACCAGGTACTCCGACTTGATCGACAGCACCTTTGCGATCTTCACGGCCAGAGCTGGCAGATGCTCGTGCATGGCGATGACTTTCTAACGACTCGCCGCGGGACCTGTGGTTGTAAGAGCTTTCTTCCCGGGCAGGCTTGGTGGTCGTTTCGGTTTTCGATTTAGAACCTGTCCCAGCGCGCGATGCGCCTTGCGACTCGGCGAAGGACCGCGCGCGCTCGGTTTTTCCATATCGGAAGAGAAATTGAACCATGAGATCGGAAATTGCGAGCAGGCTTTCTTGCACAACTGGCGCGGTCACTCTGATCGGCTAAGTTTCACAAATGGTTTCGGAAACGATTGAGTTACGTGGGCATATTATTGATTCTCTTATTTTGCCGAAGATTCTGGATCAAATTCTGACCCATGGTGCGAATTTCAAGATCGGCGAGATCAAGATTGGGGAACGACGCACGGACCAGAGCTTCGCGCGCATTGAAGTGTCCGCCGAAACAAGCGAAGCGCTCGACGAATTGATGCTGCGCCTTCGCCAGCACGGCGCCGAAGTCATTGAACGTGCAAATGTGCAACTCGCCAGCGCGCCTGCAGACGGAGTTTTTCCCAACGATTTCTACGTAACGACCAATCAGCAGACGTTTGTTCGCTTCGACGGCAAGGAAATCGAGGTGCGCCCCGCAATGATCAACAGTGCGATTGCGCTTGATGGAGAAAAAGAATCCGCCCGGGCGGTCAAGTTTTTCGACGTTACCAAGGGAGACGAAATTGTGGTCGGTCATCAAGGGATCCGCGTCGTGCCGGTGCAGCGTTCAACTACGCGCACTGATATCTTTCAATTCATTAATACGATCGTGGGTGCCGACGAACCAAAATCGGCCATCATTCGCGAACTGGCCGAGGAGTTGCGGCGCGCACACACAGCAAAGGGTAAAATCGCGATTGTCGCCGGCCCTGCAATTGTACGAACTGGCGCAGCTGAACATTTGGTGCGCCTTATTGAAGCGGGTTATGTCGATCGCCTTTTCGCCGGAAATTCATTTGCCGCGTACGATGTGGAACACACTTTATTCGGAACCTCATTGGGAATGAATCCCGATCTTGCCTTCACGCGAGGCGGACACGAGAACCATCTGCGCGCCATCAATGCGATTCGCGAGGCCGGCGGAATTTTTTCTGCCGTGCGGAAAAAAATCCTCACCCGCGGGGTCATGTACGCCTGCGTCCTCCACGACGTTGACATCGTGCTGACGGGCGCGATTCGCGATGAGGGACCAATTCCTGGCGTAACGACAGACATTATCCAAGCTCAAAAAGTCATGCGACAAAAGCTCGCCGATGTGACTCACGTAATGCTGCTGGCAACAGTCCAGCATTCGCTCGCGGTAGCCAGCATGCTCGCGCCGGCGGCAAAAACAGTATGCGTCGATATTGATCGGTCGGCCGTAGAGAGAGCCGTCAAACAACAACCCTTACAATCAATTGGCCTGGTCACAGACGTGGAACCCTTTCTGCGAGAGCTCGCCGATTACGTCAGTGAGGCCCGCCTTCGCGAATAAATTGGCATTCCTATGCGCGAGCTGCTTCTCTGTCCGCCCGATTACTACGGCATCGAGTACGAAATCAATCCCTGGATGAACCGCGCCCGTGGCGCCGAGGCAGCTGTGGCGCAAAAGCAGTGGAGACAATTGCATGCGCGACTGTCGAATCTCGATTGCGAGGTTTATTTGATTTCACCCCAGCCCGGACTTCCCGATATGGTTTTCACGGCCAACGCCGGATTGACGGTCGGCCGAAAATTTATTCCCAGCAATTTTCGCCATAAGGAGCGCGCGGGCGAGCAGGCGTTCTTCGCGAAGTGGATGGAACAACGAGGTTATGAAGTGATTTGGTTGCCGGAAAATCTTTATTTCGAGGGCGAAGGCGACGCCCTTTTTGGGGGCGATGCACTATTTTGCGGTTACAAATTTCGGTCCGACATTCAGTCTCATCGCGCCCTCGCGGACATCCTTGGCTGTCTCGTAATCTCAGTGGAATTGGTCGATCCGCGCTTTTATCATCTCGACACCTGCTTTTGCCCTCTACCGGATGGTGGAGCGTTTTGGTTTCCGTCCGCGTTCGATGAATACGGCCAACGCGCGATTCGCGAACATGTCACTGGATTGATCGACGTTTCGCCAGAGGAAGCAACGCACTTTTCATGCAACGCGGTCGTCATCGAGCGAGATATTGTCCTACCCGAAGGCGCGCCGCTGCTCGTCGCGACGCTGCAAGACCGCGGCTATCGGTGCCACGAGTTGCCAATGAGCGAATTCATCAAGGCTGGGGGGGCCTGCAAATGTCTCACCATGTTTATGCCGCAAAGAGAAAAGTCTTAGTGGTAGGGACGAACCGCCGGGCCGTCCGTGGATGTCTCGGCGCGCTCAGCGATCGCGCCCTACCGACTCGCGCTTCGCCCGTAACGCGCCCTCGATCTTGCCGAGCGGTAAACAATTCATCACATCCGCCCTGGTGAGCCAGCCCTTGCGCGCGATCCCGATTCCGAACCACAGATCTTGCAGTCGCTCCGTGCGATGCGCGTCCGGGTTAATCACACATTTAACACCCTTTTGTTTCGCCAATGGCCACCACCTCCAGTCGAGATCGAGGCGTTTCGGCGCAGCGTTCAGCTCGATCCATGTCCCGGTACGCGCGGCTGCATCGAGGATTTTCGGGATATCGATTTGATAGGGGTCTCGTTTCAGGAGCAACCGGCCAGTTGGATGCGCCAGCATGGTAACAAACGGATTCTCCATGGCCCGGATCACGCGGCGGGTCATGTCCGGTTCACTCAAGTTGAAAACGGAATGAACAGACGCCACCACATAATCGAGCTCTGACAAAACTTCGTTTGGAAAATCAAGCGAACCATCGCGCAGAATGTCACATTCCACACCCGCAAAGAGGCGAAAGCCGCGCAGCTTCTCATTCAAAGTCCGAATGCTGGCGATTTGGAAGCGCAGCTTCGGTTCGTCGATTCCATGTGCCTGAGTCGAGCTGCGGCTATGGTCTGCGATTCCGAGGTACTCGAGTCCCAGTTCTTGTGCGGCGTTCGCCATCTCTTCGATGGAGTTGTGCCCGTCGCTTGCAGTGGTATGACAATGAAATGCGCCGCGCAGGTTTTCCTTTTCAATGAGTTTTGGCAACGCATGGTTTTCGGCGGCTTCGAATTCACCCCAATTCTCCCGTAATTCCGGCGGAATAAAATCAAGATCGACCGCGCGATAAACACCGGCTTCATCGTGCACCTTTGGAATTTTTTTTACCGGCTTTTTCTTTTTCGCTTTCGGATCGACCGGAAGCGGAGCGAACCGGTATTCGTTAAGCGTCCAGCCACGCTGAAGCGCGCGGCTGCGTAATTCGATGTTGTGTTCCTTGTTTCCGGTAAAATAAGCGAGCGCGAAAGCGTATTCCATCGTGCTCACCACTCGCAGATCGCACTGCACTCCCGATCGCAGTCGCACGCTCGATTTGGTGGGCCCTTGGGCAAGAATCGATTCCACCAGTGGATGGGAAGCGAAAAATTTTGTGATGCTCTCGGGTTTCTTTGTCGCCACCAAAAGATCCAAATCGTGTACGATTTCCTTTCGCCGCCGGTAGCTTCCAGCCAGATCGACCTGCAAAGCGTCGCCATGTGCCGCAAGATCAGACCGCAATGTTTCCGCTTCCGCTGCGACCTGCCCAAATTGGAACGAACCGGCGTGCGCTGCGCGTTTTGCAATGATGTCACAAAGCTTTTGCTGGGTTGTTTCGCCAAAACCTGGCAGTTCAGCAACACGCCCGGTTTCGCACGCCTTTCGCAGCTGTTCGATGGAACTGATCTGAAGTTTGTCGTAAAGAGCCTTGATCTTCTTGGCGCCAAGCCCGGGCAGTGAGAACAATTCGTGAATTCCGGACGGGAATTCCGCGCTTAATTCCTCCAGATATTTCAGCGAACCATTCGCCGCGAGTTCCTTGATCTTAAGAGCGATGCTCTTCCCGATTCCTGGAATTTTCGACAGCGCTTCTTCATCTTGGAAATTGGTGACATTCCCGCCAAAAGTTTCGATCGCACGCGCGGCATTCGTGTACGCCCGGATTTTGAAAGGGTTTTCGTTCTTCAATTCGAGCAGCGTCGCGATTTGCTCCAGCACGCCAGCGATTTCCTCTTTTGTCATTAACAAAACCGTTAACCCAGATTGCCGCGTCGTCGATAGCCAAGCGGTGTATCACCTAACGAAGGCGACAAGAGCAGCGCGTGCGCTCGCTAAAAGATGAAGAGACTTAGACCAAGGGGCAGCCAGTCTCAGGGCGCGACCAGGCTCCAGCCGCTGGGAAGAGTTGGACCGAGCACGCCGCTGACAAGAACGCTGTTGTTCAGATACCAGATTGCTGTTTGACGCGTCCCGCTGCTGTAAAGCAGATAATCCGGTTTGCCGTCGCCGTTAAAATCAGCCGTGGCCACCAATGCCCAGCCATTGGGAACCGTCGGCCCCCAGGCGGCGCCCACAAGCGTTAGTCCCGACAAATACCCGATAGCTGTGTAGCCTGAATTGGGATGGAATAAGAGGTAATCTGCGTGGCCGTCGCGGTCAAAATCCGCTACACCCACCAGTACCCAGCCGCTGGGCAGCGTTGGCCCAAAACCACCGCCGATATAAACGTTATTGTTCAGATACCAAATCGCCGTTTGACGCGTGCCGCCGTTGTAAAGCACGTAATCCGGTTTGCTATCGCCGTTGAAATCAGCTGTAGCCACCAGCTCCCAGCCATTGGGAAGCGTCGGTCCATAGGCGCTCGCAATACGCGTCGGTCCGGACAAATACCAGATCGCTGTTTGGTCTGTACCGCGGTTGAACAAGGCATAATCCGCATGGCTGTCGAGATTGAAATCGGCCACGGCCCTTAGCCCCCAGCCCACTGCAAGAGTCGGTCCGTACGCAGAGCCGACCAAAAGGTTGTTGTTCAAATACCAGATCGCTGTTTGCCGTGTGTTGGCATTATCCAGCACATAGTCCGGACTGCCGTCGCTGTTAAAATCGCCTACTACGGCCCTGCCTGCGCCCGCACCCGGTGGCGAATTTACCAAGTCATAACCGATTACATCAAGATTGATCCCTTCCGGTGATGTCGCCCCGATGTCGGAAGATTGCCCGGTGCAACCGAATGCATTCTGGACGTAAGGATGCGCTTGGGGACAAGCGGTGCTCAGCCAATCCCCGAAATCGCCGCTCGGGTTCTGATTGAAACTGACGATGTTAGTGCCGCCACCGTTGATTGAAAAATATCGCGCACCGCTTGAAGTGATATTTCTGTGGCCTGCAGAGGACCAATTAAACAAGTCCTGCGGACGAAAATCGCCACTATACGTGCCAGCGATATTCAAGTGGGATCCAAGACCGATAATCTCGTCCATTTCGTGCTCCGTGGCCCGCTGCGCGTCAAAGTAGTTCGCGCTTGGAGGCCGAATGAACTGAAACGGCTTCGCAGAATTAAGCGTAACGATTCCGTCATAAGGACCGCCGTTGCCGACTGTGCCGTTTGCAAACATCCCCGGTGGCGTGTTCAGCGCCACGGCTCGCCCGCTCGCGCTGGAGGGCGTTATGTAAGCAGATAACGCACTGCCCGGCAGGCTCGTGTTCGCGAGATTGTCATTGCTGGTCTCTGCATCCGATCTCAGGGCACTGATGTAAGTGCCCCACGGAATCGCGTAAAACACCCAGTCACTTCGCGAAACTGACCCTGCCGGCAGAGGGGTGCCGTTTGGCGCAGTCGTTGCATACCGGAAACGAATCTGAATCGTGATGGGATCACTGAACATCGATTCGTAAATCGAGATCGCTCGATTAATCATCGCCTCGATCGCCGCCGCGTTCGGATTACCGGTAATCGAACTATCAAACGTTGGGTGAATGATCAGCCCAGTTGTAGCCTCTGTTATGACTGTGCTTACTTCCGAGTAGCCGCTCCGACCGGTCGAATCATAAGCGCGAACGCGATAATAGTATGTCGTGCCCCGGTCTAATCCAGTCACAACACTTCCGGTCGCGTTGCCCACGTCTAAATCGTGATAATCATTCACGTAGCTGCTAAACGAAACGTTCGTGGAGACATCCAGCAGGTAGCCGATCGCGCCGCGCACGCTTGGCCAGGTTGCCATAAAGCTACTTCGTGTGGGCGCCGGTATTGCAATTTCAGCTGTTGCCGGAATTTCGCCAGCATTCGAAGACCCCGGCACCACTTCCAGTTCCGTGCGCGTCTGATGGCTTGCGGCGTTTGCCTCGAATGCAGGCGATCCGCTTGGAGCCTGATGTTGCCCCGCCAGATCTGTGTTAGGGGCGCCCAGTGCCAACGCAATGCCGCTAGCAAGAATAGTTGCACCGCTTATGAAAAAACGCACAGGCCGCATTGGTGTCGCTATGAAAAGCGCGAGTTTAGATGGACAATTCTTACCGCACAAGCCGAAAAAATTGTGTCGCCGCAGGCTTTCGAAGTCTGCGTGCGTGCGCGTTCAGATTCGTCACATTTGCCCTCGCCGCTGGTAAAATTGGTAGCGCTCGATAATTGAGTCGACGTACTTCCGCGTTCCGGGAAAGTCGATGTTCTGTAGGAACTGCTTTACCGGAATGTCAGTGGTGCTTCCGCCGCTCCACCGTTCCGCCCGACTGGCGCCCGCGTTGTATTCGGCCAGCGCAAAAGGCGTGGGATCCGACTGCGCCGCCCAGCGTTCAAAGGCGCGATGCAAATACCATGTGCCAGCCTCCAGATTGGTTTTCGAGTCAAAAAGTTGGTCCACTTGGAAAGTGGTGACCTTGTTTTCGCGTGCCCATTCGCTCGCCGCTTTCTCGGTCACTTGCATGAGTCCACGCTCTCCGTGGGTCCCATGTTTTCTCGGATCGAAGCGGCTCTCACGCCAAATGACCGCTTTCACAAGCATCGGGTCGAGATGATGTTCGGCTGCGACAACGCGAATCAGGCGATCGTACTGATGAAACCGCGCCGGGCTCATCCATTCATAAAACGTGTAGACCGGATCGCCTGATCGGACCGCGAGATAAGTAAAACCTGCCGCCAGCGCCAGCATTACGCAGAGGACCAGTTTGAACAGGAATCGTATCACTTTAGCATCAAATCTCGTGCTCCTGCTCTCCTGAGCAATTAAATTAACGCGGTCTCCATGACGAAACCCAGTTACGTTCGCGTCATCATTGATCGGGCAATTGGCCGCGAGCTCGACTATGCCGTACCAGAAGGCTTGATGAACCGAGTCGGAGTCGGCTCTCGTGTGCGCGTGCCGTTTCGAGAGAAATCCGCTCTTGCAACGGTGGTCGCTGTCGCAGAACAGAGCGAAGCGAAAGGCATCCGGCTAATCGAAGCGGTCGTGGGCGAAGCGCCGATCTTGAGCGAACAATTGCTCGAGCTAGGCAGATGGATCAGCGCCTATTATTGCTGCCCGATCGAAACAGTGATGCGCAGCTTGTTGCCGCAAGTCATCCGGCGCGCGGAAGTCGGATGGAAAAAGCAATTGTTCGTTCAGCCCGGGCGCAAGATCGACAATGGAGAACTTGAGAAGTTGCGAAAACGCGCGCCCCGGCAGGCGGAACTTCTGGAGGTGATCCTGCCATTGGAAACGCCAATCCGCGCATCGCAACTTCTGCGACAAACTTCTCTCGATAACCAGACGCTTCGTGCGCTGGCGAAACGCGGTCTGGTGGAGTTGCGCGAAGAAGCAGTCGTGCGGGATCCACATGGTGACGAACAATTCATTGCGACGTCGAACCTGATTCTCAACCAGGAACAAACGCACGCGCTTAAGGAAATCACACAAGCGCTCGATTCATCGGAAAGGTCGCGCCCGATCTTGCTCCACGGCGTGACCGGTTCCGGCAAGACCGAAATTTATCTGCAGGCGATTCGTGCCGCGCTTGATCGCGGACGCACGGCAATTGTTCTCGTTCCCGAAATTTCGCTAACGCCGCAAACGGTTGAGCGTTTCAAAGGCCGGTTCGCCAATGTGCAGGACGCGGTCGCGGTGTTGCACAGTCACTTATCCGAGGGCGAACGTCACGATGAATGGCACAAAATCCATTCTGGCCGTGCGCGCATCGTCATTGGCGCACGCAGCGCGATCTTCGCACCGTTGAAAAACCTGGGACTCATTGTTGTCGATGAAGAACACGAGACGACATATAAACAGGAAGAAGCTCCCCGATATCAGGCGCGCGACGTCGCGATCGTGCGCGCGAAGATTGAGAAATGCATCGCGGTCTTGGGAAGTGCCACGCCGTCGCTCGAGAGTTATCACAATGCGGCAATTGGAAAATATCGGCTGATTACACTGACCCAGCGGATAGACGAGAAGCAGATGCCACTCATGCGCGTTGTCGATCTTCGCCAGGAGCGGCGGAAACAGAAATCGGCAACGATCTTATCTGAGAAATTACGCGCCGCGATTGCCGATCGGCTAGAAAAAAGAGAACAGACCATTCTGTTCCTGAACCGGCGCGGTTTCTCCACTTCGCTCCTGTGCAGCAATTGTGGCGAAGCGCGCAATTGTCCCAATTGCAGCGTCGCACTCACCTTTCATCGGCATCCGACGGTCGCGGGACGGTTGAGCTGTCATTTGTGTGGACACACTGCCGCGGTGCCGAAGAAGTGTCCGGCCTGCGGACAAGATGCGCTGATTTACGCGGGTTTCGGCACGGAGAGGGTCGAATCAACTGTGTCGCAAATTTTTCCCAAGGCCGTTGTGCGCCGCATGGATGCAGACTCGATGACGCGCAAGGAAGCGTACCGCGAAGCTTTGAGGAATTTCCGCACCGGGAAGATCGACATCCTGGTTGGTACACAAATGATCGCGAAAGGACTTCATTTTCCAAATGTGACGCTGGTCGGAATCATCAACGCGGATCTCGCGCTGCACCTGCCCGATTTTCGCGCCGGCGAACGCACCTTTCAGCTTCTCACGCAGGTCGCCGGACGCGCCGGCCGCGGTGAAACATCGGGCGAGGTCTTTGTGCAAACCTACACGCCGTTCAGTCCGTCGATTCAGTTTGCAAGGCACCACGATTTTGCCGGCTACTTCCAACAGGAGCTCGAATTTCGGGAGCGCTGCAATTTTCCACCATTCAAACACGCCGTCCTGATCACGGTGCGTTCTTCACACGAAGGACGCTCAAAATTGTCGGCGGAAACATTACAGCGCCGCTTGAAAGAAGCGCTGCCACAGGAATTCATTTTGGGTGACGTAACGCCGGCGCCACTCGAAAAACTACAAGGTCAATTCCGCTTCCATATCCTGGTCCGCGGTGAAGCCATCATTCGCCTGAGCCGCCTGGTCCGCGAAACCGTCGACAAATTGCCCTTTCCCGAAGACGTCACAGTCACCGTTGACGTCGATCCTTATCAGTTGCTGTAATCTGGGGACGACGACACCACTTCTTGCGGCGCAGGAACATTCTCGGCGCAGCGTCGAGGAGCTGCAATATCCCGATTCCCGCTAAGGCTTCGATTACTACTTAAACAACCGTTTGAACACCGAGCGGGCAGGCTGAGATTCCGCCTGGTGCCGGTGAACGTCATCAAGGCCCGCTTGAGGCAAAGAGTTCGCCAAGTTCCACGCGCGCCCATTTGGCGAAACCTTGAACAAAGAGTTTCGGATTGGCGGAATGCAATTTGAAACCGGGGATCAGACATCGGTGCGCGCGGTTCGTCTTGCCCAGCATTCGACGTTTGCGACGACGACGCGCAATCTCAGCAAAACGGCGATTGTAGGTTCGCATGAAACGAAAAATCGGGCCGATCCCGGTACCTGAAAATGGCGGAACCAGCAAAGCATTCTCGCCGTACTTAAACGGCCGGGACGCTACGCCCAAATAGTAAAGGCAAAGATCGAAGATCAGAGCCATGCTCATTAGATCGAATTCGCCCATATATTCGTACTTATCTTTGTAAACGGCCTCGAACCAGCAACGATGAGATAACGCGAAGTCGCGATTGTGCCGCTCGACTAACCCACCGATCGCTTCACCTCTTCGCTGCGCACCGATCAGTGCCGCCGCACGCGATGTCGTGAACGAAATCCAATCCATACCCGGGCTGTAAAATGGATCCATGAACGCTGCCGCATCGCCGACCAAAACAAAGCCGTCCCCGGCGAAAGTAGTGCTGTAATAAGCGAGATTTTTCCGCCAGTGCACGTCTTCCTCGTCAAATTGCGCATCAACCAGAATCTCGCGCGCGACCGGATGCTTCATCAGAAACGACTTGAGCCGTTCGCCAAGTTTTCCACCGTCCTGTGGCCAATCGACGAGTCTTTGATCGAAAACCACCCCGACACTTACGTCACCGCCTTTCAGTGGAATCCACCAGCTCCACCAGCCGTCGCCGATCACATGATTGGTGGCAGTGTTACGCGTCGCGTAGACAGCGCGCGACCATTGGGGATATTTCTCGGATAACTCGCGGCTGTCCCAGTCCTTGACTCCCTTCCATCTCGACCACGCCGCCGCGGTCGGATGTTCAGTATTGGATTTCCACCAACCTTCTTTTCGAGCGAGAATTGCAGCCACGCCCGATGCATCGACAATCCAGCGCGAACGTACCGTCCTGATGCCGTCGCCGTTACGAAAGGTAACCGTCTGCTCTTTTCCGGAGCACAGCCGCACATTGATTATCGTTGCGGGACGCAGAATCTTCGCGCCGGCGACACAGGCGCGGCGCAGCACCTCTTCATCAAACGCCGCACGATCCAGTTGATACGACGGCACACGTACTTGATAAAGCGGCCCAAGTTCGCTTGCTTCGGCGAGCGTTTTAACGTCCCCGTTCGTAAACCAAAACCGCAATCCTTGCTTCGCGAGATGCGATTCATTGAGATATTGCGTCAACCCCAGCACGCGGCCCATGAAATAGGCACTGACCTCCACGGTTGCTTCGCCGACGCGCCGCGAAAGTTTTGTCGATTTCTCCAGGATCAATATGCGAATTCCCGGATTTTGTCGCAACAGCAGCGTAGCGGTTGCTCCCCCGGAAAGCGCACCGCCCATGATTACGACGTCATAAAAGTCCGTATCATTGGGTTGAGGCTGATTTATATGGGCTTCCATGCTACGAACAGATAGTTTTCTTGGTCCGGCCTTATTACGTCAAGTGCCCAATTGACTGCGACCGATTCGCGTAATCTGTAAGGAAGCAATGTTCACCTTGTCCGATCCGGTCTCATTCCTCTAAAGTCGAACTGTATCAGTCAGTCCATGAACAACGCCCATCTTGCTGTTCAGTTTTTTATTCAGCTCGCCGTTATTCTCTTGTTCTGCCGGTTGGTCGGCGCGGTTGCTTTGCGACTTGGCCAGCCACAAGTGGTAGCGGAAATGGTAGCCGGCGTGTTACTTGGGCCATCACTTTTCGGTTTGCTCTGGCCAGAGGCGCAACATTGGCTCTTCCCGTGGGACCCCACCCAGAAAATGCGCGACACCCAGAGTTATTTGTTTCCAGCGTCACAACTAGGTCTCGCCCTTTACATGTTCGTTGTCGGAATGGAATTCCGAGTCGACATCGTGAAGCGGCATTTGAAGAGCTCAATTGCTGTTTCAGTAGCGGGCATGGTGACACCTTTGCTGTTCGGCGCGGCGCTGGCCTGGATTTTTGTTCAGTATACCGATCTGTTTCCAAGGAAAGCCTCGCTAGTGGAGGCTATGCTCTTCCTGGGTGCATCGATGTGTATCACCGCATTTCCTGTGCTCGCGAGGATCATTCATCACAAGAAACTGTCGGGCACGTCGATCGGCACCGTAGCGCTGGGTGCTGGAGCGATCAACGATGCAAGCGCGTGGTGTCTGCTCGCGGTCGTGCTCGCAAGCTTCGACAAGAATTGGAACCACGCGCTGGCAAACATCGGCGGTGGCTTAGCCTATGTCGCGGTCACGCTGCTAGTGGTGCGTCCGTTTCTGGTCCGTGCCAAGAAATGGCTGGTGAAGGATGGCACGCTCAACGACGCGGGGCTCGTTTTTGCACTTGTCCTTATGACACTTGGTGCGTTTTTCACCGATCTGATTGGATTGCACGCGGTCTTTGGCGCGTTTGTCATGGGCGCCGCCATGCCACGGGGAGTCGTAATTCGTGATCTAATCGGGCGGATTCAGCCGCTCACCGTCGCCTTGCTGCTTCCTCTTTTCTTTACCTACTCGGGGTTGAATACGAAGATTGGCCTGCTGAATTCCGGATTCCTCTGGCTGATGTGTGGCGCGGTGCTGATCGCGGCGGTGGTGGGCAAAGGCGTTGCGTGTTGGCTGGCCGCACGCGCCACCGGTGTTCCAAATCGCGAGGCGCTGGGCATCGGCACATTGATGAATGCGCGCGGACTGATGGAGTTGATAATCATCAATATCGGCCTCCAACGTGGGATTATTTCGGAAGGACTTTTTGCCACGCTTGTCATCATGGCGGTTGTCACAACGCTGATGGCTTCGCCACTGTTCGACTGCCTCGTTGGAAGCGGGACGCACCAACCGGTTCCCGAGCCCGAGACCGGAAAAGCAAGCGAACTAAAGTTTGTCCGCTGACGTGACCCGTCTCATGCCCGATTAGCAGTGGAACCTTTGGAAGGCATTTCGCTAGGGTACCCGGCATCTCGGTCGCGCCGAAAAACAGGGCGCGTTATTTTGAGCCGTTTCTGGATCGATACCATACCGAAGAACAGATAGTTCAGAAAGCGAGTCCACAAACTAGCGTTCCACTTACCCGCAAGCATCGTAACGACTGATCGAAAGATGAGTGTCGGTGGTTCCGGGCTGAAAAAGATATCGCGGAACTGTGGCGTGTAGAATCCCGTTACAAACCGGCGAAACGTCTCGAATCGTTTGCGCTGACGACGAGAAAATGCCGCAAAGGTCGATGCTGAAAAGTCATTTCTCGCCAGAGCGCGATGGAGCTCCGCAGCAGCTTCGATTCCCGATTCCATCGCGATTGAAACCCCAGTCGAGAATACGGGGTCGAGAAACGATCCTGCGTCGCCGGCGAGAATCCAGCGATCTCCAGCGTACGCCGAAGCACTGTACGAGAAATCCTTTTCGACGCGCACGGGCCACTCACGCCTGGCCTCACGCATTAACTCAGCGACAATTGGCGTATCAGAGATCGTGCGATTGAGCGTTTCCTCGGAGGAACCGCCGTTCGCCAATCTGCGGTAAAGGTCTTTTGGTAGAACAACACCGACACTTGTTAATTCTTTTGAAATCGGAATGAGCCAAAACCAGCCGGCGTCGCTGCGTGCAATAAGCCGGATATCGTCGGGTCGCGGTCCTTTCAGTCGCGGTACGTTCGTGTAGTGGGAAAATACCGCGATGTTGGCAAGCCGAGGCTCCTCGGTGCGCAAATTGAATTTTCGGGCGAGCAGTCCTCCGCGGCCTGTGGCATCAACTAATGCCCGCACGTCCACGCGCCGGGTCGCACCATCGGCGCGGGATGCCACGTCGAGGATTGCCCCATCCGGAGTAAACTCGCATCCAGTTACGTTGCACGCTTCTCGAACATCGACGCCCACCTCGCGAGCGCGGTCCAGCAGAATACGATCAAATTCCTGGCGACATACCTGATATGTCTGCGGCCTTGTGACCTCTCGAACGTCGGTGAAGTCAACGTACCGCCCGCTCTGTCCATCATGCGTGAAGAGGCGCGCACCCCACTTCGCCGGAAAACATGCTGCCTCGATCCTCTTAGCAACCCCCAAAGCCTCGAACGCGTCGTTGGCAGTCGAGAGCAACGACTCGCCGATATGGAATCGCGGGAATGTGTCGCGCTCAAAGAGAACAACAGAATGACCACGCTGTCCTAGCGAGATGGCCGATGACGAACCTGCAGGTCCGCCCCCCGCCACAGCGAAATCAAAGTCATAGCGCGGGTTGGCCTTTGTGCTCACGGCGCTAAAGTATCATTTCGTCGGACGGAAACAGCCAATTTCTTAGGCGTATTGTCACGAGCATGAGCCTGTGCGTCGGCGAGAAAGCAGGTTAACAAATCCGAGATCCGCAATCCGCAATTTAAATGAGCCGGCAGTCGGATTCGAACCGACGACCTGCTGATTACAAATCAGCTGCTCTACCAACTGAGCTATGCCGGCGCCTGTTCGATATGAAAGCCGTTTTAGCGAGTTGATCAAGAGTTCGTCATGACCCATTTCGAGCAGTGCGCCGCAAAAAGGACCAAAATTTCACGGTATTTTTTGCTACGGCACGAGAAATGGTTTAGGACCCGCGGGGGGGCCGGGGTCGTCTCGTTCAACACAGTCAAACATCTAAACTGGTAACGGTCTCGGAAATTCTTCGGCAAAAGGCGACCTTTGCAGCAGGCGGCGATACGTCTAACGAGAAAGAGGTAAGCCGGCGGCAGGATGTCACGGTGGAGTCGGGCGAATGTGCGGAGTCGGACGCGGCCTTGGAGGCGGAGTAGCCCCTGGCACCCTGTAAAAGAATGTGCACGTAAATTCCTGCACCGACCCTTGGCCGCAGTTAAAAGCACCGGCCGGAATATGCACGGTGTTTTGGCCCCCGACCACAGGCGAGGTGTTGAAGTGGAAGGTTATGCTTAGGTCACCATTGATGATGATATCGTCGTCCGCCGGGGTTCCATTAACCGTGAAATCACTCGCTTGGACAGTGGCTGGGTCTGCGGGATCACTAAGATTGACTGTGAAATCCGTTGGCGCAGTGCCCACAATAATGCGTCCACAGACGGTGCTGGTCACAGAACAACCTGTTGGTGGATTAAGCCGAGCGATGCGGTTACGGGGCTGGCCACCTATGAAGGTGAAGTCCCCGCCCACCAGAATCTTGCCGTCGGCCTGCACCGCAATGGCAAAGACAAGATCGTTCGCGTTGGGGTCAAAGCTGGCGTCCAGCGAGCCGTCGGGATTAAGCCGCGCAATGCCGTTGTAGGTCTGACCGCCGATGCTGATGAAGCCGCCCACCAAAACCTTGCCGTCGGCCTGCACCGCAAGGGCATGGACTTGACCGTTGGCGTTGGGGTCAAAGCTGGCGTCCAGCGAGCCGTCGGAATTAAGCCGCGCAATGCCGTTGCGGGTCTGGCCGCCGATGCTGCTGAACAACCCGCCCACCAGAATCTTGCCGTCGGCCTGCACCGCAATGGCTTCGACAAAAAAGTTCGCGTTGGGGTCAAAGTTGGCGTCGAGCGAGCCGTCGGGATTAAGCCGCGCGATGTCGTTGCGGGTCTGGCCATCGATGCTGGTGAAGACCCCGCCCACCAGAATCTTGCCATCGGCCTGCACCGCAATGGCAAAGACAGCGCCCGTTCCTGTCGCATCGGTGACGTTGGGGTCAAAGCTAGCATCGAGCGAGCCGTCGGGATTAAGCCGCGCGATGTCGTTGCGGGGCTGGCCGCCGATGCTGCTGAAGGAGCCGCCCACCAGAATCTTGCCGTCGGCCTGCACTGCAATGGGACGGACATCACTGTTCGCGTTGGGGTCAAAGGTGGTGTCGAGCGAGCCGTCGGGATTAAGCCGCGCAATGCCGTTGCGGGTCTGGCCGCCGATGCTGGTGAAGTACCCGCCCACCAGAATCTTGCCATCGGCCTGCACCGGAACGGCAAAGACACCCTGGTTCGCGTTGGGGTCAAAGGTGGCGTCCAGCGAGCCGTCGGGATTAAGTAGCGCAATGCGGTTGCGGGTCTGGCCGCCAATTCTGGTGAAGAACCCGCCCACCAGAATCTTGCCATCGGCCTGCATTGCAAAGGCACGGACATCATTGTTCGCGTTGGGGTCAAAGCTGTCGACCAATTGGGCGCGGCTGGTCGAAGGTAAACAAACCAGCGGCGCGACGAGCAAAGCGTAAAGCGCGGTGATCAGTGATCCGCCTTCGCCAACCAGCCTTCGTCCTGCAGACGCGGGACCAGGGCGCGTCGAGAAGCTACTCCCAACTCCGAATGTTTTCGCGAGCAAGGAGTCTTCGCGAGCAAGCCGGCGGACAAATTGAGCAGCAGCTTTCTTTTTCATAGGCGGAATTTGGGTCCAGCTGCAATTTAAGTATTACTTAGACTAACGTGCCTGCGCACAGGAGCGCAACGGCGAAAATGACGCGATGCGCTTTCAACGTCTAACGAAACTAAGATCAGCCACCGCTGGCGAGGGCGCGCATAGCGGCGGGAGGAAAGGTTGGAGTCACGGAAAGCTTGTTCGTACGCCGGCCAGCGGTTGGCTGCATCGTTTGGTTAGG
>Ga0137412_10000633_pt1 | contig 25545 bp, 20 predicted proteins | sample CZODoug2_1_16fun_FD_122160 | JGI IMG/M metagenome (GOLD analysis project Ga0137412, IMG submission 122160) | Vadose zone soil fungal communities from Angelo Coast Range Reserve, California, USA - CZODoug2_1_16fungal (Hybrid Assembly) | ecosystem: Environmental > Terrestrial > Soil > Vadose zone... | reverse complement strand
TGCCGCGATGATGTCCTCGGTAGTGATACTGCCTTCAGGCCCAGTACCTTTTATTCGTGCGACGTCGATGCCCTGCTCTTTCGCCAGGCGGCGGGCTTTGGGCGAAATGTTAACGCTTTGCGCAGCGCCCGATTGCGCGGCGACCGGCGAGGCCGTGGAATTTTTCGGCGGCTCGGTCTTGGTGCGACCGGTGGGAGTTGCCACCAATGACGGCGCCGGAGGTTGTTCGCCGGGAGCTACGATCCAGGCAATAATGTCGCCGACAGGTACGACGGCGCCCTCGTGAGATGTTACTCCAGCGAGAATTCCACCTGCGGGAGATTCAATCTCGACGACCGCTTTGTCGGTTTCAATTTCAAGCAGCGGCTCGCCCTTGGCGACGTGGTCGCCTTCTTTCTTGCGCCAGGCCAGAAGTTTTCCAGTCTCCTGCGCCATTTCCAGTGCGGGCATTACCACGCTGATCGCCATAATTTTTGCAGGGGACTCGGGAGAATGAACTAGTCCGTGGCCGCTACTCCTTCGATCTTTGCGCTGGCTTCGACCATTTCAACCACGCGGCGGCTGGGCGCAGCCTCGTGCTCGCGAGTGGTGGGCAACTGGCCGTCCACGGTGAAATAATGCGCGCCGGCCACCATGAGTTTTTCCGCCGGGAAACGGGTGATCACTTCGTGACCGGTTTCGGTCACCACGATCTCTTCTTCGATGCGCGCTGCGCTCCAGCCGTCCTTCGACGGCCAGAACGTTTCGAGCGCGAACACCATGCCGGGCTTGATCTCGTGCGAGTGCTCGAGCGAGACGAGCCGGCTGATCATCGGCTTCTCCCAGATCGCGAGTCCGATGCCGTGGCCCATCTGCAGGGCGAACGCGGCTTCTTCGTTCGGGAAGCCAAACTCCTGCGCCTTCGGCCACACCGACGCGATTTCCGCCGTCGTCCGTCCCGGCCGCACCAGTTCAATCGCCGCATCCAGATAATCCCGGCACCGCTTGTACGCATCAATCATCGCGTGCGGAGCGTACCCGATCGAAAAGCACCGGTAGTAGCAAGTGCGGTAGCCCATGTACGAATGCAAAATGTCGTAATAAACCGGATCACCCGGCCGCAGCACTCGATCGCTGAACACGTGCGGATGCGGATTGCAGCGCTCGCCCGAAATCGCGTTCACGGCCTCCACATATTCCGAGCCCAGGTCGTACAGCACCTTGCTCGCCAGCCCCACCGCCTGGTTTTCGCTCATCCCCGGCTTCATCGCCCGGTACAGCTCGTCGTACGCCGCGTCTACCATCATCGCCGAATGATTCAACAGCGAAATTTCATCCTGCGTTTTGATCACCCGCGCATCGGACATCAATTGCTGCCCGTCCACAATCTTGATGCCCTCCTTTTGCAACGCAAAAAGAATCGGCGGCTCCACCACATCGATTCCCAGCGGCTCATTCAGCAGCCCGCGCTTTTCCAATTCGATTTTGATTTTCCGCGCCACATTTTCCGCGCGCCCCATCTCCGGAGACATCGCTCCGCGCAACAGCGGAATCCCAGGCCGCGACCTATCGCCAAGCCACGGGCAGTTCTGTTGGTGGTGCCGTGCCGCCGAACCAAAATCCCAAAGGATCGGCTCATCATTTTGCGGCAACAGGCAAAACCGGCTGATCTTGTCCTGCGCCCAGGTGCCGATATGCGTCGCGGTGATGTACCGCACGTTGTTCATGTCGAAGCACAGCAGCGCGCCCATTTCGGACTTCGCCAGCAATGCTTTCGCCCGCGCCAGTCGCTCCTTGCGCAGCCGATCGAAATCGATGCGGTTTTCCCAATCCACCGCCATCGGGCCGTATGTCTTCAGTGCCACGCTGCGCCTCCCGTCTGAATCTTTTCAGGCTTTTCCGCAAAGTGTGCGCGCCGCTTCAAATACCGTTTGCTCTGTCGGCACGGTGGCGTCTTCCAGCGGCGGCGAAAAGGGAATCGGCACGTGCATCGCCCCCATCCGCTTCACTGGAGCCTCCAGATTGAAAAACGCTCCCTCGGCAATCACCGAAGCGATTTCTCCGGTCACTCCATACCGCCCGTAGCCTTCATCAATCACAATCGCCCGCGAAGTTTTTTTCGCCGACTCCACCAATGTCTTCTCGTCCAGTGGCCACATGGTCCGCGGGTCAATCACTTCCGCGCTGACGCCAACGCCCTCGAGAAGTTTCGCAGCACCCAGCGCCACTTCTACCATGCTGCTGGTGGCCACCAGCGTAATGTCTTCTCCCTCGCGCTTCACGTCCGCAACTCCGAACGGAATCGTGTAATCCTCCGCCGGCACCGCGCCCTTCTGCTTGTACATCATCTTGTCTTCAAAAAAGATCACCGGGTTGTCGTCGCGTATCGCTGTCTTCAGCAAACCCTTCGCGTCGTATGGAGTCGAGGGCATAGCCACCTTCAGCCCAGGCACGTGGCACAACCACGCGTGCAGCGATTGCGAATGCTGCGCCGCCGACCGCCGCGTGGCGCCAAGCGTTGTCCGCAACACCATCGGTACTTTCCACGTTCCACCGGACATGTAGTGAACCTTGGCCGCCTGGTTCACCAACTGATCCATCGTCAGCGTCAGGAAATCCCCAAACATAATGTCCACAACGGGCCGCAAGCCCGTCATCGCCGCGCCCACGCCCATTCCCGTAAAACCCGCCTCCGAAATCGGCGTGTCTAGAACGCGCTCCGATCCAAATTCTTCCACCAGCCCGGAAAGTACTTTGAACGGTGTCCCCGCCTCCGCCACATCTTCTCCAAAAATGCACACGCGCGGATCGCGCCGCATCTCCTCCGCAAGCGCTTCGCGGACCGCTTGCGCAAATGTCAATTCCCGGATCGCTGTTTCAGGCATAAACGTCCTGGTCGACCTCCTCGACACCCGGATAAGGAGCGGCGATGGCAAACTCGACGGCGGCCTTCATCTCTTCGCGCGCTTCGTTCTCGATTTTCTGAAGTGCGCTCGCATCGGCCAGCTTCTGCCCGGCCAGCCACTCTCCCATGTTCTTGATGGGATCCCGCTTGGTCTTCCACTCCTGCTCTTCCTGCTTCGAACGGTAATATTCGCGATTGATGTCCCCGACGTGATGCCCAGTGTAACGATATGTATTGCAAAGCAGCAGTGAAGGCCCTTCGCCTTTGCGTGCCCGGCTCACCAGTTTCTGCGCCACGGCATGCACCGCCCGCACGTCCTGCCCGTCCACGCTTTCCGCATGAACTCCAAAAGCAGTCCCTCGTGCAAGAATGTCCCCGGCGGTCGTCTCCGAAAAATGCGTGTATTCGGTGTAAAGATTGTTCTCGCAAACATAAATAACCGGCAGCTTATAGAGCGCCGCCAGATTCATCACTTCATAAAGCACGCCCTGCCCCAGCGCGCCCTCTCCAAAAAAACAAACCGCCACATGATCGGTCTTCAATCGTTTCGCGGTCAACGCCGCGCCCGTGGCAATTCCCGCGCTTCCGCCCACGATCGCGTTGGCACCAAGATTCCCCGTAGCGGGATCCGCGATATGCATCGAGCCGCCTTTCCCGCGGCAATAGCCCGCTTCCTTGCCCAAAAGTTCCGCAAACATGCGGTCCGGCGTCGCACCCTTCGCCAGGCAATGTCCATGGCCGCGGTGCGTGCTGGTGACGTAATCCGTATTCTTCAGCGCCTCGCAGATCCCCACGGCAACCGCTTCCTCGCCGATGTACAGGTGAGCCAGCCCCGGCATCAGCGCGCGTGTATAGAGTTCATTCACCTGCTCTTCGAACAGCCGGATGCGCACCATCTGCCGGTACAACCGGACGCCAAGTTCCGCCGCCACCGCATTATCCGTCTTCATGGGATCCGTAATCGTCTTCATGCCTTCACCCCGGACATTTGTGCCAACACGTCGAACACCACCGCAAAATCTTTTTCCACCAGGCCCATGCCGCGCGCCGCCGTCAAGAATTCATTCGTCACCGCTGTAGTCGGCATCGGCACGTCCAGTTGCCGCCCCAGCTCCAGCGCCAGCAGCATGTCCTTCTGCATCATGTTGACGTTGAACCAAGCCTCCGCAGGCTGCTTCAGCACAAACGGCCCGCGATACTGCACCATCGGCGACGCAATCACGCTATGCGTCAGAACATCCACAGCCACTTCCCGCGCAATCCCGCTTTTTTCCGCCAACAGCACACCTTCGCAAAACGCCAGCATCTGCACCGCAAGGCTCAGATTGGTTCCAATCTTCATCACCAGCGCCAGGCCGTTCTCGCCCACATACGTCACTTTTGGACCGATATCCAGCAGCAAAGATTTCACTTTTTCAAACGTTTCCTTGCGCCCGCCAACCATCACGGAGAGTTTCCCCTCCTGCAGCGTGATCACGCTCCCCGACACGGGCGCGTCCACCATGTCGCCACCCTTTTCCCGAATCTTTCCCGCGATCTCCCGGCTGAACGCCGGGCTCACCGTGCTGATATCTACGAACAACTTCCCGGGCGTCACCGCGGCAATCATGCCATCCGGGCCGTTCATCACCGCGCCTAGCGCCGCAGAATTCGTCACCATCGAAAAAATCACATCGGATTCGGCCACAACCGCCCGCGGCGAATCCGCCCACTTCATCCCTTTCTTGATCAGCCACTCCGCCTTCGAACGCGTACGGTTATACCCCGTAACGCTGTGCCCTTTGCTGAGCAGCCGGTTCACCATTTCGCTGCCCATCACTCCCAGGCCCACAAACCCTAATTTTGCCAAGACCTCACCTCTCCCGAATCGGTCGCTGTCAGATCTCTTTTGAATTATTCGCTGGGGGCATTCCGCGAATCTTCCCGCACTTGCTTCAAATGCGCCTTCATCGCCTCTCGCGCCCCCGCGGAATCCCGATGCTCGATGGCTTCCAGAATCTTTTTGTGGTGATACTGCCCGCGCTCCGCTCCGCCTTTCACCTGGAAAATCCCAATCCGCTGCTCGCGCAGCAGTCCAACAATCGAATCAATCAACGAAAGTATGATCGGATTGCCAGCCGCCTCCGCTAGCGCAAGATGGAAATCCAGGTCCGCCTCGATGAATGCATCGGGATCCGCCTTTGACGCGTCCATCACTTCCACTTGTTCCTTCATCGCCGCCAAGTCTTCTTGGTCGGCGCGCGTCGTCGCCAGTGCCGCGATCTCCGGCTCCAGAATCTCCCGAACCTCGGCCAGAAACGCGAAGCCCTCATTTCCCGAACGCATCATCCGGTGCAGCGACTGCCGGATCGTGTTCGAGCTTCCGTCCGTAATAAAAGTCCCGCGCCCCGGATACGCCTCCACCAGCCCCTTTTCGCGCAGCGTCTTCACCGCCTCGCGCACCGCCGTCCGGCTTACGCCAAACTGCTCCGCAAGTTCGCGCTCCGGGGGCAGTTGGTCCCCCGCTTTCAGAGCGCCTTTGTGGATCGATTCCTCAACCTGCTGGACGATTTGCTCGTAAAGGCGAGAAGACCGAATGATTTTGTACATCCCAACCTCCGAAGCCGCACAGAGTCAGTCGACGCATTGATCTGAACCCCGCGCGGTAGGGGACATCATGTGGCGGCCAACCAGGCAGATCGAGATATGGTCGAGTTGTCGGACCAAGCTACCATTCCCGCCCCTCCTCCGCAACCCTTTCTTACCCCCTACTCTTACTCCCCTACTCCTACCCTTGTTCCACCCACACCGTCTTGATATTTGTGAACTCCCGGATTCCCCAGGCTCCCAGCTCCCGCCCGTGGCCCGACCACTTGACCCCTCCGAAAGGTATCCGTGGATCCGAAGCCACCATCCGGTTGATGAACACCATCCCGGCGTCCAGCTCATTGATGAATTTCCGCTGCTCGGCGGCATCATTGGTCCAGGCGCTGGCTCCCAGCCCAAACCGGCTGTCGTTTGCGATTCGAATCGCATCGCTAATGTCCTTCGCGCGAAACACGCTCGCCACCGGGCCGAACATCTCTTCCTTGTAAGCGGGCGAATCCTTGGGGATGTTCACCAGCACCGTCGGCGCATAAAAATTCCCCGGCCGGTCCAGCGGCTTCCCGCCGGTCAGAATCTTCGCCCCTGCTTCCACGGACTTGCGCACGTCGCGATCCAGGTCGGCCACGCCGTCAGGTGTGGAAAGGGGTCCCACTTCCGTACTCTCGTCAAAAGGGTCTCCCACTTTCAGCGCGGCCATTTTTTGCGCGAACAGCTTCTCAAACTGCTCCGCGATACTCTCCGCCACGATAAAACGCTTCGCCGCGATGCACGATTGCCCGTTATTGAAGATCCGCGCCTTCACCGCCGTAGCTGTGGCCGTCTCCAGATTCGCGCTCGGCATCACGATGAACGGGTCGCTTCCCCCCAGCTCCAGCACCACTTTCTTGATTCTTTTCGCCGCGCCGATACCTACCTCAATACCCGCTTGTTCACTGCCTGTAAGCGTTGCCGCCATCACCCGAGGATCGCCCAAAATCTTGTCCACTTCCCGCGACCCAATCAGCAGCGTCTGAAACGCCCCGTCCGGAAATCCTGCCCGGCGAAAGATGTCTTCAATCAGCAGCGCACTCTGCGGCACGATCGACGCATGCTTCAGCAGCCCGACGTTTCCCGCCATCAGCGCCGGCGCTGCAAAACGCAACACCTGCCAGAACGGAAAATTCCACGGCATCACCGCCAGAACCGGCCCCAACGGCTGGTACCGTATGTAGCTCTGCTTCGCTCCCGTCTCCACAACCTCATCCGCCAGAAAGCGTTCCGCGTTTTCCGCATAATACCGGCACACCCACGCGCATTTCGCCGCTTCATCCACAGCGGATCGCAGCGTCTTCCCCATCTCCGTCGTCATCACCTTGGCGAACGCTTCCTTCTCATTCTCCAAAATGCTCGCGGCCTTCAGCATCCACTGCGCGCGCTGAGCGAAAGGCACGTTGCGATAGGTTGCAAACGTCTCTATGGCTTTCTGGAGTTTTGCTTCAATGTCCGCGCTGCTTAGCGGGTCAAAGGACTTGATCACTTGCCCCGTTGCCGGGTTAACTGTGGCAATTGCCATGGTTGGCCTCCCCAACGCTACCTGGCCCAGATGCTTGGGCCGTTCGGAAGGATTCAAGTCAAAGAATCCCAATTGGTCCTACCAACATACCAAATCCAACCCTCACTGTACAGCCTATGCATCCATATTTATGATTCATTGAATTTAATCGTTGACACCCTTCCTCGCAAAGTGGTACAGGGGTCCTACCTTTTTACGGTGGACTTGGCTTTCTGCCCCTCTTGGCTTCCGGGATATGCCTCCCGAGCCTGGCAACCAGCCCAGACACTGAAGAGCCTGCCGCCGGGGCCAGGTGCCCGCCGGGCCCAATCCAAGGAGCAATGAATGAAACGAAAGAAACCCGCCCGTCCGCCGCAAGTGCAATCCGGCGCCAAGCAAGACTCCGCAGCAAGCCTCTTCGCTCCTTCTCGCCGAAGTTTCCTCCGCACCGCCGCTGGTGCCGGGTTGGCCCTGGCCAGTTCACCTCTCTCCGCTCTCGCCGACCACCACGGCCATCCCAGCCCCAACAGCATCTCCTACCTCGACCGCCGCATGTACATCCGCAATATGGAAATTCTCGCCCACTTCGGCCCCGGCCAATCGCGCCACGGCAAGATGCAGATGATGTCCGCAGGCAATCGCCGCTACATCTTTCAGCAGGGAGATGTCATCGATGTCAGCGACGTCCGCAAGCCGGTGATGTTCAACAAAGGCGGCTTCGAGGGTGGCCAGGTCCAGGTCGCCTACAACAAGAGCCTCAAAAAGTGGATCCTCATGACCGGCTCGCAAACTCCGATCACTGACTCCACGCCGGAAGCTCCCATGGGGAAGTACGATGATCCTCATCTCGACGACAAACGCAAAAATTTCAAAGGCCTTCGCGGCGTGCGGTTTTACGATGCCACCGACCCATCCAAAATCGTGAAACTCTCCGAATTCAGCACTGGCGCCACTGGCCAGGGCACGCATCGCAACTATTACGACGGCGGCAAGTACGCCTACCTCGACACGGCCCCAGACGAAACCTTCATTCACCAACCTTCCTATTTCCGCGAGTTGGTCAACGGCAACATGATCGTCGACGCTTCCGACCCGGCCAGCGCCAAGGAAGTTTCCATGTGGTGGGTTCCCGGCTCCCGCAAAGGCGAAGAAGCCGAATACAACAAGTGGATCTGGTCGAAGCTGGTTCCTCCCAAAGTCGTCGCGGACCAAACTCCCTTCGCCGGACTGCACGGTCCCGTCTACGTGCCCAAAAAACTCGAAGACGGCGGGAACCGCGGCTACGGTGCCTTCGGCTGCAACGGCTTCATCATTCTCGATCTCTCCGATCCCCAGCATCAGAAAGAAATCGGCCGCTTCGAACCACCGCCGCAATATTCCGGCATGGGCATCGCATTCCATACCATCTACTGCGGCATCCTGGATCGCGGCTTCGTCCTCACCAACGGGGAAACCACCAACTCCGATTGCAACCAGATCTATCTGCCCAACTGGGTGATCGACATCCGCGATGAAGCGCATCCCGTTCCAGTTGCACAACTTCCGCGCCCCGTTCCTCCGCCCGAAGCGCCTTACCGCGATTTCTGTTTCAAGCGCGGACGTTTCGGCGCTCACAATCCGCCGCACCTGAAAGCGCCGGGAAAGCCACGCCAGGAATTCATCGCCTATTCTTATTTCATTGCTGGACTTCGCTGCTACGACATCGGCGACCTCTACAAGCCCGAAGAGGTGGCCTATTTCATCCCACCGCAAGGCGGCGACCTCAAGAAATTTGGCAGCTACGACCGCACCGTCGACAACATCTTTATCGAATGGGACCGCAACGTCCTTTGGACCGCCACAGACACCGGCCTCTACGCGCTAAGCTGTCCCAATCTCGGCAAGCCAATCCTCGACCCCATGCCTGTGACAGAATGGTCGCTCGATAAACTCAACGAAGGCGCGCCCTGATTCCGCTCGCCAGGAGAATGCCAATGAAATTCGCCATTTCTTTTAGATCGAGCATTGCCGTGTGCGCCCTTCTCCTTTGTAGCGGCGCTCACGCGCAGACCACGCCGTCCCAGCAAATCCACGTCCTAACCTTATTGGGGCGCCCAGTTCAGTTTGTCGTCGCCGACAAGCAAGGCCTCTTCGCGAAATACGGCATCGAAGTCGTCAACGACAACAAGAAAAACTCCGACGAATTGCGCGCCGATCTAGCCGCCGGCAAAGGCGACGTTGCTTACCTCGCGGTAGACAACGCCGTGGCCATGGTCGAACTCGCCCACCAGGACGTCGTCATCGTCATGGGCGGCGAAGGCTCCCAGAACGAGCTGATTGCCCAACCCGGAACCAAGTCCATCGCCGACCTGCGTGGCAAAACTCTGATTGTGGATGCGCCCAACACCGCCTACGCCTTGCAAATGAAAAAAATCATGCTCCTCGGCGGCCTGACCGCCGGGAAAGATTATGAGATCAAACCCTTCGGTGCTACCCCGCAGCGCCTCGCCGCCATGCGCGAGCACCAGGAATTTGCCGGCTCGATGCTCGGTCCCCCGGTTTCTCTCGTCGCCAGGCACGAAGGCTTCGTCGGACTCGGCTCTGTGCCGCAACTTATTGGGCCGTATCAAGCCGCCGGCTTTTTCACCCAGCGAGCCTGGGCATCCGCGCATCGCGGTCAGGTTATCGCATTGCTCTCCGCCATCATCGAAGCACAGCGTTGGCTGCTCAATCCCGCCAACAAAGCGCAAGTCATCGCCCTGCTCACCACGGAGCTTCATCTTTCCCCGGATATCGCCGCGGAATACTACGGGCAGAGCTTGACTCGCCCCGGCGGCCTCGCCAAAGACGCGCAATTCGATCTCCGCGGATTTGAAAACGTTTTAAAACTGCGTGCAGAAGTGGAAGGTCAGTGGGGCGGCCATCCGCCTTCGCCCGACAAATATTACGACCCGTCGTATTACCAGGCGGCACTCTCGAAAGCAAAATGAATGCCCTAAGGAGAACTCTTTTGCGACACATATTTCTATGCTGGCTTGCAGGTTTTGTCCTGATCGCACTGGCGCCCGCCGCCCGCGCCCAGCAGCAAAAAGAACGCACCCTCGACGAAGTCAAAACCGAAGCCATCAAGCGCGCCGAAAACGGAATGTATCCCCTCATCGGTCTCGATCCCGCCGACGTCCGCGAAGCCTTCGCCAACATCAAGACCACCGACAATGACGAGTGGGCGGCCGCATTCAGCGCTGTCGCCGATCGCTACATGGCGGAAGGGAACTCCCTGCTATCCACCAATCCTGCGCAGGCTGATAAGGATTTCATCCGCGCTTGGCGCCTCTATTCCTTCGCTCGCTGGCCGGTTCCTGCCTCCGCCGGCAAAAAACGTGCCTACGCCAAAGCGCTCGAAGCTTTTCTCGCCCACGCGAAAATGATGGACCCGCCGTTGGAAGTGCTGCACATTCCGTTCGAAGGCTCTGAAATCGTCGGCTACCTCCGCCTGCCCAAAAATGCCAAAGGTCCCGTGCCCATGGTCATCGCCATCAGCGGCCTCGACAGCCGCAAAGAAGACCTGACCGAAAACTTCGGCGTAGTCCTGAATTCCGGCATCGGTTATATCGGCGTGGATTCGCCCGGCACCGGCCAGGCACCCATCAAGGCCAGCGAAACCGCCGATCGCATGTTTTCCAAAGTAATCGACTACCTGGAAAGCCGCCCCGAAGTAGATAAAACCCGCATAGGCGTGGATGGCCAGAGCTTCGGCGCTTACTGGGCCACCAAACTTGCGATTGTCGAACATGCCCGCCTGAAAGCCGTCGTCGCGCAATCGCCGCCGGTGGACGCCACGTTCGAGAAAAATTTCGTTGTGCAGAAAACTCTGGGCAACCGCGAATATCTTTTCGGTCTTGGCCCCGCCCTCATGTCCATCTTCGAAGGCGCAAACAAAATCGAAGACCTGGGCGAAATTCTTCCCAAGCTCTCGCTAGTCAATCAACATTTATTGGGGAAGCCGACAACCTCGATGCTCATCATCGCCGGCGCTCTGGATACCCAGGTGCCGGTCTCCGACGCCTATTTGCTCCTAAGTAGCGGCGACGTGCCGAAAGAAGCCTGGATCAATCCGCAAGGCGGTCACCTCGGACGCCAGGTGAAAATCTGGCCCGACCCAATCATCTTTAGGAAAATCCTGGTGCCCTGGCTGGTCCGCAACCTGGAAATCCAGCCTATGTAGCGGCCGCCTTCCGAGGCGCGTTTTCTGCGCCCCGGAAGGATTCGCGGGGCGGGCGCATTTTCCTTGTCACGCCCAGCTATACCCGTGTTTCGCCAACGGCAGCGAACGTATCCGCTTCCCCGTCGCTGCAAAAATCGCATTGCACACTGCCGGAAGCACCGGCGGCAGCGCCGGTTCGCCCAGTCCTGTCGGCGGATTGTCCGTCCGCAAAAAATGCACTTCAATCTCGCGCGGCAACTGGTTCATCCGCATCGGCGTGTATTCGTGAAAATTGCTCTGCACCGCGCGTCCCCGGTCAATCGTAATTTCATAGTTCATCACCGAACTCAGCCCCTCCAGCACCGCGCCGCGCACCTGATTGTCCGCGTTGCTTGGATTGATGATGTGGCTGCCGATATCGCCGCCCACCCAAACCTTGTTCACTCGCACCGCATTCTTGGCGTCAACGCTCAACTCCACCACTTCCGCAAAATATCCGCGATGCGAAAACTGAAACGCCGCGCCCATCCCCGTGCCTTTCGGCAAAGTTCGCTTGCCCCAGCCTGATTGCTCCGCCACCAGCCGCACCACGCCCTGCATTCGCGCCCCATCCATGTTGCTCGAAAATGGATCCGGCTTTATATCGGGTGTAGTCACACGCGGAAGACCCAGCAACTCCAGTCGAAACTCCACGGGATCTTTGCCGGCCGCATGCGCCAATTCATCCGTAAACGACTGGAACACCCACGAAAACGCATTGCTTCGCGGCGCTCGCAGCGCATACGTGGGTACGCCCAGCGGCATCAGTGACGCCCCAAAATGAAAATTCGGCAAAAACGTCCCCGGGAATTCGTTTCCGGGAATATTTGCCGAAGGAGCGAACTGCTCGCCCTCACCAAACGTCACGAAATGATTTTTCCAGGCCACCAATTTTCCAGAAGCATCCAACCCGCCTTTCAGGAAATGAAATCCCGCCGGACGGTAGTGGTCGTGATGGAAATCGTCCTCGCGCGTCCACAGCAGCTTAACGGGAACCCCCGCCTTCTTCGCAATCGCCGCCGCCTCCAGCATGTAATCGTTCGTCAGCCGGCGGCCAAACCCTCCGCCCGCGCGTTTCAAATGCACAATGATGTCGTCGTGTGGAATTCCCAAAACTTTCGCCACCTGCAACCGCCCCGATTCCGGCGTTTGACTCGGCGACCAGAACTCCAGCTTGCCATCATGAAAATGCGCCAGGCAGTTTTCCGGTTCCATCGGCGCATGCGCCAGAAACGGGTATTCATACGCAGCCTCGACGACCTTGGCCGCCGATTGCAACTCCTTCTCTGCGTCTCCATCCTTTCGCAGCATCACGGTCGGCGCCTGCTTCGAAAGCTCCTGTGCCCGCCGTGCGAACCCCTCGCTGCTCTGCTGCGCGGTCGCGCCTTCGTCCCACTTGATCTGCAATTTCTTCCGCGCGCTGTTCGCCTGCCACCAGTTTTCCGCAAGGATCGCCACGCCGGCGTGCAATCCCAATAGCTCCGTGGTTCCCTCCACCACGAACGCCTGCTTCACGCCCGGCAGCGTTTTTATTTCGTCCACATTCGCGCTCACCACTTTCCCCGCAAACACGGGGCACTTCTCATAGACGGCCCACAACATTCCCGGCACGCGAAAATCTATGCTGTAAATGGGTTTGCCCGCCACGATTGACGGGACGTCCACCCCCATCGTCCCCTTGCCGATGATTTTGTAATTCTTCGGGTCCTTCAGCGTCACGCTCTTCAAATCCGGCACCGCCATCGTCGCAGCCTTTGAAGCCAGCGCCCCGTAAACAATTGTCCTTTTGGAAGAGGTATGGATCACTCGCCCAGAAGACGTCTCGCATTCCGATTCCGGCACTCCCCAGCCTTGCGCCGCCGCCGCAACGAACATCTGCCGGCAAGCCGCTCCCACGCGCCGCAACGGGTCCCAGTTGATCGGCGTAGCCGTGCTCCCTCCGGCCCGCTGCGCGCCATACTTCGTCTCATCCAGGTCGGCTTGCTCGATGCGTACGTCTTTCCAGTCCACATCAAACTCTTCCGCGATAATCATCGGCAAATGCGTCTTCACGCCTTGGCCAATTTCCGGATTCTTTGCCGTGATCGTCACAATCCCATCCGCCGCCACGCGAACAAACGCGGTCGGAACAAATGCCGGCGCGGGCGCTTGCGCCGCAGCGGCTTGTCCGGCCAAAGCGTCCGCTAGGCCCGGCAAATGGCAAGCAAGCAAAAATCCCCCGCCGCTGACAGCGGAGACGCGTAAAAATGTTCGTCGATCAATCGCAATGGCGGGCATAACTCCCCCAGGAAAAGGAAAATCTAGGTCGCTCACGGATAGCAAGCGGCTCCCGACAGTGTAACGTCTTTCAGGCTGAATTCGTTTCAGAGTTCCCCGGCGGCCTCTCCATCACCCGCCGCATCTTCTCCACATCTAATTCCCCTTGCCACCGGCTCACTACCAGTGTGGCAACTCCATTTCCCACCACGTTCGTCAGCGCCCGGCACTCGCTCATGAATTTCTCAATCCCCACCAGCAGCGCCAGGGATTGTACCGGAATCGAAGGCACCGCCGCCAAAATCGCCGCCAGCGTCACAAATCCCGTCCCCGTCACGCCCGATCCGCCCTTCGATGCCACCAGCGCGAACAATAATATTCCGCTCACCTGCCCCAACGAAAGATGCGTATTGGTAGCCTGCGCCAGAAACAGCGCCGCCAGTGTCAGGTAAATGTTCGTGCCGTCCGTATTGAAAACATACCCCGTCGGAAAAACCAGCCCCACCACCGAACGCGAAGCCCCTAATCCCTCCAGCTTGCGCATCATGTCCGGCAACACAGTTTCCGACGAGCTCGTTCCCAGCACAATCAGCAATTCATCCTTGATATACGCCAGAAACCGGAAAATCGAAAATCCCGCCAGCCGCGCAATGATTCCGAGCACGACCACCACAAACAAGAAACTCGACAGATAAAACGTCCCCATCAGCTTCAGCAGATTCGTCAGTGAAGCCACTCCATAACTCCCCACCGTGAACGCCATTCCCCCCAGCGCACCCAGCGGCGCGGCCCGCACCACAATCCGCACAATTCCGAACACCACCTTATTTGCCACTTCAATCGCACTCAGCGCCCGCTTTCCCACCTCGCCCAGATTCGCAATCGCGAATCCCGTCAAAATCGAAATCAGCAACACCTGCGGCACTTCGCCGTCAGCCAGCGCTCCGATAAATGTCCGTGGAATAAAACCCAGCAGGAAAGGAATGAAGCCGGTCTCTTTCGCGCGCCCCACAAACACAGCCGCCGCCTTCGGATCCAGCGTCGCCGCGTCGATGTTCAGCCCGGCCCCCGGATGAAAAACCACCGCCACAACAATTCCGATGATCAGCGCCAGCGTCGAAACCACTTCAAAATAAATCAGCGTTTTCACGCCGAGGGTTCCGACCTTCTTCAGGTCGCTCATCGAAGCGATTCCCTGCACAATCACGCAGAAAATCACCGGCGCGATCATCATCCGGATCAGCGACACAAACGCGTCGCCCAGCGGCTTCAGCGCCATCCCGGTCTTCGGAGAGAGCCCGCCGATTGCGCAGCCGATCAGCACTGCAATCAGCACTTGCACGTACAGAATCGTGTACCACGGCCGGGCTTTTCGCGTCGAGTCTGCTTTCGCCACTTGGTGTTCTCCGCGCCGCAACAAATCCGGCGTCCCATCAATGCGATTTCGCTTTGTTTAAGTCACCACATCCCGTGGCGGCTCTTTCCCGCTGAACACGCGCTCAATGTTCCGCCACGCCGCCCGGAAAAGATACGCCGTGGACTGCCGCGTCACCCCCGCAATGTGCGGCGTAAACAAAATGCGGTGTGCCGCCTCGCCCTTCAACGCAAACAGGGGATTATCTGCCGCCGGCGGCTCCGTGGAATAAACGTCCACAGCCGCTCCGCCCAGCTGTCCGCTTTGCAACGCCTCCACAAGCGCCGCTTCATCCACAACGCCGCCGCGCGAACCCTGAATCAAAATCGCCCCGGGTTTCATCATCGCAAGCTCACGCCTCCCGATCATGCCGGTCGTTTGCGGCAGCAGCGGCACATGCAAGGTGACCACGTCCGCTAATTGGAAAAGATCTTCCAGCGAACAAGACTTCGCCCCGACCGCCTCAGCCGTACGTGGATCCCGCGGCGCCGGGTCATGATAAAAAATCAAGCAACCTCGCTTCTGAAAAGCAGAGGCTACCGCCACGCCGGTAACGCCAAATCCAATGATTCCCACGGTCAGGCCGTCGAGGCCCTGCAAATTGTCGGTAATCATCCGCGCACGAAATTCGCGGTAATTGCCTTTGCGAATCTCCGCGTCCGCCCATAAAAATCCGCGCAACAGCACGGTTGCCGCCGTCACAGCATATTCCGCCACCGCCTCGTTGCTTCCACCCGGCACATTGGCCACGCCAATTCCGCGCTGCTTCAGAAACGGCAAATCGAGCCGGTCCAGTCCAGCTCCCGTCACTTGGACGAATTTCACGCTCGCGTTTTCGAAGAGTGCCGCCGGCAGCTTTGGTCCAACCGCGGGAATCACCAAAGCCCGCGCCTGCTTCATCAGGTCCGCCACATCTGGATCGCTCGCCGTTCGATAAACCACTTTCAATGGCTCGGGCGGCAACGCGCCCACTCGCTGGAAATCCGCTTCAGGGCGCAGGCACAGCACGTCAATGTTCATGGTTTCTTTGGTGTCCTGGAAGAAACGCCGGGTTCCCGCGTCGCCACGGTGATATCTGCAACAGGGAAGAAGCACAGCAGGACTAGCGGCTCGCTTCCCGTATTCCGTGTGACATGCTTCTCGCCAGGAGGCATCAACAGCGTGTCACCCGGCCTCATCTCATATTCGCCGCTATCCGCGAACGTAGTCCCTTGCCCTGAAAGCGTGTAGATGCATTCTTCGAATTCCGAGTGATGGTGTGCCGCGCGCAGCGTGTCTCCCGCTTTCGCCACTGGAATCTCCACAATCCGCAGCGTCACTCCACCCGCCCCGCGTTCCCCCGAAACAATCTCCATCGCCTTGCGCCCCGGAAGTCCAAGCTCTTTTGCCTCGCCTTGCTTAAACAGCCGGGCCATCAGCGCACCTTGCTGACTTGCCGCAGTTCCGCCGTCCCGCCCTGGATTTTATCCAGTTGCTTGAAAATTTCGGCGGACTGCGTGGCAATCGAATCCGCAACGCTGTTCAACATTTTCTGCGCCTTCTCAATCGTCGCGTGTTGCGGGCTCCCATACCAACCCGTGGGCGCAATCGAACGCACATCCGTCAACACCGGCTGGTAACTCCGCGTGCGCCGCAGCGCATCCACCTTGTGCCCGTGAGCGTGGTCCGACGAATAATCGATGCGCTCCAGGTGCACCAGATCCGGGCGATAAGCCAGCACCGCCAGCGCCTCAATCTCGCCGCCGTGCGTCAATCCGCCGCATTCCTTGCCGAACATGTCTTCCGCCACAAAACACGCCTGCACCGTCAGCACCGTCATCCCGTGCTCGCGATGCAGCAAATCTGCCGCAACTCCCAGCGGTGGAATGTTCAGCTCGTGCCAGTTCAAAATCAGCAGGTATTTCGCGCCGTGCTGCGCCACCGAAGCGCAAGTCTCTCTCACCACATTCATGTAAGTATCCGGCGACAGCGTAATCGTCCCCTCAAACGGCATGTGCAAGGGAGTCACGCCCAGCGGACCACCGGGCAGCACCAACCCATCCATCCGTTCCGCCACCGCATGCGCGATCGCGTTCGACGCAAAAATATCCGTTCCTGTCGGCAGATGCGGCCCGTGCTGTTCCACGCTGCCCTGGGGCAGAATCACCAGCGGGTTCCTCTTCAGTTGCGCCGCAATTTCCGGCTGCGTCAGATCGACAAAATACCGGCTGGCAAGCATCGGCCCTCCCGTCATTCCGTCACCCGGCTCTGCGCGTCTTTCAGAATGCTCGCGATCGAAACGCACTGCCCGTTCTGTTCCAGTGACTTCAGCGCGGCATACACCATTGCCACCGCCACGTTCCCATTCTGCGCGCTCAATTCATTAGCTTTGCCTGTCCGGCAGCTTTCCGCGAACATTTCCAGCTCCGCCCGGAACATATCGCTCTCCGGCACCTTAAGCTCTTCGCGCTTCGCGTAACCATCGATCCCCCGCTGAATATAAAGCGTGGATTTTTTGTGCAACTGGTCCGGCGTGTCCCAGGTGTCGAAATCAATTTCGTAGTGCATCAATCCCTTCGACCCGAAAACCCGGACCGAAAAAATTCCCGGCGAAGTCCAGCACGAGCCCACGTATCCGATTTTTCCATCCGCGAATTTCAGCAACGTCATCGACTGGTCCTCGACTTCCGCGCCCACGGGAGAAAGTTTCGAAGCCATCCCGCTCGCTTCCGCCACTTCTCCGCCCAAATAATTCAGCACATCGAACTGGTGAATCGCCAGTTGCGAAAGCGGCCCGCCCGGAGCCTTGTCCTTATACCAGCGCCAGGTCTTCGGCGTCAGCTCCAGCGCGCGATTGTTCGAAAAATTCGCCTCAATGAAAGCGACCCTTCCAAGTTCTCCTGCGTCGATCGCTTCCCTGATCTTCCGGATCCCCGCCATCAAGCGCGCGCTATGTCCCACCGTAACGGTGATTCCATATTTCTTTTCCAGCGCCGCAATTTGCAAACCTTCCACCAGCGAACTCGCAATCGGTTTCTCCGTGTATACGTGTTTTTTTGCCTTGGCCACCAGCGCCGCCATCGGAAGGTGCTGCTCATTCGGCACCGTCAGAATCACGCCTTCGATCGACGCGTCACTGAGGATTGCCTCCATCGTGGGAGCAGCCGGAACGCCGGTCTCCGCCTGAAATGCCTCGCGCTTTTCTGCGGAACGGCTGTAACCGGCCACAATTTTCAGTTTTTCCGACTTGGCCGAAGCCCGGGTCAACACCTTTGCCCAACGTCCCAGACCCACGATAGCCAGCTTAACGGGAGAAGAATTCACAAGGTCCTCAAAGAAAAGAATGGAGTTGCAAGAGACATAATATCATAGTACCGTATTACGAGAATATGTCCAAGTCAAGCTCTTTACTTCGTTCCACTTCCGTCCTCGCGGCCATCTCCAAGTCCGCCGCGCCACTCCGCCGCCAAGTCCTCGACGAACTTCGCCAGTCCATCATCGCCGGCCGCCTCAATCCCGGCGAGCGCCTCGTCGAACGCGAACTCATCGCCATGATGGGCGTTTCCCGCACCGTCATCCGCGAAGCCCTCCGTCAACTCGAATCCGAAGGCCTCGTAGCCATCGTCCCTAACAAGGGCCCCATCGTCCGCACACTCACCGTCGAAGAAGCCCGCGACATCTACGCCATTCGCGCCGTTCTCGAAGGACTCGCCGCGCGCCTGTTCACGGAACAAGCTGACCAAGCTCAAATCGCGCGCCTCGAACGGGCTCTTTCCGTCGTCGAAAAAGCCTACGACTCCGGCGATGTAAACTCCATGCTCGAAACGAAAAACAATTTCTACGAAGTGCTCTTCGAAGGCGCAAAAAGCGAAACGCTCGCTTCCATGCTTGCCATCCTCCACGGCCGCATCTGGCGCTGGCGCGGCCTCGGCCTCACGCACCCGAACCGTTCGCCGGAGCGGGACCGCCAAAGCCTGAAAAATCTTCGCGCGCTGGTTCAAGCGATTCGCGCGCGTGACGCCGCATCCGCGGAACAAATTCTTCGCGACGAAGTAAGCAAAGCCGCCGACGAGGTCCATCGCCTCTTGAAAGATGGCTCCCCGCAGGCGAAGGCCGAAAAACCGGCCGTCAGTTAAATCTGTTCCTGATTAATCGAGGTTACGAAAGATGGAGACTCATTTCATTGTTCACGACAAAGCCGATACAGTCGGCGTAATGGTCGTCGAAAATGCCGTGCCCGGCCAGGAACTCACCGGCTGGATCATGGAGACCGACGAAACCATCGCCCTCAAGGCGCTCGACGCGGTTCCGCTCGGCCACAAAATCGCCCTGAAAGAAATCAACGCCGGCGACACCGTTCTCAAATACGGCCACGACGTTGGCCGCGCCGTCGCATCAATCGGCAAAGGCAATCACGTGCACGTTCACAACATGAAAACGAAAAGGTGGTAACGATGGGACGCTATCAGTTTTTTGGATACCGGCGGGAAAACGGGCGCGTGGGCATCCGCAACCACGTTGTGATTCTGCCGCTCGATGATCTTTCAAACGCGGCAGCCGAAGCCGTCGCGAACAATATCAAAGGTACTCTCGCCCTTCCGCACGCCTACGGTCGCCTGCAATTCGGCGAAGACCTCGAACTCCACTTCCGCACCCTGATCGGCACCGGTTCGAATCCCAACGTCGCCGCCTGCGTCGTCATCGGCATCGAGCCGGGCTGGACCGGCCGCATCGTGGATGGCATCGCAAAAACAGGCAAGCCGGTAGCCGGCTTTGCGATCGAAGGCAACGGCGACATCACCACCATCGCCAACGCCTCCCGCAAAGCGCGCGAATTTGTCCAGTGGGCCAGCGAGAAGCAGCGCGAGTCCTGCTCCATCGAAGAACTCTTCGTCTCCACAAAGTGCGGCGAGAGCGACACCACCTCCGGCCTCGGCTCCTGTCCCACGGTCGGCAACCTGATCGACAAGCTTGATCCCTTAGGCGCCACAACCTGCTTCGGCGAAACTTCCGAACTCACCGGCGCTGAAGTCGTCTGCGCCAGCCGCGCCGCCACAAAAGAAATCGGTGACAAATTCATGCAAGTCTTCCGCGCCTATCAGGAAGTCATCGAGCGCCACAAAACCAGCGACCTCTCCGAATCGCAACCCACGAAGGGAAACATCGCGGGCGGCCTCACAACCATCGAAGAAAAAGCCTTCGGCAATTTCCAGAAAATAGGCAAGAAGGCAAAATTCATCGATGTCTTAAAACCTGCCGAAGCCCCCGCGAAAGGCCCCGGCCTCTATTACATGGACACGTCCTCCGCCGCCGCGGAATGCGTAACCCTGCAAGCCGCCGCGGGTTTCGTAGTCCATCTTTTCCCAACCGGCCAGGGAAACGTAATCGGCAATCCCATCGAACCCGTAATCAAGCTCACCGCCAATCCAAAAACAGCCCGCACCATGAGCGAGCACATCGATCTCGACGTGTCGGGAATTCTGCGCCGCGAAATGACCATGGACCAGGCCGGTGATCAACTGATCGACATAATGCTCCGCACCTGCAACGGCCGCCTCACCTGCGCCGAAGCCCTCGGTCACCGCGAATTCGTAATGACCAAGCTCTACCAGAGCGCGTAATCCGCGTCTGGCAGCGCAACTTATCTCAAAGTCCAAACCAAGCTAAATACCAAAACTTGTCATTCTGAGCTCATCCGATGAGGATGGGCGAAGAACCTCAACGCAAATATCAAGCAAAGTGTCTTATTGGAAGATTTGTTCGGCTACTCGAATGTCTTGGACGGGCACGACACCGTCGTGCCCTCCTGCTCACTCGATCTGCGTATTAAGGCTGAAGATCATTTGCCAACGCCCGTCGCGTTTCACCCACATGCGTGTATTGAAGTAGGATTTCCCGCCGGGGCGCTGCTCGTGCGCGACCATCATCACCGTTTCGCCAAAATCAAACATCTCGGCTGACAATAATTCCTGAGGCGCGGCGCGCCTCCCAGTCGTTTTCTGTTTTTCGATTTGCGCAAGCCGGTCTGCTTTGGTGTACGGCCGGTCGTGAAAGGTATCCGTGGCGGTAAATTCATCGGCAATCAGCGGCGCGTACGCGTCCGCATCGCTCTCCGCCATCGCGCGCATGACGCCCTGCCAGGAAGCGATTGCCTCTTTCTCGTTCGCGGTCTGCGGCTGAAAGGGAATTGTTTTGCAAGGATTTACGCATTCCGCGGAAGTCTTGCCCGCGGGCGGTTCCGATTTTTCAACCTGCGTAACTTCCTGATAGAGCACAATGCGCCACTCCGGCGCCCGCTTCACCCACACCCGCAACACATTCACCTTGCCGCGATTCGCCCGCACCACGGCCGTATTCCCGTAAACGCGAACCTGCGCTTCCACATCGGCATTGCCCACAGCAGGAAAGTATTCCAAAACTTTCTCTCTCGCATAACGCTTGCCGGCCGAGTCGATCCACGTGAAGTCCGCGGACAAAAAGTTCGCTGCGCTCGCTGCGTCCTTCTGTAAAAGCGCTTGTACAAACGCTTTGTCGGCTTGGAGAAGGGAAGAAGAGTCGTCCGCGAGAAGCGGAGCGGCGCCGAACAGGAGCAGTACGAGGGCAAGGAATGTCGGCGCGCCGACATTTACGCAAATTTTGTGATTATGATAACCAGTGAATGACATATTCAAATTGTTCCTCGTGGAACATTCCGTGGAACGTTCGAATCTCCGGAACGTTCGAATGCGCGAGCATCCATTCGAAACTACTTCGCCGCCGCGGACTGAATCGTCGTCTGGTAGCTGATGGACATGATCCACTTGCCGTCCCGCTTGATCCACAACCGGCTCACATGAATCGGCTTGCCCGAATACGGCTGGTGCAGGCAAGTCATGATCACCGCATCGCCAAAATCAAACATCTTCGCGCTCACCAGCGGTGCCGGGGCGGAGCCGACTCCACTCGCCTTCTGTTTGTTCAGAGTCTCAATGCGTCCGGCCTTCGAAATCACATGATCGCTGTTCGAACTGATCTGCACAAACTCATCCGCGATGTGCGGCGCCCAGGCCTCGGCATCATGCGCCGTCACGCCGGTCTCTAATGCCTGCCAGGATACAATAATCGCCGCCTCGGCCTCATTCGCCGGTTTGAACGGCACCATCTTGCATGGGTTCTCACAATCCTTCACGCCGGACCCCGCCGAGGTCGAAGGCTGCTCCATCTGCTTCACCTCGTGATACACCAGCAATCTCCACCCGCCGGGCCGCTGGACCCACATCCGCAAAATATGAACCTTCCCGCGGCTGGCATTCACCGCCCCCACCTGCCCATAAGTCCGCTCGCCCACCTCAACGCCGCTCTCATCCCCCAACGCATCCTTTGGCACAGCCCGCAAAACTTCCTCACCCGTCAGCGTCTTCCCCTCCACATCCGTCCAAGTAAACTCCGCATCCAACATCTTCCCAAGCGCCGCCGCATCCCCCTTCGCCGCAGCCTGCACAAACGCGCGATCTGCCTGAATCACCGCCGCGTCCCCATCAGCAGCAAAGGTTTTCCTGTTGGAAGCTGAAAGCGAGAAGCCGGCTGACAACAAAACCAGAACAAGGAAACGTATAGTCTGAGCGCGCATTCTGGAAAATTCCTTTCAACCATGATTTCGAAACTTCCGTTCAAAAGCCTTGCAGATGAAAAAGGGGCCGGAACGAATCCGGCCCCGGTTGTATTTCAGTTCTCTCCTACGATCTAAAAGAGGAACTTCAGTCCGAGTTGAATGGCGCGAGCCCCGCCGGAACCCAGCACCGGGTTCGCGGACGCTACGTCGGGGGTGAAGCAACCGCATCCAAACGGGCCAACGGAAGGATCAGCCGCTGCGCCGGTGCCTTGGCCCGTGGCCGCTCCGAACGGGTTCGCAAAGTTGGGATGGTTGGTTATGTTGAAAAATTCGGCGCGGAATTGTGTTGTGAACCTCTCACCGAATTTCCAGCTTTTGGAAACCGAAAAATCCAGGTTGTGAAAACCGGTATCACGGAAAATGTTGCGGCCAGAGTTGCCGAAAGTTCCGAACGCCGGAGGCAATAGAAAGGACTTGCCGTTGCGGCTTACATAGCAACCTCCTGTGCCACCGCTTGCAGTCTGCAGTGAGGCAAGCATTCCAGGGGTCGCGCCAGCGATCGCCAAGCATTGACTCCAATCGGCGTTGGTCTGCGCCTGGGAGAGCGACACAGGAATTGGACTGCCCGGAGTTGTAAAGGTGCACGAGCCGGACGCAGGATTGGTCACGTCCCCGACGCAAAGGGGGATTGAATTTTGCCCGCCTGACTTGAAATCGGAGGGGCGGCCGTAGAAATTCCAGCGATCGGCAAACTCGCCGGTTCCGCTGAAATCGTTGCTGGTGTCAAATGCTGCCCAGGGCTGACCGCTCTGTAGTGTCAAGATGCCATTGACCTGCCATCCCTGCAGCATCTGCGCGTACCCCTTTTTGCTGGGGAGGGTATAAGTGAGCGAGAGAGTGAAGCGGTGCCGGATGTCGAAATCGCTGTTCCCGTATTCGCCCTGCGGATCCAGGCTATTTTTGGGCAAATACTGATTCCAGTTGTAGGACTGGTTGTCGATGGCGTGAGAATACGTGTAGCCGGCGACAAAATCCAATCCATGGTAATTGCGGCCTGTGAGGGCGAGCTGCAATCCGTTGTAATTTGACCTGTAGATGTTCGAGTAAAAGTTAATAAATTCCAGATACGGATACTTTGCGTTGAACGGGCGTGTGGTCTGGTCTGCTCCGGAACCCAGAGCTGCTTGGTTAATATCCTGAATTCCCGTCAACCTTGAACCATGATTGCCGACATACGCGGCGTCCAGTGAGACCTTGCCGGAGAAGGCATGCTGAACTCCCACTGTCCAGGTGGTCACATAGGGTGTTTTGTAGTTGCGGTCCATGGCAAAGATATCGCACGGGCCGGCATTGGTAACCGCGCCGACTGTTAGTCCATCGCCGCAAGCAACTTGTTGGACCAGATTGGCGGGATAGATCGTCGCGCCACCTATCGATGAACCGTTCCAATTGAGTTGCGAAGCCCCAAGCGTTAAGCCCGAGGCAACAATGTTGCCAATACCGGGTGTGCTCACACCATTGACTTGAATTGCAGCGCCGGTGGGAACGACGTTCGCGCCCAGGGTGACGGTGTTGTTCGTGTTTTGTTGAGACAGGAAGGTGCTCATGGATAGCAAGTCGTAGACAATGCTGGCCCCGGCCCGCACAACCGTGGTTCCGTTGCCGGTGACGTCCCAAGCTACACCGACTCGTGGCGCGAAGTTCTTGGGATCCTTCTTGTAGAGTGAGCCGATATTCTTGCCCACCTGTTCCAAGCCGACAGAGGGCTCGAAGTTTCCAAGCTGATCGTGCTCTTCACTTGGAACGCCTTGCAGTTCGTAGCGCAGCCCCAGGTTCAGCGTTACGCGCTTGGAAATGCGCCAATCGTCCTGGAAAAAACCGGCAAACATCTTTTGGGTCATGTGCCGGACGGGGTCGCCGGCCAGAAGGCTGGTACTATTTGGGGTACCGGCCAGGAAACTTTGCAAGGGGGTTTCGCCGGTAAATGCGAAATCATTCTGAAAGCGGATGCGTCCCCTACCGCCGCGGTAAGTACCCTGGTTAACTTTGTCGACGCGGATTTCACCGCCAAATTTCATGGCATGTTTGCCCCGCAGATTGGAAACTTGGTCAACAAAATCATAGACGTTGTCCGGACCCACCAACTTGGGGAAGTTGTGAAATCCGCCCAGCTCGGTGAACCCGTCGATGCGGATGTTGGGTACTCCCTGGAGGATTGGATTGGTTACGCCTGTGTTGAGCGGATTGGGAGTCGAAGCGTTGGCGGGGATGATGGTCAGGTGATAGCGAGTGTAGCCGACTCTTAGATCGTTGGCCCATTGCGCGCTCGGGGTCCAGGCGTAGTGTCCGGCGACAGCCTGTGCCCGCGAGTGAATAACTGTGCCATATTCCGGGAGCAATTCCGGCGCATCCTCCGCAGTGATGTTGTCATTGCCGAAGAAATACGAGCCGCTCAGGGTGTTTTTCTCGTTGATGTGGTAATCCACTTTGCCGAGAGCGTTCCTCGAAGAATCGACGTCCGGAAAACCTCCGATGATGCCCTTAGCGCCGGTCGCGTTCGGCCCGTCGGCGCCGAAGCCGAGCTCCTCGACCAGGTTGCGGACGGTCCACCTGCCGTCGCCGAAGGTCTCGTTGGTCGACTGCATCGCCTCGTTGGGAACGTGGCGCAGCGGCTCGTCCAGCTCGTACGGCGAGAGGTCGAAGCCGAGCCAGCCCGACCACAGCACCAACGTCCCCTCGGGGTCGATCAGGCTGCGGTAGTAGTCGCGCTTCTCCTCCGCCTCGGACGCGGTCGGGGCGACGATCGCCGAGAAGCTGCTGAACACCTGGATGTCGTGGGGGTCGCGGCCGGCGCCCTCGGCGCGGCCGCGCAGGTCGTCGATGTTGCCGCGCATGATCTCGGCCCGCGGCGCTCCCATGAAGACGGCCTCGGCGTGCTCGGAGGCAAAGGTCTTGCCGCGGTTGGACTGTCCCGCCTGGTAGAGCAGCGGCGTCCGCTGCGGCGAGGGCTCGGAGAGGTGGATCCCCGGGACCTTGAAGTACTCGCCGTCGTGGTTGATCGGGTGGACCTTCTCGGGGTCGG
>Ga0137412_10000631_pt1 | contig 25681 bp, 23 predicted proteins | sample CZODoug2_1_16fun_FD_122160 | JGI IMG/M metagenome (GOLD analysis project Ga0137412, IMG submission 122160) | Vadose zone soil fungal communities from Angelo Coast Range Reserve, California, USA - CZODoug2_1_16fungal (Hybrid Assembly) | ecosystem: Environmental > Terrestrial > Soil > Vadose zone... | reverse complement strand
CCCATCCGCCTTGGTAGCGCTTCTCGCTGCGAAAATCCCGCCACAGGGGCGAGTACACGATCTTCTTGCCGTCGGGCGAAAAATGTCCCGCGCCCGATACCGGCATGGGCAGCGCCGTCGCTGCGCCTCCGGTCATCGGCACGGTGTAGAGCTTGGAGTCCGTCAGCATGTAGCCGTCGCGCGCCGATCTGAACAACACGGCGGCGCCGTCCGGCGTCCATCCGTAGACCTGATTGTCGTAACCCCATCGCTCGGCGAGCGGACCCGGCGCGGGATAAAACGTGAGCTGCTGCGGCGACCCACCGCTCGACGGAATCACGTACACCTGTTCGTCGCCGCCGTATTGACCGGTGAAAGCGATGTTGCGGCCGTCGGGGGAGAACTTGCCGAACAGCTCGAGCCCCGGATTCGACGTGAGGCGGGCGGCGGTGCCCCCGCGCGTGCCGACGGTCCACAAATCCCCCGCATAGCTGAAGACGACCCGATCGCGCCACACGTCCGGGAAGCGCAGCAGCTTGGTGGCGGATGCGTGCGACGCGAACGGCAACAACACGAGGACGGCCGCGGCAAGCACGGCCGGATGAATGGAGCGCATCAAATTCCCCGGTTTCCTTCAGCGGCTCCGGTAGCGGTCGGTCGCGAGCACCAGTTCGTGAGTATTGCCGGCCTCGAAGGCCGAATGCCCGGCGTCCGGCACGATGCGCAATTCCGCCTCCGGCCACGCCCGGTGCAAATCCCAGGCGCTGGTCGCAGGGCAGACCACATCGTAACGACCCTGCACGATCGTCGCGGGGATATGGCGGATACGCGGCACATCGTCCAGCAATTGACTTTCGCTGCGCAAGAAACCGCGGTTCACGAAGTAGTGGCACTCGATTCGCGCCACCGCCAGCGCGAACTGATCCTCGCCCCATTTCTTGATGTTCTCACCGTTGCTGTACAGGAAACTGGCGGAAGCTTCCCACACCGACCACGCGCGCGCCGCCGCCAGCGCGGCTCGCTGATCGCTGCCGACCAGGCGTTTATGGTAGGCACTCAGGAAATCATCGCGTTCGTCGGGCGGGATCGCGTCGCGGTAGGCCTCCCACGCGTCGGGAAATATGTCCGAGGCGCCGTGCTGGTAAAACCAGCGGATTTCGGCGTAGCGCAGCAAGAAAATCCCGCGCAAGACGATTTCGCTGACGCGCTCGGGATTTGCCTCCGCATAGGCCAGCGCCAAGGTGCTGCCCCACGATCCGCCGAACACGAGCCAGCGCTCGATCCCAAGGTGCTTGCGCAATCTTTCTATGTCGGCGACCAGATGCCAGGTCGTATTTTCGACGAGGCTTGCGCTTGGGCGGCTGCGTCCGCAACCGCGCTGATCGAATACCACGATGCGGTAGTGCTGCGGGTCGAAGAACTGCCGAGCGCGCTTATCGGAACCGGCGCCGGGGCCGCCGTGCAGGAACACCGCCGGTTTGCCGGCGGGGTTGCCGCATTCCTCGTAATAGATCTCATGGACCTCCGAGACCCGCAGGTAGCCGTGCCGAAAGGGCTCGAGCGCGGGATACAACTCGCGGCGGCCGGTGTCGCGTGCCTTGACGGAACGTGCCGCGAATTTTGCCGCGGTGACCGAGCGTTTCTTCTTGGCCGCCGTGTGCTTGGGCGTGGACCGCCGCGGTGTGGCGCGTGCTTTGACTGTCGCGCCTTTTTTCTTCGTCATCGCTATTCCTCTTTTCTGGGTATCTGTGTCCGCGAAACCAGTGGCCCGAGCGGCCGCCCGCCGAGCAGATGCACGTGCAGGTGATAGACCTCCTGACCGCCATCCGCATTGCAGTTGATGATCAACCGATAACCGCTCTCGGCGATGCCGTGGCTTCGGGCGAGATCGCGCGCCACGATGAACATATGTCCGATCAAGGATTCGTCCTCGTCGGCGATGTCGTTGGCGGTGGGAATGGGTTTGTTCGGGACGATCAGGATGTGGACCGGCGCTGCCGGTCTGATGTCCAAAAACGCGATCACGCGAGGGTCGCGGTAGATCACGGTCGCGGGCAGCTCGCCGGCGATGATTTTCTCGAAAAGCGTAGGCATATCAATGCCTCCAATGCCCCGGGGGTCTCAAGATTAGCAGGAACGGCACCACTGCTCGGATTTGCGACGCAGCAACGTGACCTCGTAATAGTAATGGGAACGATTCTCATATAGAATCGCATTTATGGTGACAATTTCCCAGTCCCCTCTTGCGACGCCAGCTTCCCGCCACATTCAGCTCACGGAGCTGAGTATAGGCACTCGCGCGCGGGTCGTATCCGTCGCGTCGGCCGATGCGGCGGCGCCGGTCGAATTGGGGCGGCGCCTGGCCGAATTAGGCTTTCTGCCGGGCGAAGCGGTGCGAATCGTGGCCCGCGGGCTGATGACGCGAGCGCCCATTGCCGTACGCATTGGCACGGGTACGTTCGCGTTGCGGCTGTTCGAGGCCGCCTGTATCCGCGTCTGCCCGGAGCAGCCTCAGCCCTGTTAGGCCATGGAGGCTCTGTCCAGCGCTCCCAGTCCTCTCATCGCGTTGGTGGGAAATCCCAACTGCGGTAAGACCGCGCTCTTTAATATTCTCACCGGCAGCCGGCAAAAGGTCGCCAACTACGCTGGTGTAACCGTCGAGCGCAAAGAGGGTTCGTTGCTCACCCCGTCCGGCCTGCGGGTGCGCATACTGGACCTGCCGGGGGCCTACAGCCTCGATCCGCTCACCCCCGACGAGCAAGTCACCGCCGATGTACTGCTCGGCCGGCGCAGCGGGGAGACTCAGCCCGACTTCGTCGTTTGCGTGACCGATGCGACCAATCTGCGCCAGAACCTGCGTTTGGTGCTGAGCCTGAAGCGATTGGGGCTGCCCATGGTGGTCGCGCTCAACATGACCGATATCGCGCGCCGCAAGGGCATTGTGATCGATGCCGAGCGGCTGGCCGCTGAATTGGGCGTGCCCGTGGTCGAGACCATCGGCGTCAAAACGGCCGGCGTGCGTGCGCTGATCAAGGTACTCGAGGGATTGGCGCTTCCGGCGCGTGCGCGGCGCCCCGCGGTGTGGTTGCCCCTGAGCTCCGCGGATATCGAACACGATCAATCCGAGGTGCGCAGAATTTTGGGCCTCGTGGGCGGCGATCGACTCGACGGCGTGACGGTCAGCGACCGCGTCGATGGCGTCGTGCTGCATCCGGTGTTCGGACCCCTGATCCTTGCGGTCATCTTGTTCCTGGTATTCCAAGCCGTGTTTGCCTGGGCGCAAGTGCCGATGGACGCGATCAAACTCGGCGTCGCAGCCGTCGGCAACTGGCTGGGAGCCGCGCTGCCGTCCAGTCTGCTCAAAGGCTTGCTCATCGACGGCGTACTTGCCGGCGTCGGCAGCGTGCTGGTGTTTCTGCCGCAGATCATCATCCTGTTCTTCTTCATCTTGATGCTCGAAGACTCGGGATATTTGCCGCGCGCCGCGTTCCTTCTCGACCGGGTCATGGGCAGCGTCGGATTGTCGGGCCGGGCCTTCATACCCTTGCTGTCGAGCTTCGCCTGCGCCATTCCCGGGATCATGGCGACGCGCACCATCCAAAACGCCCGCGATCGGTTGGCGACGATCATGATCGCGCCGTTGATGACTTGCTCCGCACGCCTGCCGGTGTACGCGCTGATCATCGGCGCGTTCATCCCCCGACGGACCCTATGGGGTGGACTGGAATTGCAGGGCGTAGTGCTGTTCGGGCTCTATATCGTCGGAGTCGCGAGCGCCATGGCCGTCGCCTTCGTGCTCAAGCGCACGGGCCGGGGTTCGGGCTTTCAGGCCTTGATGCTCGAATTACCGGCGTATCACTGGCCGAACTTGCGTAACCTGGGCATCGGCCTCTGGCAGCGGGTCGAGATATTCATGAGCCGCGTCGGCACGATCATTCTCGCGCTGATGGTGATTCTCTGGGCCTTGAGTTCATTCCCCGCACCGCCGCCCGGGGCCACCGGGCCGCCGATTCAATACAGCATCGCCGGACATTTGGGCGCGTGGCTTGCCGTGCTGTTCGCGCCCATCGGATTTAATTGGCAGATATCGATTGCGCTGGTGCCGGGGCTCGCTGCGCGCGAGGTTGCGGTCGGCGCGCTCGGCACCGTATACGCGCTGTCCGCGACCGGAGACGACGTGAGCGGCGCGCTGACCCCGCTGATCGCCCATTCATGGAGTTTGCCGACCGCGTTATCGCTGCTGGCGTGGTATGTATTTGCACCCCAGTGCCTGTCGACCCTGGCTACCGTCAAACGCGAAACCAATTCTTGGCGCTACCCGATTATCATGGCGGCGTACCTGTTTGGGATGGCCTATGTGGGCTCGTGGATTACCTATCGGGTTGCCATGGCGCTTTTGAGCTGACGGTGGACTACCAAATGAACAGCGTCATCGATATTTCTTTGGTCGGCCTCGCGCTGCTCGCCAGCGGGGGATATGTTCTATTGTCGCTCGGCCCGCGCAGCCTGCGGCGGCGCTTGGCTCAGGGTTTGAGCCAAGCGGCGGGGTGCGCGCCGGCGTTTCTCGGCCTGCGGCGAATGGCAGAGCGGCTTGCCGTGTCGGCCGGCAAGGCGCACGGCGCTTGCGGAGGATGCGATGATTGCGGCTCCGGGCAGGCGGCGAAGACGCCGGCTGGAGGCGAAGTGCGGGTGCCGGTGGAGAAAATCGGGCGGCGCACCTAGAGCTACGCTAAACGCCCGACGCTACCTCGTCTCCTAGCCCAGGGTTACCGGGACGAACAGGCGGCTGTCTCCCCGCTGGATCAGCAGCGCTATCTGCTTGTCGTGCCCATCGACCATTTTTCGCAGCTGCGCGACGCTTTGCACCGGCGTGCCGTCGACGGAAAGCACCACATCGCCCGGCTGAATGCCGGCCTCGGCAGCGTGGCCTTGAACATCTTCGACCACCAGACCGCCGCTGACCCGGGCCTGCTCACGCTCCTCCGGACTCAGCGGACGCACAGAGAGTCCCAACCGAGCCTGCGGCGCTGCATTCGCGCCGGCCATACCGGCCGTTTCTACCGGTGCGGCGGAGCCGATGGTCACGTTCAAGGTTGTGGCTTTGCCATCGCGCCATACCTTGAGCGAGGCCTTATCACCGGGCGCAGCGGCCCCGACGCGCGCGGACAATTGACCGGCGTCCACGATCGGATTTCCGTTGAACTCGAGGATGACGTCTCCAGCCTTGAGACCCGCTTGGGCGGCGGCGCTGTCGGGCTCGACCTTGGCGACGAGGGCGCCATTGGGTGCCTTCATCTTGAACGAGTCGGCCAACGATTGGTCGAGAGTTTGCACCTCGACACCCAGCCGCGCGTGGGCCACTTTACCGGTCTTGACGATTTGATCTTTGATCTGCACGGCAAGATTGATCGGAATCGCGAAGGATACGCCCTGATAGCCACCCGAATTGGTGTAGATCTGGGAGGTGATGCCGACGACATTGCCGTTCGCGTCGAACAACGGACCGCCGGAATTGCCGGGATTGACTGCCGCATCGGTTTGAATGAAGGGCACGTATCCGTCGCCCGGAAGTGAACGGCCTTTGGCGCTCACGATGCCGGCGGTTGCCGTCTCTTCAAGGCCGAAGGGTTGGCCGATCGCGAGCACGTAGTCGCCGACGTTCAATTGACCCGAATCTCCGAGCTGCACGGTCGGCAGATCGCGGGCATCGATCTTCAGCACGGCGATGTCGCTGCTGGCATCAGCGCCGAGCACCTTCGCCCTGTACTCCCGATGGTTCGAGAGTTTGACAGTGACCACCTTCGCGCCATCGACGACGTGGGCGTTGGTAAGAACGATTCCATCCGAGCTCACAAGAAAGCCGGAACCTTGGGCGTGCATTACGCCGTGGCCGCGCGGGCGTGGTATGCCGCGGAAAAATTGCGACAGGGGATTATCGTTGTCGCCGGAAGGACCCCCGAAGTTGAATTCCTGGGCCGAGGCATCCATTGCGCCGGCCGTGGTTATGCCGACGACGGCAGCTTGGTTGCGTTCCACGATTGCACGATAATTGGGGGCGGTCGCAAGAGGAATGGCCTGCGATGGCGCTGCCCCCGCCGCCGTGGTCTCGGTTGCCGCCGGCGCAGCTTGCGCCGTGGATTGAAGCAGGGTGGGCGCGGACAGGCCCGTGGCCGTGCCGACAGCGAGCAAGCCCGCCGCCGACCAAACCAACGTTCTGGTGCGAATTTGCATCTGAGGTCTCCGAATGTTGTCGAGCAAGCGCTCTGACGACACCTTCCCATGGCTGCCTTAAGGCAATCTTAAGAGGTTCGGGGAAAGCCCACGGTGACGCGCAAGCCACCCGACGGGACGTCATCCAGGAGCACCCGGGCACCGTGCAGCGCCGCGATGGCCTTGACGATCGCCAGTCCCAGGCCCGTACCTGTTTCGTTCGCATTCGCCCGCCGGGAAAACCGATCGAACACTCTGGCACGATCGGCCGCCGGGATGCCGGGGCCGGTATCGATCACCTCCAACAGTGCCTCTGCAGCTTGGAGTTGGCAGCGGACGCGCACCGATCCGCCCGCGGGCGTATAGCGCACGGCATTGTCGACGAGATTGCGAGCGAGCGTACGCAGCGCTTCGCGGTCGCCCTTCACCGGCACGGCGCCTTCGTGTTCCAGCGAGAGATCAATGTGTTTTGCTGCCGCCAATGCATGCGTGTCCGTCAATGCTTGCGCCGCGACGGTCGATAGGTCGAGACGCTCGAAATCGCCCGTCGTCTCCCCGGGATCGCTGCGCGCCAGCGTCAGCAGCTGTTCGACCAGGTGAATGGCGCGTTCGATGCCGTCGCCCAGGCTGTCGCGCGCCGTTCGGCGCGCCGCATCGTCGGGTGCGCGGTCCAGCAACTGCAGCTGCAGGCGCAGGACCGTGAGCGGCGATCGCAGCTCGTGCGCCGCGTCCGCAATGAACGCTCGTTGAACCGCGAAGGCTTCTTGCAAGCGGGCCAAGAGCCGATTGAGTTCGGCGGCCAACGGTTCGATTTCCTCGGGCAGGTTGTCCGTGGCCAAGGGTGTCAAGCTGCGCGCATCGCGCCGCTGCACTTCAGCGGTGACGTCGCGCAGCGGCAGCAGTCCGCGCCGCACGATCCATGCAACGAAGGCGATCATGAGGGGCAGCAGAAGGAGCAGCGGGACCACCACCCGCAGCGCGGCCGCTCGCGCCAGCCGCTCGCGCACCTGAATCGGCTGCGCGATCTGAATGACGCCGTCCACCGTCTGCAGTCCGTAAGCGCGCCAGGGTTGACCACGGACCGACAGGTCCGCGTAACCGAGAACCGTTTGGTTGATCAGCGGAAGACCGGGTCTCGACAAATACACGCGGGCGCCGAACAGATCCCAGATCTGAATGACGAAATCGGTGTCGCCTTGATCCGGTGGAACCTCGACTCGAGGCGCCAGCGACACTTGACTGCGCAGCGACAGAGCCATCTGGCGCAATTGATAGTCAAAAAGCGTCGAGGTCTCGTTCAATACGCGGCGGTACGTGACGATGGCGGCGAGCAGCGAGACGAATGCCACGAGCAGGATCAATGCGAGCAAGAGCCGGGCGCGAATGGACCTCATGACTTGGGAACGAAATAGCCGACGCCGCGCAGCGTGCGAATGGCGTCGTTGCCGAGCTTGCGCCGCAATCCGTGAATGTAGACCTCGATCGCATTGCTGCCGATCTGATCGTCCCAGCCGTACAAGCGATCTTCGAGCTGGCTGCGCGACAGCACCGCGCCGGGACGCTGCAGCAGCGCTTCGAGCACCGAGAATTCGTGAGCGGACAAGTTCACGGGCGCGCCGTTGCGCTCGACGGTCCGCGACACCGGATCGAGCCGCAGATCGCCGTGTTGGATCGCAGGGTCGCCGCGTCCGGCCGCGCGGCGCAGCACCGAGCGCATGCGAGCCATGACTTCGTCGAGATCGAAGGGCTTGACGATGTAGTCATCGGCGCCGGCATCGAGACCGAATATCCGCTGCTGAGTTTCATCGCGCGCGGTGAGAATGATCACCGGAGTTGCGTCGCCGCGCTGGCGCATCGCACGCAACACTTGGAGGCCGTCGCGCAGCGGCAGCCCAAGATCCAACAGCACCAAGTCGAACACCGAGTCTTGCAAGGCCGCCTCCGCGCTCTTCCCGTCGGCCACCCAATCGACGGCATAGCTGCTCTGCCGCAGGCCGGTCTGCAGCCCTTGCGCAATCATTCCATCGTCTTCAACCAGCAACACACGCATGTGAGCGACTCTTTGCACGGCACTGTCACACGACACGATGTTATCACTCGCGCCGCGATTGATGGCCGCGCCGTCTTCGAGGAGTGTCGAGTGAAGTCTTTGAGGAGCGTCGAGTGAATCAGACGGCGGGCGAGTCGCCCGCGGCCGCGCTTTCGATGGCGTCAGTTATTCCGGGCTTCCGCGGCGGGTGCGTCCGCCGCCGCGGCTCCGAGCTTTACGCTGCCGTCGGGAAGCGGCACGACGATCGGCGCGACCTCGACTTTGGCGACCCCATTTTTATGGTCGATACCGATTTCCTTCGCGGTGGAAGGCGAGAGGTCGACGATGCGGCCTTGGATATACGGCCCTCTGTCGCGGATGGTAACCACGGTGCTTCGGCCGGTTTCGAGGTTGGTGACCTTCGCGGTGGTTCCGAGCGGAAGAGTTTTGCTCGCGGCATTGTCGCTCTGCGGCTGCATGATCGTACCGTCGGCCATTTTTCTGCCGGCGAATTTCTCCGCGTAGAACGACGCTTTACCGAGTCGCTTGTGGCCGGAGAGGTCCAGCTCGGGATTCGCCACGACCGGTTCATGCACGGGCGCGGGGTGCGCGGGCGCAACATGCGCGGGCGTAGCGGCAGACCCAGGTGCAGCCTGCGCGGGCGCAACATGCGCGGGCGTAGCAGCAGATCCGGGTGCAGCATGCACGGGCGCAGCGGCAAGTGGGGCAGCGGAATCAGGGGAGGGTTTCGACTCGTCCGCCCCTGCAGGCAAACCGCAGACCGTTAAAATAGCGGCAAGACACAGGCCCCGAAGGGTTTGCCGCGCATCGATGAATCGTGCATGGAACAGCATCATGGGTTACTGCTTGGGTCCCTCAGGTCGAGAGCACCTGCAGAATCCATCATCGCGCTGATTGTTCACAGCGGCCGGTTGCTCGAAGTCGCGTAGGAACAAGGGGGACGTCGAAAAATGGCGACGGGCGGAATCAGGCATCCGGGCCCCCGGCTGCGGTGCGCGCCCGTGCGGCGGCGTCGCCGGCAGGTCCACGGCCGCCGGGCGGCCGCAGCCCCGCCTATGGGCTGTCCGCCAAATTGGCAAAAATGCGCCGCGTGAAGCCGTTCAGCACGGCGATGTCCGCCGCTGAAAAATCGCGCATCGCGCGGCGATAGATCTCGCCCGCGGTGCAGCGCTCGCGTTCGACACAGCGCTTGCCGAGCGGGGTCAAATGTACCTCGGTGACCCGAGCGTCCGAACGGCGTCTCGAGAGCTTCACCAAGCTCTTCTTTTCCAGCCGCTGCACCACACGCGTCATGGTCGACAACCGCGTCACGGAGCGCTCGGCGATTTCGCTGACGCTGCTGGGGCTGACTTCGTTGACGATCATCAGCGCGCGCCAGCTCAGCAGGTCCATCCCCGAGGCGTCGAGGGCGTTCTCGAGTTCCTGCGCGTATCGGCCCGCCGTGCGCACGATGAGATACAGCGGCGAATCGGCGAGCTGGAAATCCGGGAATTCGGGATCCCCGCGGCGCTTGGCGTCGGCGAGCTTCGCCATGTTTTCGCGCGGCAACGGCTCGGTGGATTGACGTAGGCCCACTGGGTAAATCCTTTAGATGGCAATAGTTGCAAAATCACGTAACCGGAATAGTATTGCAGGTGAATCGGGCACACTCAAGGCTCACCCAAGGCACACTCATGGCAGAGCGGTCGTTCGCGCGCGAGGTTCAGAGGCTCCGGCTCGGGGCCGGCGGACTATTTGAGGGTGAGGCGATACTCGCCGTCACGAAAGCCTTGCTGCAGGCGGGCGTGTCCTACGTCGGCGGCTATCAAGGCGCCCCGGTCTCGCACTTGATGGACGTCCTCGCCGATGCGCGCGAGATATTGGATGAGCTCGGGGTGCGTTTCGAATCGAGCGCTTCGGAGGCCGGCGCGGCCGCCATGCTGGCCGCCTCGATCAATTATCCGCTGCGCGGCGCCGTTACCTGGAAGTCGACTGTCGGGACCAACGTGGCGTCCGATGCGCTGTCCAATTTGGCGTCGGCCGGCGTGCTGGGCGGTGCATTGATGATCGTCGGCGAGGACTACGGCGAAGGCGCCAGCATCATGCAGGAACGTACCCACGCGTTTGCGATGAAGTCGCAGATCTGGCTGCTCGATCCGCGTCCCGATACGAGCGCCATCGTCGATATGGTGGAGCGCGGTTTCGAGCTGTCGGAGGCCAGCCAGACGCCCGTCATGCTGATGCTGCGGATTCGCGCCTGTCACATGCATGGTTCGTTCGTCGCCAAAGACAACGTTGCCCCGCGGTTCAGGATTCAGGACGCGCTCGAGAATCCGCAACGATCGGCGGCGCGAATCATTCTGCCGCCCGGCACGTACGCACAGGAACAGGAGAAGGTGATCACTCGATGGCCCGCCGCCGTGCGGTTCATCGTCGAGAACCGGCTGAACGAGATGCATGCCGGCGATCTGGACGGCATCGGCATCGTCATGCAGGGCGGCCTCTACAACACGGTGTTGCGGTCGTTGGAAATGATGGGACTCGCCGACGTCTTTGGAAAGTCGCGGATTCCCCTGTACGTGCTCAACGTCACCTATCCCCTGGTGCCGGACGAATTCGTGGAATTCGCTTCGGGCAAGCGGGCATTGCTGATCGTCGAGGAGGGGCAGCCCGAATATATCGAGCAGAGCGTGAATCAGTTTCTGCGCAATGCGGATATTCAAACGCGCGTCATCGGCAAGGGTCCGCTGCCCATGGCGGGAGAATATACGGGTGCCGTGGTCAGCGAGGGCATCAAGGCGTTCCTTGCGCAATGGGTACCGAGCGCCCTGGCATCGGGGAACTCCGCGAGTGCCGCGCCGGCGAATGAGCGGCCGCTGCTGCCGATGGACCAGCTGCGCAAGGCGGTTCCGCCGAGGCCGCCGGGCCTCTGCACCGGTTGTCCCGAACGGCCGTTCTTCTCGTCGATGAAAATCGTTCAGAAAGAGCTGGGTAGCGTGCATGTGAGCGCCGATATCGGCTGCCACTCCTTCGCCACTCTGGCGCCGTTCCACATGGGCGCCAGCATCATGGGGTATGGACTCGGTCCCGCGAGCGGGTCGGCGTTGAGCGGCGGCCAAGGGGGTAAGCGCTCGATATCGGTCATGGGGGACGGCGGTTTCTGGCACAACGGCCTGACCAGCGGTATTGGAAATTCCGTCTTCAATCAGCACGATTCCGTCACGGTCATCGTGGATAACGGCTACGCCGCGGCGACCGGTGGTCAGTACATCCCATCGTCGCGGACGGAGGCGAAGAATCGAAAGGCCAACAATCCGATCGAGCGCGCGGTGCGCGGCGTCGGCGTCGAGTGGGTGCGGACGGTTCAAACGTACAAGATGCAGCAGGGCATCGACGCGCTGCGCGAGGCTTTGACGACGGCGTACAAGGGACCCAAGGTCATCATCGCGGAAGGCGAGTGCCAGTTGAATCGAGCCCGGCGCGTGGCGCCCGTTCTTCGCCAAATGGTCAAGGAGGGCAAGCGGGTGGTGCGCCAGCGTTTCGGCATCGATCCCGACGTCTGTACCGGCGACCATTCGTGCATCCGGCTCTCCGGCTGTCCCTCTCTCACCATCAAGTCCAATCCCGATCCGCTGCGGCGCGATCCCGTGGCGCACGTCGACAACAGCTGTGTCGGTTGCGGCGTCTGCGGCGAAGTAGCGCATGCCGCGGTGCTGTGCCCGTCGTTTTACCGGGCGGATGTGATCACCAACCCCGGAGCGTGGGATCGGCTCAAATTCCGATTTCGTTCCGCCGTCATCGAGTTCCTGCAACGCCGCTTCGATCGCCGCCTGGCGCGCATCGCCGCCGAGCCGTTGCCATGACCGGCATCAGACCCATTACCGTCACCATCGCCGCATTGGGCGGCCAGGGCGGCGGCGTGGTGTCGGATTGGCTCATCGATGTAGCCCGGCGGTCCGGCTATCTGGCCCAGGCCACCTCGGTGCCCGGCGTCGCGCAGCGCACCGGCGCGACCATCTACTACCTGGAGTTCTTTCCGCTCGCCGGTTTGCCGGCCGATCAACGCCGGCCCATCTTCGCGCTCATGCCGAATCCGGGCGACGTGGATGTGGTGATCGCGTCGGAAATCATGGAAGCCGGCCGCGCCATGCAGCGCGGACTGGTGAGCGGGCGCACCACGCTCATCGCTTCTTCGCATCGAATCTACGCGATCCAGGAGAAGTCGCACATGGGCGACGGCCGCGTCGATTCGCACCAAGTGCGCGCGCTCGCACGCGAGCAGGCGAAGCGGTACATCGAGTTCGACATGCAGGCGATGGCGGAAGCCAACGGCAGCGTCATCAGCGCGGCGATGCTCGGAGCCCTCTGCGGTTCCGATGCATTGCCCTTTGCCGTCGAACGGTACGTCGAGGCGATTCGATCGAGCGGCATCGAGTCCGAGTCGAGCACTCGAACCTTCGAAGCTGCGCGGCGCACTGCCGCGCGGCGCGCCGCCGCCGAACCGCCGCGCGCCGGCTCGGCAGCTGCGGGAGCGCCGCCGGAGGCTTCACCCCCACGTCCGTCTCTTTCTGCCTCGTTGGAGGAACGCATCCGGACTCGCCTGCCGGCGGCGGTGCAGGATACGGCGCGCGAGGGCGTGCGCCGTATGATCGACTATCAGGATGTGGCCTATGCGGGACTTTATCTCGATCGGCTCGATGCGATGATGGCTTTGGAGCGCGCCGGGTCGGGTGGTTTCGAGTTGATCGAGAGCGTGGCACGCGGACTGGCACTGTGGATGTCCTTCGAGGATACGATTCGGGTCGCAGACTTGAAGATTCGCACAGCGCGGGCCAACCGCGTGCTGCAGGAGGTTCGGCCGTCGCCCGGCCAGCTGGTCGAGGTCACCGAATTCATGAAGCCGCGGATCGATGAGATATGCGGCACTCTGCCGGCGGCGCTGGGCGCGTGGATTCTTCGCTCGGCGAGGCCGAGACGCTGGCTGACCCGCCTCACCGGCGGCCGGCAGATCGCGACCTCCAGCATCAGCGGTTTTTTACAGCTCTACTGGCTCGCCTCATTGCGCAGGTGGCGCCGCAAGACCCTTCGGTACGCGCAGGAACAAGCTCGAATCGGCCGGTGGCTGGAACTGATCGGGAACGCGGCGCAGCAGAACTATGCGCTGGCCGTCGAGATCGCGGACTGTCAGCAGCTGGTCAAGGGGTACGGCGAGACGCACGAGCGGGGTGCCGCGAACTTCGATGCGATCTTGGCCGATGCGCATGCATGGCGGCAGCGCGCGGGCGCGGCGGATCGGGTCCGCGCACTTCGAATCGCTGCGCTGGCCGACGACCAAGGTATCGCCTTGTCCGAGGCGTTGGCGGCGGTCCGCTGACATTCCTCGGGTCCGCCGACATTCCTCGAAGGATTGCGCCGCTCGGCGCTGCGGCCATATATTTGACATCTAAAGTATCTAGATCTATTGTCAGGTCATGAAACGAGTGGTGTTCATAGGCGGCGGCCCGGCGGGTCTTTACGGCGCCATCATGCTCAAGAAGGCGTCGCCTGCGGTAAAGGTCGAGGTCCATGAGCGCAATCGGCCCGATGATACGTTTGGTTGGGGCGTCGTCTTCTCGGACAAGACCATGTCGGGTTTCCAAGCCGCGGATCCTGAGTCGCATGATGCGATCATCCGGGATTTTCATCACTGGGACGCCGTGGACGTGCATTTTCGCGGCGAGACGATTCGTTCGAACGGCCACGGCTTCTGCGGAATCGGCCGGCGGCGGCTGCTCAATATCTTTCAGGAACGGGCGCGTTCGCTGGGCGTCGAGCAGCGTTTCCAAGCTGAAATCGACGACCTGGAGCCGTTCGCCGATGCCGATCTCATCGTTGCGTCCGACGGCGTCAACAGCAAGATTCGGACGCGCCATGCGGCGACATTCCGGCCGGATATTGCCGTCGGCAAGTGCCGCTTCATTTGGCTCGGGACGCGCCAACAATTGGCCGCCTTTACCTTCGCGTTCGAACGGACCGAGCATGGTTGGTTCCAAATCCATGCCTACCAGTTCAGCGACGACGTCTCCACGGTCATCGTCGAAACGCGCGAGGAGACTTGGCGCGCGCACGGCCTCGACCGCTGCACCGGCGAGCAGTCGATTGCTTTCTGCGAGTCTCTCTTCGCCAAGTACCTGGGCGGATATCGATTGATGAGCAACGCGAATCATCTTCGCGGCTCCGCCTGGTTGAACTTCAACCGGGTATTGTGCGGGCAGTGGCATCATCAAAATATCGTGCTGATCGGCGACGCGGCGCACACGGCGCATTTCGGCATCGGCTCCGGCACCAAATTGGCGATGGAGGACGCGATGTCCCTCGTCGCCCGCGTGGTGCACGCCGACGATGTCCAAGCAGGGCTGCAGACGTATCAGGCGGAACGGAGTTTGGAAGCGCTCAAGCTGCAGAGCGCGGCTCGCAACCGAATGGAGTGGTTCGAGAATGTCGCGCGGTATGCGATCCTCGAACCGCGGCAATTCGCCTACGCCCTGCTCACGGGAAGTCAGCGTATCGGTCACGCAAACCTCAAATTGCGGGATTCCGGGTTCGTCGAGGATTACGAGCGCTGGCTTGCACGACGCAGCGGTGTGGCCGATGCGGCCCGACCGCCGATGTTTCTGCCGTTTCAGCTCGCGGGCATGGGGCTCGCCAATCGCGTGGTCGTCTCGCCGATGGCTCAGTACAAGGCGGTCGACGGCGTACCCGGCGACTGGCATCTGATGCACTACGGCGCGCGGGCGATCGGCGGCGCAGGGCTGTTGTTCACCGAGATGACCTGTGTTTCGCCGTCGGGACGCATCACGCCCGGGTGCACCGGCTTGTGGAATGAAGCGCAGCGGGATGCGTGGCGGCGGATCGTCGCGTTCGTTCATGCGGAATCGAGCGCCAAGTTCTGTCTGCAGATCGGCCATTCCGGCCGGAAAGGCTCGACGCAGCTCGGCTGGGAACGCATCGACTACCCGCTCGACGCGGACAATTGGCCGCTGCTCGCTCCCTCCGCTCTGCCCTACATGACAGGGGTCAGCCAGACTCCACGCGAAATGACGCGCGGCGACATGGATGCGGTCCGTGACGATTTCGTCAGAGCCGCCCGGTTCGCGCTCGATGCCGGCTTCGACATGCTGGAACTGCACCTGGCGCACGGGTATTTGCTCGCCAGTTTTCTCTCACCGCTCACGAACCGGCGGCAGGATCACTACGGCGGCGATGTCGCGGGGAGATTGCGATTTCCGCTGGAAGTGTTCTCGGCGGTGCGCGCCGTTTGGCCGGAACAACATCCCCTGTCGGCGAGGATTTCGGCCTGCGACTGGGCCGAAGGCGGTCTCTCGGAAGAGGATTTGCTGGCCATCGCCGCTGCGCTCAAACGGGCCGGCGCGGACGTGCTCGACGTATCGACCGGCCAAACCGTGGCGGACCAACGGCCCGTGTACGGCCGCATGTGGCAAACGCCGTTTGCCGACCGGATTCGCAACGAGATCGGCATTCCGACCATCGCAGTGGGCAACATTTTCGAGGCGGATCACGTGAATTCGATCATTGCGGCGGGCCGAGCGGATCTATGCGCGCTGGCGCGGCCGCATTTGTCGAATCCTGCCTGGACCTTGAGCGCCGCGGCGGAACAGAAGTTTCAAGAACAATGCTGGCCGGAACCCTATCTGTCGGGCAAGGCGCAACTCGAGCGCAATCTCGAGCGCGCGGCGCAGGCCGTGGGCCCGGTTTAGAGAATCGCGTGACCGATCCCCTCACAGGTCTGCATGCCCTGGTAACCGGAGCCGGCCGCGGAATAGGCGCCGCGATCGCACGCTCGCTCGCAAGCGCGGGCGCCGACGTCACGCTGCTCGGCCGCTCCCGGCCGGACCTCGAGGCCGTCGCGGCGGAGATGGGCGCGGTTCGGCGAAGTTGTCAGGTCGCGGATGTCTCGGATGCGGCATCGGTGCGCGCGGCGGCAGTGGCGGCGCGCGCGGCAATCGGACCGATCACGCTGCTGGTGAACAATGCGGGCCAGGCGCAGAGCGGGCCGCTCGGCCAAACCAGCGACGCTCTGTGGCAAGCCATGCTGTCGGTGAATCTCACGGGCACCTTCCATTGCATGCGCGAGTGTCTACCCGACATGTTGAAGGCCGGGTTTGGCCGCATCGTGAATGTCGCCAGCACCGCCGGCATGGTCGGCTACCCCTATGTGAGCGCGTACTGCGCGTCGAAGCACGGCGTGATCGGACTCACACGCGCCGTCGCGCTCGAAACGGCGCGCCGCAATGTCACCGTCAATGCGGTATGTCCGGGCTACACGGACACCGATCTGGTTCGATCCGCGGTCGCGAACATCAGTGCCAAAACCGGGCGCGGCGAACGGGAAGCCCTGGCCGAATTGATCTCTCACAACCCCCAAGGCCGCTTGGTGACGCCCGAGGAAGTCGCCGATACGGTTCGCTGGCTGTGCCTGCGCAGCACCGGGAGCATTACCGGACAAAGCATCGCCGTGGCCGGCGGCGAGGTCATGTGATGGCGACCAGCGCGTTACGCCGCACGAAACCGCTCGAGGCGCCGTCGTCCGACAGCGAGACGCGCGTGCGGGACGATCATCATGATTCACTGCGGCTGTGGCTGCGGCTGCTGAGTTGCTCGACGCTGATCGAAAACCACATTCGGCAGCGTCTGCAAGGCGAATTCGCGACCACGTTGCCTCGCTTCGATCTCATGGCACAGCTCGAAAGATGCCCCGAGGGACTCAAAATGGGCGAGCTGTCGAAGCGCTTGATGGTTACCGGCGGCAATGTGACCGGCATTACCGATTTGCTCGAGAGGGAAGGCCTGGTCGCACGCGTCAATGACGCGCGGGACCGACGCGCGTTTCGAGTGAAACTGACGCCGAGCGGCCAGCGGCTGTTCAAAAAGATGGCCGGAGAACACGAGCGTTGGATCATCGATCTATTCGAAGGCCTGCCATCCAAGGGCAAGCAGCGGCTCGCCGGACTGTTGCATGATCTCAAGAATCACGTCCGCCGGCGCCAACGGCTGAGCTCGGAGAGTCCCTCATGAGTCTGGCAAACTACCTGCCGACGAATTTTCTGTGGCGTATCGAGGGCCGGGTCGGGGTCGTCACCTTGAATCGGCCGGAGCGCAAGAATCCCCTGACCTTCGAATCCTATGCGGAGCTGCGGGATCTGTTCCGCGGTCTCGGCGCAGAACCGGCCGTGAAAGCGATCGTGATCACCGGCGCTGGCGGGAATTTCTGCTCCGGCGGCGATGTGCACGACATCATAGGACCGCTGACCCGGATGGACCCGCAGGGATTGCTGAACTTCACCCGCCTGACCGGCGACCTGGTCATGTCCATGCGCGAGTGCCCGCAGCCGATCGTCGCCGGCATCGAGGGGATCTGCGCGGGGGCGGGCGCGATCATCGCGATGGCCTCCGATTTTCGATTTGCCACTCCCGAAGCGCGCACCGCCTTCCTGTTCGTCCGCGTCGGGTTGGCGGGATGCGACATGGGGGCCTGCGCCATGCTGCCGCGGATCATAGGCCAGGGTCGTGCGGCCGAACTCCTGTACACCGGCCGCTCGATGACGGCCGATGAGGGCTCGGCCTGGGGCTTTTTCAACCGGGTGGCGGCGCAACCCGGCATGCTCGCCGAGGCGATCGCCTTTGCGGCCACGCTGGCGGACGGGCCGACGTTCGCGCACGCGATGACCAAACGCATGCTGCATCAGCAATGGAATCTGTCTCTCGAGACCGCGATAGAAGCCGAGGCGCAGGCGCAGGCCCTATGCATGCAAACGGAAGACTTCCGGCGTGCCTACCGTGCGTTCGCGGGCAAAACCAAGCCGGTCTTCGAAGGGAACTGAGCCGCCATGACGACGCCCTCGTTTCTGAACTGGCCCTTTTTCGAGGCACGCCACCGCGAACTCCATGCCGAGGTCGCGGCCTGGTGCGTCCAAAATCTCCACGCCTCGCCCAGCGGCGCCCGCGATTCCGCGGACGCTCGCGATTCCTTGGATTTTCGCGGTTCAGAGGATGCTCGCAACTCGGTTGATGCGCACTGTATCGCGCTCGTCAGAAAGCTCGGCTCGGCCGGGCTGCTTCGCCACTGCGTCCGCGCAGAACACGGAGGCGCCGCGGCGGACTTCGACGTTCGCAGCATCGCCCTCATCCGTGAATCGCTGGCGAGGTTCGACGGGCTGGCGGATTTCGCGTTTGCGATGCAGGGCCTCGGCAGCGGGGCGCTCACGCTCGCCGGGACCGCCGAGCTCCAGGACAGGTATTTGCCCCGAGTCGCGCGCGGCGACGCTCTGGCCGCGTTCGCCCTGTCCGAAGCGGAGGCGGGGTCCGATGTGGCGGGAATGCAGTGCCGGGCGCGGCGCGACGGGGAGCACTACGTGCTCGACGGCGCAAAGACTTGGATTTCGAACGGCGGCATCGCGGATTTCTACTGCGTATTTGCCCGCACGCGGCCGGCCGACATCCGATCCGACGGAACCGCGGCGGCGGCCGGCATCAGCGCTTTCGTGGTCGACGCCGACACGCCGGGTCTGTCCATTGCTGCGCGCATCGACATCATCGCGCCGCATCCGATGGCGGCTCTGGCCTTTCACCAGTGCCGGATTCCGGCGGCGAATCGGCTCGGCGCGGAGGGCGAGGGATTCAAGATTGCGATGCGCACCTTGGATATTTTCCGCACCTCGGTGGCGGGGGCAGCGCTCGGCTTTGCGCAGCGCGCGCTGGATGAATCCATCGTCCAGGCGCAGTCGCGCCGCATGTTCGGCCGCCGCTTGGCCGATCTTCAATTGACACAGGCGGCACTGGCCGACATGGCGACCGAGGTGGACGCGGCCCGCCTGCTCACGTATCGGGCCGCGTGGCTGCGCGACCAAGGAGAGCGAGTCACCAAAGAGGCGGCCATGGCAAAAATGACGGCGACCGAAACCGCACAGCGGGTCGTCGATCGCGCCGTGCAAATGTTCGGCGCCCGCGGGGTCACGCTCGGCGAAGTGGTCGAGCGGCTGTACCGGGATGTACGGGCCTTGCGGATTTACGAGGGTGCAACCGAAGTTCAGAAGCTGATCATCGCCCGCGAATTGCTCGCCGCAACGGAGTCGGCATGACCGAGGACAAGAACTCGCCCCGCATCCTTCAGCCCGATGGCTGGACGCGACCCAAGGGTTACAGCCACGGCATGGCGGCCCGCGGACTACAGATATTCGTCTCCGGCCAAATCGGCTGGGATGCAGATGGCCGCTTCTGCAGTCCGCGATTGGCGGACCAGGTGCGTCAGGCACTGCTCAACATCGTCGCGATACTGGCCGAGGCCGGCGCTTCCCCTCGACACGTCGTGCGTCTGACCTGGTACGTCACGAGCCGCGACGAATACTACGAGCAATTGGCCGATATCGGCGTTGCCTATCGGTCGGCGATGGGCAAGCACTATCCCTCCATGTCGGTGGTACAGGTGGTCGCGCTCATGGAAAAGGACGCGCGCGTGGAAATCGAGGCAACCGCCGTGCTGCCGGATGCTGATTGAGCCCCGGGGAGGTCCGGCGCGATTCGCGCCCCGGAAACAGCCTGGAGGCGGCCCGGCAACCGGTGCTAGCGCCGCCAGTCGACGAACACCAAGCGCACGCACCTTGCCAGGCGCCGGAATATTTGTGCAAAACTCATTCTGGGATCGGACAGGTACATTGCAAAGTGCTGATTCAACAAGGCGAAGATCACCGCCGTCGCATCGGCCAGCGGCAGCCGCCGATTGAGCCGTCCGGCATTCCGCAGTGTCTTCAGCAATTCGTGGATCTGCGCCTGGGTTCGAGATTCGGCGTCGCGGACCAGCTCGGTCAAAAGACCCTCGTTGCCTATTCCCGGAAATACGGTCAGCCGCAATAGTTCGCGGCTGGCCCAGTTGCGGCCGCCCAAATTACGGTAAGCCGACAGCAGCGCCACCATGGATTTCGCGGGATCCGAGTGCGGGCGCTCCACGATTCTCTGCGCCCGAGCCAGCATGTTCGAAAGATCCGGCTCCAGGAGCGCGATCACAATCCCCTGTTTGGAATTGAAATGCTTGTAGACCGTGGCCACCCCGACCCCGGCCTCGGCTGCGATCTCATCGAACGTCGTACCGGCAAACCCTTGCTTCTCGAACAACTTCGTAGCGCTGGTCAACATCGCGGCGCGGCGCTTTTCCTTTTGCGATGCTCGACGTCCGTTCATTGCGCCAAGATGAGCCCGCAGGCGATCGGCTTCATATCGCGACGATCCACCCCATCGCGCCGCGTTCCGCCATGTGACTTTGATGGGGATGAAACATGTAGCGGCCGCGGCGCGGCAGGCGAAATTCGAGAATGGCGCGTTCGGCGGGTCCCAGGCCGACTATGTCGGTGTGTTCTTGAGGGACGAGCGCAGTCCCGGAGCGGTACAGATCGAAAGTTTGCGCATGCAGGTGAAACGAGGCGATCGGATCGTGCTCCAGCATGTTGACGAGATAGATCCGGACCAACTCGCCGACCGGAACCTTGAGTGGAAAGCGCTCGTAATACCCCGCGAGACCATTCCAGGTGTAGATGTCGTTGCGGCCATCTCCGTCGGTATCGAACCCGCATAGACAGAGAACAAATTCATGGGCTGTCGGCCGGGGCTCGAGAGGGTCGATGATCATCGCGCCGTACATTCCTTTGCGCAGATGCCGCGAGTACGGCGGGACGTGGCAATGATACGGATGCAGGCCCGCCGGTCCTGCTTCGAATTGATACACCTGAGTATTGCCGTTGCGCACGCGTTCCAGACCGTCTTGCATGACGTCGTGCGCCCCGTGGAAGTGAACGCTGTGAGCCATGTCCGAGTGATTGGTCATGGTGATCTTGATCCGATCCCCGACCGTCGCCCGGATGATCGGTCCTGGCACTGTGCCGCCGTAGGCCCAAACTTTGACACGTTGTCCGCCGGCGACCTCCAGCGTGGTTTCGACCACGGACAAATCGAACTCACGCACGTCGGCCGAGAGCGGCGTACGAGCCGGCGGTATGTGTAGAGCATCGCGATCGCCGGCGAAGTAAGCCGCGGGGGAGAATTGCGCCGGATAGCCGGTTCCCGCCGCGGCGTCGGGGTACGGACTCGCGCAGTCGATGTCCAGCGCCGGCAATGGCGGCGTTCCGCCCTTCGCACCCAACCATTTACCGGCAGACCACGCTGCCGTCGCGATCAGCCCGATGCCGCTGCCCAGGCCGCCGAGGCGGAACAAGTCGCGGCGGCGCAGCGGCATTTAGCTGATACCGCCGATGAACGAGCCCAACGCCAGTATCAGGAGATACGCCGCGCCGCCCCCCAGCGCCAGCAGCCTGACGCGGGGCGCGAGCCTGGCGCCACCGACGAAGAGATACACGAGGGCGCCGACGAACGGCAATGCGAAAATCAACAGCGCCCAGATCCAGACCGCCGTGATGGACAATTCTTCGCGCCGTCCCAGATCCCAAAGAGCCAGCGTGCTCCACAGCACGTACAGCAACAGCGGAAGCAAGTAGGCATAGAGCCCCAGAAGCATTTGCAAACTGCTGGGTAAGGTCACCGACATGACGTTTCTCCTCAACCGTGCATTTCAGCTCAACCGTGCATTTCAGCTAAGCGCCTTCGGCCCGAGCGGTCCGCCCGCGAGCCACAGTCCAATCGCCAACGGCAGCAGCCAGACGCAGAGTCCGGCCGCTACGATCGCAATCCGCGACGACCGCCTCGGGGTCTTCGCGGCGGTCAGCAAATACCAGGCGCCGCCCAGCAGCGGCAGCAGGATGACGAGCGCACCCCAGCCGGCCCGGCCGGAATCGTCCGGGCGTTCCACGAGATCCATGACGGCGAGAGATGCCCATGTTGCGTAGAGCAGGAACGGCAGCAGATAGAGATAGACCACGAACCAAATTTGAAACGCAGTCATCGGTGCGGCGAGCGAAAAAAGTGATGGCACGATGAATTCCCCTGTGAACTACAGTTTCGCCAGCGGCTTCTGCGCGGATTCGCCCGGGGTTCCGATCGCATCGAGGTCGAGCTTCAGATCGGCGAACACGTGTACCGCCGGAATCACTTTCGCGTCGGCGCCGCCGGGAAGGTTGGTCTGCGAATGCGGCGCCGGGCGAGTCCGGTAGTCGCTCACCGTGAATCGCCCGGCGCGGATCTGCGCTATGGATCCAAAGAAGGTCATGTCGCCGGAGAGGTCGGAGGCCACGGGTACGCGGAATTTTCCACAGCCGTTCAGCGCCTCCAATCCCCATGGCAGGGAAGTGCGATACACGTTCCCGGAAAAGCAATTTCCGATGGTTCCGAGGCCGCCGGCCGCCAGATCGGCACGTCCGGAACCGACCACCGTATTGTTCCGAACCACATGTCCGGTCGACGGCCAATAATGGCGATCGAGAATCGGCACGATTACGATGCCGTTGTTGCGGCTGCGCACGACGTAATTCCGCTCGACATGATTGTTGTGCGTGCCCACCAACGCGATGCCGTTTCCCGCCAGAGTTTCAGTGGCGTAGAAACCCGCCGCCTCGTTGTCCAAGCCGCTGTCGCTCACCACGTTCCCGATGATCGTGGTGTCCCGCCCCGGCGGATTCAACTCGATATCGAACGTGGACGTGCTGATGCCGGTGCGATTGTGCGCAAAGCGCGAATTGATGATGTACATGTCGCCGCTGGAATTCGTTCCCGAATAGCCGAGGCCGCTGTACTCGCCGGTTACGTCGTTCAAGACGACTCGACAGGGTGCACACTGACCGACATAGAATGCGGAATCGGGCGAACCGCTGGCGTACGAATGCTCGAAAAGTCCGTCCGTCGCTCCGAAGGCATAGATTCCATAGTCACCATTGTTGTAGGCGGTGAGATACGAGGCTCGAAAACCGCGCACGCCGGTCCAAAAAAAGCCGTTGAGCGTGTAATTCCTGGCCGTCATGTTTTCGATCGCCACACCGTTGCCGCCGACCATGATGCCGGTGCCCAGTTCGAACTTGCCGTCCAGAATGACGGCATTGCGGTCGACGCCCCGCAACGTGATGCTGGGCGTGGTGACGAATACGGCCTCGGTGTACACGCCCTTATCGATCAATACCAGGTCTCCCGGATTCGCCGCATCCACGCCGTTCTGGATGGTCGGATAATCCTGAGGCACGCGCCGCGTCACACCGGTGGCGCTCTCGACGGCGGCCAGCACGCCGCGCGATCCCGGCGGCGTGTACTCGATGTTGCCGACCACGACGACGCCGACCATTCCCGCCTTGCCGTCCGGAGTGGCGTGAAAGCTGCAAAAGAAGGGATAGACTCCCTCTTTGGCGAACACGATTTCGCTCATGTCGTTCGGCCGCATCTTGACGTCGCCGAAAGTCTTCTCGCTCGACCACGACTTGTCGACGGCGAAGACGTTGTGATCGTTGCGGCCGGCGTTGATGAACACCACGGAGCCGCCGACCGGCACGCGCACGATGGCCGGGGAATAACTGTTGTCCGCCATCGATACCAGCACGGTGCCCGTCGGTTTGACTTCGGGTTTGCCGCAGCCGCCGAGAGCCAAAGCAAGCCACAGCGAGCCGATCACGAATCGAGCCGTCACCCGACCATCCCCGCCGACTGACTCATGTATGCCCTGTCAAGCGCCTGAGAAATTTATAGTAATATTCGATTTACTATCAGTTCATCCGAACATACGCCCGGCGATAACCGCTGTCAACGACGTTCCGAGCGAGAGCGGCGAGTCCATGGGACTCGCCGCCGCTCGGTGGTGAAGGATGACTGGAGAGATGTCTAGAAGGATTGCCTGAATTCGACGCCGAGGGTGCGCGGCTGATTCACGAACAAGCGCGGCCGGCCCGGTACTTCCGCAGCGATCGAGCGATTGTCCCCGAGATCGGCGACCTCGTTGGCGAGATTCTTGCCGACGATCGCCACCTGGAACCTGTCCCGCGCGAACGCGAAGCTTGCATCGATGAGCCGATACGAGCCGCGCAATCGCGGGTTGGCGGGGTCGTTACTGCCGGCAAAACTCCTGCCGACATAGGAGTAATCGGCGCCGCTGATCAGCTTCCAGTCGGCGGTCAGATGAGTGGTATAGGTCACTGCGCCATTGCCGGTCCAGTCGGGCACCTGGTACACGGGCGAACCGACTTGCTGCGGCGACGCGGCACTCGTCTCGGTGATTTTCGCGTTTTGATAGCCCACGCCAAGCGAGAGTTCGAGCGGTTCGGTCGGCCTTGCGCGCAGCTCCATCTCGCCACCTTTGCTCACCGCGGCGCCGGCGTTCGCGACATATTGGAAGCCGCAGCTGAGGAAGATATTTTGCTGGATATTTTTCCACTTGATGTAGAAGCCGGCCGCATCGAAGGTCAACCGATGGTCGAACCACGCGGTCTTGGTGCCCAGTTCGTAGCTCCACAGCGAGTCGGACTGAAAGCTCCGCGTATCGGCGATCGTGATGTTGGGGTTTGTCAGTTTCAGCGACGCGACGCAGTCGGTCCCGGTGCCCGGTTGACCCGGCGGCACGATCGGCACGAGGCCGCCGGGACGGAATCCCTTGGCGGCATTGACGTAGATCATGTCGTCGGGGGTGATGTGGTAGTCGGCCTCGAATTTTGGATTGGTGCCGCTTTCGGTGGTGGTGAACGGCGGACTCAAGATGGGCGCGCCGCCGCCGGTGGCCGCCCCTTCCTCGTAGCCGGCTGCCGAGGTCTTGACCTGGTACCAGCGTAAACCGGCGGTCAGTTTGAGTGGGTCGATGGGCTGGTAGGACACTTCGCCGAACGCGGCAGGCTCCTTGATTTCGGTATGAAAGTCCGATGCGAATATCAGGTTCGGGTAGCCCGGGGTGATCTCGCCGCCGCCCGGGCCGAGCAGCGTCGCATCGAACCCCGGAATCGTCGCGCCCGGATAATAGGCGGCTAACGGCAAGCGACCGTGGAAGTCCGAGTAGAAGCCGCCGACGACGAATTGAACCGGCCCTTTCAGATCCGAGGCGAAACGCACTTCCTCGACGAAGCGCTGGTAATCCTTGATTTCTTCGATCCCGCCCGGCTGCGGTGTGCCGCCGGCGCCCGCCGTGATCGCGGCGTATACGAAGTCGCTCTCATCCTCGGTCTCATCCACCTTGCGGGTAAAATATGCGGTCGAGGATACCAGTTCGCCGAAGCCTGTCTTCCAGTTGACGGCAACCGAATACAATGCCCAGGCGTCGTAGCCGCCTTCAGGCACGTCGAACCACCGTGCCTGCGTGAAGCCGCTCGGATTAAGCGGCCTCGGCAACGTGACGGGTCCCGACGGGACGGGGTAGCCGATGCCATTGTTCGGCATCGAACGATAGTCCGCCAACGGGAAGCCATTGTAATTGGCCCGCTGCTGCATGATGCGCGGGGTGATGGTCAGTGCGTCGTTGACCTTGACGGTGAGGGCCGCCGCGCCGCCGTAGGTATTGAT
>Ga0137412_10000629_pt1 | contig 25703 bp, 25 predicted proteins | sample CZODoug2_1_16fun_FD_122160 | JGI IMG/M metagenome (GOLD analysis project Ga0137412, IMG submission 122160) | Vadose zone soil fungal communities from Angelo Coast Range Reserve, California, USA - CZODoug2_1_16fungal (Hybrid Assembly) | ecosystem: Environmental > Terrestrial > Soil > Vadose zone... | reverse complement strand
CCTTTAGGCCCGACCTGGCGCCCCCGTGCAGATCGACCTGCGTGACGTCACCCGTGACGACGATCTTCGACCCAAATCCCAAGCGGGTCAGGAACATCTTCATCTGCTCGGCGGTGGTGTTCTGTGCTTCGTCAAGGATGATGAAGGCATCGTTGAGCGTGTTGTGTGTGAGGAGGAAGTCCTCGGTCACGTACAGCGAGTCCTCCGCGGCGACCTGGATGCACACCGCTTCCTCGGTTCCTTCGGGCTCGATGCGATCGACGAAGCGCAGCGGTCGGCCGCCGCCGGTCGAGTCGTACTTCTCCGCCTTGCGAACCATTCGGAATGGCACGATTCCTTCGGGCAAGCGGATATCGATTACGTGAGCATCCGACCGGTGGTGCACGTCGCGGCCATGTGCGAGGCCGGGCTTGCGCCCTTCTGCTGGTCGGGTCCGCGTATATGCAACCCCGCCGAGAGATCGAACCAGAAACACGACGTCGTCGCGAAGCCGATCGGACACCGTCGTGAACTGAATACGGCATGTTCGCCCCACCTGAGTCACCGGGCCACCATCGGTGTCGAGCAGGCCCTGAAGGACCGCCAAGCGCACATCGGGTGAATTGAGCAGGTACTCCTCGGGAATGAACTTTGAGTTCGATCGCGTCCCGGCAAGGCCCAACTCTCGAAGAGCTCCAGTTACCGGGTTCTCGATCGTGATGACCTCACCGGGATGCGTGATTCGGTTTAGCACGTAGTCAATTTCAGATCTACGTCGAACGGCGATGCCTGGGATGAGACGTCCCAACGCCTCCGCCAGTTCGGGATCAGCCGTCGAGAATCCCGGGGTCGTCGTACACGTGATGCACCCATCGCCGAGTAACAGACCAAGGGCGTACGGATCGAGAGGTACGGGCCGAGTCTCAAAGACCACTGGCGCACCGAGCATCGGCAACTCGTAGCGGTGGCGGAGCGCCGCGCGGAGATTACCGATCATCTCCTTGGTCTCGAGTACGTGTGGTGGCTTCCCGCGGCGTCGATCGGCGTGGGTATAGACCGACCAGAGGTGGTCACCGGACGCGAGCGTCGATGAGCCGTCTTGGGCGTGGACCCGGTAAATCTCCTTGAATCCCTGCGGATAGACACCGAGGACCTCGGTTGGATGGCCATCCGAACCGATCACGAAGTCGCCGACCACGAGGTCGCCGATCGGGCGGAAGCCGTTGGGGGTCAACACCTTCGTGAACAGCGGCTGCGCCCTACCCCGCATAAAAGCCAGCGGCGCGACCTCGATCACCCCGGCGGTCATGAGCTTCGGGATCAGCTCGGAATCCATCATGTCGTGCAGCGCGTCGTAGAGCGGGCGCAGGTAGGGGTCGATCTTCTCGTAGAGCGTGCCCGGCAGGAAGCCAAGGCGCTCACCGGCTTCCACGGCCGGGCGGGTGAGAATGATGCGGGAGACCTGCTTGGACTGCAGGGCCTTGACCGCCTTGGCCATGGCCAGATAGGTCTTGCCCGTGCCCGCAGGGCCGATGCCGAACACGATGGTGTGCGCATCGATGGCGTCGACGTAGCGCTTCTGGTTCAGCGTCTTGGGGCGGATCGTCTTGCCGCGCCGCGACAGGATGTCCAGCGTCAGCACCTCGGCGGGCGACTCTTCGTCGGTGCCGGTCAGCATGGCGACGCTGTGGCGCACGGCCTCGGGGGTGAGGGTCTGGCCACCGGCCGCCACGGCGATGAGCTCCGTCACCGCTCGCTCGGCAAGGGCCACGTCGGCGGGTTCGCCGGTCAGGGTGAGGGCGTTGCCGCGGACGTGGATGTCTGCGGTCAACAGTCGCTCAAGCGCCCGCAGATTCTCGTCGGCGGAACCAAGGAGGCCCACCACGAGATCGGGCGGAACATTGATGCTGCTTCGAACGGACGTGTCCGATGAGGCAGCGCTCGTCTCGCGGGGTGTCACGTGGGGTTCAGTGCCTGCTTCCTGGGTTCTAACCGGGTTGTGCGTCTCGAGGGGAGTTTACCGCTGGTCACCGTCACGCCCCAATGGTTATGCCGACGGCGTCCCCGTTCAGCGGGCGCGCCGTCGCAGGTCGAGGCGATAATCGTCGGGTGTCCAAGAGTGTGCTGGTCTGCGGTGGGACGGGAGCAATCGGACAGGCGATCGTGCACACCCTGGTAAGTGCCGGCGACCGGGTGGCATTCAGCGGCCGCGATCGACGCCGCGGCGAAACGCTCGCGGCTGTCACCGGGGCCACCTACGTGCCCCACGACGACCACCGTGACGGCGCACCCGTCGTCGAGGAAGCCGCGCGGCACCTCGGCGTGCTGCACGGCCTGGTGCTCAACGCGGGCACCATCGTGCACGCCCGCCTCGATGACACCGCACCAGCCCAATTGGCCGACATGCTGCGGGTCAACGTCACAGTTCCCGTCACGCAGGCACAGACCGCGGCGGCGCTGATGCCCGCGGGCGGTGCGATCGTGGCCGTCGCGTCGAACGCTGGTGCTTGGGGCGAAACCGAGATCGGCGCCTACTCCGTGTCCAAGGCCGCCTTGCTGGCGGCCTGCCGCGCATTGGCCGCCGAATACGGTCGACGAGGTATTCGGGTCAACGCAGTCAACCCGGGCGACACCGAACCCGGCATGGCCCCGAGCCTCGACGCGTTCGGCGATCAGGCGTTTCCCACGCTGCCCCCGCTCGGGCGTCTCGGCCGCCCCGAAGACACCGCCAACGCCGTGGCCTTCTTGCTATCGGAGGCGGCAGGCTTCGCGACCGGTGCCGACGTCCTCGTCGACGGCGGCATGCATACCGCCCTCGACGCCGGGCGATCGAAGTGATGGCGCCTACCGATCGCCACGTCCTGGTCTGCGGACCCGGCAGCGACGGCACACTCATCGAGGCGCTGGGCGCGCTGGGCTGGGCACCGGCCGACCCGCACGCGACGACACCGGTGGGCCTGCTGGTCATCACACCGACACCGCAGGACGGCGACGACGGAACGTGGTCAGCGGCCGCGGCCATGGACGCCACCGCCGAGGTCATCCGCGGCATCACGGAGCGCCGGGAACGCTTGCGGTCCGGTCGAGGTCTGGTCGTGGTCGCCGTTGCGACCCCACCCGGCCGGGCGGCGGTGCGATCCGCCGGCGACGGTGTCGTCGCGGCCGCGCTCGCCATGAGCGTGCAGCTGCTCGCAGTGGACTGGGCTCCCGACGGCGTCCGCTGCCTGCTCGTCGTCACCGGTGGCGACGGGGGTGAGCCACTGGCCCGGCTCGCGCACTGGCTCGCCGCCCCCGACGCACCCGCGCTCACCGGTCAGACCATCGACGTGGCCGCCGTCGACCACGCCACCCTGCGGGCACCAGGGGCGTAGACGCAGTCAGGTCCGCCCCCCGATGCCGATGCGCGTCATCAAGGGCAACCGCAGGCACTGAACCTGCAGGTCAGAACGCCCAGCGCGGCGTCAGCACGCCGAGCGCGCCGAGGGCCACCGCTGCAGCTGTGGACGTCCGCAGCACGGTCGGGCCAAGGCGGATGACCGTCGCACCGGCTGCCGACAGCGCGGCGAGCTCGTCGTCGCTGATGCCACCCTCGGGGCCGACGACGAGCATCAGTGCCTCCGCGCGTTCGAGGCCGACGTCGGTCAGCGGCCGGGTCGCCGACTCGTGCAGCACCAGCACCATCGCGCCGTCCCCCGTCGCAGCGCCAACCTTGGCGACCAGTTCGGCGGTCGACACCAGCGAGCTGACCGCCGGCACGTATGGGCGGCGTGATTGGCGGGCGGCCGACCGCGCCACGGCACGCCACCGCTTCAACCCCTTGTCGACCTTCGCCGAGCCATCCCACCGGGCCACGCAGCGGTCGGACTGCCACGCGACGAATGCGTCCGCGCCCGCCTCGGTGGCCAGTTCGACGGCCAACTCGGAGCGGTCCGACTTCGGCAGCGCCTGCACGACGGTGATCTGAGGGCTGGGTGGCTCGACGGTCCGGCGCGCCAGCACCCTGGCCGAAAGGCGGCCCTTCGCGGCGTCTTCGATCACACACTGTGCGACGGTGCCCGCGCCGTCGCCGAGATCGAGTTCCTCACCGGTCCGGATCCGGCGCACGTTGGCGGCATGGAAGCCCTCGTCACCGTCGACGACGGCCAGCCCACCGACCTCGGGCAGCTCATCGACGTAGAACAGCGCGCGACTCATCGCGAGCGCCTAGCGACCGGTGAAGGTCTCACGCAACCGGTTGAACAACCCGCCGCCTGCCGCCGTCGACCGCGTCGACTTCACCTCGACCGAGTCCCGGACCCGATGCTCCTTGAGCTTGCGCAACAGTTCGGTGTCCTGAGGATCCAACCGCGACGGCACGACGACCTCGACGTGGGCGTGCAGGTTGCCGCGCACCCCGGAGCGCAGGTGCGGCATGCCGTGGCCACGCAACGACACGACCGAGCCCGGTTGCGTGCCTGCCGCGATGGTGATCTCCGTGGGCCCGTCGATGATGGCGTCGACGGACACCGAGGTGCCCAATGCGGCGTCGACCATCGGCACCGAGACGGTGCAGTGCAGGTCGTCGCCGTCACGGATGAAGATCTCGTGGGGTTGTTCGTGGACCTCGACGTACAGGTCGCCCGCGGCGCCGCCGCCGGGTCCCACCTCGCCCTGGGCCGCCAGCCGCACGCGCATGCCCTCGCCGACGCCTGCGGGGATCTTGACGCTGACCTCGCGGCGGGCCCTGACCCGGCCGTCGCCGCCACAGCGGTGGCACGGGTCGGGGATGACCTCACCGACGCCGCCACACACCGGACACGGCCGCGACGTCATCACCTGGCCGAGCAGCGAGCGCTGCACGCTCTGCACCTCGCCATGCCCGCCGCACGTGTCACAGGTGACCGGGGTGCTGTTGCCGTGGGTGCCCTTGCCGATGCACACGTCGCAGAGGATCGCGGTATCGACGGTGACCTGCTTGGTCACCCCGGTCGCACACTCGGACAGATCGACCCGCATGCGCAGCAGCGAATCCGAACCTGGCCGTACCCGTCCGATCGGTCCACGGGAGCCTGCGCCGCCGCCGAAGAACGCCTCGAACACGTCGCCGAGTCCGCCGAACCCGCCGAACCCGTTGCCCGCCGACGCGCCAGCACTCTCCATCGGGTCGCCGCCGAGGTCGACGATCCGGCGCTTCTCCGGATCGCTGAGCACCTCGTAGGCGACGCTGATCTCCTTGAATCGCGCCTGCGCGCTCTCGTCGGGGTTGACGTCTGGGTGCAACTCGCGCGCCAGTCTGCGATACGCCTTCTTGAGGTCCGTATCGGTCGCGCCCTTGCTCACTCCGAGCAGGCCGTAATAATCGCGTGCCACGCCAAACCCTTCCCATGCCGCGTCACGCGGCTACTCGCACCCCTTATCGGGTGCCCAAGACTTCGCCTATGTAGAGAGCAACCGCCGCGACGTTGGCAATGGTTCCCGGATAGTCCATTCGCGTGGGACCGACCACACCCATGCCGCCGTACACCTTGCCAAGGCTGCCGTACGTCGTGCTGACCACCGAGGTTCCAACCATCTGCTCGGCCTCGGTCTCGTGCCCGATTCGTACCGTGACCTTACCGGCTCCCTGCTGCGCGGCCAGCAACCGCAAGACCACCACCTGCTCCTCGAGTGCTTCGAGCACCAACCGCAGCGATCCGCCGAAGTCGGCGGTGTTGCGCGTCAGGTTGGCCGTGCCGCCCAGCAGCAGACGCTCCTCGCTGTGCTCGACCAGGGTCTCGACCAGCACCGTCGCGGCCCGGCCGACCGCGTCGCTCAGCCCGCCGCTGCCGTCGAGCTGGACGGCCAGGTCCGCAACGGCAATCGATGCGGCGGACAGCGGCTTGCCCTCCAGCGCGGAGGCCAGGCGCTCGCGAAGCTGCGATAGCTGCAGGTCGTCGACGGCGTCGCCGAGTTCGACGACGCGCTGATCGACCCGGCCGGTGTCGGTGATGACCACCAGCAGCAACCGGGCCGGCGTCAGCGCAACGACCTCGAGGTGACGCACGGTCGACGTCGACAACGTCGGGTACTGCACGATCGCGACTTGCCTGGTCAGCTGCGCGAGCAACCGCACCGCGCGCCGCAGCACGTCGTCGAGGTCGACGCCGGACTCCAGGAACGTCAGGATCGCCCGTCGCTCGGCGGAGGACAGCGGCTTCACGTCGTCGAGCCGGTCGACGAACTCGCGATAGCCCTTCTCGGTGGGTACGCGACCCGAACTGGTGTGGGGCTGGGCGATGTAGCCCTCGGCCTCCAGCACCGCCATGTCATTGCGCACGGTGGCGCTCGACACCCCGAGATTGTGGCGCTCGACGAGGCTCTTGGACCCGATCGGCTCCTTGGTGGAGACGAAGTCCGCGACGATGGCGCGCAGCACCTCGAAGCGACGGTCGTCGGCACTTCCCATGATTCACCTCCCGGTTGCCCTCATTTTACGGGCACTAGCAGCGCGGACCGCGCCGGAACGGACTTCGGGTGACGAGGACAACGCGCGCGCAGGGGATTAATCTCGCTTTCATGTCGACGCCGAGGTTGCGGGTCTGCCCGTCAGCGAAGGTCCTGTCGTGATCTTCAAGGGCGTCCGCGACGGCAAACCGTATCCCGAGCACAACCTGTCCGGTCGGCAATGGGCGCAGATCCCTCCGCGGCAGATCCGGCTCGACGAGCTGGTCACCACCACCACCGTGCTGGCGCTCGACCGCCTGCTCTCGGAGGATTCGACCTTCTTCGGCGACCTGTTCCCGCACGCCGTGCGGTGGCAGGGCGTGGTCTATCTGGAGGACGGGTTGCACCGGGCGGTGCGGGCCGCATTGCGCAATCGGACGGTGCTGCACGCCCGGGTGTTCGACATGGATCTGCCGCTCGCTCAGCAGGTCTAGGCCGCCTGCGCCTCGATGCGCTCGGCGTGAAAGCTCAGGAAGTACACCGCGGTGACCGCCTGCCAGACGTAGATCGAGTACACGCTGCCGCGCTCCCAGATGCCGATCGGCAGGACGGTGAGCGACGTGTCCAAGATCAACCCGAGAAGGCATGCCAGACCCAGCGCGCCGAGCGCAACGCCCACCGCGAGGTAGGTCCGCGACACACCTGCCCGCCGAAACGCCAGCGTTCCGAGAATGACCGCCACGTTGCCGCCCGCGATCGCCAGAAACGCCCCAACGCCGTGCCAATCGGGGCCGGTGCCGGACGGACCGCTGTGCCATGTGGCGACGAGGAAGTTTCCGATTCCGTTGAGCACGGCGAAGACCAGGAACGCCGACGCCCTGCCTGCCTGACTCCCCTTCACCATCAGCGCCGCGCCTACCGGAAACAGGATTGCCTGAACGACGAACGCGGCGTTCATCAGGAGGGCGAGCGGTGACAGGCCGGGTGCCCCAAGCGTGCTGATGTAGTCGGTCGCGTAGCCGTACCTGGGCATGGCCGAGGCGGCGACGGCCTCCGCGACGAAGTACGCGAGTGCTGAGACGACCCACGACAGGGCCCCGATCCGGAGGGTCACGATTCCCAACGGTAGAGACCTCAAAGGGTCCCGGGTCAGTCCGCCATGGCTTCGCGCAGGCTGCGGGCCGCGCTGACCTCGGGTGTGCAGCAAGTGTTCGGCATGGCCGAGGGTCTGCTGTGCTACGGCCGGCTCGACGACCCCGTCGATCTGGTCGGCCGCAGCGGTCCCCTGCCCGACGAGTACCTCGGCGAGAAGATCTGCGCGGCCGTCGTATTCATCGAGAAACCGGTGACGCTGGCGGACGTCAACGCCTACCTCGACGAGCGCGGCGTGGCCACCCACGCCCCCCGACGCGCTGGTGGCGATGCCGTCGCTGCCGACCACCGCACTCGGCAAGATCGACAAGAAGGCGATCGTGGCGCAGATGACGGGCAGCGGCTAAGCGAACTCTGCAGGACTCACCTACTCGGCGTCGGGATGCGGCACGATGCGGAGGTCCAATCCTGGGATGCCGTCGAAATCACTGGGATTGCACGTGAACAACGGCAGCCCATTCGCGATGGCCGTCGCTGCGATGAGCGCATCGTAGGCGCGGGCCGCTTTCTTGCGCCCTGCGGTTCGCAGCGCGCCGGCAACCGCGCCGAATGCCCGCGCGGCTGGTCCGTCGAACGCAATCACGTCAAAGTCGTTCTCGGCCTGTTGTAAATGGGCCTGCCGGGCGATGCGTTCAGGCTTCGTAGTGGCGACGTGTGGTCCGACGGACAACTCGGCCAGCGTGATTGCACTGATCACCGCCTCGTCGGGAAGACTCGCCGGATCGACGATGCGTCCCAGCAGAATGACCGTCGAGGTATCGAGGAGGCCTACCTCAACGACGTCGCTCATCACGCCGACGGATCGATGACAGCGTCGATGTCGCGGCGCAGCGCAGCAGGGTCCACGGGCGGGAGCTCTTTCCTGCGCGCGATCAGCTCGGCGGCTCGCGGACTGCGTCGGGGCAACGGCCGGAGCTCAGCTACTGGATGACCATCCCGGGTCACGATCACACTTTCGCCGCGCTCGATCCTGTCGAGCACCTCTCCCCCGTTATTGCGCAGTTCACGCACGGTAACGGTCTTCATGTTTCTAACTGTATCACCGGTGATACGCCCAGATCAGGACTTGGCCACCACGTGACGGGTGCGGTCGTCGCGGACCGGAACGCCGTTGGGCCCACCCAGATCCTGGGAGTACAACCCGACCGAGTACGCCACGGCCTTGCCGTTGATCTCCAGTGCGGTTCGGTCGATGTGGTCGAGGGTGTCGGTCTTCTGGTGGTAGTTCGGGTCGTACGGCGCTCCTGCCGTTCCGCCCCACAACTTGGCCTCTTCGGCAGTCATGTCCGACACCGCGCCGGTGAACACTCCGCCGGCGGGGATGCCCGCTCGGGTGAACCCCTCGTAGTCGGAGCTACCCGAGAAGGGAACGTCCTGTGGCGTCTTCCCCGCGCTCCTGAGATACGCCGCCAAAGCGCGTTCGATGCCTGCCGACCCCTCCGGCACCCGCGGCGGGTTCTGGTCACGGTCCAGTGGCGCCGACTGGTCGCCGTCGTAGGTGAAGTAGCCCGGATTCGGCGAGGCGATCATGTCGTAGTTCAGGTAGAGGGCGATGTCCTTCAGCCCCTCGACGTCGAGCGATTGAACGTAGTCCCCCGAGCCGAGCAGGCCGAGTTCTTCTGCACCCCAGAACCCGAACCGGACCATGTTCTTGACGTCCGGCGAACTTCCCAGCTGCACGGCGGTTTCCAGCACCGCCGCGACGCCGGAGCCGTCGTCGTTGATACCCGGCCCGGCAGGCACGCTGTCCAGGTGTCCACCGACGACCACGACGTCGTGGGGCGACCCGGTCTTGGTCTGGGCGATGACGTTGCGGGTCTTCACCGTTTTGATCCCGGCGTTGAGCTTGATCGTGGTGTCGCCTGGCCGGGCGCGTAGCCGCGCGCCGTCGGCCTTGCTGACGCTGAGGACCGGGATCTTGACATCGGTGTCGGGGCCGAGCGTGCCGAGCGACTGCTTGCCATCGCTGTTGTTCGCGACGATAAGGGCGACCGCGCCGCGTTCGGCAGCGGCAGTCTGCTTGTCCGCGAACGGGCATTTGCCGCGATCCACCAGCACCACCGCGCCAGCGACGGGCAACCCGTCGTAGTCGGCCGCGGTGCAGCCGGGGGTGTCCTCGACGCGCGCTGGCACCAGCGGTCCCCGCACACCGTCCGGCGGGGTACCCGCGGTGTATTCGAGCGGCTTCGAGTCGACGACCGTGCCACCGACGGTGACGGTCGGTGGGTCCGCGAACGGCAATCGCAGTTCGAATTCGGGGATCTGGACGTCAAAGCCCTTGGACCGCAACGTATCAGCGACGTAGTCGACGCTCGCCTCGTAACCGGGCGTACCGGCGGCCCGGTTCCCGCCGTTGGCGTCGGCGATCTGCTGCAACTTGGTCAGGTGCGCCATCACCGCGTCGGTGGACACTCGCTGCTCCAACGTTCCCGCGAAACCCGACGCCTGCGACGTCGGCGTGCTGGGTTCGGCAGGCTGGGTCTCGCGACCACAGCCGCTCAGCATTGCCGGCGTGATCACGGCAGCAAGCAATACGGCGATTGCCTTCGATGTTGTCCCCACCGGCCCACGTTAGCGCGTCCGCGTGCGGTGCCGTTCACGTCGACGGGTGGACTGTGTCGGCCCGGAGCCTAGGCTCGTTTCATGTCGCCGAACTTGTTGAGGGCTGCCGCGGCACTGGCGATGGTTGCGGCCCTGAGCTCGTGCGGTTCGACCAGCCACGACGAACATGCCGGTCACCACCCGGCCTCTGCCTCGCAATCAGCCGACCACAATGCCGCCGATGTTGCCTTCGCCCAAGGCATGCTTCCGCATCACCGGCAAGCCGTCGACATGGCGGCGATGGTGCCGTCCAGGACCACGAACCCCGACGTGCGCATGATGGCCACGCACATCTCGTGGGATCAGCAGGCCGAGATTCTGACGATGACGGGAATGCTCGCGCAGTGGGGTGAGCCCGTTGCGACCGACCATCCCGAACACGGCGGTATGACGATGCCCGGCATGCCAGGCATGGTCGACGGCGTCATGCCCGGCATGGTCGACGACGCGACGATGACTCAGCTCAAGTCACTGACCGGGCCTGCCTTCGACGAGCTGTGGCTCACGTCGATGATCGACCACCACCAGGGCGCGGTGACCATGGCCCACACCGAGATCGCCGATGGTCAGAATCCGGACGCCAAGAAACTGGCGGAGATGATCATCACCGCTCAGCAGAGAGAGATCGCCCAGATGAACAATCTGGTGAGCGCCACGGAGTGACGCGCCTGCTCACCTGAAGAACCTGTTGGCCGACGGGCTGTACATCAGCACGAGCCCGCCGACGACGGCAACGACGTGTATCGCCCGCAATGCCACCACCGCCAAGGTGGGCCCATCGGCCGCCGCCAGGAAGGTTGCGGGCACACCACCCCCGATCAACCACGAAATGGGTTCCGCGAGTAGGGAAGCCACCCCGACGACGCCCAGGAGCACCGTCAATGCGAGCCGCACCCAGCGTTCGCCCTTGCGCAGCCGCACGATCAACACAGTGACGAGTACGTAGACGACCGCGCGAATTGAAAGTTGCACGGCCACACCGTAATCCGGGTTGGTCACCGCGTTGAGTAGTGCCTCGAGCACTCCGCATGCCACGGCCGCCAGCCAGCACCACACCGACCAACGCACGGACTGGGGCAACGGGCCCGGCACGATCACTCTTCGCCGCGGGTGAAGACACCGTCGAGTAGGGCGCTGAGATAGCGGTCGGCCAGATCGGGCTCATCGGGGTCGGGAGCGTGACGGATCGCGAAGGCGATTCCACACCGCAGGAGCATGACGTCGCCGACCGTTAGAGCTAGCGGTTTCCATGACCACCACGTCAGAAGTCTCCGTGTCACGGCGATCGGCACCGAGAACACCGCCTGCACTGCGAGGCCGTCTTCGACGGGCACTGCGGTCATGCGCACTCCAAACAAACAATTAAGTGTTGCCGAACCATAGCGGGGGGGTTGCGGCCGGAACTCCCACACGGGTCAGTCGCTGGCATCCACCGCCTACGATCAGCGGCTATGGACGCCAAATCGATCGTCTCCACGCCCTTGCGCCTCGCATTCGCGACCGCAGGAGCGGCGATGTCCGCGGTCGAGGGTGGCATCGCCGTCACACGTTTCGCGGTGCAGAACGTGGAGTCCGAGGTGAAATCGGCGTTGCACGTCGAGAATTCGGACCTCACGGGTGCGCCGATGCAACCGATGCAGCTGCTACAGCGCCTGGCATCGCTACTGGAACCAGATCGGCCGATCGGGATCGTCATCGCCCGAGGTGGACCGCTGGACCGAGTGCTGCAACCGGGTGGCGCGGTAGATCGACTAACCGAGCACGGCGGGATCTTGGACAAGCTCACTGCGCCCGGCGGCCTGCTCGACAAGCTGACCAGCGACAGTGGCATCGTCAGTCGACTGACCAGCGAAGGCGGGCCGCTCGATCGCCTCACCCGCGAGGGCGGCGTCCTGGACCAGATCACCGAGAACGAAGGCGTACTCGAACGCCTGACCTCCGAGGGCGGCGTCGTCGACAAGCTCACCGCACCGGACGGGGTTCTCGAGAAGCTGATGGCCAAGGACGGCGTGCTCGACAAGCTCACCGAGCCGGACGGCGTGCTCGACAAGCTCACCGAGCCCGACGGCGTGCTCGACAAGCTGGCCCGCAGGGACGGGATCCTTGACAAGCTCACCGCCACCGGCGGCGTGTTCGACCGGGCAGCGATTGACGGTGGACTGATCGATCAGCTGATCGGCGAGGACGGTGCGATCGAACGCGCCATCGCGCCGGGCGGGCCGTTGGACGCCGTTACCAAACTGACGGACGTCCTAGCGGAGCTGACGCCGAACATCGACCACATGGGCAGCGCCGTGACCGAGCTCGACGAGGCCGTCACGTTGATGACGACGGCAGTGGCGCCGATGAGTGACCTGGTCAACCGGCTGCCAAAGCGGATTCTGAAGAGTCGCGAGGAGCGCCGCCAAAACAATGCTCAAGGCGACGAGTCGTCGACGGGCGGCGTTTAGGCGCCTACTCCCCCGCGATCAGCACGTCACGCACAACCGCGTCGGCGAGCAGACGGCCGCGGTCGGTCAAGACCAGACGGTCGGCGCGACGCACCGCCAGTCCGTCGGACACGGCCACGTTGGCACGGGCGGCCTCGGCGTCGGTCAGCACGCTCACCGGCAGTCCTTGGCGCAGCCGTAGCCGCAACATGACGTCCTCGGTGTGACGGTCGGTGGCAGTCAGTTCCTCGGAGTCCGCGACGGGCAGCACGCCATCGGCAAGCGATTTCGCATACGCGTTGGGGTGCTTGACATTCCACCAGCGCGTCGAGCCGACGTAGCCATGCGCACCGGGTCCGGCACCCCACCATTCCCCGCCGTCCCAGTAACCGAGGTTATGCCTGCACTCGCCCCCGGGACGGCTCCAGTTCGACACCTCGTACCAGTCGAAGCCAGCACCCGAAAGCCGTGCGTCGAGCAATTCGTAGCGGCGTGCGTTCACGTCGTCGTCGGGCGCGGCCATCTCACCGCGCCGCACCCGTCGGCCCATCGCGGTGCCGTCCTCGACGACGAGCGCGTACGCCGACACGTGGTCGACGCCTGCGTCGATGGCGGCGTCGACGGAGCGGCGCAAGTCGTCGTCGCTCTCCCCCGGTGTGCCGTAGATGAGGTCGAGGTTGACGTGGTCGAACCCGACGGCGCGAGCCTCGGCCGCCGCGCGCAGCGGCCGACCCGGGGAGTGCACCCGGTCCAGCGTCGCCAGCACGTGCGGCGCCACCGACTGCATGCCAAGCGAGATGCGGGTGAAGCCGGCAGCTCGCAGCTCGGCGAACAACTGCGGTGAGGTGGATTCCGGGTTGGCCTCGGTGGTGACCTCGGCTCCGTCGGCCAGGTCGAAGTTGTCGCGGATGGCACCGAGCACCGACGTGAGCCCGGAACTGCCGAGCAGGGACGGGGTGCCGCCGCCGACGAACACGGTCTGCACCGCCGGCGGGCAGGAGCGAAGCGACCCGGGGAATGAATCCAGCCTGCCGATCCTCTCGGCGGCCATGGCGAGCTCGATGCGAAGAGCCGCCAGCCAGCCGTCTGGGTTGGCCCCGCCCAACTCAGACGGCGTGTAGGTGTTGAAGTCGCAGTACCCGCAGCGGGTCGCGCAGAACGGCACGTGGACGTAGATGCCGAACGGCCGCTGCTGCTCCGCCTCCGTGGCGTGCAGGATCGGCGACCCCGCCGTAACGACCGTCATGTCCACAAGTGTCCCAGAGACCCTTTAACTCACCTTGAGCGGAAGTTTGTCCCGGTTAGGGCCGGTGACACGGTCCGTGGCACAATGGTCGACGTGCTTGCCGCTCTCAGCTCCACCAGCCGCGTATCGCTCGTGGCGCGGCGGCACATCGACTTCAAGCGCGTATGTAGCTGTTGCTGTCTGCCTTGACGCGCTTGATCTAGGACCCAGCCCACCCAAGTACTTTCAGCTGGCCCGCCGGATCTGCGCCGCCGGCCAGCCACCGGTGAACGCGCGACCCCAAGGCCCGCTCCTCCATGAAGGGGCCAATCAATGACCCAGGCAAACGCCAAGCCCGCCAAGCGACCCAAGGGCGAAGGCCAATGGGCGCTCGGCTACCGCGAGCCGCTCAACGCCAACGAGCAGGCCAAGAAGGACGACAACCCGCTCAACGTGCGGGCCCGCATCGAGGACATCTACGCCAAGGGCGGCTTCGAGAGCATCGACAAGGGCGATCTCCGCGGCCGTTTCCGCTGGTGGGGCCTCTACACGCAGCGCAAGCCTGGCTACGACGGCACGTGGACCGGTGACGACAACACCGACATGCTCGAGGACGAGTACTTCATGCTGCGGGTGCGCTGCGACGGCGGCGCATTGACCGCCGCGGCACTGCGCGCGCTTGGCGGCATCTCCACGGAGTTCGCCCGCGACACCGCCGACATCTCGGACCGCGAGAACGTCCAGTACCACTGGATCCAGGTCGAGGACATGCCGGAGATCTGGCGGCGGCTCGACGAGGTCGGCCTGTACACCACCGAGGCGTGCGGCGACTGCCCACGCGTCGTGCTTGGCTCACCGCTGGCCGGCGAGTCGCTCGACGAGGTCATCGACGGCACCCCTGCGATCGACGAGATCGTCCGCCGCTACATCGGCAAGCCGGAGTACTCCAACCTGCCGCGCAAGTTCAAGACCGCGATCTCGGGCCTGCAGGACGTAGTACACGAGGTCAACGACGTCGCGTTCATCGGCGTCAACCACCCCGAGCACGGCCCCGGCTTCGACCTGTGGGTCGGCGGCGGGCTGTCGACCAACCCGATGCTGGGCCAGCGGGTCGGTGCCTGGGTGCCGCTCGACGAGGTGCCCGACGTCTGGGAAGGCGTGGTCAGCGTGTTCCGCGACTACGGCTACCGGCGGCTTCGGGCCAAGGCGCGGCTGAAGTTCCTGATCAAGGACTGGGGCGTAGAGAAATTCCGTGAAGTTCTCGAAACCGAGTACCTGAAGCGGCCCCTCATCGACGGTCCCGCACCGGAACCGGTCACGCGCCCCATCGACCACGTCGGAGTGCAGCGGATCAAGAACGGGCTGAACGCCGTTGGCGTCGCGCCGATCGCGGGACGGGTGTCGGGGACCATCCTGTCGCAGATCGCCGACCTCGCTGAAGCTGCGGGTTCGGACCGGATCCGGTTCACGCCGTACCAGAAGCTGGTCATCCTCGACGTCGCCGACGACAAGCTCGACGCGCTGCGCGACGGGTTGGAAGCGCTGGGCCTACCGTCGCGGCCGTCGCACTGGCGACGCAATCTGATGGCCTGCACGGGCATCGAGTTCTGCAAGCTGTCGTTCGCCGAGACGCGCAAGCGCAGCCAGACGCTGGTCCCCGAGTTGGAGCAGCGGCTCGAGGACATCAACGCCCTGCTCGACGTGCCGGTGACGGTCAACATCAACGGCTGCCCGAACTCGTGCGCGCGCATCCAGGTCGCCGACATCGGGTTCAAGGGCCAGATGGTGGACGACGGTGACGGCCCCGTCGAGGGCTTCCAGGTCCATCTGGGCGGCAGCCTGGGTCTGGACAGCGGTTTCGGCCGCAAACTGCGCCAGCACAAGGTGACGAGTACCGAGCTCGGCGACTACATCGAGCGGGTGGTTCGCAACTTCGTGAAACAACGCGAGCATGGTGAGCGTTTCGCTACGTGGGCAGTGCGAGCAGACGAGGCGGATTTGCGATGAGCGAAACGATGACCGAGCAGAATCTGATCGACGTCGCGGAGCGCGGTGCCGCCGAACTGGACGGCGCGAGTGCCGAAGAACTGCTGCGGTGGACCGACGAGACGTTTGGCGGCGACTACGTCGTGGCGTCGAACATGCAGGACGCCGTTCTCGTGGCCATGGCCGCCAAGGTGCGCCCCGGGGTTGACGTGCTGTTCCTCGACACCGGTTACCACTTCGCCGAGACCATCGGCACCCGTGACGCCGTCGAGGCCGTCTACGGCGTGAACGTGGTCAACGTGACGCCGGAGAAGACCGTCGCCGAGCAGGATCAGCTGCTGGGCAAGGACCTCTTCGCCAGTGACGCAGCGGCGTGCTGCCGGATGCGCAAGGTCGAGCCGCTTGGCAAGGCGCTGAAGGGCTACTCCGCCTGGGTGACCGGAATCCGTCGCGTCGAAGCGCCCACTCGCGCGAATGCGCCGCTGATCAGCTTCGACAAGGCCTTCGGGCTGGTGAAGATCAACCCGATCGCGGCGTGGTCCGACGAGGAGATGCAGGCCTACATCGACGCCAACGACGTCCTCGTCAATCCGCTTGTCCACGAAGGATATCCGTCGATCGGCTGCCTGCCGTGCACGGCCAAGCCGGTCGAGGGCGCCGACCCGCGCAGCGGTCGCTGGGCAGGTCAGTCCAAGACGGAGTGCGGGCTGCACGCGTCGTGACTTCATCGATCCCCGGGTCGCTGCGCTCCTGCCCGCCGGAGAGCCTGATTCTCGCCGCCCACGGCAGCGCGGATCCCCGTTCTGCCGCAGTGGCATTCGCCTTGGCCGGCCGTCTGCGTCGGCTGCGGCCATGGCTGGACGTCCACGCCGCGTTCCTCGAACAGTGCGGGCCGAATCTGAGCGACGTGCTGGTCGACGTCGGCAAGCGCCCTGGCAGGACCGTCGTGGTGCCCATGCTGCTGGCGGACGCGTATCACGCTCGCGTCGACATCCCCGCGGTGATCGCGGCGTCCGACACCGTCGTCACCGAGGCCGACGTGCTCGGCGAGGATCCGGCGTTGATCACCGTGCTCGGACAACGCTTGACCGAGGCCGGGTCATCCAGCAGCGATCGGGATCTCGGCGTGATCGTGGTGGCGGTGGGTTCCTCGAACGAGGCCGCGAACGCCAGGACGGCGACGGTGGCGCCCGCCCTGGCGGCCCGGACCCAGTGGGCCGGAGTCGAGGTGGCCTTCGCGACCGGCCCGCATCCGACGATCGCCGACGCCGCGGAGCGACTGCGGGATCGCGGCGCGCGCCGGTTGGTCGTTGCCCCGTGGTTCATCGCTCCCGGCGTGATCACCGACCGGGTGGCGGGGTCCGCTGCGGCACTTGGCATCTCGATGACGGCACCGCTGGGCGCTCACAACTTGGTGGCGGCAACGCTGCTCGATCGGTTCGACGAGACACTTTCGGTGCGCGTCGCGGCCTGAGCCTCAGGCCGTGTTGTTTAGGCCTTCGTCAGCGATGCGACGTCGTCGGCTTCGTCGGTGGCAGGCAACTCGAGGCTGCCGGGAATCGGCGGCACCCGGGTGGCGCGGACGTACACGGTGTCACCCTCCTTCAGCGCAAGCGCCTCGGCGTCGCCGCGGGTGATCTGCGCGGTGAACGGGCCATTGTTGGCCGCACCCGTGAGCTCGACGCGAACCTCGAAGCCCAGCACCACGATTCGGTCGATGGTGGCTCGAATGACGCCCGTGGATGACACGCTGCCGTCGGCCTGCGCGATCGCCATGTCGGGGTTGCGGCCCACCCGGATGTCGTGCGGCCGCACCAGCGAGCCGTTCAGCGAGGACACCGCCCCGAGGAACGACATCACGAACGCATTGGCCGGGGTGTCGTACACGTCGGTCGGTGAGCCCACCTGCTCGATGCGGCCCTTGTTCAGCACCGCGATCCGGTCGGCCACGTCGAGCGCCTCGGCCTGATCGTGGGTGACCAGCACCGTGGTCACGTGGACCTCGTCGTGCAGGCGCCGCAGCCAAGCGCGCAGATCCTCGCGCACCTTCGCGTCCAGTGCACCGAACGGCTCGTCGAGCAGCAGCACCTGCGGGTCCACCGCGAGAGCGCGGGCCAGGGCCATCCGTTGGCGCTGGCCACCGGACAGTTGATTCGGGTAACGGTTCTGGAAGCCGGCCAGCCCGACGATCTCGAGCAGGTTGTCGACCTTGTCCTTGACCTCGGCCTTGGGGCGCTTGCGGATCTTCGGTCCAAACGCGACATTGTCGCGCACGGTGAGGTGTTTGAACGCGGCGTAGTGCTGAAAGACGAAGCCGATGCCACGACGCTGCGGGGGCACACCCGTGACGTTCTCGCCCTTGATGGTGATGGTGCCGGTGTCGGGCTGATCGAGCCCGGCGATGGCCCGCAGCAGGGTCGACTTTCCTGACCCACTGGGGCCGAGCAGCGCCGTCAACGACCCTTCTGGCACGTCGAAGTCGATGTTGTCCAGAGCGACGAAGTCGCCGTAGCGCTTGTTGGCGCCACGCACCGTGATCGCGTTCGTCATGTGTGGGTCTCCTTCTCAAAGCTCATTTTGCCGCGCGGGCACGCCGGGCGTCGAGGATCACCTGGATGACCAGCACGAACACCGCGACGGTCATCAGCAGCGTCGACACCGCGTACGCGCCGTACTCGGCACCGCGGCTGTAGCGGTCGGACACCAGCAGCGTCAGCGTCTGGGACGTGCCGGGGAGGTTGGACGACACCATGATGACTGCGCCGTACTCGCCGAGAGTTCTTGCGACGGTCAGCACGACCCCGTAGGTCAGGCCCCACCGGATCGAGGGCAGCGTGATCTTCCAGAAGGTCTGCCACCACTGCGAACCCAGGGTGGCGGCGGCCTCCTCCTGGTCGGTTCCCAGCTCGTGCAGCACCGGTTCGACCTCGCGGATGACGAACGGCACCGTGACGAAGATGCTTGCCAGCACGATGCCGGGCAGACCAAAGATGATCTTGAAGCCAAGGTCGTTCTCGACGAAGCCCAGCGCACCCGCCGAACCCCACAGCAGGATCAGGGCGACACCGACCACCACCGGCGATACGGCGAACGGCAGATCGATGACCGCCTGCAACGCGCTCTTGCCGCGAAACTTGTTGCGCGCCAGCACCAGCGCGGTGGGCACACCGAAGAGCACGTTGAGCGGCACCACGATCGCCACCACCAGCAGCGACAACTGCAATGCCGATACCGCGGCTGGCGTGGTGATCGACGCGACGAACTCGCCGAACCCCGGCTCCAATGTGCGCCAGAGGATCAGCCCAACGGGGACGACGACCAGCACCAGGATGTAGGCCAACGCAAGGTAGCGCAGGAGATAACGCACCGACCGCGACAGGATCATCGGGCCAGCTCCTCACGCTTGGCAGCCCGCGAGCCGACCGCGCGCAGCACGAACAGCACCACGAACGAGGCGACGAGCAGCACGATGGAGATCGCTGCGGCACCGGTGCGGTCGTCGTTCTCGATCAGGGTCCGGATCCACTGCGAAGACACCTCGGTCTGCCCAGGCACCGCGCCACCGATCAACACGACCGAGCCGAATTCGCCGATCGCACGCGAGAACGCAAGTCCCGCACCCGAAAGCAGCGACGGCAGGAGCGCGGGCAGGACCACCTTGGTGAAGATGGTCAGGTTGCTGGCGCCCAGCGACGCGGCGGCCTCCTCGACCTCGCGGTCGAGTTCCAGCAGAACCGGCTGCACCGAGCGCACCACGAACGGCAACGTGACGAACAGCAATGCGACCCCGATGCCCCACTTGGTGTGCTGAATATGAAGTCCGACAGGGCTGTTCGGACCATACAGCGCCAGCATCACCAAGCTCGCGACGATGGTCGGCAACGCGAACGGCAGGTCGATGACGGCGTCGACCAACCGCTTGCCTGGGAAGTCGTCCCGGGTCAGCACCCAGGCCACCAGCAGGCCGAAGACCAGATTCACCGCGGTGACGCCGATGGAGACCGACAGCGTCACCTTGTACGACTCCAGCGCGGCGTTGGATCTGACCGCGTTCCAGAACGCGGTCCACCCTCCGCCTGCCGATTGCCACACGATGGCGGCCAGTGGCAGCAGCACGATGACGCTGAGCCACACCGTCGCTGCGCCCACCCGCAGTGACGTCGTGCCGTGGCGGCGGCCCAGCCGGCTAGGCGGCGCCGCCTCGGGAGTGGGCGCTAGCCCAGCTGTCATCCGGTGGCCTGCTTGTAGATCTTGGTGATCGAGCCGTTGTCCTTGTCGAACAGCGCGGGATCAACGGCGCTCCAGCCACCGAGATCGTCGATGGTCCACAGCTTCTCGGGCGTCGGGAAGTCAGTGGCGAAGTCCTGAGCCACCGAGGGATCGACGGGGCGGAAGCCGGCCTGGGCCCAAATCTTCTGGCCCTCCTTGGTGAAGAGGTAGTTCTTCAGCGCGGTGGCCTGCTCGAGGTGAGCGCTCGTGGTGACGACCGCGACGGGGTTCTCGATCTTGAAGGTCTGCGGCGGGTTGATGTGCTCGACCGGCTTACCCTGTCGCTCGGTGTTGATGGCCTCGTTCTCGTAGCTGATCAAAACGTCACCCGAGCCCTGCAGGAACACGTCGGTGGCCTCGCGTCCGGAGCCGGGCCGTGTCTTGACGTGCTCGGTCACCAGCTTGTTGACGAAGTCAAGGCCGGCCTGCGGGTCCTTGCCACCGTTGCTCTTGGCGGCGTACGGCGCCAACAGGTTCCACTTGGCCGAGCCGGAGCTCAGCGGGCTCGGGGTGACGACCTCGAGACCGGGCTGCAGCAGGTCGTCCCAGTCCTTGATGTGCTTCGGGTTTCCCTTGCGCACGACGAGGGAGACGACCGAGCCGAACGGGATGCCCTTGGTGGCGTCGGCGTTCCAGTCCTTGGCCACCTTGTCGGCCTTGACCAGTCGGGTGACATCGGGTTCGACCGAGAAGTTCACGATGTCGGCGGGCTTGCCGTCGACCACGCCGCGGGACTGGTCACCCGACGCGCCGTAGGACGTCGTCACCGCGACGCCCTTGCCCTCGGGGGTGGCGGCGAACGCGGGGATGATCTTGCTCCAGCCCGGCTCGGGCACGGCGTACGCGACGAGGGTCAGGGTGGTCTCCGCCTTGGGCTGATCGCCGCTACCGGCGACGTCGCTGGATCCGCCGCCGCACGCGGCGAGCAGTGTTGCGGTGACGGCGAGGGCGCCGGCGGTCGTGAAGAACTTCTTCCGCGGGCTGTGCTTCGAGACGGGCTTTGAGAGAAACATGTGACCTTTCCTTGCGGGCATTTGAACGGGAGACCCGTCACAACGGCAAGGAGCTGGATCAGCGTGAGCGCGAGGACAGCGACAGCCGACACCAAACCGCGGACGGGTTGGAGTCAGCGACAACAGTGCACATCGGCAACAGCGCAGCTACCCACGGCGATGAGTGCCAGGACATGGCTCTCCGTGGTGCCCGGGGCTGCGTGCATGGCGCGAAGCGTAACAGAGTGGGTCCGGAGGGCAGGAGCGGAGCGACCGGGGAATGTACCAGCAGATGATCAGCGGGCGACGAGCCACATGACGATCACCAGGACCACCAGAATGACCAGTACCAACGTGACGCGGGAGCGTGGCATGCCGGTCACGACTCGTCATCTTCGACGTGCGGGCCGCGTTTCAGCAATCTGATGCCGTTGCCGAGCGCGCCGTCAAGCAGCACCGCGATCCCGTAGGCCAACAGCAGCACCACCGGCATCACCACCGCTGTCTGGGCGACGAACCCGAGGCCGGACAGCCACAGCTCGACGCCGTCCCACCAATTCAGGATGCCGCTCACCTTGCCCACCCTACGATCAACGGCGTGACGACCCCTGGGAAGGCTGCACCGGAAGCCACCACGTGCCTGGTCGCAGGCGGTGGACCCGCGGGGATGATGCTGGGTCTGCTGCTGGCCCGCGCCGGCGTCGAGGTCACGGTGATGGAGAAGCACGCCGACTTCCTCCGCGACTTCCGCGGTGACACCGTGCACGCCAGCACGCTGCGACTGCTGGACGACCTAGGCCTGGGCCAGGACTTCCAGAAACTCACGCACCGCGTCATCGAGACCATCGGCATGAAGATTCAGGGTGTGTCGGTGGACATCGATCTGCATCGGATCCCAGGTCCGCACAAGCACATCGCACTAGTCCCGCAGTGGGACTTCCTCGAACTGCTCGCGACGGCCGCCGAGAAGGAGCCCTCGTTCCGGTTGATGCGCAACAGCGAGGTGCTCGAACCCATCCGCGAGCGTGGGGACACGGTCGTCGGTGTGCGCTACCGGGGACTGGACGGCCGGATCGCCGAGATGCGCGCCGATCTGACCGTGGCGTGCGACGGCCGGGGTTCGACCTTGCGGACCGCAATGAGATTGCAGCCCAAGAGCTTCGGCACCCCCATGGATGTGTGGTGGTTCCGGCTGCCGCGCGCCGAGCAGGACCCGCCGGGCCTGGAGGGCGTGCTGACGTCGGGCCACGCGATGATCGTCATCGACCGCGGTGACTACTACCAGTGCGCCTACATCATTCCGAAGGGCAGCGACTCCCGGGTGCGAGCCGAGGGCATCGAGTCGCTACAGCGCACGATCGCGTCGCTGGTGCCGCAGTTGGCCGACCGCGTCGGCCAACTGACTTCCTTCGACGACGTCAAGCTGCTCGACGTGCAGCTGAACAGACTTCACCGTTGGTACGCGGACGGCCTGCTGCTCATCGGAGACGCGGCGCACGCGATGTCACCGGTTGGCGGGGTCGGGATCAACCTGGCAGTGGCCGACGCCGTGGCGACGGCGCGTGCCCTGGCGGCCCCGCTGCGCGCGGGACGGGTGACCACCCGGGACTTGGCGCGCATTCAGGCGAGACGCTGGGTTCCGACCGCGCTCATCCAGGGGGCGCAACGTGCGATCCACGCCAAGGTCATCGCCGCTGCGGTCGGAGAGGACGGTCCCGAGCGCCCACCGTTGGCCGTGCGCCTGGTCGGCCGCGTGCCGTTGCTGCGCACGGTGGCCGGATATGCGGTGGCCATCGGGCCCCTGCCCGAACGCGCTCCCGCCTACGCGCGGCGCTGAACCGGGCGGCGCTCACCGCGCGATGACGTCACCGATGAACGTCTTGCACGTCGCCCGCATGATCGCCAGCGTCATGCTCGGAGACTCGAGGAGCACCTGCACTGCCAGCCCGTCGAGCATCCCGATGAGCATGTTCGCCAGATCGGCCGGATCACCGGCGCGGGCCAGCTCTTCCCGTTGCGCGGCGGCGATTACGCCGGTCACCACGTCACGCCACTGCCCGTAGAGGCGGTCGTTGATCTCCTGCAGCACGGGGTCGCGACTGCCTTCCGCCCACAGCGCCAGCCACACCTTCCACGCCCGCACCGACAGCTCGTCGTTCGGCAGGTAGGACTCGACCAGGTCGTTGAGGATCGCCAGGCCGTCCTTGCCGGAGGCAAGCAATTCCTGCCTGCGGGCCAGTGAGTCGGTCAGGTTGAACTCGAACGCCGCGGTGATGACGTCCTTCTTCGTTTCGAAGTAGTAGTGCACCGTGCCCGAGCTGACGCCTGCCTCCTTGGCGACGTCGGACAGCCGCAGCGCAGGAATGCCCATCGAGGCGATCACCGAACAGGCAGCCGAGAGGATCTGCGGCCGACGCTCGGCTTCCACGCTGGGACGCGGCATCAGTGGGGCCTCCGATGTGCTCAGGCCTGTGCTCAGGCGCCCCGATCGTACAAGCGCGTCAGCCCAGGTTGCGGGAGATCACCAGCTTCATGATGTCGGAGGTGCCCTCTTCGATCTCCTCGAGTTTGGCGTCACGCATCCACTGTTCGACCGGGTATTCGCGTGAGTATCCCCAGCCGCCGAGGGTTTGCACCGCACCGTGGGTGACGAACATCGCCGTCTCCGACGCGGTCAGCTTCGCCATCGCCGCGATCCCTCGGGCGGGCGCGCCGCTGTCGATGATGCGCGCCGCGTGGAGGACCAGGAGCCGCGCCGCTTCGATCCGGGTGGCCATGTCCGCCAGCCGGAACGCGACCGCCTGGTGGTCGATGATGGGAACCCCGAACTGCTTTCGCGTCTTCGCGTACTCCAGCGCGTACTCGTAGGCTGCACGCGCCGCGCCGACGGCGGCCGCACCGAGCACGACCCGCGAGATGTCGAACGTGCCCATCAGACCGTAGAACCCCTGGCCCTCGTCGCCGAGCCGGTCCTCCTCGGGCACCACCACACCGTCGAGGAAGATCTCCCTGCACACGATGGCGCGTTGCCCCATCTTCTTCATCGGTTCGCCGAAGCTCAATCCCTCGGCGTCCTTGTTGAGCAGGAACGCCGATATGCCCGAGGAGCGTTTCGTCGGATCGGTCTTGGCGAACACCACGTAGAACTCCGCGGCGCCTGCGTTGGAGATCCAGGCCTTCTGACCGGTGATGCGGTAGCCGCCGTCGATGCGCGTTGCCGTCGTGCTGATGGCCGCGGCGTCCGAGCCCGATTCGGGTTCGGTGGTGGCCAGGGACGTCATCACTGCCTTCGGCCCGGTGAGCGGGGTCAGCCAGCGCTTCTTCTGCTCCTCGGTGCCGAGCACCATGATCGGGTCGGAGAAGAATCCGTTGGAGCACACCAGGTTCCCGATGCCCGGGTCGCCGAAGCACAGCTCCTCCTGCACGAGGCACTGCGTGAAGACGTCGGTGAACCCGCCGCCGCCGAACTCCTCGGGGATCATGAAGTCCGTGATCCCGACGGCCGCGGCCTTGGCGAAGATGTCGACGGGCGTCACGACGTCGGCCTCGTCGACCTCGCGTGCGCGGGGCCGGATCTCCTTGGCGGCGAAATCGCGGCACAGTTCGATGATCTGGCGCTGCTCATCGGTGAGCGGCCAGGCCGGGATGTTGGTCGTCAGGTTTGTCGGGGTGGCCATGTCGGTCTCCTTCGGTCGGTTGGGAATCTTTGGGACGCAGCGGTTCTAGCTGCGTTTGATGACGAGCGCGTCGACCGCGAGCGGTCCCGTGCCGGTTGCTCGTACCGGGTTGAGCTCGATCTCGGCGATGTCGCGGCGGTGCACGATCAGCGCCGACACCGCCACCACCAGGTTGGCGAGACCGTCCACGTCGACGGGCGCGCTGCCCCGCCAGCCGTGCAGCAGCGGCGCCGAGCGCAGGCCGTTCAGCATCGCCGTTGCGGTGGCGTGCGATACCGGGGCGCATTCCAGCCGGACGTCGCGGTGGAGTTCGGTTTCGGTACCGCCCGCCCCGACGACCACGACGGCACCCAGCTGTGGGTCCCTGCGGGCCGCGATCAGCACCTCGACCGCGCCGGGCCGGGTGTCTTGTTCCTCGATGACGTACTCGCCGTCGCCGAGCCGGGCGTGCATGTCCTCGAACGCTGCTCGAGCGCGCTCGGGGGTGTCCAAATTCGTTCGGACGCCGCCGACTTCGCTCTTGTGCTCCAGCCAGCCGGCCTTGAGGACGAAGGGCGCACACAACCGAGCCGTCGCCTCGGTCAGGTCGCCGACGGTGCGCACACTCCAGTGGTTGGCTGGCGCACAGATCTGCTCGACGACGTCGGTGATGATCTCGATGAGCGATGCGAGCTCGGCGGGGTCTCGTTGCAGGTTATCGGTCGACAGCAGATACACGGTCGCCATCTCGACGCCGGTCTCCTGGCACCAGCGCAGCATCTCGGCGATCTTGGCGGCGCCGACGCGGTAGCCGTAGTTGACGTCGTCGTGACCCTCGTCACGGGCCCATCGCCGGTTGCCGTCGCACAACACTGCGATGTGGCGCGGCAGTTGTGATTTGGACTGCGCCAGCTCCTGACGCAACCGCATCTCGTACAACCGGTAGGCCGGCTCCTTGAGGCGCGGGGGAATGATCTCCACAACGAACCAGACTACTGTGATCGACGAGTAG
>Ga0137412_10000628_pt1 | contig 25715 bp, 25 predicted proteins | sample CZODoug2_1_16fun_FD_122160 | JGI IMG/M metagenome (GOLD analysis project Ga0137412, IMG submission 122160) | Vadose zone soil fungal communities from Angelo Coast Range Reserve, California, USA - CZODoug2_1_16fungal (Hybrid Assembly) | ecosystem: Environmental > Terrestrial > Soil > Vadose zone... | reverse complement strand
GAGCTCCGGAGAAGGGCGGTGGCGATGAAGTAGACCGCGGACTTGCCCCATCCCGTGCGCTGCACGACCAAGGCCCGGCGGCGGTCGGCGACCAGGGCCTCGATCGCGCGCCACTGGTCCTCGCGGAGCACCGCGTCAGCCCCGGCGAGCGCGCGCAGGTGGGTCTCGGCCTGGACGCGCAGCGCGGTGCGGTCGAGCAGTTCGGTCATGTCCCCTGTCTAGCAGGTATCCCGGACGATAATCCGTCGCACCGGGCTGCCGTGAACTCGAACGCCGCGGGTAACGGATAACAGGTGCCCAGGGAGCACGGCGGAGGGACTGACGGTAGTGGTGGTGAGTTCGCATGCCTGGATCGAGGGTGACGCCGCGATCATTGAGCGGTCGGTTCTCGAGCCTGAAGCCTTTGGTGCACTGTTCGATCGTCACGCCGCACGGATACATCGCTACGTGTCCGGGCGCCTCGGGCGCGATGCCGCCGATGACGTGCTCGCCGAGACGTTCATCGCGGCGTTCCGGCGGCGCGGTCGGTATGACCGGTCCCGCCCGGACGCGCGCCCCTGGCTCTACGGCATCGCGGCGAACGTCATCGCCCAGCATCGGCGGGACGAGGTTCGCCGGTGGCGGTTGCTGGCCGCGCTGCCGGTTGACGCGCCAGTTTCCGGCCACGCCGACGACGTCGCCGACCGGGTCAGCGCCCAAGCCGTCCGCGCTCAGCTGGCCGACGCGCTGGCCGGGTTGGCGGGTCGGGACCGCGACGTGCTGCTGCTGGCCGCGTGGGCGGACCTGACCTACGAGGAGATCGCCACCGCGCTGGCCATCCCGGTCGGCACGGTGCGATCCCGACTGTTCCGGGCCCGCCGCCTGATTCGCGAATCCCTGGCCGGGCTCAACCCCGACGACACGTTCGACACGAATCTCGAGGAGCTGTTGGGCAATGGATGAGATGACCATGCTGAGTGACCTGCAGCCGGCCGAGCCAAGTCCGGCTGAGCTCGCGGCGGTACGGCAGGCCGTGATGCACGCCGTGCACGTCCCGCGATCCGGACAGCTCAACCGCATGACGGCCCCAACCTGGATTCGCCGGCGCGGCGGGCGGCTCGCGCTGACCGGTCTGCTGGTTGCGGCCGCCATCACCGCGACGGTCGTTGCTCTACCCGACGAGCATCATGGCCACGTCGGCGCACCGGCCGTTCCCCTGCCCAGCGACCATCACAGCGGCGTCGGCGCACCGCCAGTTCATCTGGACGCGATCGCCGTACTGCGCCAGGCCGCCGCCGCAGCCCACACGTCGCCCGACGTCGCCCCCCGCCCCGACCAATTCCTCTACGTCAAAGAAGGCAGCTACCAGGCGTGGCTGTCCATGGATGGCACCCACGACGGCGCAATCACCGGCAGCGACGGCAAGCTCGTCGCCGCGCCGGGCTGCCGCGACGGCGAGCAACTCGTCCCCGATGGCAACTCGGGTCCGCGAAGGCTGCCGTGCACCCCCGATCCGGCGTATGTCGCAGACGCGCCGACCAGCGAGTCAGCCATGGTCGCCTACCTGAACCGTCGTTTCGGCCAAGCCGGGGTCAACGGCATCGGCAAGGGAGTCATGAGCCTGCTCGAGTTCTACTACCTGCGCTCCGCCGCCCGGGTCGCGCTCTTCAACGCGGCCACCCAGATCCCCGGACTGCACCTGACCGCCACCGCGGCCGGTCCCAACGCGGTCGGCATCACCTGGCAGACCTGTTCGACCGGCAAGTGCGCCAGCACCATGCTGATCTTCAACAGAGCCACGCACGCCTACCTCGGCGTTCAAACCACCGGCATCAACGGCGAACCCGGCAGCAGCGGAACCCGTCAGAGCGGCGTCGTCGACCACGTCGGAGACCGTCCTTGAACAAGAAGCGTTCTGTACCCATGGGTGAACGCACGTGGGTTTAGGCCGGCGGTGAGCCGGGGACAGTACGGCTGTGATGGACACGGAGCTATGTGAATGGTGCGGGCGCCCGTTCTCGCCCGATGACGCGCTGTTCGACACGTTCCGAGACCCCCTTACCGGGCAGGGCCGGCTGGTCACGGCCTGCAGCAGCGAGCACCTTCTCGCCCTCGGCCGGCAGGCCCACGAGCCTCGCCGGCGGCGTCGGCTCAGGGCTTGGAGGCGCTCGCGACGGCGGCTGCCGGCATGACCCATCCTCAAGGGGTGAGCTGAACCTGGGCGTCGGCTGCGTAGTGCAGGGGAAACTCGAACTCGGTGACCGCGATCGTCACTGCCGCCGGGCTGAGCGTGACCTCACGGACGTGCAGTGGCCAGTCGTGCTCCTGCAGGATGTCACCGGGATGTAGGTCACGGGCCTGCACGGTGTTCGGGATGATCGTGATGTCCGGCATGGCCGTCTCCTCTGCCGCTTCCGTTGCGGTCGACTACTTACTAGACGTCGAATCACGGGCCTGATGTCGGTGGATTGGGTGGCTTTCTGCGGGCCTCGTCACGACCTCAGATTCCGGGCCGCCCCGCGGGTCCGCCTGCGCGTGACGCCGCCAGTGCGGCCGCGAACGCACGTGCACGCTCGCGGATCTCGTCGTAGTGGCCGAGTCGCACCGCCTCGTGTGGGCACAGCGCGCTACCGGCGCCGACCGCGAGCGCTCCGGCAGCGAGCCACGCACCGAGGTTGTCACTGGTCACTCCCCCCGTCGGCACGACGACGAGGTCCGGGAAAGGTTCGCGCAGCGCGCGCATCAGCTCGACGCCGCCGATGCTGGCCGGGAACAGCTTCACTGCGTCGCCGCCCAGCTGACGGACGCGCATCACTTCGGTCGCGGTCACGGCGCCGAGCAGGGTCGTCAGGCCGGTCTCTGCCATCGCCGCCGCGAGCGCGTCGTCAACGCCGGGGCTAACCAGGAACTGTGCCCCGCAGTTCAGCGCAATCGCCGCTTGCGCCGGCTCGGTCAACGTCCCGGCGCCGACCAGCACGCCGTCAGCAGCAAGGCGCTCGATCGCCCGGGGCGCGTCCGGTGTCGTGAACGTGATCTCGATCGCGCTGATACCGCCGGAGATGGCTGCCGCCGCCGCGGCAACAGCCGACTCGGCCGACGGCGCGCGGATAACCGCGATGACGCCGGCGGCGGCGAGCGCGTCGAGGGTCAAGCCACCACCTCGCCGGGCTGGGCACCGTCGCAGGTGAGCACCGCGGCGCTCACCTCGGCCGCGGTCGGGTAGCTGCGGGCGCAGCCGGACGCACGGCACGAGAGCGCGCCGGCGACGACTCCGTACCCGAGCGCCCGGCGCGGGGCCACGCCGGCGAACCGGGCGGCCAGGTAGGCACCCGCGAGTGCGTCACCCGCTCCGGCGGTGTCGACCACGGTCACCCGGGGCGGCGTGAGCTCGTGCTGCTCGGTACCGGCGAGAAATGTGGCCGGCTCCGGCCCGTGGGTCATCACGATCTCGGCCGGATGGTCCAGCGCGGCGGCGACCTCCTCGATGCGCTCGACGCCGAGCAGCCCGCGCGCATCCTCCCCGGACAGGAAGACGATGTCCGCCGTGCGCGCGAATGCGGTCATCCGCTCGCGATCGGGCTTGAGCTGAGCCCGGAAGTTGACGGCGAACGAGACGCGAGTACCGGCCGTCCGCGCCCGCCGCGCCGCCGCGACTGCCGCCTCGGCCGCCGAGTCCGAGATCGACAGGGTCACCCCGGTGATATGCAGCACGTCCAGACCGGCCAGCGTCGCCGGCCGGGCATCGCGCGCGGCGATCAGGCTCGCGGCCGACCCGGTTCGGTGGTAGCTGAATCGGTGCCCTCCCGACTCGTCGCGTTCGTTGACGTAGAGCCCGGTCGGCGCCGTGTCGTCGATCGCTACCGCGGAGAGGTCCATCCCCTGGGCGCGCCAGAACTCGAGCAGCATCCGGCCGGCGGCGTCGTCGCCGACGCGTGTGATCAACCGAGTGCGGGCGCCCATCCGAGCGGCCATCACCACGGCATTGGCGGCGTCGCCGCCGAACCCACGTCCGAGGGAATCGGCGGCGAGACTCGGATCGAGGCCGACCTCGAGCAGCCCCTCACCGAGCCCGCCGACCGAGCAGTTCACACCGTCGGGACCGGGAAAGAAGGCCCCAGCCGGCATGCGCCCTCCGTCCCGGTTCTCGATCACCCGCGTACTCCCGCTACTGACCTAGAACAGGCTGTTGGCGTTGTAGTACTGCTTGACGTTGGACTTGGTGATCTCCGGCGACGGGACCACCGTGTCCTTCTCGACGTTCTTGCCGTCCAGGATGTCGAGCGCCCGGTGCAGGCCCAGGCGGCCGATCTTGTCGGAGTTGTTCAGGCCGGTCGCGCCGTAGTTCGTGCCGTCGAGGATGGCCTTGAGTGCCTCCTTCTGGCCGTCGGCGGCCGCGAGGAAGATGCCGCTCGAGCGACCCGCGTCCTTGACTGCCTTCTGCGCGCCGAGGCACATCGAGTCGTTCTCGCAGAAGATCGCGTTGAGGTCGTTGTTCTTGGCGAGCAGGTTCTCCGCGACGGTCACGCCGCCGTCGGTGGACCAGTTGCCGAAGTCGGGCGCGGTGACTGTCTTGATGCCGGGCTGGGCCTTGAGTACGGAGAGCGCGCCGTTGGTGCGGTCGAGCCCGATCGTGTTGTCGGCCGGGCCACCGCGGATGATCCCGACGGTGCCGGTGCCCTTCAGCTGGTCGGCGATGTACTGGCCGTCCTGCTTGCCGATCGCGACGTTGTCGGGGCCGATCCAGCTGGTGTAGTCACCGCCCTTGAGCTTGCGGTCGACCATCACCACCGGGGTCTTCGCCTGCTTGGCCGCGTTCAGGATGGCGGGAGCCGCCTCGAGTGGACCGCCCGAGATGATGACCGCGTCGACCTTCTGGTCGATCAGCGACTGCACGTCGGTCGTCAGCTTGGCCGCGTCGCCGTTGGCGTCGGTGACCCGGATCTTGACGTTCCCGAGGGTGCTCGCCTCCTCCTGTACCGCCTTGGACATCGCGATGAAGTACGGCGCCGCGAGGGTGTAGTTCGCGACCCCGATGGTGCGTGTCTTGGGACCGTCACCGCCGGACTTGTTGCTGCTCGAGCTGCAGGCGACCAGGACCACGCTGATCGTGGCGGCCGCAATCGAGGCGCTCAGCCTTCTGCTTACGTGCACGCTCTGCCTCCTGTAGGTGTGGTCATCGCTCCTCCTCCTGGCGCCGGGCCAGGACGACGACGATGATGATCAAGCCCTTCAAGACCTGCTGCCAGTAGCTCTGGACGTCGTAGAGCGTCAGCATGTTGTCGATCAGTCCGAGCAGGACGACCCCGCCGAACGTCCCGATGGCGGTGCCGCGTCCGCCGGACAGGCTCGCCCCGCCGATCACGCAGGCGGCGATGGCGTTCAGCTCGTAGCCGACCGCGACGCTGGGCTGGGCGACGCCGACGCGCGACGCCAGGATCACACCGGCCAGGCCGGCGCACAGCCCGCTGATCATGTACGCGACGAGCAGGTGCCGCGTCACCCGGATGCCGGCCAGGCGCACCGCCTCCCGGTTGCCGCCGATCGCGATCAAGGCCCGTCCCGTCGCCGTGCGAGCCAGGAACACCCCCATCACGACGAACCCGCCGAGCATCACGATCGCCGCTATCGGGACGGCCCCGATCTTGTTCGTCCCGAACGAGAGGAAGCCCGGCTTGAGCGGCACGATCGGGGTCGCCGAGTAGACGTAGGTGAAGCCGCGGATGGTGGTCAGGGCGGCGAGCGTCACCACGAACGGCGCCAGGCGGAACTGGGCGACGAGGATGCCGTTGGCCGATCCGCAGCCCATCCCGACGAGCACGGCGAGCATCATCGCGACCGCTATGGGCATATGCGCCGAAAGGCCGGCCGCCATGATCCCGGTCAACGCGACGATCGAACCCACCGACAGGTCGATGCCGCCGGTGAGGATCACGACGAGCATGCCCAGGGCGAGCAGTCCGGTCGTCACCATCTGGCGCAGCAGGTTGGTGAAGTTGCCCTGGGTGAGGAAGACGTCGTTCGTCGATGCCGCCACGACGACGAGGACGACGAAGCCCAGGACGAAGCTGCCGTTGATGATCAGCGAACGGTCCGACCGCAGTTGGGGCAGCCGGGCCAGTAGCTGGCGGGGCACGACCGCACTCATGCGGCGACCCCGATCGAGTGCGCGAGCAGCGTCTCCTCGTCGGTGCCCGCGCTGGGCAGGTCCGCGACGATGCGTCCCTGCCGCATCACGAGGATGCGGTCAGTGACGCCGAGGACCTCGGTCAGATCCGACGAGATCAGCAGCACGCCGAGCCCCGTGCGAGTCAGCCCGTCGATGAGTCGGTAGAGGTCGACGCGGGTGGCGATGTCGACGCCGCGGGTCGGCTCGTCGAGGATCAGCACACGGGGCTTGGACAGCAGCCACTTGGTCAGCACGACCTTCTGCTGGTTACCGCCGCTGAGGTGACGCACCGGCCGGTCGAGTCCGCGCGGCCGGATGTCGAGGTCCTCGACGAACTCGCCTACCATCTCGCGTTGGCGCGTTCGGTCGAGCAGCCCCCACCGCCGGACCCGTCCCATCGTCGCCAGGCCGGCGTTGTCGCGCACGCTCATGCCCAGCACGAGCCCGGTGTCCTTGCGATCCTCGGTGACGAGCGCCAGCCCGGCGGCGATCGCCTGCTTGGGCGTGCGCGGCGACACCGCGCGGCCGTCCACCCGGACCACGCCCGCCGTCGGACGAACCGCGCCGAACAGGCACTCGGCGACCTCGGTGCGCCCGCTGCCCACCAGCCCGAACATGCCGACGATCTCGCCGGCCCTGACGCTGAGGGTGACGTCCTCGAAGACGCCCGCGCGGGTGAGCGCCTCGGTGGCGAGCAGCTCGCGTCCGGGGGAGGGGCGCCGGGTCGGAAAGACCTGATCGAGGCGACGACCGGCCATCAAACGCACGATCTCTTCCGGGCTGGTCTGCGCCGTCGGCCGGTCGCCGACCACGCGCCCGTCCTTGATGACCGTGACGCGGTCGGCGATCTGCATGACTTCCTCGAGGCGATGGGACACGTAGACCACCAGCACGCCCTCGGCTCGCAGTGATCGGATCAGCGCGAACAACTGGTCGAGGTCGTCGCCGCCGAGGACCGCCGACGGTTCGTCCAGAACGAGGATGCGGGGCGCGGCGGCCAGCGCCTTGGCGATCTCGATCATCTGACGCCGCGCGACCGGCAACCGGCCGACGATCGCCCGCGGCTCGATCGAGCCGAAGCCGGCCTGTTCCAGGAGCGTCCGCGCGCGGGCGTGTGCGGCCGGCCAGTCGACGAAGCCGTGGGCACGGGGGAGGGCGCCGAGCAGGATGTTCTCGGTCACGCTCAGTTGGGGCACCAGGCTGAGCTCCTGGTGCACGGTGCGGATGCCGAGGTCGTGGGCCTCGCGGGGGCTGGCCAGCGGCACGAGCGCGCCGTCGATGTGGATGGTGCCCTCGTCACGGGCGACGGCACCCGACAGGATCTTGATCAGCGTCGACTTGCCGGCGCCGTTGGCACCGGCGATCGCGACGACCTCGCCGGCGCTCGCCTCGAGGTCGACGCCGTGCAGCACCTCGACCCGGCCGTAAGCCTTGCTCACTCCGTGCAGGGCGAGCATCAGCCCCACGCGTCCATCACGATGATCGTCTTCTCCTGAGTCATGTCGAGCAGCGAGTCGTGTAGTCCCTCGCGGGCGCCCCCGGTGAGCTTCACCCCGCCGAACGGCAGGTTCTCCGAACGCAGCGCGGTCGATCCGTTGATGACGACACCCCCGGCCTCGGCCCGCCGCGCGAGGGCGAACGCTCGACCGATGTCGCGGGTGAACACCGAGGTCTGCAGGCCGTACGGCGACGCGTTGGCGTGGGCCAGGCCTTCCTCGGCGCTCGCCACTCGGGCGAGGGGGGCGACCGGACCGAAGATCTCCTCGGCGATGGCGGGCGCCTCGGCCGGGACGTCGAGCAGTATCGCGGGACGGATGAAGGCGCCGTCGCGTTCGCCACCGATGAGGGTCGCGCCCTGCTCGACGGCGGCGTCCAGCGCGGCCTCGACGGCAACGGCCGCGGCCTCGTTGATCAGCGGGCCGACCTCGGTCGCCTCGTCGAGTGGATCGCCGACGACGAGGTTGCGGGCCTGAGCGGTCAGCTCGTCGGCCAGGCGCTCGTAGATCGCGTCCTCGGCGTACACGCGCTTGACCGCACAGCAGATCTGACCGTTGCCGCGCGCGAGCCGTCCGAGCACGATCGCCTCCGCCGCCTTCGCGATGTCGGCGTCCGCGCACACGATCATCGCGTCGTTGCTGCTGAGCTCGAGGTGCAGCTTGGTGAGCGAGTGGGCGGCGAGCTCGGCCACGGCGCGTCCGGCCGCGACGCTGCCGGTAAGGCTGATCATCTGTATGCCGCCGCTGCCGGCGATCGCGCGGACCACCTCGGGGCCACCGGTAACGACCTGGTGCGCCGCGTCGGGTACCCCCGCCTCGCGCACGATGCCCGCAATCTCGAGCAGCGCCAGCGGACACTTCTCCGGTGGTTTGACGATCACGGCGTTGCCGCCGGCCAGCGCAGCGGCGGCCTTGTGGGCGTACAGCTCGACTGGATAGTTGAACGGGACGATCGCCGCGATCACTCCGAGCGGTTCACGCACCGTCACGGCCAGGTTGCGCTCGAGCCCCGGCACCGCGTCGAGCGGGATCTGGCGGCCGAACAGCCGCTTGGCCTCCTCGCCGAAGCCGCGAAAGATGCGCACGGCCGCGGCTACCTCGCCCCGGGTCTGGGTGATCGGCTTGCCGTTCTCGGCCGCCAGCAGCCGGGCAAGTTCCTCGCCGCGCGCCTCGATGCCGGCCGCGATCCGGGCGAGCCATCCGGCGCGCTCGTGCGCCGGGACGTCCCGTACGTCGCGGGCGCCGGCGATCGCGGTGGCGACCTCCGCCGGGGACGTGGACAGAACCTCGCCGAGGCGCTTGCCGGTGGCCGGGTTGCGTACCTCGATCGCCTCGATCGTGGTGGACATCAAGGGTCACCTCGTCCGGAATTGGTTCGCGGGTGGGCGTCCGAGCTGCACGGCGATGGCCTCGGCGGCGGCGATCACGGCGGGGGCGATCTGAGTGCACCGTTCACTCGTCATCCTCGTGGCGGGCGCCGATACGCTGATGGCTCCGATCGAGTCACCGTGCCCCACCACGATCGCGGCGCCGATGCAGCGCACGCCCAGCTCGTTCTCCTCGTCGTCGATCGCCAGGCCCGCGCGGCGAACGTTCTCCAGCTCGGCGCTCAGCGTGTCGGCGGCGGTGACCGTGTGTACGGTGCGCGCCTCTCTCGGCCGGGCGAACGCGTCCAGCAGCGCGTTGCCCTCGAGCCGGGCCATCAGCGCCTTGCCCATCGCGGTGCAGTGCAGCGGAACCCGGGCGCCGACGTGCGACACCAGGCGCACGGATTGCGGGCTCTCGACCTTCGCCACGTAGACCACGTGTCCGTCGTCGAGGACGCCGAGGTGGACGGTCTCACCCGTGCGAGCGACGAGTTCGTGCATCACCGGTTCGGCGGCCAGGCACAGGTCGTCCGCGCTCAGCAGCGCGTTCGCCAGCTCGATCAGCTTGAGGCCGAGCCGCAACCGGCCCGCGCCGTCGCGACGCAGAACGCCGAGTTGCAACAGCGTCGTGACGTAGCGATGGGTCGTGCTCTTGGCGGTGGGCACCTCTTCGGCGAGCTTCGCGAGCGTCAGTCCCTGCGGGCCCGCCATGGCGATGCGATCGAGCAACTCGAACGCACGAGTGGCGCTGGTCGATGTATCAGGTCGCGTCATGAGCTCCGTCGAACAATCCGAATCATGGTCGATTAGCTCGAACGAGCCAGACCGTAGACCGCCGAATCCGGCAGTGTCAAGCACGCAGATCGCGGTCGCCGCTCGACAAATGCGGCGTTGACATCGTTGTCTTATCCGGTTAATCTGCGATTCGCGCTCACCACGTTCTATTTATTCGATCATCATCCGAATAGTTCGAACGGAGGAGGAATCGTGATTCGACGACGAATGCTCACCGGATTGGCGCTCATCCTGTGCGTGGCCGCCTCGCTCCCGGGACCGGTCGCAGCCGGAGCGGCGGGGCCGGCATCCCACGGATGGAAGCTGCGGTACTCGGAAGACTTCCAGCACAAGTCCCTGAACACGGACTCGAGCCCGTGGATCCGAAACAACTACGACCAGCCGTTCGACACGATCATGGACGACAACGGCGACTGGTGGAAGAACGACTACGGTCCCACGTGGTCATCCGACGTGCTGCGCAGCTTCACGACCTACCGCAAGGAAGTTCCCTTCGGCCAGGACGGCTGGCTGACGGCCGCGCTCTCTGCGCGGGACTGGAGCAACTCCGGCACGCCGCAGAATCCGCCGACGATCTCGACCCAGCGACTGAGCGGCCAGGGCGACGTACTGAAGATCAACTCGCCGGACTCCTACGACGGGGCGTTGATCACGACGACCCAGGCATTGCCACCGCAGTATCGACTCGAGTACCACCTGAAGACGCTGAACTTCGGAGGGGAGCGCAACGGCAGCATCTTCTACGACGGCAAGGAGAACGGGTACACGCCCACGCCGGGCGAGTGCAAGACGCAGTTCCCCTACGCGGAAGGCATCGGCACCCGGGGCTGGAACAGCGTCATCACCGCGAACCCGTGCGACTGGCAGAGCGTCACCAACGGCCCGTTCGGCTACAACGCCTTCCACCTCATGGGCATCGTCGACTTCAACCATCCCGAGCCGGCCAACCTGCACTTCTGGCACTACAAGCGCAAGATCCTGATCGACTCGTTCGCGCAGCACCCGGACCGCATCGGCTCCGGCACCGGCGGGCGCGTCTGCGACCCGACCACGAACACCTACTACAACTACAGCGCCGGCACGAAGAACGTCGTGGACATGTGGATCAACGGATTGCCGAACTTCACCCCGGGGAAGGGTGGGATCACCGGGAACTCGCAGTGGTTCATGACCACCTGCTCCAACGGCGTCGCATCGGCGCAGGTGTCACCCTCCGCCGCGGCGGAAATGGTGCCAGAGCTGATGCCGAACAGCGACTACACCTTCGCTGTAGAGCGCGACAGCACCGGATACACCGAGGAAGTGACGGGTAATTTCCTGCACGGCGGTCACCTGACGCTGCGCTTCCACCGTGACTTCATCGTCGACAACGTGCCGATCTGGCACTACAACAACACGCCGGACCAGTACGACGGCCGCTATGACCGCACCCTCGTTCAGAACGGCGTGTACAACCACGAGGAGTGGCCGAACCAGTGGCCGACGGGCTCCGGATATCCCGACTACCCGGTGATCGGTGATCCCTACACCGATGCGGGTGAAGGCAACGCCACGATCGACTCGATCAAGCTCTACGTGCCGAAGTAACCCCGAGTAATAGAAGTCGCTTCCCCGCTGAGATGACGAACCCGCCGCACCCGCGTTCGTCATCTCAGCGGGGGAGTGGCCAATTCGGTCGGGAGGCTCCTGCTGGCTACACTTGCCGCTGAAATGGCGCTGGAGGAGCAGGACCGCGGTGTGTCGACCAGTGTCGTGCGCGCCTTCGAGTTGCTGGACCGGGTGGCGAGCGCCGGTGCGGATGGGATCACCCTGGCGAAGCTGTCAGCCGGAACGCCCAAGGCCCGTAGCACGACACACCGGTACGTGACGACGCTGATAGCGCTCGGCGCCGTCCGCCGCGATGACGCCGGCCGGCTACGGCTCGGGCTCAAGCTGCTGGAGCTGGCGAGCGGACTGCTCGACGGCGATAACCTGCGCGCTGTCGCCGAGCCCGTCCTGCGTGAGCTGGGCGAGCGGACCGGCGAGACCGTGCACCTCGGGGTTCCCTCGGACGGGCACGTCGTCTACATCGCCAAGGTGGAAAGCCCCCAGTCCGTCCGGCTGGTGTCGCGTATCGGGTCGCACGCTCTGTTGCACTGCACTGCGATGGGCAAGGCCATCATGGCTCAGCTCCCACCGTCGGAACTGCAGGTCGCGCTCGCTCTGCCACGCGTGCTCCGCACACTCCACACGATCACCGGCGAGGACGTCCTGCTCGCCGAGCTCGACAAGATCCGCATGACCGGCGTGGCCATCGACGACGAGGAGAACGAGCTCGGCGTGCGCTGCGCCGGCGCGGCGATCCTCGACAGCCGCTCCGTTCCGGTCGCAGCGATCAGTGTCTCGGGCCCCGCGACGCGCATGACTCACGAGCGGTGTGCGGAGATCGCGCCGTCCATCGTGGCGGCGGCGCGCGAAGTCGGCCGCTCGCTCGGCTACCCGGTCGCTGCGGCACAACGCAGCTGACCCTCGGCGCAACTTTCGACCCAGCTATCCCGTCGCTGGCACCTCTGTCGAAGTCGTTGACACCCCTGTCGAAGAGGACTACTTTCTGCCGCGCCCCTCGACGTCAATCTATTCGATCATCATACGAATAGTTCGAACGGAGGAATGGTGACTCGACCTCGCATCCTCATCCGTCTGGCGATGGTTCTTTGCCTAGCCGCCTTGCTGCCGGCGCCCGCGGTGGCAGATCCACCGCCGGTCGTTGCCGCGGCGCCGTCGTCGAATTCCTTCGCGATCGCGCACGTGACCTCGGTCGACAACAAGGCGATCGACGTCGCGTTCAACCAGACGATCGGCACCGAACTGCAGAACCTCGTCGTGGCCGTTCCGAACGCGTTGCTTCGCTACGTGCGGATCGGCGGCGGCAGCGCAGGTCAGCCCGACGCATTGCTGGACGGACGGTTCCTGAGCACTGCCGTTGCCACCGCTCAGGTCGTCGCTACGGCGGACAAGGACACGCTCCGGATCGTCTTCACCGGTATCGGCAACAACGCCGTGACACTGCAGGGCGGGGCCAAGTACGAGTTGTGGCTCGACGCGAACGACAACGCCCCGACGACGTTGTCGACCCCGTGGTCGACGACCCTCGCGGCCGCGTCGGCAACCGGCGTGACGGCCGTCAAGGTGACTTCGGTGGCCAACCTGGCAGTGGGGCAAGCGATCACCATCGACGACGAGACGCGGACGATCACCGGTCCGACCGAGGTGCACGGACTCTTCAACGGCACGGCCGGGGACTCGGGCACCGGTGTCGACCTCTCGGCGCCCCTCGACGCCGCCCACGGAGCGTCGGCACCGGTCGCCCAGGTCGGAGCCGTGGCCGGCTCGACCAACATCAAGGTGGCCAGCGTGGCCGACTTCGCGCCCGGCCAGACGATCATCATCGACAGCGGCGTCGACGCGGAGACCGCCGTCATCTCGACGACCGGGGCGGCCGGCAACAGCGGCCCGGGCCTTACCTTTACCGCCGGCGCCAACGGATCGGGCCTCAGCCTCGTTGCTCCGCTGGCCCGCACGCACGCGCCCGGCGCGCCGGTGTCAGTGTCGACGGACCTGCGCTCGCTCGGCTCACTGCACTTCGCGAGCGAATCGGGCGCGGCGTTGAAGGAGGTCGCCCCGCACGTCACTGCGCACTACGTCGTCAAGGGCAGCGCCGTCGCGCCCCAGCTGGCCGCTATCGCCAGCGCGAGATTCCTCGACTCGCGGGTCGTTCGGGTGACGTTCAACTCGACGATCCTGTCCGGCATGGCATTCCACGCCTACTTCGGGAACCGCATCACGCTCGCGAGCGCGAACCCCGATTCGTCGATGAACCCGAGGTATGTGGACCTCGTGCCCGACACCGACAAGAAGCAGTACGACCTCTACTTCCCCGGCGACGTTCCGGCCCGGGCCGACGGCTACACGCTTACGATCCTGGCCAACCCGAACACGACCGCTGATACAGCCACCCTGCAAACCTCAGCTGGCCGCGTCCCGTCGGCGGCCACCGCGCTGACGGCCACCCTCAAGCGGCCGACTGCGACGCACGACCAGCCGGGCATCCACACCGTCTCGGTCAACAACGACCGCAACGAGATCACCGTGCATCTGAACGGGAAGCTCGACCGGTTCACGCTCGCCCCGGCGTTCAACCCCGACTCCTGCCAGGCCAAGCAGTCGACGCCGGCGCCGAACGGGTCGCCCAACACCACCGCGTGCCTCAACCCGTACGCCGTGCGGGAATCATCCAACGGCATCGCCGGCCTGGTGCTCACCAAGAGCCAGCTATTGCAGGTCCTGTCGTTCCAGGGTCTGCGGCTCGACGGCGGCGGTGACGTCGTCGCGGGGCTGCGCGACGAGCCGGCGTTCCTGCCGAGCGCCGACACGATCGTCGTCACCTTGCGCGACGGCCTGCACCTGCAGCCGGGCGTCGGCCGGGTCACGGTGCGGCCGAACACGGTCGTCGACAAGACGCTTGCGGCCAACACCTCGTCTTCCTCGAAGCTCCTGCTCGTGCTCCCCACCCGGATCTCGTCCAAGTCGTGGAATCCGAACGGCCCCGACTACCTCAAGCGGTCCGACGGCACCGTCTCTTTCCAGGAGTACGACTACCGCAACTCGGCGCAGACGCCGACCGCCTATTCCGATATCACGAATGCCGTTCCCGACCGGACGACCGTCAAGACGTTCCCGTCGATCGTCGTGGACAACAAGTACATCAAGGCGACGTTCGCGCCCAGCTTCGGCGGCCGGTTGCTGTCGCTGGTCTACAAGCCGACCGGGAACGACCTTCTGTACAAGAATCCGGTCGGCACCCAGTACCAGATCGGCGTCAACACCTTCTACTACCACTGGTTGCAGGTGTGGGGCGGCATCATGCCGACCTTCAACGAGTCCGAGCACGGCAAGTTCTGGAATCAGCCCTGGGCGTACACCGAGACCGACACCCCCGACGCGGTGGTCATCAACCAGTCGATAACCGACAACATCAACGAGACGAACTCGAACTTCCGCTACGGGGCGACCGGGCTGACGCTCACCGTCACGTACACGATCCATAAGTCCAGCCCGGCTGTGGACATGTCGGTGCACATCCACAACCCCAACGCCGTCGCGGTGAACTACGAGTACTGGACGTGTAACACGCTGGCCCCGGGCGTCGACGCCAAGGGCGACAACGGCTCGCCGACGATGCAGGTCGTCGCGCCGGTGCAGACGGTCACGCGCGACAACGCGTACACCTGGATGGAGGGTGTGGCCGCCGGAACCGGAACCCCGCGCGTGCTGGACGTGAGCAACCTGAGCCACATCTACGACTGGATGGCCAACGGCATCGCCTACGGCAACAACCTCGACACCGGAACGCAAAAAGGCTGGTGGGGCGTCGTCAACCACGAGAACGACCAGGGCGTCCTGCGCATCGCCTCGTCGCAGAACGGCACCCAGACCGTCACACCCGGCATGAAGTACTGGATGTGGGGCTACGAGCCGTCCTTCGGCACCGGTGACACCAACTCGTTCAGCAACCCCTCGCCACTCACGCCGGGGAACCTGGGGGCGAACGACGTTGCGTCGCCGAGCGGGTCCAACCGCTACGTCAAGGGTGATTCGCCGGCCCCGTACATCGAGTTGTGGAACGGCGTCTCCCGGGCGTTCCACAGCCCCGCGACCATCCCGGCGGGTGGGGACGTCAACTTCACCGACCAGTACATCCCAACGATGGATCTGGCGAACGTCACCAACGCGGACGCCGACGGCGCGGCCAACGTCACGATCGAGTCCGGTGCCGCGACCGCTGATGTCTGGTCGACGCACATCGGCCAGCGCCTAACGGCGAAGCTGATCGACCTCGACACCGGCGCGACGATCGCGAGCAAGACGTTTGTCGGCAGTGCGTACGACTCGGTCCGGCTCAGCGGTTCCATCGCCGGCGGCCACGCGGCCCGCCTCGAGCTCGACGACGCGTCGGGCAACGTTGCGCTGACCGCGGACAAGGCCGCCGGCTAGCGTCGATATCGACCGGCCGGGCTCAGGCCCGACCGGTCGATCGATGCCGAAGCTACCTACGCGGCAAGGTCGAACCGACGTCAGATGGGCCGGGCAAGATTGACGCCATGAGCGAACCCTTGCCGGAAGATCCACGCGTCGCGTTCGTCTACCAAGAGGCGTTGCGGGGGCTGCTGCAGCAGCAGACGGCCGTTGAGAGCCTGCACAACCGGGCCGCGACCCTCGTGTTTGCCGCATCGTTCGCGGGCTCGCTGCTAGGCAGCCGCGCGCTGTCCGACGGTGTCGGAAGCTGGGACTGGACCGCCATCGCACTGCTGCTGATGATCGGTGCACTGACCGTGGTCCTGTTGTGGCCCTACTACAACCTCGCGTTCCGCTTCGACCCCGAGGTCCTGCTCGAACGCTACGTGGACGCCGATCAGCCCGCATCAATGCAAGACATACACCGCATGCTGGCCCTGCAGATCAAGTCCGACTTCGCGCGTAACGGCCGAATCGTCCGGCGGCTACGGGAGACCTTCCAGGTCGCGCTGGTGCTCCTACTCGCCGAGATCATGGCCTGGATGTTCTCCGTCGCCGGGATGTAGCGGTCACCTGACGGCCGAGCGGTCGATCGTTAAGTCGTTCGATACCTGCGTGTAGTAACTCGACATTGATCGCGTGTTCCCGCTGATCGATCCTTGGCGGGTGATTCCGGGTGGGCGATCGGCGCCAACTCGTCGCCCGAGCGCTCGTGCCGGGCACCTGCCGCAATACAAGAGTGAGGGTTTCCGATGAGTGCGATGGTCGACGTTTTAGCACCTGAACGACCTAAGCGAGTACTGATTGTGGCGTCAAATCCGGCGATTTCGAAGCGGACTGGTTGGCCGATCGGATTCTGGTGGGCCGAGCTGGCCCATCCGTACTGGGAATTCATCCAACACGGTTACCAGGTAGATATTGCCAGCCCCGACGGCGGTGGGCTGGAGGCTGATTCCTGGAGTGATCCGCGCGACGCGTCCGGTTACAGCGCCGAAGATCTGCTCAGCCTGGGCTTTCTGTCCTCGCCAAGGCACATGGCGCTGGTAGAGAACTCGCTGCTGTTGTCGGATGTCGATCAAGACAGCTACGACGCCGTGTTCTTGGTCGGCGGGCAAGGGCCGATGTACACGTTCGTCGACGATACCGGGGTGCACGAGCTGGTGTCCTTGCGAGTGGCGGCGAATCGGGTGATCGCAGTGGTGTGCCACGCCACGTGCGTGCTACTGACCGCGCGGTTGCCGAACGGGAATCTAGTGGTCGACGGGCGAACCTGGACCGGGTTCGCCAACTCCGAAGAGGACTACGCCGACGATTTTGTCGGACAGCCCATCCAACCGTTCCGGATCGAAGACGAGGCCCGGGAACTCGAGAACACCAACTTCATCATCGCCGGTCGATTCAAGCCACATGCGGTTCGGGACGGCAATCTGATCACCGGCCAGCAGCAGTATTCCGGTACCGCGGCGGCCCACTTGGTGATCGAAACCCTTGGCGTCTGAGGCGTCCAATCCGTACTGCACCTGAGTGAAAGGCAATCCCATCATGGGGATCTCGGGAGACTCACCGGTTCGAATGAATGCCGTCATCACGGTACAGAGGTATGAACCGACGCCATATTCTGAGCAGCGGGCCGGGCCGATCCTGACCAGGATCCATGTCGAGGAAACCTTCGACGGCGATATCGAGGGGGCCGGCGTTTGCGAATTTCTGCAGGCCGCCCGCTCGGACGGATCGGCGAACTTCGTGGGAATCGAACGAGTCACGGGAACGATCGCCGGCAAGAAAGGAACCTTTCTGCTACAGGATTCAGGCATTGTGAGCGGCGACGCCGTACATGGCGATTGGTTTGTGATCCCAGGGTCAGGCACCGGTCAGCTGACTGGTCTTAGAGGAAGGGGTGAGTTCCGAGCCAATCTCGGCGAGGGTGCAGACGTATATCTCGATCATTGGTTTGAATAAGCGAGGGACACCGCAATGCTCAGTTCGTTTCCGTTGGATGTGAGCCTGCTGGCCACCGACCTCAATATCGCAAAAGACTTCTATTCGGATCGGCTTGGCTTGCCGATCATCATGGAGACCGCCGACGGGGTGACATTTGGGTGCGGTGGGGGCAGTCGGCTAGTGGTTACCAAGAGCACGACAGGAACGGCCGACACCCAGACCCAGGCATTGTGGAGAGTCAGCGATCTCGCGAAGGAAATCATCGACCTGCGCTCCCGTGGCGTGCAGACCGACACCTACGGCGTGCCGGGGCCGACCGAGGATGTCGCCGACGTGGGATTCGCGCTGACCACCTGGTTCGTCGACCCATTTAACAACTCGATCGGGCTCATTCAGCTAAAGACAATCGAGACGGCGCAGACATGACGGTGACCGACACCGCGAGCCAGGCCTCCGCCAACTCCACCTGGGCGCCGCTGCGCATACGGGTATTCCGGACGCTCTGGCTGGCGTCGCTGGCTTCCAACATCGGTTCTTGGATGCACCTCGTCGCCGCGTCGTGGACGATGACCTCACTGACCACGTCGGCGGTGATGGTCGGCCTCCTGCAAACCGCCAACTCCGCCCCGAACTGCCTGCTCGCGCTGCCCGCGGGCGCGCTGGCGGATGTGCTCGACCGTCGACGCCTGGTGCTGTTGTCCCAGCTATGGCAGCTTCTTATCGCGGCCACCTTGGGATTCCTGACGCTCGCCCATATTACGAATCCGCCGGTTCTCCTCGTGATGACTTTCGCGATGGCAACCGGCTCAGCGCTCGGTGTGCCAGCGTTTAGCGCACTCACTCCAGAGCTGGTTCCGCGCGCACAACTGCCGGCCGCAATCTCACTGAACTCGGTCATTCTCACCGGATCCCAAGCCATCGGCCCCGCCATCGGCGGTGTTCTGATCGCGTCCACGGGTGCGGGCACCGTGTTCATTGTCAATGCCGTCTCGTTCACGGCGGTAGTCGCCGCGGTAGCCAGTTGGCGGCGCCCGAAACAGGCTACTGGGCTACCCGCTGAGCATGTCGCCAGCGCGATCCGCACCGGCCTGCGATACGTCGGCAACGCGCCCGCATTTCGGATAGTTCTGATCCGCGCCGGCGCCTACGTGCTGTCATTCAGCGCATTGCCCGCGCTGCTGGCGGTGTTCACCCGGAAAGGATTGCACGGCCCGGCGGCCGGCTACGGCCTACTGCTCGGCGCGCTGGGCATCGGTGGAATCGGCGGCGCGCTGATCCTGCCTCGAGTTCGTCAGAAATGGTCCGCCGACCGCATCGTCGTCGTCGCTACGTTGGTCTATGCGGTCGCGCTGGCGGCTATCACCACCGTGCACAACGTGATCACGGTGGCCGTCATTCTGGTGGTAGCCGGGGTGGCCGGCATGGCGAACATGTCCACGTTCAACATCGCCGGTCAGTCGGTGCTCCCAGACTGGGTTCGGGGCCGGGGTCTGGCGATCGTCCAGCTCACCTTCATGCTCGCGCTCGCGGTCGGCGGCGCGATGTGGGGAACTCTCAGCACAACGATCGGTGTCAATGCCACGCTGGGAGTGTCTGCCGCCTGTCTCGCCGCGACCAGCACGCTGGCCCGGCGGTTACCTCTGGCAGCGGCCGAAGCAGTCGACCCCACACTTGCTGACCAGCACGAACCGTACGTGCCGGTGACGCTAAGCCCAGATGACGGCCCGGTCCTGCTCAGCGTCGAATACTGCGTCCCCGTCGCCTCACAGTCGGACTTCCTCGCGGCCGCGCGACGTCTGGCCCGCATGCGCCGGCGTGAAGGCGCCTTGCACTGGGGCCTCTACACCGACCCGAACGACACCCGACGCCTTGTCGAGACCTTCACCGTTCCCTCCTGGAGCGAGCACCTGCGCACCGCGGCCCGACTCACCACGACCGACGCACGGGTCCTGGCCGAAGCTCGGGAGTTCCACCACGGCGACGAACCCAAACTGACCGCGTTGCTGACCCTCAAAGACGTCGGCCCGGGGCGGTAACACCACGTCAGACGCACTACTTGACCCGCTTCGCCACAAAGCGCTGCCGAATGGTTATGGTGCCGTCCGGCGCGGTCTCCTCGCGCTGCCACCGGAACGAGTCGGCGGCCAGCTCCGAGAAAGTCCACCGGTGCTCGATGTCGTTCGTCCTGGCACTCAGGATGATGCCGTCGTCGCTGGCCCGCGCGGTGAACGGGAGCACCGACCCCCGCCGAGGACCGTGCCAGGTAGACCGCCACGCCCGAATAGCGGGATCGTAGAACCGCAACGACAACCCCCACTCGCCGTCCCCGTCTGGCTCGCGATCGGCCCGGGCCGGGTTGATCCACACGTCGGCCACCGCGCGTCCATCAAGCGCCCAACTGAAATGCCACTCCGCCGAGGACTCGCGCGCACTTCCGTCCTCCGCATAGTCGAAGACCCGCAGCGCCCAACTCCCCATCAACGGAGCGAACAACGCCATCTCCTCGGCCAGTTCCGGCCGCGGCCCCTTGGCAACGAAGACCTCAGCGAACTCCATACCCGCCGACGCTACCCAGCCGGTACCGTGCCCCGCCATGCGCTCAGGGCGTCGACATGCCCCCGACGATGGCGGCGAACGACTTGATTGCCGGTGTTTCTCGGTCGGCGCGCCACCACGGAACGAGCACGAACCCCGGGGCATCGCGCACCGGAACGGTGGCCAAGGTCGGTGGCATCGACACCACGTCCAGGAACGATGAGATGGTGAGCCATCCGAGCGCTGAGCGCTCGAGAATTGGCGCGAGTTCATGGAAGTGTCCGCGCCACGAGGCGTCGGCCACACGTATCACCGGCTTCCCGCTCGGGGTGGTCGCGGGGATCCAGCTTTCCCGGAACAGCCTGGTGCCCCCCACGGTCTGGTCGACGATGGGATGGTCGGCGAGATCGTCGAGTGAGATCGAGTCGCGGTGGGCAAGCGGATGTGATCGGCCCACGAGGAGCGCCGCCGACTGCGTGGCGATCGGGGGCCCGCACACGAGACCTTCTTCCTCGTCGCGGTCCGGCGCCGGCGCGGGCCACCAGGTCAGCCAGATGTCTGCCTCGTCGCGGTGAAGCGCGCCGGCATAGTCGAAGAGGTCGAATCTCAGGCGAAGGATCTTGACGCCGGGCACGCGGCGTTCGAACTCCGTGCACACCTGCGCCAGCTGAGGCACACCCTCTGCTGTGATGACGTGCGCGATTCGCAGCGGCCCGGTCAAACCTGCGGCCATAGCGGCAGCCTCACCCAGCTGCCGCTCCAGCTCCGCAACCGAGGGACGCAGATTCCGCACCAGCGTCTCGCCGAGAAGCGTCAACTCGACCCGCCGACTCGTGCGCTCGAACAGCTGCCCGTTCAGCCGCCGCTCGATATGCCGGACCGTCTGGCTCACATGGGCCGTCGACACACCCAGCCGCTCTGCCGCCCGCCCGAAATGAAGCTCGTCAGCCAGGACGAAAATCGTTTCGAGCTCACGCAGCTCGATCCCACCCCACACGCTGTCACGCTACAGCCGAAGTACGACCACGGACCGCGTAGGCGATGAAGCTGCGCCGGTGCTGTGGTGTCCGAGCTAGTGTCCTGCGCCGGAAATTCGTGGTGAATGTCCGGTGTTGCTTTCCGGCCGGGTCGACCAGGTGTGGGTACCGATTTCTGGCCGGCTCGGCCGGGAGCATGAGCGCTGCGCCTGGGCCCGAGCAGCCCGTGCAGCCCGTGCAGCCCGTGCAGCCCGTGCAGCCCGTGCAGCCCGTGCAGGAAGATCGCTCCGCCAACGAGATCTTCCTGCCTATGAGGGCCTATGAGGCAGCCCGTGCAGGAAGATCCAGGTTGGCAGGAGATCTTCCTGCGCCGTCTGCCCGGCAATGCGTTTGGACGCTGGAATTACGTCACGAACTTCTGGCGCGGGACACTAGTTATGGATGGGTTGGCCGGTGATGTGGTGGTCGGCGTGGAATAGCGCTTCGGTGAGCAGGGCGCGGACGTGGCCGCCGCGGAGCCGGTAGATGACGCGTTGGCCTTGGCGTTGCCCTTCGACGAGGCCGGCGAAGCGCAGCTTGGAAAGGTGCTGGCTGGCAACCGTCGGGCGGCAGCCAGCGGTCTGGGCCAGGCTGGCGACGTCGAGTTCGGCGTCGCGTAGCGCCCAGAGCATCCGTACACGGGTCGGGTCGGCGAGCAGTGCGAAGGACTGCACCGCGGCGCTGACCTGCTCGGGAGTGAGGACGTCGGGGTGCGCTGTGGTCGCGCGGGCGGTTCGGGCTGGGCGGCGGGTTGCCATGCCCGTCACGCTACCGCTTGTTGCAACATATTCGCATCTATGAAGGTATTGATATCCTGGTGGTTCCGTTTCAAACCCAGGGACTACCCGTGAGCAGCCACCCGACACCGCACCAACGCGACCACGACCACAGCAGCGATCACCGCCACGCCGGCGATCACGGCCATGCCCACCAGCACGACCACGGGGACGGGGCGTCGGTGTGGTCGCGGCTGAGGCACGGCGTATCGGAGCTGGTGGGTGGGCATTCCCACGACGCGGCCGAGCAGGTCGATGACGCGCTGACCGCCGACGCCGCCGGTCGGCGGGCGTTGTGGATCAGCCTGGCCGGGCTTGCGTTCACCGCGGCGATCCAGGCCGTCGTGGTGGTGCTGTCCGGGTCGGTCGCGCTGCTGGGCGACACGCTGCACAACGTCGCCGATGCGTTGACCGCGGTGCCGCTGCTGGCGGCGTTCACGCTGGCCCGCCGCGCGCCGACCAAGCGCCACACCTACGGCTACGGACGATCCGAGGACCTGGCCGGCCTGTTCGTGATCGCCATGATCGCCCTGTCCAGCGGCCTAGCCGCCTACGAAGCGATCGACCGGCTCATCCACCCACGCGACGTGACCCACCTGTGGGCCGTGGCCGGCGCCGCGGTGGTCGGCTTCGCCGGCAACGAATGGGTCGCCCGCTACCGCATCACCGTCGGCCGAAGGATCGGCAGCGCCGCCCTGGTCGCCGACGGCCTGCACGCTCGCACCGACGGGTTCACCAGCCTCGCTGTGCTCCTCGGCGCCGGGGGCGTGGCGCTGGGCTGGCGCTGGGCCGACCCCGCAGTCGGGCTACTCATCACGGTCGCGATCCTCGGCGTGCTCCGCTCCGCGGTGCAGCAAGTCGGTGCCCGCCTGATGGACGCCGTCGACCCCGGCCTGGTCGACCAGGCCGCCGCCGCGGTGGCCAGCGTCGAGGGCGTGGAGGAGCTACGCGAGCTGCGGATCCGCTGGATCGGGCACACCCTGCGCGCCGAAGCCGACATCACCGTCCCGGCGACGCTCACCGTGGAACAAGCCCACGACATCGCCCACCACGCCGAAGCCCACCTACTCGCCCAGGTTCGCCGGCTCACTGCGGCGACCATCCATGTCAGCCCCACCGGCGCCCACTAAGGCCCGGCGTGGCCTGCCCGAGCAGATCCCCTTACGGGCCGGCACCCAGCAAAACGGTTGCAGCTCTCTCCTATGGGGCCGAGTATCAGCCACCAAGCCGCAGCTCGGCGGCGGCCAGATCAGGCGGCGGTTGATACCCGCCAGGATCCAGGAGTGACGACATGCTGTGTGGAGGATCCATCGGGCTTCGGGCACGCCTTGACGCCGACGTTGCGATCCTGCACGCGCAGCTCTACGACGATGTGGGCACCCGATCGCGGGCGGACTCGCGAGCGTGGCGGCCGATCCCTCCCGGCTCGGCCGCGTCTCCGTACGCGGTGACTGCTCCCACCGAGGATGCGGCCTGTTTTTCGGTGGTGGAGTTGTCGGACGGTGCGCTTGCTGGCGAAGCGCTGCTGTGGGGAATCGACACACATAACAGAACCGCGCATCTAGGGATTTCGCTGCTGCCGAGCGGCCGGCATCGCGGCCTGGGTACCGACGTCGTTCGAGTGCTCTGTCGCTACGGCTTCGCCGTGCTCGGCCTGCATCGGTTGCAAGTCGAGACCCTCGTCGACAACACCGCCATGATCAAGGCCGCCCGAGCGGCCGGGTTCGTCCTGGACGGCACCCTGCGCGGCTCGTCCTGGGTCGAGGGCCAGTTCATGGACGAGGTCGTCCTCGGATTGCTCACCGATGACTGGCACGCTAGCCAAGACGCGGCATCGACCGCCCTTGTCGAACGATCCTGATACGCGTTCGCGAGCGGTGGATCCCAGTTCGACCCGCTAGGGCGGATTGGGTCAGGCGGGCGCGGGCCCCCCAAGGCACCATCCAGCCGGGTCGCCAGCGTTTCTGCGTCGTCGTCGTTGAGTGGCGCCATGTCCACCTCGATCGACTGAGTCGCCTGCGCAGGCAGATCATTTTCCGTGTAGGTGCCCAGAATCGCCTGGCTGCCGATCACAATGATCGAGTCTTCACCGACGATCTCAGTCGCGGCCCGAATCGTGTGCTCGAGTTCAGCGCGCCGCATGGGCCGTATTCGCACGCTGGATAGCCGCGAGGCGCTCCTCGTCGCTCAACGCGCCGGCGAACGGACTCACCTGCCGCAGATCGATGCTGTGCTCGTCCTCCCCGAGGAACACGTCAACCAGACGCTCCGGTCGCCCGTCCAACAGTGCCTCCCACTCATCCAGCCAGCCTTGCGCTTGATCACCACGCACCAGCGACCGCGACTTTGTGATGTTGCGATGCGCAAGCCGCCGAATCCGGCTCTGATCGGAGATCAGCTTGCCCAGCAACGCCCGGTGCAACTCCAACTGCACTCGCACCTCCCGACGCTGCGGCCGCAACTCACGCTCCAATGCCTCCCTCGCCACCTCGGACACTGTCGTCCGCTCCCGCCGCGCACGCGCCTCCGCCAACTCCCGCAGATGCGACGGCACCCGCACCCGAATCTGCGGAGAATCGCCCTCTCCACTCATCGACCGACGACCACGCCGAACACCGCTGCCCGATCCAGACACCGCGGCGCTCGTGACCGTCTTGCTCGACATGACATAAACGTACCACGAAATTATTCGTCATGGCGAGGATGCCAGCGCCGCCATGTCGGCCAAAGCCAAGACGCAGCAGCACGGTCGCCTGATTGACGTCTCTCGAGCACATTCAGGCCATGTATCTCGTCGCCGTGGCGGCATTGCAATATGGCGGCGATCGAAGATCGTTTCAGCACCCGCTAATTGGGCTTCACTCGCTCGGGGCAGATTCCGCTGCATCAAGCGCCGGGACGTCCGAGCGCAGCGTTTGAGCCTGGTGGGCGGCGGCACGCCGTTCTTCACGGCCCTGGACAACTGGGTGAACCTGAACCTGGTGGAGACCCGGACGTTTCCCGACGGCGTGCTGCTGACCAGGTACGAGACCAGGCGCTGAGTGCCCGACGTCGGATCAGCGCGGGCTTCGGGCCACCCAAGGATCTCGTGGCGCTGTGTTCCGAGGCGATCGTGACGTCCCTGCCGGATCCTGTTCTTCACCGCAGACGATCCGTCCGGATAGGGATCCGCTTACGGCATTCCGCGCCGCGCTCTCTCATGAATGCGGGCGTCCTAAGGCGGTGCCGACGAGGTGCTCGCTTGGCGACGACCCACGGAAGCGCCACTTGGCCGGACGCGTTGCGTCCCGTGCATACGCACATCGAGGGCGCGCGTGAGCTGCCGATCGGATGGAGGTCGAGCACCATCGCTGTCGCCTTGGGTTGGACGACGAGCGGCACTGTCGGTGCCAGGCTTGCCGTCTCCGGGATACGCGTATCCGCAGCCGCTGACAAGGGTCACGATCGTCATCTGACAAGACCCGCCTGATTCCTCCCGGCTTGACGTATGCCGATATCGGCATATGATGGCGGCATGGCACGAGCAGCGACGACGTCGGACGTCTTCAACGCGATCGCCGAGCCGCAGCGCCGGGAGATCCTGGTGCTGC
>Ga0137412_10000627_pt1 | contig 25722 bp, 20 predicted proteins | sample CZODoug2_1_16fun_FD_122160 | JGI IMG/M metagenome (GOLD analysis project Ga0137412, IMG submission 122160) | Vadose zone soil fungal communities from Angelo Coast Range Reserve, California, USA - CZODoug2_1_16fungal (Hybrid Assembly) | ecosystem: Environmental > Terrestrial > Soil > Vadose zone... | reverse complement strand
GAAAGCGAAGAAAGCAAAGAAGACTGCCAAGGCGACCAAGAAAGTCGCCAAGAAGACCAAGAAGATGAAGAAGTAAGCGCGCGGTTTTCCGCAAGCTAAAGCCGCCGCGGTATCGCGACCACCATCGCTGGTGAGCTTGACGCATCGCAAGATGTCTCTGGCCGAAACGCGGCGACGATCAGACCGGCCCCATGTGCACACGGCTCAAGAAGCCTACGACCGATGCACATGGGTCCGGTTTTTTGTGTCCGGACGTTGGTCGGGTCACCCGTCGCACCGGTGTCAGGCGATTCCCCGGCTTGCGACTTAGCGCTCTTCGCCCACCCCTTCGTTGAAGGGGCGGCTTCGGGGCGCCTCCAGCGCTCATTCATTGACGATAGGCAGCGCTGCTTTGCGCCAGAAGCGGTCGGTCGCACGTCCATCGTTGTGGAATGTTGATGTCCGCTTACGGCACCAAAAGCGGCTGCTCGGAACGCAGCCTCTCTGCAGCATCCACCTCACGAAACGTCGCCCTAAGATTCATCTTGGGCCCAACCGAAGCCTTTTCCAATCGCCAGCGTTTCCCGCCCTATGCTGCCTTGGCAGCATCGTAAGTCTTGCGATACATCGCCGCCATGTGCTGCTCAACAGTCACCGTCGGATATTTTGGACTCTCGCCCGGCTGTAGACAGCCTGGGAGACACTCCATCACGTAGTCGGCGTTACCGGAGTAGAAGAAAGGAATCGAGTAGCGCCGCTTGCCTGAGACGTTGACAACGCGATGCACCGTTGAGCGGTAGAGATCATTGGTCCAGCGGGCGATGGCATCGCCGATATTGAAGACGAATGTTCCGGGAAGCGGCGTCGCGTTGATCCAGCTATCGCCCGCATCGCGCACCTGCAGGCCACCATTTTCATCCTGCAGCAGCAAAGTCAGCGTGCCGAAATCGGTGTGGGCACCGGCACCGGCCTGCCCTTTCAGAGCATCGGCCGGGTGCGGCGGATAGTGCAGAAGCCGCATGGTGGAAAGCGGATCGCGATTGAAGGTGTCGAAATAATTTTCCGGAAGACGGAGCGAGAGCGCCAGTCCGATCATAATCCGCTCGGAAAGGTCGCGCATGGCGGCATGATAGGCGCGCATGGTCGCCTTGAAGGCTGGCATGTCTTGTGGCCACTGGTTGGGACCGTGGTTGAACTTGCCCGCGACCACCGCCGGATGGTCCTCGGGCAATTCGAGGCCCATATAGAAATTCTCCTTGAGATCCGGCGGCGCGTTGAGATCGAGCGCCTGTGAGCTGAGAGGTTCCCAGCCGCGGTTGCACTTCGACTGCGACTTGGCGACCTGCTGCTTGGCCTCTACCGGCAAATCGAAGAAATTCCGCGTCTCGGCCATCGCGGCGTCGATCAGCCCCTGTGGAACGCCGTGATTGGCAATGTAAAAGAAACCATTGTTGACGCAGGCGCTGCGGATCGCCTCGCCCACCGCTTCGCGGCGTTCGAGCTTCGACGAGGACAGGCCACTGACGTCGATGATCGGCAGCCGGTTCGGTGAAACATTGTTGGCAACGAGGGGCTCTGACATCGATGGACCTCTTCCGTTGGGTGCCGCCGCGCGGCAATCACGATGCCAACAGTTTACGGCAGGCGGCGTGCGCCAAAAAGCATTGATTATCGATCAGGCCGCTGCTTTTTGGGCATCGCGACGACGGCCGGCGCGATGTCCTGCCGCTGCCGCAACTTGGTCGCGAGAATCTGCAAAAATAGATCGACCGGCGGGGGCAGCGCTCTCTGGCCGCGGGTGAAGGCGGCAACCGTGCTGATGATCGGCCCTCCTGCGTCAAGGGGGACATGGACCATGCGGCCGGAGGCGAGCGACTCGTCGAGACCGAACTTCGTCTGCAGGCCAATGCCGAGTCCCATCTCGACCAAGGCCCGAATCGCCTCGATCGAGTTGCTGCTCACCGAAGCCACAGGCGTCACGTTGAGGCGCAAGAAGGCTGGCGCGAGCAGTTGGTTCAAGGAGATCATCCCTTCAGGCAAGATCAGCGGATGCGCGAGACAGGCCGACAGACTGACCGCCGGCAGCGCCGCCAGGGCATGATCCGATTTCATGATCGCGCCAACGGCGAACTCCACCGCAAACACGCGTTGCAGTCCCGGCGGCGGCAATAGGTCGAAACCAACGCCGAGATCGGCGTCGCCCGACATCACCGCCTCGGCGATCGCGAGCGATTCGGTCCGCCGGAGTGATACCGTGATGCGCGGCGCACGCATTTTTAGCGCGGCGATCACAGCGGGCATCACCGAGGTGCATATGCCTTCGGCCGCCGCCACCGCCACATGGCCTGCATGCACGCCGACCAGTTGGTCGATCTCGGCGGCGAAACGCTCGGCATCCTGCAGTACGAGAATGCTGTGACGGGCGAAAGCCTCGCCCGCAGCCGTTAACCGCACACCGCCCGGAAGCCGCTCGAACAGCGGCAAGCCGACATCCTGCTCCAGCTTGAGAATCTGCCGATTGACCGCCGAGGATGCCATGTTGAGCTGGCGCGCGGCCTCTCGGATCGAGCCATGGCGGCGCACCGCATCGAAATAGACGACCGCGTTGGAATGCAGCCGCGATGGCTTCAGGGCGCGGCCGGCAAGCGGCGTAGTCGACGCGGTCGGACGCGTCGACCGCTTCATGTCAACGAAGCGCCTCCGCGCAACCGCTCGATCTCTTCCAGCACGCGGTGCGCGACCATCGGCGCGTCGAGCCGCACCGGCAGGGCGGTTGATATGCCCAAGCCCTTTAGCGCGTCCTTCACAGCGGTCCAGATCGAGGTAGCCAGCAGCAACGGCGGCTCGCCTACGCCTTTGGACCGGAAGATGGTCGCGACCAACGCCGGATTGCCTTCCAGCAAGCGCGTGGTCATCTGCGGTACGTCGCGGCTGCCGGGGATCTTGTAGGTCGAGGGACCCTCGCTGCGCAGCCGGCCCCGGCCGTCCCAATGCAGGTTCTCGCAGACGAACCAGCCCAGACCCTGCACATAGGCGCCCTCGATCTGGCCGACATCGATCGCCGGGTTAAGCGAATTGCCGCAGTCCTGCACGAGGTCGGCGCGCAGCACCCGGATCTCGCCGGTGAGCGTGTCGACCGCGACCTCCGAAACCGCCGCTCCATATGAAAAATAGTAATATGGATGGCCCTTCATGCGCTCGCCATCCCAGTGCAGGTCCGGCACTTTATAGAAGCCGGACTCGGAGAGCTGGACCCTCTGCATGTAGGCCATCTTAGCCAATTCGCCGAACCGCAGGCTGCGGTTGTCGGGCGCTGCCGGGCCAACGCGTCCATTGGCGAAACGGAGGTCCTCGGGCGTCACATCGAAATGGGCAGCCGCCACCGCGGCCATCCGGGCGCGGATCGCGGAAGCGGCGTTGAAAGCCGCCCAGCCATTGAGGTCCGAACCGGTGGAAGCCGCGGTCGCGGACGTGTTCGGCACCTCGGCGGTGCTGGTGGTTGAAAGGCGGATCGCATCGAGATCGACACCAAACACTGTGGCGACGACCTGCGCCACCTTGGTGAATAGACCCTGCCCCATCTCGGTGCCGCCATGGGAAAGCCGCACCGAACCATCGGCATAGACCCACACCAGCGCGCCGGCCTGGTTGAGATGCAACGCGCCAAAGGACACGCCGAATTTCAACGGAAACAGACCGAGCCCGCGGCAGATCGTCGGATGCGCGGCATTGAAGGCGGCGATCTCGGCGCGACGCGTGTCCCAGTCCGAAAGCTGCATCGCCTCGTCCACCACGCGCGCGATCACGTTGTCACGGACCGGTTGTCCGTAAGGGGTCTCCTCACGGCCGACGCCGCCATAGAAGTTGACGGCGCGCACCTGTTCCGGCGTACGGCCCAACACATGGGCAATCCGCTCGATCACCTCCTCCATTACCACCACGCCCTGCGGTCCGCCGAAACCACGGAAAGCGGTGTTGGAAACCGTGTTGGTCTTGCAAGCGAGCCCAACCGCGCGCACCGCCGGCAGGTAATAGCAATTGTCGATGTGGGTAAGCGCACGCGATACCACGCCCGCAGTCATATCAAGGGAATAGCCGGCATCCGCGGCCAACGTAGCGTCAAGCGCCAGGATCCGGCCTTCGTCGTCAAAGCCGGCGGTGTAGTCATAGAGGAAGCCATGGCGTTTACCGGTAACGACCATGTCAGTCATGCGCGGCAGCCGCAGCTTCACCGGCCGGTTGGTCAGGCGGCACGCCACCGCGGCGACGCCGGCTACCCAACTCGCATTGGATTCCTTGCCGCCGAAGCCACCGCCCATGCGCCGGACCAGCACAGTGACCTCGGCGTGGCTGACCCCAAGAAGTCGGGCGCAAATGTGCTGGACCTCCGACGGATGCTGGGTCGAACTGTGCAGCGAAATTGCGCCGCCCTCATCGATCCAGGCAAAGGCCACTTGTCCTTCCAGATAGAAGTGTTCCTGGCCACCGACCGCAAAGTGGCCGCTGACGCGGTGGGACGCGCCGGCCATGGCGGCGTCGACATCACCGCGCTCCAGCCGCATCGGCGCCCGCACATAGGATTGCCGCGCGATCGCCTCGGAGACCGTCAGCACCGGCGGCAGCAATGCGATGTCGAGCCTGACCGCCGCCGCGGCCTTGCGCGCCTGATCGAGCGTGTCAGCGATCACGGCTGCTACCGGCTGACCGCAGAACTCGACGACGTCTTCGGCGAACAGCACCTCGCCCTGCCCGATCGGCGCGATGTCGTTCCGGCCTGGAATGTCGGCGGCCGTGATCACGGCATGCACACCCGGCATGGCCCTGGCGATACTTGCATCGACGCCGTGCAACTGTCCGTGAGCAACCGGACTCGTCACCAGCGCCGCATACAGCAACCCGCGCGGTTCGGGAATGTCGTCCACATAGACGGCGCGGCCGGTCACATGTTCGCGCGCGCTGTCATGAGATAGCGAGCGGCGTACCTTGGCATCGGGGGCCAGCGCCTGCGACGTCATAGCCGGTCGAGCTCCAGCTCGAGATCGGGTCGTGTCAACTTCAGCGCCATTCTCGTCAAAAGGTTCGCGGCCGCGCTGCGGCGATAAGCCGCCGGCGCGCGGACATCATCGATCGGCGCGAAGCTCGCCGCCAGCGCCGCTCTCGTCGGAACCAGCGTTTCCGGCAATAGCCGCGTACCCCGGAGCGCGGCTTCGACGGCGGGGGCGCGCATCACGCGATCCGCCATGCCACCGAAAGCGATGCTGCAATCCTGCACGACGCCCCCGACCATCATCACGCGCAGCGCGGCGGTAAGCGTCGAGATATCCTGGTCGCGACGGCGTGACAGTTTCTCTGCCACGAACAGCTCGCCGGGTCGGCGCGGCGGGATCGTGATCGCACGAATGACTTCTCCCGCCGCGAGTGCCGTCCGGCGATAGCCGACGACAAAATCCTCCACCGGCAGCGTCCGCTCGCCGCCCGCCGACGCAAGCCGTACCTGCGCGCGAAGAGCCATCAGCACCGGCGCCATATCGCCGATCGGCGATGCGGTGGCGAGATTGCCGCCGATGGTGCCGCTGCCGCGAATTTGCGCCGAGCCGAACCTCGCCAAATATTCGCTTAGCTCCGGCCATACTGCGATCAGCACGGGCAACGCGTCCAGATAGGTCGTCGCGGCGCCGATCGTCAGCCCCTCCGAGGTCGATCCGAGCTCGTTCAATTCGGCAACGCCGCTCACAGCGATGAGTTCGGCCGGCGGATTGCGGTCGCGCCCGGCGAGCAGACCAACATCGGTGGCGCCCGCCACCACGATTGCATCGGGATAGCTCAGGCGCAGGGCAAACAACTGGCTCAATGATTTCGGCGCATGAAAGCTCTGCCCCGGGGCCACGAAGGACCGCTCGCCGGCCGTTGCCGCCGCGATGGCACCGAGCCGCTGCCCCAAATCGTCCGGCGCAGCGCCGGCCTCGTCGGCATGTCGGCGATACTGGGTGGCAGCGCTTTGAAACGCCGCAACGATCGGCCGGTAACCGGTGCAGCGGCACAGATTGCCTGCAATGGCGTCGTGGATCTCGTGCGGTGTCGGCGCACGGTTTGCGCGCAGCAGTGCTTCGCCCGCCATAATAAAACCCGGCGTACAAAAGCCGCACTGGGTTCCGCCACCCTCGGCCATGGCGTTCTGCAGAAATTGCCCCGGCGTCCCCGGCGCACCGATGCCCTCGATGGTACGGACGCCTAAACCGTCGACCTGACCGAGCATCAGGATGCAGGAGGTTACCGCCCGGCAGTCGGTACTGCCGGCGGCGGTGCGGCGCTCGAGGATGACCGTGCAGGCGCCGCAGTCGCCCTCGGCACAGCCTTCCTTGGTTCCACGCAGCTGCGGATTGCTGCGCAGCCAGTCGAGAAGCGTCGTCGCCGGGTCGACGCCGTCCGCCGTGATCGTTTTATCGTTGAGCAGGAAAGTGATACAGTCGCTCATCGTGGCTCGCTCAGGCCTTCAGCCGGGTGAGGTCATAGCTCGGCACCAGCGCGAAGGGACGCAGACAGCCATCCATCCAGCGCAGCGCGTCGCGGATCGCCGGCTTGATATCCTCGACACGCGTGATCAAACGATGATTGATCCGCATGGCAGTCAGCACGGCGAGCGTCACCTCGCCGCCCTCGGCGAAGAATTCCTGGTCGCCGGTGTCGCCGCGGTACTCGGTGACGATCAGGGTCGGTAAACCAAAACTCATATGGCCGCGCAGCAGGTGATAGGCACTGGCAAACAGCCCGAAATTCTCGATCAGCGCGGCGGGCCGCCGGCCCGCCAGCCAGGCGCCGGCGCAGAGCCCGATGCCCGTTCCCTCGTGAGCTACGCTTACATAGTCGATCGCATCGTCCGCTATCAAAAGCTCCTGCGCAGCGGTAAAGCCGCTACAGGGTAGGCCGACAGCGAAGTCGATACCGTTCTCCTTCAGCCCTTCGTGAAGCAGGCGGGCAAAGCCGGCGCAGCCGATCGCCGCGCCCTGCGGATCGGCCGCGGGTTTGGCGCCATGCTCCTTGGCCGATGGCTTGAGGATACGCCGGCCCTCGCTGCGTTCGATGTGGCGGACGAACCTGTACTTGTTTTCCTTGAGATCCATCGGCAAAGCACCGACGAATGCCTGCTCGGCGCTGACGCGCACCACGATCAACTGCGGCCCGTGCGACGGCTTGCGAATCGCACTGACGAAACCAGGCACGTCTGACACCGTTACGACATCAGTCATGCCGAAGGCGCACGCGACTTCGGCGATATCGACCCCTTGGGAACTCAGCGAGCCCACCACAGGCAGCTTGCCGGTCGAAATATAGCCGCCATTGTCGAACACGATCGCGCGCAGTTTCGCCGTCTTGCACGTCGCAAGCAGGCCAAGCAACGAGGCGTCGAAGAAGATGCCGCCGTCGCCGTCGAGCGCGACCACCTCCCGATCCGGCAATGCCAGCGCAAGACCAAGGGCATAGGTCGTCACCATGCCCATGCCGACAGCATAGAGATTGCCCTCAGACGGGCGGGCGGCGAACCACTCGGTCGCGGTGTTGGCGAGATTGGTGACGACCAACGCATCGCCGCCGAGCTGGGCGGCAAGTTCAACCAGATAGTCGTATCTACGATTGAGCTCGGCCATGACGGGCAATCAGACGCTGTATGTAAGGACGGTGTTTTTGCATACACAACTTGCTTTCGCTTGGCGACCGAGCGCTTGCGCAAGAATGGGGCATATTGCGCCCAATCCGCGGTCATTTGCAAATCGCTTGCACAAGCGCTCTAATCTAACGCTGCACGGCTCGGGGCAGCCGGACTAGCCAAATAGCCAGGATAGTCCTATGCTGCATACCAAAATGACGATATGGCATGCCAAGGTTTTCCGCCAATGGATCTCGACGTAAAGTACCTCTGCGAGGCACCGGGACGCAAAGAGCTGCGCAGCGACGTTAAAATCCGGATGGCTGGCGATCTCATCGGAGCCCTGGTCCCGAGCGAGCATGGCAATGACCTGCTGGCCATGCCCGCCCTCGCCGACGCGCACGATCATGTTCGCGGTCTGCACCATATTGGCTTCGGCGCGAAGGACCAGAATTTCGAATTGTGGCGCGCTGCACTGTATGCCCAGCCACCGATCGATCCCTACCTGAACGCGGCGCTCGCCTTCGGACGGCTCGCACAATCGGGCGTCGGCTCGGTCATGCATGTCTATTCCTCAATTCGTGTCGATCGCCTGCTGGACGACGCCGAAGCGATCGCGCGAGCGGCCCGCGATGTCGGCGTCCGGCTTGGCTTCGTCGTGCCTCTGCGCGATACGCAAACGCTCGGCTATGGATCCGACGAAGAGCTCCTGGCACTGCATGATTCCCAGGACCGGAAATTCGTGAAGGAGACCTGGTTATATCCCTTCCCTTCGCCGCAGGCTTATATGGACCTCGTGCGCGAGGTTGCCCATCGCATCGAGGGTCCGCTGGTTACAGTGCAACTCGGCCCGAACAGTCCGCAAGCCTGCAGCGAGGCGCTGTTGGAGGCGATTGCGGAAGCCTCGTCGCGGGACAATCGCCGCATTACCACGCATCTGCTCGAGACCTCCATCCAGCGCAAATGGGCCGACGCAAAATACCCGCGCGGCTTTATCGAGCATCTCTGCGACATCGGCGTGATCTGTGAACGGTTCACCGGCGCCCATGGCGTCTGGTTGAGGCCCAATGAGGTTGCGCTGCTCGCGGAGCGACGCGCACAAATCGCCGTCAACGCCAGTTCGAACTTCCGGCTGCGCTCCGGGGTGGCGCCGGTCGCGAGCTATATCCGGGCCGGCATGCCGTTCAGTTTCGGCGTCGACTCCTTTGGCTTCGACGATGACGATGACGCATTGCGCGAAATGCGGATGACCAACTGGATGTTTTCTCCCCACGACACCGATGCGCCGCTCACCACGAAGATGCTGTTCGAAGGTTGGCACAGGAACGGCTTTCTCGCCGTCAACGGCCGTTCCGACTACGGCGAGGTCGCACCGGGAGCGCCGGCCGACTTGCTGGTGCTCGATTTCGCGAAACTGAGCTACGATCTGATCGAGGACGTGATCGATCCGCTCGAAGTGGTATTGACCCGCGCCAGCGCACGGCACGTGAAGTCGCTGTATGTCGCCGGCCGGGAAATCGTCCACGATGGCAGGGTGACGGGCATCGATCTTCCAGCGGTGGAGCGCGAAGTCATCGCCCAGGCTCGTGCGAATGCCACGCGGGTCAAGTCGCTCAAGCCGGTGATGGAACGGTCACAGGCGACCTTGGCAAGATTCTACGCCGCGGGCGGACACATGGCGGGACCCCGATGAGACGAGCCGCGTTCCTGCCATGCATTCCCGGCGCGAAGCTGGCATACGGATTGCTACCAAATGCATGCAAATAACCCCGAACTTTGATTCTCGCAGGAGGTCTGTCATGTCAAAACTGTCGTTCCAGGCGAAAGTGCTGTTCACCACCCTGCCGATGCTGCTGGCGGCCTGCAGCAGCTTCGCCGAAACCATCAAAATCGGCGCGGTCGTTCCGATGACCGGACCAGTTGCCGAGGACGGCGCCGCCGTGCTCAAGGGCGCCAAGCTCGCGGTGAAGCTGTTCAATGATGCCGGCGGACTTGGCGGTGACAAGATCGATCTGCTGGTCGAGGACGGCGCCTGCATTCCCGCCCAGTCCGTCGCCGGCGCCGAGAAACTTATCTCCGCCAACAAGGTGATCGCTCTGGCCGGGGCTTTCTGCAGTTCGTCCACCGGCGCCACGATGGACGTGGCGCTGCGTTACAAGGTCCCGATGGTGGCCGGCATCTCAACTGCACCGAACCTGACCGAGCGCGGCAACCGCTATCTGTTCCGCATTCAGGCGACCTCACAGATGCTGGCGGATGCTTTTGCGCCGAAGATGATGGAGATCGCAGGCGGCAAGAAGGTTGCCTTCCTCGTGGTGAATGACGATTGGGGCCGCTCGATCGCGCAGTATTACAAGGCGTCGCTGGAACGCGGCGGCGCCCAGGCGGTTTCCACCCAGATCTTCGACACCAATGAGACCGACCTGTTCTCCTACATCACCAACGTCAAGCGCGCCGAGCCGGATGCGATCATGATGGCGGCCAACACGCAGAACGCCGTCACATTGACCGAGCAACTGCGTCAGATGAACGTCAAGTCCAAGCTATTCGCGGAAGGCTCCTTTACCGCAAAGTCCTACTACGATGCGGTTGGCAGCAAGGGCGACGGTATCGATGGCCTGATGGCTTATGTGCCGAGCTTCGATAATCCGGTGAACAAGACCTTCGTCGACATGTTCAAGGCAGCCTACGGCGAATTGCCCAACAACAATGCCTCAGCCGGCTTCGAAGAACTCACGATCATTACCAACGCGATCAAGACAGCAGGTAAAGCCGAGCCTGAGGCGATTCGCGATGCCATCGCCAGCGGCACGACCCCCGGGCCGTCGGGCGAGATCAAGTTCAACGAAAAGGGCCAAGGCTACGGCTTTACCGTGTTCTTGACGCGAAACGAGAATTCCAAGCCTGTCGTCGAGGCGACCGCGCTGATCGCCAAGCCAAACTGACAGCGGGGTATCGACGACGGACCATGGATTTCATTCCGCAATATGTCTTCAACGGGCTCGTCGTCGGATGCAGCTACGCCTTGATCGCGGTCGGCCTGACCGCGATCTTCGGCCTGATGGAAATCGCCAACTTCGCCCACGGGCAGTTCTACATGCTCGGGGCTTACTTCTCCTATTGGCTGACCCGCATCGTCGGGCTCGATTTCTGGACTGGCCTCGTTGCCAGCATCGTCGGCGTGATGCTGCTGGGCGTCATCCTGGAACGCACCTTGTTCCGCCTCCTGCGCGGCGCCTCGCTCTCCAGCAGCGTGCTGGCGACCATCGCGCTCTCCATCTTCCTGGAAAACCTCGCGTTGAACGTCTGGGGGCCGCGGCCTCAGAAAATCCTCAGTCCGTTCGAGACCGGCAGCATCGAATTCCTCGGTATCTTCACCACGCCGGAGCGGCTGCTGATGCTGTTCGTGACCGTCCTGATCGTGATCCTGCTGCACCTCGGTCTGCGCCATACGCAGACCGGCAAGGCCATTCGCGCCACCTTCCAGCAACGTGAAGCCGCCGCGTTGGTCGGCATCGACATCGACCGGCTATATACGCTTACCTTCGCGATCGGCGCCGGGCTGGCCGCGCTCGCCGGCGTGCTGCTCGGCACTATCTTCGTCGTACAGCCTTCGATGGGCGGCATCGCCACCCTCAAGGCATTCGTCGTCGTCACGCTGGGCGGGATCTCCAGCTTTGCCGGCGGTATCGCCGGCGGACTGGTACTCGGCCTCGCCGAAAGCTTCGGCGCCATCATTGCCCCGGCCTACAAGGACGCCGTTGGGTTCATTCTCGTCATGCTGGTGCTGCTCTATAAACCCGACGGCCTGTTCGGAAAAAAATGGTCATGAAGGGAACCGCGCGTCTGTCGGTTGCCATTCCGCTCGGTCTCCTCGGACTGGTTCTGCTGGTCCTGCCGCGTCTGATCGGAACCGACTACTATCTTCATGTCGCGATCGTTTCGCTGGTCTTTGTCATCCTGGCGACCAGCCTCGACCTGCTGGTCGGCTATTCGGGCCTGCTCTCCCTTGGCCACACGGCCTTCTTCGCCTTCGGTGCCTACGCCGCAGCGTTGCTCTACCTTCATTTCGGCGTTCCGCTGTGGGGCACGATGTTTGCCTCCGGCGCATTCGCGGCGGTGATCGCCTGGCTGCTCGGGCTGCTGGTGCTGAATGTTCGCGGTCATCGCTTCGTCATCACGACGGTGATATTCGCCGAGATCGGCCGCCTGATCGCCTACAACTGGACGGATTTGACTAACGGACAGATCGGCTTGCCGGGAATCCGGCCGCCGGTGCTGGATATCCCCGGGCTGCTGCACATCGATTTTGGCGTACGATCCGCTTACTATTATCTTGCACTCGCGGTTGCGGCCGTGAGCGTTTCGATCATCTGGCGCGTGACGCATTCACCGGTCGGATGGCGCATGCTCGCCTTGCGTGAAAACGAGCGGCTCGCCGAAGCCAGCGGCGTCGACACCCGACAGATCGCTACCACGGCCTTCGTATCGAGCGCGTTCTTCGCAGGGCTCGCGGGCGCGCTCTACGCCCACTATACCGGGTTCGTCAGTCCCGACCTTTTCTACTTCACCTACACGACCACGATGCTGATCATGGTGTTTCTGGGCGGAAAGGGTACGATCATCGGCCCGGTCATCGGCGCCGTTCTGTTCACGATTCTACCCGAAGCGCTGCGCGTCGCCGCGAATTATCGTTTGATGATTTTCAGTCTGATCCTGCTGCTTCTGGTGGTATTCGCCCCCGAAGGGCTGGTGGGACTGTTCAACCGATTGCGGCTTCGATTTACCGGCCGGAAGAAGACCGCCAATGCTTGACGTCATGAATGTCGGCGTCTCGTTCGGCGGCGTCCATGCGCTGCAAGCGGTGAGCTTCACGGCGGCCGGGCACCACATCACGAGCGTGGTTGGCCCGAATGGCGCCGGCAAGACCACACTGTTCAACATCGTCAGCGGATTTCAGAAGCCCGGTACCGGCAGCGTGATCTTCGCCAACCAGCAGATGATCGGCTTGCGTCCGAGCCAGATCGCCTGCGCGGGATTGGTACGGACGTTCCAGAAGACCGAGGTGTTCAAGGGGCTGACCGTGGAGCGCGCCGTCGAGATCGGAACGCTCTGCCGCCGCGACTTCACGCTCTGGCGCACGCTCTGGCCGGGCGCGATCGGCAAGGCCCGGAGGATCGCGCGACAGGAGAGCCACGCCGTTCTCGCCGCCTGCGGGCTGGCGCAGGTCGCGGAAAAACCCTGTGGCGCCCTCTCCTACGGCGAACAGCGAATTCTCGAGATCGCGCTGGCGCTGGCGGCCCGGCCACGACTGCTGATGCTGGATGAACCGGCTTCCGGGCTTAACCCGACCGAAGCACGCCGGCTCGGCGAGCTGATCACCAAGATCCGCTCCGAAGGCGTCGGAATCATCCTGATCGAACACAACATGCAACTGGTCATGCGGATCTCGGACCGCATCATCGTGCTTCATCACGGCGAAAAGATCGCCGAAGGCGAGCCTGGCGCCATCGCCAGGGATCAACGGGTCATCGATGCTTATCTCGGCGGGAACGGCTTTGCTGCGGCTTGAGAAGGTAGAGAGCGGTTATGGTCGGGCGCGTGCCCTGCACGGCATCAGCCTCGTCGTGGGCGCTGGCGAGGCGATCGCGCTGATTGGCGCGAACGGCGCCGGAAAGTCAACCATCCTGCGCGCGATCTCGGGGCTCAACCCGGTGTTCGCCGGTTCTATCCAGTTCGAGGGAGCCGAAATCGGCAACATGGCGCCGCGCCAGATCGTTCGCATGGGGATTGCGCATTGTCCCGAGGAACGCAAGATCTGGCCTGACCTGACGGTACTCGAACATCTCGAACTCGGTGCGACCGCACGCGGCCGGCCGCAAGCCCGCGACATCGAGGACATGTATGCGTTGTTTCCGATCCTGGGCGAGCGCCGGCAGCAGCGCGCCGGCACCTTGTCCGGCGGCCAGCAGCAGATGGTGGCGATCGCACGCGCCCTGATGTCGCGTCCCAAGCTTTTGATGCTGGACGAACCTTCCCTCGGACTCGCACCGAAAGTCACCGAGGAAGTGCTGGCAACCATCCGCCGGGTCCATTCCGCGGGGACGGCGATCCTTCTGGTCGAGCAGAATGCGAGCCTGGCACTGGCGGCCGCCTCGCGCGCCTACGTCATTGAAAACGGCGTTGTGTCGCGGGAGGGCCCGACCAGCGGTCTCCGCGACGATCCCGCCATCCGCAGCGCTTACCTTGGATTCTAAGTCATGCGCAGGTTGATCGAGAACATCGACACGCTCTACACCTGCGACCGGCAGGATCGCGTGCTGAAGTCGGCCTGGATCGTCGCCGAAGGCAGCATGATCGCCGCGCTCGGGGACGGGCCGCCGCCGGCGGGAGATTTCGATGACCGGATCGACCTCTCGGGATCGGTCGCCTTGCCGGGCCTCGTGAACACCCACCATCATTTCTTCCAGACGCTGACCCGGGCACTGCCGCGGGCGCAGCGCGGCCAGTTGCTGGACTGGCTGGCGGTTCTTTATCCCGTTTGGGGCCTGATGGAGCCCGACGACCTTGCCGCGGCCGCCTCGGCAAGCATCGGCGAATTGTTGCTGACGGGCGCCACCACCAGCGTCGATCATTTCTATCTCGTTCCGCGTTGCGATCCCGCCTTCATCGCCGCCGAGATCGATGCCGCTCGCAATGCGGGGATGCGGTTGCATCTCGTGCGCGGCAGCATGACGACCATCGAGGGCAACCTGGAAGAACGGCTGAGCGCAAAAATCGGGCCCCGCGCCGGCGGCATCATCGATGATCCTGCGACCGTGCTGGCATCGATGCGGCAGACGGTAGAGGGCCATCATGACCCGCGCCACGGCTCGCAGCTGACTGTAGCTCTCGGTCCGACCATTCCGACTTATTCCGATCTTGCGTTCATGCGCGACGTCGCCCGGATCAGCGCCGATCTCAATGTCGGGGTCCACATGCACGTTCATCCGCAGCCTCACGAGCGGCTGCTTTGCCAGCAGCACTTCGGCAAGACGCCGGTCGAGGTCCTGGATTCGGTGGGGCTGTTGAGCCCGCGGACCTGGTTTGCCCACAGCACGCGGCTGGACGATCAGGATATCGCGATCCTGGCCCGCAACGATGTCGGTGTCGCCCATTGTCCGCGCATGATTCTGCGGCTGGGAGCACGCATCCCAATCATCCATCGCATGCGCTCCAGCGGCATGCGGGTCACCGTCGGCGTCGACGGTGCGGCCAGCAATGACAGCGGCTCGATGCTTGGCGAGATGCGCCTGGCGCTGTTGTTGCATCGTCTCGCCGGCGGCGGCGGTGAGGTCTCCTCCAACGAATGGATGACGCCGTATGAAGTGCTGCTGATGGCGACCCGTCATGCCGCCTCCCTGATCGGCCGCGACGACATCGGTGCCATTGCGCCGGGACTTTGCGCCGACATCACGGCTTTCGACATGCGCGGCATCGGCTTCGCGGGCGCCCGCTCGGATCTGCTCTCCGGACTGCTGCTGGCCGGCGACGACACCCGCGCCTCGCTGACGATGGTCGGCGGCAAGCCGCTGGTGCGCAATGGACGCCTGCTGCACCAGGAAGAATACGCGCTGCGCGAGGCCGCCGATCGCGCAGCCGACCGCGTCGTTACGCGGGCGGCCAACATGACCGGCATCAATTATCTCGACTTCGGGCTTGAGCAAAATGCCTGAGAGAGTTCGACGCCAGATCAGGTCAGAAGCCGCATTGCCCGCATCGTCATGCGCGGCCTGCAACAGGATCGGGATGAAGGTTTACCGAACACGAGGCGACGACGCGTCCTCCAAACAGCACGGTGCGATCGAGGGCGCCGCCTGCCACCAGATCGTCGACAGAGTCCGCGCGCGCAATGAGAATATCAGCCCGCGCACCTTTCCGAATTCCCCAATCCTCGCCAAGGCCCATCATCAGCGCGGGTGTCGCACTGACCATCTCGAAAGTTTTCCGAAGATCGCCGAGACCGAGCTGGCCGGCGAGCAAGGTCCACCGGGCAATCTCCAGCAAATCGCCGGAGCCGGTGGGAACGAACGGATCCTGCACGTTGTCCGAGGCGGCTGCGACCGCAACACCGGCATCGAGGAGCCGCTTGACCCGGGTCAGTCCACGCGGCGGCAGACGATCCACCTCGCGGCCCTGCAGGAAAAGATTGGCAGCCGGGAGCGTGACGACGCCGACCCCGGCATCACGCAGATTGTCGATGGTGCGCAGCGCCGCATCCGGCGGCATGGCACTCAGTGCCGAACAATGGCCGGCAACCACGCGACCAGCCATGCCGTAGGCGCGTGTCATTTGCGCAAGTTCATCAAACAGCAACTTCGTCTCGTCGAGATGTTCGTCGATATGCATGTCGAGCGGAAGGCCGCTCCGTTGCGCCATCTCGAACAACAGCTTCAAGAACGCGATCGGCTGATCAGAAAAAGCAGGTACTCCTCCGATCGCATCGACGCCGAGGTCGATGGCCGACCGCAGCCAGACCTCGGTCTCCGGGAGCATCGATGTGGCGTCGGAAGTGACATGGGCAACGATCTGGATCCGCATGCGATCCGCGCAACGCTGGCGCAACGCGACCATGGCCTCGATGCCCCGAACTCCGGATTGCGGATCGATATTGGTATGGCTGCGGATAGCGACCGTTCCGAAAGCGCTGCAAGCCTCGACCGTCCGCAGGGCGCGTGCCATCATCTGGTCCCGCGTAATCGTCGGCGCCAGCGCGCGATAGGCGGCGGATGCACCGGCAAGTGTACCGGAGGGGTTGGAGACGAGCGCCCGCGTCCGCGACTTGTCGAGATGCTGGTGGATATCGACGAGGCCCGGCAGCACCAATTGGCCGTCGAGCACGCATACCTGCGCGTCACCATCGGGCAGGTCAGGCGCAATCGCGACGATGCGTCCATTGCCGCCGATCCTGACGTCCAGAGCCTCCGGCATCGTCGAGCCGAAGCACAATACGCGACCGCCACGCAGGATCAGATCACGGCTCATCCGAAGCTTCCTCGCACTCAGCGATCAGGAATTCTCGAGGAACAGCCCGGAGTGCTCCGACCTGCGCACGAAATGCAGAAAATCGGCGATGCCGTCGCTCAGCATGGCAACATGGCTTCGCATCAAGGTCCCCGCCCCCGTCGGGTCGTTAGCGAGGATCGCCGTCAGCACCGCCTCGTGCTCCACTTGCGAGGACGCCATGCGGCCGGGCTGGAACGTGATGGTGCGGCGATAGGGCGCCGTTTTCAGCGACAGGCGCCGCAATTCGTCCTGCAACACACGATTGTGACTCGCCGCGGCGATGGCCTCGTGAAAATCGATATTGGCGTCGTAGAACGCGTCGGCTTCGTTGCGCAAGGCGGCTCGCCCGCAGGCTTCGTGCGCCTTCTGCAGCAGCTCCCGCTGATCCGGCGTGATGCGCCGTGCTGCCTGGACGCAGGCAAGCGCTTCGAGCTCGGCGACCACGCTCAGCGCATCGAGCAGATCCGCCACCGACATCTGGGCGACCTGCAGACCCTTGAGACCGCGCGCCACCGCAAGGCCGCTGGCCGACAATCGTTGCAAGGCCTCGCGCACCGGCGTGCGGGAGACCTTGTAGCGCTCGGACAATTCGCGCTCGTCCAGTCGCGTGCCCGGACGCGAACGTCCACGCAGGATCTCCTCCTCCATGCGTTTGGCGATGTCGCTGGCGAGCGACGAGTCCTCGTCGCGCGGCGGCTCCGCAACAGCGGCTGCTCGGGCTGGCTTTGGACGGGATGGGCTGGGACTGCGTGGGGCCATTCGCTGCGGCTGGGGTAAGGCAATCGGGCCGGCGGATGCCGGAAAATGCACTGTACAGGATGCCGACGGGATTGGCTACCGTATGACGATTTTTGCATACCAAAAAGTCTTGTTGGCATGCGAATTTCGTCTTAACAAGTTGCCAAACGCCAGGGACCGCCGATGAAACGATTTGAAGTCCGCAACGCCCATTTCGATAAACTGGTGAATACGCCGGGCCTGAAATGGCTCGGGCAAAACACCAACCACGTCCCCGCGCATCCAGCCGTCATCGAGGCGATGGTGAAATGCGCCCGCGATGAGGGTTTCCACATCTACGCGCCGCCGGCCGGTCTGGAGGAACTGCGCTCCGGAATCCTGCAAGACATGGGGCTGCATAACCACGCGGCGCTCGTCTCCGACGGTGCGGTAGCCTCGCTCTATCACGTCTGCCACACCCTGCTGCAGGCGGGTGACGACTTCATCACCACGGATCCGACCTGGAACTGGCCGATGGCCTTCGCGCGTTCGGTCGGGGCGAACGTCATCCAGATTCCGATCTACGGTCCGGAATATGACTACCGGCTCGACCCGGAGCGCCTTGCTGCAGCGGTGACGCCGCGCACCAGGATGATCTACATCGTCGATCCCAACAATCCACTGGGCGTCGCCTGCACCCGGCCGGAGATCGAGGCGATCGCCACGATCGCGCGGCGCCAGGGCGCCTGGCTGGTGCACGACTGCACCTACCGGCATTTTGCCCACCAGCACCATCTGGCGGCGACGGCCTATCCCGAGCGCACGATCACGATCTACAGTTTCTCCAAATGGCTGGGCCTCGCGGGCCTGCGTGTCGGCGCCATGATTGCGGACCCGGACGTCGTCGAACAACTCGCCTCGGCACCGCCAAACAATCTTGGCTCGAGCCTGCTGTCGCAACGGGCCGCCCTCGCCGGCCTCGCCATCAAGGACGAGTGGTTTCCGGGCGTGCTGGCATTGACCCGCGACAATCAGGCGATGGTCCATGCGGCCTTGACGCGCGTGCCGGGTCTGTCGATGCCGGTCTATCCCTCGAACGGAAACTTCATCGTGATCGAATGCGGCGGCAGCGGCGTCCGGCCGGAGGCGCTGGTCGCAGCCTATGGCGAGCGCGGCATCATGATCCGACAGGGCTCCTACCATACGCCAACCTTCGGCGATCGTTTCGTCAAGGTTTCGACCTCGGTGCCGAAGGCCTGGGTCGAGGAATTCGTGGATCTTCTGCCGGCGATGATGGATCGGGCCCGTGGGCTCAACACCGACACGCCATTGTTCTAACGCCAGCAATCGGAATACAAGATGGATCTGAAACTGAATGGCCAAAAGGTCCTGATAACGGGCGCCTCACAAGGAATCGGCGAAGGGCTCGCCAACGCATTTGCCGGCGAAGGCTGCCATCTGCACTTGACGGCGCGGTCGGCGGAGAAGCTGGATGCCCTGAAACGACAGATCGAATCGGAGCATGGAATCTCGGTGACCTCCACGGCGATCGACATGACGCAGGCCGATGCGCCAGATCGCATCGTCGAGGAAGCCGGCGATGTGGATATCCTGATCAACAATGCCGGGGTGATTCCCAGCGGCACTATCTTCGACATCACTCCCGAGCAATGGCGCAAGGGCTGGGCGCTCAAGGGCTTCGGCTACGCCGACATGATCCGACTTGTCTATCCACGCATGAAGACGCGCGGCGGCGGCGTCATTCTCAATAATATCGGCAATGGCGGCGAGATCTGCGATCCGCAATACATCGAGGGCGCCGCCGGCAATGCCTCGATCATGGCGATAACGCGTGCGCTCGGAGGACGCAGCCTGGAGGACAATATCCGGATCGTTGGTGTGAACCCCGGACCGGTCGACACCACGCGTATCTATAACATGCTGCGAAAGTTCGCGGAGAACACGCTGGGTGATTCAACTCGCTATACCGAACTGCTGGAAAAATATCCGCTGAAGCGACCGGCGAAGATCCACGAGATCACGGACCTGTTCCTGTTCCTCGCCTCGTTCAGGTCGGGCTACACCTCCGGTACGGTAATCACGGTCGATGGCGGGATCGCATCCCGTCGCTCGGTGGTATGAGGTTCGATCATGACATTTGCAACAACATCGGAAGGCATCAAGCTTTACTATGAATCGGCTGGCACCGGATCTGCCATCGTGTTCGTACATGAATTCGGCGGCAACCACTGGAGCTGGGAGCCGCAGATGAACTTCTTTGCGCGCCGGCATCGGTGCCTGACCTACGCGGCCCGCGGATTTCCGCCTTCCGATATTCCGGCGGATGTCGCGGCCTATTCGCAGGTCCGTGCGGCCGACGATATCTTCGACGTGATGGACGCTGCCGGAATCGACCAGGCCCATCTTGTCGGCCTTTCGATGGGCGGCTTTGCCGTTCTTCATGCCGGACTACGGCGGCCTGAACGCGTGCTATCCGTTTGCGCGGCAGGCGCCGGCTACGGCGCGGAGAAGGCCCACGAGGGCTACTTCAAGGGAATCTCGGAGCAGGTCGCGGTGAACTTCGAGACCCAGGGCGCCGAACGCTTCGCCGGGATTTACGCCGAGGGCGCGTCGCGCGTGCAATTCCAGGAGAAGGACCCTCGCGGCTGGGCACTGTTTGCAGAACGGCTTGCGCGCCATTCCGGTCAGGGCGCAGCCAACACCATGCGCGGCGTACAGATGAAGCGCCCGTCGCTTTACGACCTCGAAGCTGAGTTCAAGGCGATGAAGCCGCCGGTACTGGTCATGGTGGGCGATGAGGACGATCACTGCCTACAACCCGGAATCTTTCTGAAGAAGACAATTCCTGCCTGCGGTCTCGCAGTGTTCCCCAAGAGCGGCCACACGCTCAATCTGGAAGAGCCGGCGCTGTTCAACGATCTGCTGGCTGAATTTCTTGCTCAGGCGGAAGCGGGGCGCTGGCGGGTGCGCGATCCCCGTGCCAATCCCAGCCAGATCATGCGCACGGACTGACCATGCGTCCTTCCGAGCGCATCGACGGCTCGCGTCTCTGGACCACATTGATGGATCTCGCGCGATTTGGCGCGCGGGAGGACGGCGGCGTCGACCGACAGGCACTCACCGAAGCGGAGATTGCCGCGCGCGCCCAAATAGTGTCTTGGGGCCGAGCACTGGGGTTGTCGCCTCACGCAGATGCGGCGGCTAACCTCTTCCTTCGTTTCGAAGGCCGCGACCCGACGCTGCCGCCGGTACTGACCGGCTCGCACATCGACTCCCAGCCGACCGGGGGCAAATTCGATGGCGCCTATGGCGTCCTCGCCGCATTCGAGGCGGTTCAGGCCATACGCGATACCGGCCTCACACCGCAACGGGCCATCGAGATCGTGGCCTGGACCAACGAGGAAGGCTCGCGTTTTTCGCCGGGCATGACCGGCTCCGACCTGTTTACCGGAACCAAGACGCTTGACGACGTCAAGGACATCAGGGATTCCGCGGGCATCCGGCTTGAGCAGGCCCTGGCGCAGGTGCTGGCCGCGGACGTCGAAGTTCCGCGCCGGGCGTTCGGCTTTCCGGTCGCCGCGTTCGTTGAAGCCCATATCGAACAGGGACCGCTGCTCGAACGCGCGCAGATTCCCGTTGGCGTGGTAACCGGAATCCAGGGAACACGCCGTTATCGGGTGCGCGTCCACGGCGAGGCGGCGCATGCCGGCACGGCGGAGCGTCACGAGCGCAAGGATGCCCTGATGGCCGCGGTGCGGATCATCGCAGCGATCGATATCGCAGCCCTGCAACCTGCCGATACCAAGCTCACGGTCGGTCTGTTCGAAGTCACGCCCAATGCGCCCTCGGTCGTACCGGCCGAGGTTATGTTCTCGATCGACCTGCGTCACCCCGATAACGCGGTCGTGGACGATCTGGACATCCGCATCCGCGAGCTCATCGAGTCTCTGCGAGGTCCCTGCCGGGTCGAGCTCAAGCAAATTCAGCACTCACCCTCGCTGCAGTTCGATCCGCGCATCCGCGCGCGCATCGCCGCGACGGCTGACGCGATAGGGATCGCGCATCAGGATATCTATTCAGCCGCGGGCCACGATGCCCGCCAGCTGCACTATGTGTGTCCGACCGGAATGCTGTTTGTGCCGTGCCGAGAGGGCGTCAGCCATAATCCGGCCGAGTGGGCCGAGCCATCCGACCTGACGGCTGGAGCGCGCGTGCTGGCCGATACCGTCTGGCATTTGGCCAACGAGACGTGATGAGCAAAACGCGTTCGCTGATCGGCCAACCGGTCTTGCGCCGCGAGGATTTCCGGTTCGTCTCCGGGATCGGACAGTTTGTCGACGATCTCTCGCCCCCAGACGTGTTGCACGGCTTCATCGTCCGTTCGTCCTGGTCTCATGGCAAGACCCTCCAGATCGACACCGACACGGCACGCCGCATGCGGGGGGTTCATCTGATTCTCACGGCGGACGATCTGGTGAAAGCAGACGTCGCGCACGTACCGGTGGATTTCCCGCCGCCGGGTCACAGCTTCGAGACGTGGTCTGCATCACCGCAGCCGGTTCTGGCGCAAGATCAAGTGAGATATGTCGGCGATGCCATCGCCTTTATTGTCGCCGAAACCGTCGATGCGGCGCGGGACGCAGCCGAGGCGCTCACGATCCAACTGATGGAGCTCGAACCGGTCGTTGATTTCAATTCCGCCGCAGCGGATTTCTCTTACGAGGAAGGCGACGGCGAGGCGGTGACCGCTGCGATGAACGCTGCCATCTCGGTTCACAGCGCGACCATCGCGGTCAACCGGATCGACGCGCTTCCGCTTGAGCCACGTGGCTGCATGGGAGCCTTTTCGGACGGCCGGTTCACCTTGCATGTCTCGACCCAACGCGTTCAGATCATTCAGCGCGCCCTGGCAGATCGCGTCTTCAAGATACCGCGTGAATGCGTGCGCGTCGTTGCGCCGGATACCGGTGGCGGCTTTGGCCAGAAGAATGGGTTATACCCCGAATATGTTCTGTGCCTTGAAGCCGCGCGTCGCCTCGGCCGGCCGGTGAAATGGATTCCCGAACGCAGCGAAACCCTGAGTGCCGGCTGCCATGCAAGGGACAACGTATTTTCAGTCCGTGCCGCCATTGACGCGACCGGGCGAATGACCGCGGTCGATGCCGTCCGCCGCATGAACATGGGTGGCTATGCATCATCGCGTTCAATGGTCCCGGTCCAGAACGGTCTCACGCATCTGACAGGCGTTTATGGCGTCCAGGCCGCCCATGTTCGCGTCGAAGGCGTCCTGACAAATACGGCACCTACCTGCTCCTATCGTGGCGCCGGGCGCCCGGAAAATGTCTATGCCTGCGAGCGCCTCGTCGACATGATCGCCCGCCGGACTGGACAGGATCCAATCGCATTCCGCCGCGCCAATCTGGTACGGCAAACACAGATGCCCTGGACCTCGCCGCTCGGCACACGCTTTGAGCAGCACGATTTCGAGCTGTTACTCGACAGCGCGTTGGAAAGCATCGATCATGCCGGATTCACTGCGCGCCGCGCACGATCGGCGGAATCGGAACGGCTCCGCGGCTTTGGCGTCTGCTTGTTCGCCGAAGATCTCCACGGCTCACCTGAACCGATCAAAGCGCGGCTCGAATGGACCGGAGAGCAGTTTGACCTGGTGGTCGGGACAGGTTCCGCCGGGCATAGCCATGAAACGACTTTCTTGCAGGTGGCCGCCGACACGCTTGCCATGCCGATGGAACGCCTCGGATTTCGCCAATCCGACACGGCGCGGATGGCCGAGGGCGCAGGTACGGCAGCCTCCTGGTCGATGACACTCGGCGGGTCTTCGGTAAAGCTCGCTGCCGAGGCTGCGATCGAACGGGGCCGCGATGTTGCGGGGCGCATCCTCGAGGCATCGTCCAGAGACATCGTCTTCGATGATGGTATCTTCCGGATCACCGGCACCGACCGAAGCGTGGCTTGGGATCAGGTGTTCGCGGCACAACCGGACTTCCGCGCAGACGCCTGCTTCGACGGCTCGGGGCAGAATGTGGCGGCGGCGTGTCACGCCTGTGAGGTTGAGGTGGATCAGGAGACGGGCGCCTGCACCATCCTTGCCTATGCGATCGCCCAGGATTCCGGCAACGTCATTAACCCAAAGATCTTCGAGGGCCAGCTCCACGGCGGCATGGCCCAGGGCATCGGGCAGAGCTGGTTCGAGCAGATCGTTTATGATCCGGCCAGTGGACAATTGCTAACGGGATCGCTTACCGACTATGCGGTACCGCGCGCATCCGACCTGTCACCCATCTGCACGTCAATCAGGCCAACTCCGGCCCACGACAATCCATTGGGGGTCAAAGGAGTTGGCGAAGCGGCGGCAACGGGTGCGCCAGCCGCTTTTGCCAATGCTGTGCTGGATGCGCTTTGGTCGTTCGGGATTATTCACATCGATCCGCCGTTTACCTCCGAAAAGCTTTGGCAAGCAATCAAGAGGGCAATGGCCTGAATCGAAGGCGCACAGTTTTCCAGGTCCCGACGCAAGCGCTGATTCTACCCCCACAATTCAATGGTCCGTCCGTTTGGGCAAATGGCCGCTTTGCGCCACTTTCGGACTCATGCACCGCAGCAAACAACTAAAATTATTCGATCGCTTCGTCGGCGCCAGCGAGCAAGAAATGCGGCACTGTGAACTCGCTGAATTGGCCCGAGCGACGGGAGTAAACTCCCCGAAAGCAATTTGCGCATGAGCGACAAAGATCCCCTAATGCTCTCATCCGCCCGATGATGTTTGTCAAGCGGATGAGGTGGGCCTAAATGGCTCTCGTATTCATAACAGCAAGGCCGAGACAGGCCGATGGAGAACCGAACATTATGACTAAACAACGCTTTAAGGTGGGCATCGTCGGGTTGCAACCTGGCAGGAGCTGGGCAGCCCGAGGCCATGTCCCTGCGCTGCGCGCGCTGCCTGAGAGCTTCGAGATCGCCGGCGTCGCTAACACTAGCCTGGAAAGTTCCCAAGCGGCGGCCGCCGCTATGGGTCTGCCGAAGGCATACGCAAATGTTGCCGAGATGGTTTCGGCACCCGAGATCGACATCGTGACCGTCACGGTCAAGGTGGCCCATCATCTGGAGATCGTTAAGGCGGCGATCGAAGCGGGCAAACACGTCTATTGCGAATGGCCTCTGGGCAACGGCCTGGCGGAAGCCGAGGAACTCGCCGCGGTCGCCCGGGCCAAGGGCGTGTTGGGCGTGATTGGAACGCAAGCGCGTGTCGCCCCGGAAATTGAGTATTTGAAGCAGCTCATCGCGGACGGCTTCGTCGGCGAGGTGCTGTCGACCACACTAATCGCGCGAGGCGGTGGCTGGGGCGGGGTCATCCCTCAGAAGAAAGACAATGCCTATCTGCTCGACAAGGCTGGTGGCGCCACCATGCTGACGATTCCGGTGGGACATACGCTCGCTGCGCTTACAGATGTGCTGGGCAAGTTCGCAGATGTATCTTCGGTGCTCGCCACTAGGCGCACCACGGCGCTTGTCGCCGATACCGGCGAGACGTTGCCTGTGTCCGCTCCTGACCAGGTACTGGTGAGCGGAGTATTGACCAACGGCGCACCCGTCTCCATTCACTATCGCGGCGGGATGGCGCGGGACGGCGACGGCCTCCTCTGGGAGATCAACGGCACGAAGGGAGATATCCGGGTATCCGGCCCCTTCGGCCACGCGCAGCTCGTGCCGCTCTCGCTCAAGGGCGCGCGGGGCGACCAGAAGGCGTTCCAGACGCTGGAGGTTCCTGCGTCTTACCGTACTGGCTTCCCTGAGGAGGTGATCCCCGGGAACATCGCCCGCAACTACGCCAGAATGGCCAAGGACCTGCAGGAAGGCACCCACACGGCGCCAAGCTTCGACGACGCGGTCGCGCTGCATCGGGTGATCGCGGCAGTTGAGCAAGCTGCCGAAACCGGGCGTCGCACCAAGTTAACCTGAGCCAGAGTCAATCGAAGAATGGGTCGGAAAAACGTGCTCTTCTTCGGCAGCAAGGGCCGCGCCGCGCGGGACCGGTCCCGCTCCGCTATAGGCAGACAATCAGCGCAATTCTGACGAATTTCCGCACAGAGCTACCCCAATCGCGACAGATCATGTTTACGGAAGGCTAATCGGCACTTCCTTGCAATTTTTGCCGTTGAACCAGAATTGAGGCGGCGCGAAGTCCGCTAAGGGTGTGCGCCGTGACAAGGCGGCGCCTTCCAGTGGGTGCGAACCCCACCCGGCAACCGCTCCAGCCGGAAGCAATCGGAGCAGTCATGGAGGCAACGAAGTGG
>Ga0137412_10000625_pt1 | contig 25768 bp, 22 predicted proteins | sample CZODoug2_1_16fun_FD_122160 | JGI IMG/M metagenome (GOLD analysis project Ga0137412, IMG submission 122160) | Vadose zone soil fungal communities from Angelo Coast Range Reserve, California, USA - CZODoug2_1_16fungal (Hybrid Assembly) | ecosystem: Environmental > Terrestrial > Soil > Vadose zone... | reverse complement strand
AAACGATTGGGATCCTTTTCGAGCAGCGACCAATCGACTGGCTCATTGCTATCAACCGCCCAAGCCAAAGCGTTTCGACCATCCGCAGACTTTGAATCACGAGCAATGATAAGTTTCTCCGATCCTATCTCAATCCACCGAAGCTCAGGCTGCACGGAAGGCTCAGCCGCAATCAGTCTTTCACCAGCAAGGAGCGCGGCAATTAGCATATAGCCGATGGCTAAGGTGTAAGCGCAGGGCTTCATTGCCTCCTGATGATAGGTAAGACGAAAAGCCAGCACAATGGAATTCCGCTGCGGATGTGGCAACCCACTTCTCACGTCCACGCAGAGTTGGCTTGCAATCGAACTTTGTTATTACCATCCTCGGATCGTGAACAAGCTAGCTGAAAAGCGTCGGCAGCGCCCACGCACGATTAGTTACTGGTTGCATGGCACCGCGTGTATCTGCGCACTTGCCTTGTGTTTTAGTTCCGCTGCGGCGCAGGACAACGATGACGTTCGCGAAAAAATTCATCAACTCGACGAGTTGCGCAGCGCGGGGAAATTTCAGCAAGCAGTGCCAATTGCTGAGGAAGTGTTGAAGTACTGCGAGAAAAATTATGGTCCCGACCATCCTGAAACGGCCGATAGCCTGAACGATCTTGCGTCTTTATATGCAGGAATGGGTGAATACGCCAAAGCCGTGCCGCTCTTTCAACGGGCGTTAAAAATTCGGGAAAAGGCTCTCGGTCCGGATCATCCATATACCGCGATCATCCTCAACAATCTCGCCGAGAGTTATCGGGAAAGCGGTGACTATTCGAAGGCAGAGCCGCTCTACAAACGAGCAATAAAGATTTGGGAGAACAAACTTGGATCGAAGCATCCCAACACCCTGGCAGGCACCAGCAACCTCGCGCTGCTCTACGAAGACAAGGGAGATTGGGCTAAAGCGGAACCGTTATATGTGCGAGTCTTGAAACTGCGAGAGGAGACGCTTGGCCCCGACAATCCTCAGGTTGCGAACAGCCTGAGCAACCTGGCAGCAGTCTACTATCGGCAAGGCAACTTCGCGAAGGCTGAACCGATGTACGAACGCGCGTTGAAGATCTATGAGAAAGCATTCGGCGCAGAAAACCCCCAAACCGCGAACATCCAAAATAATCTCGGCGCGCTTTATCTTAATCAAGGTGATCTGGTGAAAGCCGAATCGCTTTTTAAGCAGGCACTCGAGACACGCGAGAAAATTCTGGGGCTAGATCATCCGTCGACGGGAGAAAGCATTAATAACCTGGCCTGGGTGTACATGGACGGCGGTGATTACAGCAAGGCCGAGCCACTCTTCCAGCGCTCCCTTAAGATTACCGAACAAACTTCAGGACCGGAACACCCAAACACAGCTACCTGCATCAACAACCTTGGAGTGCTTTACCAAATGATGGGCGACTACAAGAAAGCCGAGCCTTATTATCAGCGCGCTTTAAAGATCCGTGAAAAGACTTTGGGACCAAACAATCCGGCTTTGGTCTCGAGTATAGGCGGGTTGGCAGATCTTTATCGGCTTGAAAAAGATTATGCCAAAGCGGAACCGCTAGCCCAACAGTCTATGAAACTGTCTGAGAAAGTGTACGGGGCGACGCACGAGATGACAGCCACCGCGTACAATAATCTGGCCGCGACTTATGAGGGCATGGGCAAGTACGACAAAGCCGAGACTCTCTTCCAGAAGGGGTTAAAACTTTTTGAAGACAAACTTGGACCAAACCACTACAAGACTGGCGCAGCCCTCGACAATCTTGGTGTTCTTTACCGTGAAAAAGGCGAATACAAGAAAGCTGAATCGTACGCGCTGCGCGCGCTGGAGGTAACCGAAAAAGCTCGTGGCCCGGAACATCCAGAGACAGCCACTTGTCTTAACGATCTCGCCAAGCTTTACGAAGCGATGGGCGACAAGGCAAAAGCCGAACCGTTTCGACAGCGCGCCGCAAAAATCCGCGAAAAAGGCAAGACTAAACCTGCCTCGCCGCAGCCAAGTCCTTCATCCAGTCCGACCTGAAGTTCTTCACCGGTTAGGCAAGGTGCTGGCGGTACCAACAAGAAGACGAGTAGATTCAGGAATTCCGGCGCGCTTTGCCCAAACGACTGCGCGCCCAATGAGCTAGTCGTTTTTCTTCGCTGTGGTCCGCGTGATTTTTTGCTCTGTGAACTTTGCCGTTGCAATGTTCCAGGAAGCCTTCAGGTGGGCGCGCCAACTCCGGCGCGAGATACGTTTCGGATCAGTCACCGCATCGCCGTCGATTACGACATAGCTGGCGCCGTCGAGTTTGAACACCGGACCGTCCTCCCCGTCAAAGATGAAATCGAAAATGTCGTTGTACGGTTCGGCCTTTGACTTGCGGTAGTCTGCTAACAAGAGATCGTGCGCTTTGGCGAGAATGCTCGTCGTTCGAGCTAGCTTGCCGTCGTGAAATTCCAATAAAAGGACGTCGTGCGGTCCCCATTTTCCGTCGAGCGTGACCAGAGCAACCGAGCTATCATTTGCCCATTCCGCGCTGAGGCCGCCGTTGTTCTGATTTTGGAAGTACGGATACTTCGTCTGTAACTCGCCCAGGACAGTGAAAGGCTGCAATGCGACAAGGTTGTCTTTGATGCCTTCCGGATGGTCCGCGTTCTCCGCAGCTTCCTCCGCTTCTAACGTTGGGTAAATAACAGCGAACTTCTTGTCGGGCGAAACAGTGCTACCGGCAATGAGATAATCTTTTGCGTATTGCTCCGGCAACCCTGCGGACGAATCTTCGCCTGCTGCTTCCGGTTCTTCATTAGCGGTAAGAACAGAAAAAATGCTGGTCATCGCGAACGCAACGATTACGCCGCAGGCGAAAGACAGTCTCATTGTCCCTCCTCCAGTTCCTTTTTCGACATCCGATGGGTCTTAATGATCTTTCCGTCGCCGGCGTCGTTGAACTTTAAAGTGAAAAGAAAAGCTGCCTCCAGTTGGCCCGACGTGCGCCTATAACAAGGCGCATAAAGGACGGCAGTATCAGCGCCGATCCACTCACGCACTTTCAAGATATCACGATCTGGATCGGGTCGGCAGGCAGAACTGCTTTTCTGCAACTGCTCCTTGGCAAGTTGCACTAACTGTGCGTGCTCAGATCTATCGTCCACGGGCGAAAGTAAAGCGATCCACTTATCGCCGCGCAGCTGATAAAATGCGACTGTTTTGCAGGTAGTATGGGGCGCGTGCGACGGGCTGTAATTGAAGGCGAACCGCTTTGAATCCGGCGCCCAAACAACCTGTGCATCCTGACAGTAAGGCACCTCTAACTCGTTAGAGAGACTCAACACCATCTTATTCGTGCCTGTGTTTACGATCGAAGACCACAATCCGTCACGACATCGATATTCCCATTGTTTGTCCGGAGAGCCGGAAGTCGGCGACGGCGAGGGTTCCTGAGCAGTAATCGATTGGACAAAAGCGAGGAAGCCGCAAAGGCAGCCCAGAGCAATGTGTCTTTTCATTCTTCGAGATGTATGGAGCCCATGATGTGATTGATTTCTTCCTTTAGCTTCGGCTCAGTATTCAGGTTCGAGGTAAACGTGATCTCTAACAGTTGACCTTTGTAAGAAGTGGTTAGGAAGCGGGTATAAACCGGGTTGTGCGAATAATCCTTCTTCCTTTTCAACATTGGAACGAAGCACCAGTCCGCCCATTTGCGGCCATCGATCGTCACGATATCCTTCTTCAGCCACTGCAGGTGGGAATCCTTCGGCAGCCACTTGAAGCCTTTGCTGTATTCTTCTACGCGCCTTTTGAGATAGGCGCTCAGCTCCTCTGGCGTCAACCCGTGTGTGCCGCGCAACACTTCTCCCCATGCTCCATTCGGGCCCGAGAACCTGGCCAGCGTTTTTGGACTTTTGGGATCACCAGCGTCGCGGGAGAAATCGGAGGGAAGGTCGAGCTTAAGCTTACCCTCCAGGAGACTGACGGTTGTCGCTCCCGAAGGACGATTGTTTTTTGAATCCCCGGTCGACTCTTCGCTGGCCAATTCCGGATCGAGTTTCTTGGCTGTCTTGAAGTCGGTCTCAGCGCCGGTCGTGTCTCCCTTGGCTTGCTTCGCTACAGCGCGATTGTAGTAGGCGCGGGCGTAATCGGGTTTGAGTTCGATTGCACGGGTATAATCAGCAATTGCGCCGTCACGGTCGTTATTCTCCGCTCTGGCGTTGCCGCGGTTATTGTAGGCAGCGGGGTTTTGGGAGCCAAGTTCGATAGCTTTCGTGTAGTCGGCAATGGCGCCGGCCGTGTCCTTCTTCAGCCGTTTGGCTTGGGCGCGGTTATAATAAGGGGCGTCATCTTTTGGATCGAGCTCAGTCGCGCGGGTGAATTCCGCGATCGCTTCATCCAAGTCTCCTTCCTTCCCTTTTTCGATCCCACGATTAACAAGATCCTCAACGGACTCTTTTTCAGCAGGCGACGCTGATGACGCTGACTCGCCGGCGGCGGGCTTGAGAGTGCCGCTCCCTGGTCTGTTTACTGCCGTCGGGGATGGCGACTCGGCCGCGTTGGTCTCATCTTTTATCTGCACCGCGACCAGATAGCTAAAACTGACGTTCACTTTCGCCTCGCGCGCGCCGAGCTGCATCGGTCCGGAAAATTCCGAGAACAATACCTGCTGATCCTTCGCGTTCTTATATCGTCCAAAGCTGACGTGCGGATAGGACTTCGCTTTCGGCTTTTCTTTTGATTCTTCGAAAACGAATTCTTCGCGCTCCCCCTCATCTTGTTTCCCCAGGAATTTCATTACTGTCGACCCTTCGCTCGGATCATTTGAAGATGGCTCGCCATTCAATCGCGCATCGATCAGGCCGACCCAGTTGTTCAGTCGCTTGGAAGTTTGAGCGTCAACCGGCTTGCCGGTTTCGCCCCAATCATTCGACCTTAGCCAGGTCTTTCCGTCCTTCCGCGCAAACTCCGCGTCGCCGGCCTGCATTCTTTCCGGCCCGCCATTTGGATAACGATCGTATTTGAAATCGGCGGTACCGCCTGGGCCGAAATCAAGCTTCGCGATTGCAACAAAATGAACCTTCGAATAGAAATCGCGGCTGTACTTCAAGTTATCCGCTGCGAATTTCGCATCCTGCGCTCGCAACGCTGACAGAACAAGAAATGACGTTGCGAGCAGACCCGATAACCGGAGCGTTTTCAGGCTGCGAGATTAGGAAATTCGGGCGTGCATTGTCAATCGCTTGATCGTTAGGATTGCCACATGAATCGGCGCCGAACGGCGACAGTGATGATATCGATCCTGTTACCCACCTTCACTCACGCGGCAAACCCATTTCTCGATGCGCCGGCCGACAAGCCGACGTCCGCCAAATTTCGAGGGACCGAGTGGGGCGATGAGATTCAGCAGGGCGAAATCCCGCTCACTGCGCGAGTCGTTACCACGCGCCTCGCCAGGATGCCGTGGGGCGCGATTTTCAAAATCGAATTTACCGATCTCGAATCGCGCACGACGCAGAAGCGTGAAATTCGGCCGGATTATTTCATTGTCACAGATGACCGCATCATTCTGTTGAATGAAGAGGATAATGAGGCCGCCGTTAAGAAGATCTCAGCGTTGGATAAGCCGCCGGCATTCGAGCCGGGTGACATCTACGGAATTACGACTGGCAAATTCAATCGCGAAGATGGCTTATGGAAAACGACAATCAGCCTGAAAGGCGACCTGTGTGTTTACGATTCGAGCCATCTCTCGGGTCATTTCAAAAAGATCGTTTGGAAAAAAGGCGTGGGATTAGTTGAATACGCGAGCGGTTCCGGGGCGCATGCTGACGGTTTTCGTCTGAAGCGGCAGAAATAAGTGGCGGTCTCCTCAACCGAGTGGGCTTTTTGAGATTGAGTTCTGCCCGCAATTCTAGTGTGCCTTGAACTTCGATTCCTTGCGATACGGCTTATGTTGGCGATAAAGCTCCAGGCGTTCCTGCATTTTCTTACGGTTGAGCGCGTAAACGCCCTTCATGTTGATCGCTTGTGTCTGGTATTTTACCGCACGATCAAAATCGCCGACCTCCGCATAAGCACCGTCGCTCCGCTGGTACCAACGCTGATCACGCCTAATATCATTAATATCGTCCCACCTCGGCGTCGGTTGATATTCATTTGTTCAATGGGTCGACGTTCTGCATTGTTTCGACGCGGCACACAAGGAAACAATTTTGGCAAAGGACCGCGACAGGACTAAAACAGACGCTGTGGACCTGATCGCGACGCTCAAAAAAGATTTCGGCTACGATCAATTCCGGCCGCTGCAGCGAGAGATCATCAGCGATTCGCTGGCCGGGCGCGATGTGTTTGTGCTGATGCCAACGGGTGGCGGAAAGTCGCTTTGCTTTCAATTGCCGGCGCTGATACGCCAGGGCCTGACGATTGTGGTTTCGCCGCTCATTTCGCTCATGAAAGATCAGGTGGATGCGCTGCAGACCAGCGGGATCCCCGCGACTTACTTGAATTCAACGCTGGATCGGCATGAAGCCACGGCCCGCTGGCGCGGGCTGCATCGGGGTGAATACCGCATGCTTTACGTCGCGCCGGAACGGTTGATGCTCGATACGTTTTTGGAGCGGGCGGTGAATTGGAACATCGCGCAGCTCGCCATCGACGAAGCGCATTGCATCAGCGAGTGGGGCCACGATTTCCGGCCGGAATATCGTGAGCTCAAGAAATTGCGGACGCATTTTCCGGACGTACCAGTGATCGCGCTCACTGCAACGGCTACCGAACGGGTGCGGGCGGATATCGTGAAGCAACTGAAGCTGCGGGAGCCGCGATGTTATGTCGCCAGCTTTGACCGGCCAAATCTCAGTTACCGCGTTGTTCCAAAAACGGCGCCCTACGAACAGTTACTCGAGTTCATTCGCAGCAGGCCTAACGATAGCGGCATCGTTTACTGCGCGAGCCGGAAAAGTGCCGAATCGCTGGCGCGGAATCTCAACGAAGATCAAGTAAGCGCGAAGCCGTATCACGCCGGCCTAACGAGTCCCGAGCGCACAAAAAATCAGGACGCGTTCCTGCGGGACGACGTTCGCGTGGTCACCGCAACCATTGCGTTTGGGATGGGCATCAACAAACCAAACGTTCGGTTTGTGGTGCATTATGATCTGCCGAAAAATCTGGAGAGCTACTACCAGGAGACCGGGCGCGCGGGCCGGGACGGATTGCCAAGTGAATGCGTGCTGTTGTTTAGCGCGAGCGATGTGGCCAAACAGCTCCATTTCATCGACGAAAAGAGTGAGCCCGAAGCGCGAATCGCGCGGACACAACTCCAACAAATGGTTCATTACGCCGAGACTCGCGACTGCCGGCGCATGACTTTGCTCGGATACTTTGGCGAAACATATGCAAAGCCATCGTGTGAAGGATGCGACAATTGCCTCACACCGCGCGAAACGTTCGATGGCACAATTCCGGCGCAGAAGTTTCTCTCCTGCGTCCATCGCATCCACGCGAAAAGCGGATTCGGATTTGGGGTGAATCATATCGTCGATGTTTTGCGTGGCGCAGACACAGAAGCCATCCGGCAACGAAGCCACCATGAGTTGTCCACTTACGGGATTGGCCGCGAATTGAAACGCGAAGCCTGGCAGGTGATCGGGCGCGAGCTGTTGCGGCTGGGGTTCATCGAATGCGCGCCGGGAAAGTTCGCGACCTTGAGTCTTACGCCGGCTGGCCGCGACGCCTTGCGCCACCGTACCCCGATCACACTCACGAAACAGATCGAAGTTGTCGCGCGGGACCATAAGGCTCGCGCGGGCGCAATCGAATGCGATGAAGTATTGTTCGAGCGCTTGCGCAGTCTGCGGCGCAACCTGGCGGACGAACGCAACCTGCCGGCTTACGTCATCTTCTCTGATGTCTCACTGCGTGAAATGGCGAAAAATTATCCAACGACTGCGATCGAGTTTCGCCGAATTCCTGGCGTGGGCGAGCAAAAGCTGAAGGATTTTGCCGACGCGTTCCTGGGCGAAATCAAAAATTATCTCACCGCCAATCCACGCCGGACATTTTCCAGCGGCATGGAGCCTTTGCGTCCGGCGCGCCGTACCGGCTTGAATGACAGCCAAAGAGAAACGCTCCGGCGTTTTCTGAGCGGCGAATCAGTGGAAGATATTTCCCGTGCCCGCGGATTCGTGCGGAACACTGTTTACGATCATCTTGAAGCCGCGATTAAATTGGGCGAAGCCCTCAAACCCGACCGGTTCTTCACCGCCGCCCAACGCGAAGAAATCGCATCCGCGTTTCGAAAAGTTTCTGACGGGAAACTTGCAGATGTAAGGTCACTGCTCGACGGCAAGTACGACTATGGCGAACTACGCATCTTCCGCGCGCTCACAAACCACGAGCCTCTTTAGACGCGACCTGGCAAATCTTGTAAAAGGGATGCGAGGACCCATCGCACTCCAAGGCACTGCGTGCGAAACCTATTGAGATATTGTTCTGTTTTCGCGCCAGCTTTGGGAGTGCGTGCGCGTCCTCGCGCCGCTTTGATCTGAGGCGAACCACTTTGCTTTGCACATACCAGTGCCAACCCAGGGACAAACACCTTCGTTTTCGTCGTTAGCTTCTGTAAAAATTCTGCACCGATTTCGCGAGAGCGCTTTCAATGTTGTTTGTGATCGCCTTCGACTTTCATGTAAGCAAACGATTTAAGCGCTTCGTTGAGCGCTGGAAAATATTTGCGATAGCTCGCTTCATCTCGGGCCGAGAATACGATGTAAGCGACTGCCTTGGGCAATTGAATGTAGGCGACGCGTTCCCACTGGGGATATGACTTGGTGGCCGGATATTCGTTGGTGAAATAGGACTGCCCGTCGCCCGTTTTCCCGGAGTCGATCTTCTCTTTCGGTTTGCCGTGCGCTTTTTCCATCTGCTGGATTGCGATGGCGACAAACTTTCCAACGTCCTCGTAATCTGTGCCTGCGATCTTGGCGTACATGATCGCGTTCGCATCGGCCCAGGTCGATCCTTTCGGATAAAGAACGCACGGCAATCCCTGCTCGGCTCCGGCGCTGTTGTCGAGAACCCAGCCTGCCGGCGCATCGATCTTGAACGCAGCCTTGGGACCGTAAACGATTCCACCCGGATATGTCTCCTGGGCGAAAACGCCGCCGGAAGCTACAAGGAATCCGAGCCCAAAAAGAAAAGTCGTTTTCATGATTTGCGCGCAGTTTGGGCGCCTGTTCCCGTAAAATCGATTCTTTTCGCTCGACAATTCTTCAATATTTTGGCGAGAAGTTAGAAGGTTGTGCAATTCCTACTTAACTTACCGCCGCCAATTTCATTTTTCGTCGTCTCGGCGATTACGACTTCCTTCGCCCTGGCAGGCCTTTACCTGGTGCGCAGGAAGTATTCGGCGGATGTCCTAAAGGAGAATCACGAAGTAGCTGCGATCATCTTCAATGCCTTCGGACTGTTTTACGGTGTGCTGCTCGCGTTTGTGGTTTTTGTTACGTGGAGCGGGTACGACGACGCCACAAAGAACCTCCAACTGGAAGCTAATGAGGTCGCTGACATTTATCACATTACAAGCGTATTCCCCAACCCGGCGGGTGAAATGATACGCCAAACACTAATGGATTATGTCACTTCGGTGTATAACGATGAACTGAAGAGAATGTCACAGGGCGAGGTAGGCCTTCATTCCACCCCAGCAATGGAAAAGCTTCTAACGGTATTCTATCAGGTGGATGAGAAGTCGGTTCCCAATAGCGAGATCTACGCCGAAGCATTAAAGCGGCTAAATGACCTCGCTGAGTACCGTCGACTCAGAATATTTGCGGGGAACAACACCGTGCCTTCCGTTGTCTGGTTGGTCCTACTTGTTGGCAGTGTGATCAGTATTTCGTACACCTATTTCTTCGGAATGAAGAACATCAGGGCGCAATACCTGATTGCAGCGTCGCTTACGGTAACAATCACGATGATCTTGTTTTTGATCTATGTCCTCGATCACCCTTTTACAGGGTCGAGCAAGGTAAGCGCACAACCATTGAAAGACGTGATGGACATAATGCAAAAGGACTGAGCGCTCCCTTTCGTCTCCAAAGGTCGACAGAAATGTTTTAACGCCGCTTCTTCCTTGTCGGTTTTCCTTTGCGCTTGGTCTTGGCCATTTTGCGCAGCTCGGTTTTGCTCATCGACTTCGCCATTTGGCGTGACGGACCCTTGAGCGACGATTTCGAACGTTTACCGCGCTTGGCTGAAAGCGCTGCGCCGGCTGCCATTTGCTGTTTCTTTGATTTTGCAGGCATACAATTAGGTTTCGCGTCTCAAATGCCAACTGGATTCATTTCGACGGCACCGAACTTCCGCCAGAAAAAGTAAGCCGGGACACCAGTCAACACGATGAGGATACCGATTCCCGAGGTTGCGGGCGCGAGAAAGCCAAGATCCACAATCAATAATCCAGCCAGCAGGACCGAGATGATCGGTACGAACGGATAACCCCACGTGCGATATGGGCGATCAGCATCGGGTTTTGTTCGTCGCAAAATCATCACGGCGACAATCATTAGGATATAAAAAACCAAATCCGCCGAGATGATGTATTCGAGCAGTTGGTTGTAAACATTTCCATGAACGACCGCGTGTGTAGTGGCGTCGATTGTCACCGTGCGCGGCAGAGTTAGTAGCGCGGTCCAGATTCCCTGGACTATCAACGCAGCCGCCGGAACATGGAAGCGATTGGTGGTTCCTACCCTTTTGAAGAACAAACGGTCGCGCGCCATCGCATAGTAAACGCGGGCTCCGGAAAGAATCAGACCGTTGTTGCACCCGAAGGTAGAAATCATGATCGCTGCTGCCATGCACATCGCACCGGGACGACCGAAAATAGTATTCATCATGGCCACGGCGACGCGATTGTGAGGCGCATGCTGGATTTCCGGGAACGGCAAGACAGCGATGTACGCGAGATTGGCCAGTAGATAAAGAATGACCACGCTGGCGCAACCAATCACCAGCGCCCGTACGAGATTTTTTCCGGGATCGCGTATTTCGCTGCCAATGAATGTGACGTTTGTCCAGGCGGTTTGCGCGAAGAGCGGACCGACCATCGATTTTCCAAGTAGCAGCGCGAGGGCGAGCCCGCCGACAAATGTAAAGCCGGGCTGGACCGTCTGCGGGCTCCAACCGTTTGCCCATGAGTCCCACCAGGCCGATCGCAGCGCAGCAGAGTTGGCGTTCCAGCCTAACGACAGGCCGATTACGACCACAGCGGCAAGCGCGGCCGTTTTTGCAAACGTGAACGTGTTTTGGACAATCTTTCCGACCTCTAGCCCGCGCGTGTTCATCCAAGTCAGCAACGCGATCAAGCCAATCGCGACTAATTGTTCGGTGGAAAGGCTGATCGCATAGCTGCCCAATGAAATTGGCGCGACCAGGTAATTATCCGGCGACACTGCTGCGACAAAAACACCAAGGAATTTTGCAAATGCAATCGCTACAGCAGCGATTGTTCCGGTTTGGATCACCAGAAACAGAGTCCAGCCGTACAAGAACCCGATGGATTTCCCATATGCTTCGCGCAAAAAAACGTAAACGCCGCCAGCGCGCGGCATCATGGTTGCGAGTTCCGAGCAGCACAACGCGCCGGTGATCGTAAGCAAGCCGGCGATAGCCCATGCGAGAAGCAGCCAGCCAGGCGCCCCGCTCAGTCGCGACGATTCGGCCGATGTGATAAAAATCCCCGAGCCGATCATCGACCCCATCACGATCATCGTCGCGTCGATCGGTCCCAGTGCGCGAACGAGACCGGAGGATGATCGATGGTTCGCAGTCTTGCTGCTCATAAATGACGAAGCACAAATGACGAAGTCTTGCAGAAGGTGCGTGGAATGATTTCGGATTTCGTCATTCGGATTTCCTTCGTCATCGGTCATTCGGCTTTCGTCATTCTCTCCGCGGCGCGCTGATTGCCACGCCTTCGCGTTTGAGCTGTGAGCGTAATTCGCGCGCGAACTCAACTGCGCCGGGCGTATCGCCATGCACGCAAATCGTTTCGCCGCGCACCTCGACGTCGCGGCCTTCGACCGAGCGCACTTTGCCCTCGCGCAACATCCGCAGCACCCGCTCGGAAGCTTCTTTTGGATCATGAAGCAATGCATCCGGCCGGGTTCGTGGGACCAGCCAGCCGTCATTCAGGTAATTACGATCGGCGAAAATTTCGCGCGCGATTTGCAAGCCATGCGCTTCGCCGGCGCGGGCGAGTTCGGTGTTGCCAGGGGCGAACAGAATTAACTTCGGATCGACCGATTCGATGGCTCGTGCAATCGCATCGGCCAGTTTGTCGTCGCGCACGGCCATGTTATAGAGAGCCCCGTGCGGTTTGACATGGTTAGGTTGCACCCCCGCGGAAGAGGCGATCGCTTGAAAGACTCCAAGCTGATAAGCCACGGCGTCGAACACTTCTTGATTACTTAGCTTTAGTTCCTTGCGTCCGAAATTTTCGCGATCGAAAAAACTTGGATGCGCTCCGACAGCGACTCCGTGCTTCTTCGCCGCAGAAACTGCAGCGTGCATCGAATCGGAATCGCCAGCGTGAAAACCAGTCGCGATATTCGCCGAGCTAATAAGTTCAAACAGTTCCTCATCGTGACCTGCTCCTTCTCCGAGATCGGCGTTCAGATCGATTGATAATTTCATGAGCGTTGGAGATTGATACCGACGCGGAAACGCTCGAATTCACGCTCGCGCTCAAGCAAAAGCCGGTGCGCGTCAGTGAGCGGGACCTCGGAAAAACGGACGTGATCGCCGGCGCGAAGTTGTGCTGCCACACCGAGATCAACAGTAATCACGTGCGCCATTTTCGGGTAACCACCGATAGTTTGGCAATCTCCCAAAAGTAAAATCGGATTTCCGCTCGGCGGAACCTGGATTGTACCCGGAGCCACTGCTTCGGAGATCAGATCGCTCTCATCGACACGCTTCAGTTCTGGACCTTCAAGACGCACGCCCATGCGATCGGAATCGGGTGAAACGGCGAACGCTTCGCTCGTTAGGCGTTGAAGAGTTGAAGCGTTAAAGCGGGACCAATCGATGCCGCGAATGAAACGCAAAATTGGTTTGGGCTTTGCCGGACTTACCCAGTCGTGAGGCGCGGTCCACGAGGAAATACCTGTAGCCGGGGTCGGCGACCCCGGCCACACACCCAGTGGAAGAATGTCCCCATCGCATAAAGCGCGTCCCTGGTAACCGCCAAAACCAGCGCGTAAGTCGGTCGAGCGACTTCCGAGAACAGGCTCAACATAAATCCCGCCGGAAATTGATAGCCATGCTCGACAACCGACTTTGGGCGCGCCGATTTTCAATTTTTCTCCGGGACGAACCGAACCAGCGTGGCCAGCGGGCAATGCCCTCGATCCGATGTGCACATCGAAGTGACCACCGCACCACGCGACGACACGTTCGTCCTCAAAGCGTAATCTCAAACCACCCAGGGTAATCTCGAGTCCCGCCGCACCTTCATCGTTGCCGACCAGAAGATTCGCCACACGCAACCCGAAGGAATCCAGTGCGCCGCCTGGCGAAACACCAAACTGGCGATAACCGGCGCGACCGAGATCTTGCACGCTGGTAAGAAATCCCGCTCGCTCAACAATCACGCTCATCGCCTCATGACCTCAGGCTTCAACCGTGTCATCCCGAATCCGCCTGAGGCGGATGAGGGACCTCCCACAGGCGGCCCGATCACACTCACTAATTTGAGTGACCAAAACTTCGAATGTGAGGTCCCTCGCTCCCGCTCGGGATGATCGCAAAGAAAAATCGTCACACATACCCCATCATTTCTCCGCTGCTTCAAACTCTTCTCGTGTGATCGCACGGAAGCGCACACGCTCGCCCGCGCGCAAAAGTGCGGGTGGATTTTTCCGGGGATCGAACAAGCGCAATGGTGTGCGACCGATGAGATTCCAGCCGCCGGGGGACCGTAGCGGATAAATTCCCGTTTGGGCGCCCCCAATCCCGACAGAACCGGGTGGAATTTGTTTTCGCGGTACGTCTCGTCGCGGTGTCGCCAGTTCCTTCGGAAGACCAGCCAGAAATGGAAATCCGGGAACAAATCCGATGCAGGCTACGCGATACTCAGCGGCGCTGTGAACACGGATGACTTCGCCTGGCGAGATAGCTGCGCGTTGCGCAACATCATCGATATCGAGTGCGAATTCCGGATCATAGCAGACCGGAATTTCGACACTCCCAGACGGCGATAGCCTTTTGCGGCCGGGATCAACGATCCCCGCTACAGCAGCGCGAACGCGCGTCGCCAACCAATCGAAAACCTTGTCCGGTGTTTCCGCGCATTTGGCGGCTGGAATCGGATCGAAGAACACTGCGACGCTGGTGTAAGCCGGCGCGAGTTCAATTACACCGGGAATGGCAGCGTTTTGAAGCCGCTGAAATGCGCGAAGGACTACGTCCAGCGTCTGCTCAGGCGCATCGTCGAATCGCTCGCGCATACGAACGATCAGAGCGGAATCTCCGAGCGGAACAATTTCCATCATTCCGTCATTCCGAGCTCAGGATGACCATGTTTGAAGTCATGCGTCTCTCACTCTGCGCGCTTCGCTTCGATTTCGATGTTGATCGCGACCGTCTGGCTGATTCCGGAGACTGATTCGGCCGCGGGCGTAAACATCAAATTGAAATCACGCCGGGTGATTGGCTCGGTCGTCACGGCCCAGCGCGTCCGATTCGTCTCGTTAGGCGGCGTAAGCAATTTCACATGAAGCGTGACCGGCTTGGTCACGCCGTGAATGGTGAGATCGCCGAGAATGTCGCCGCTTTGCGGGTCCGTCCGTTTTACGCTCCGGCTTTTGAACGCGATCTGAGGAAATTTTTCGACGTTAAAGAATTCCGCGCTACGCAGATGATCGTCTCGTTTTTTGATTCGTGTGTCGATGCTGCGCACGTCGATCTGCGCAGTAACCGAAGAATTCTCCGGACGCCCGCGGTCGAAGTCGATCTTGCCATTGAATTTGGTGAACTTTCCGTGCGTGGTCCCCAGAAATTGGTGCACACTGAAACCGATCGTCGAGCCCGAGGAATCGAACCTGTACGTTTCGTTCGCCAAAACGACGGGACTCAGCCCAGCCATTAAGAGCGCAGCGATAAGATTGCGTTGTTTCATTTGGAACTGTTCCGGTTTTTCGCCTCCGTCGCCAGCGTTTTCAAGAGCGGCGTACGGGAAAGGGGCAGTCGGCCGAATAAATTTCCCAGCGCAAATGCCGGGTCGGCTTTCAATTTTTTCTCGTCGTGCACGCCGGCAATCCGTGCGAGCTCGGTCTCGAAATGCGAAACCGCGCGAGGTGTCGGATCGTTTGCATTGAGATAACCGAAAGCCCTGCGCATTAGTGCAAATAGTTCCGGCTCCCGATGATCTCGCTCCGTACAAATTTCAATTAGCTCGACAAAATACGCCGCCGTCTGCGTGCGCAGGTAATTGCTGCGAATCCCTGCAAACGGATTTTTCAACACAACTTCAGTGAGCGTATGCAGATCCGATTTCCTGCTTCGCACGATAGAAATTTCAGCTTCAAAAAACAGATCCAGTTTTCCTGTAAACGGACTTTTAGGGCGGCGCGCGCCTTTGGCGATCGTTTGGATACAACCGAACGACTCCGTGCACCACGACACGATCAGGCTGGTGTCGCTGAATTTTCGTTTGCGTAACAGAATAGCAGCGGTGCTTTCCATTCAATGCAAGTAATACACGAACGATTGAAGCGTTACAGCGCGCAAGCAGAGTCATCCTGAGCGTAGCGAAGCGAAGTCGAAGGATTTTGTAGGGCGTCTGTGTCAGACGCCCACTTGAGGCGTTTCACAGAAACGTCCTACAAAAATTGCCGATTTGAAATCAGAGAGGCAGCGCATTTCCAAAAGCACTCGTGCGAAACCTTGATTTTGCAGTTGTCTCTTTCACCAGCCATGATGATTGATGCCCATAAGGACCACGGAAACAGCCCGCGTACCAGAAGACGTCACCGGGCGGCCACGTCGCGTGCCCGTTGGTAGCGTGACCTGGCGGCATACGTTCCGCGCGTTACGGCATCGCAATTATCGGCTGTTTTTTTGGGGACAACTCGTCTCGCTCGTTGGCACGTGGATGCAGCAAACCGCGATGAGTTGGTTCGTCTATCAACTTACTAATTCAAAGCTGCTCCTGGGTGTCGTCGCCGCCATAGGATCCGCCCCGATGATGTTGTCCTCCATCTGGGGCGGCTCGCTCGCCGATCGTCATCCGAAGCGCTCGATCCTTCTCGCGACCCAGACGGCCCAAATGGTGTGCGCGTTCTTTCTTGCAGCCGGTGTTTGGGCGGGTTTCGCTACGCCGTCGTTCATTATTGTTATCGCTGCATTGAACGGCGTCGCCATGGGCTTCGATATGCCAGCGCGCCAGTCGTTCACAGTGGAAATGACAAGCCGCGAAGACTTGCTAAACGCAATTTCACTTAACAGCTCGATCGTTAACGGCGCGCGTGTGGTCGGTCCGTCGGTCGCCGGTTTACTGATCGGCTGGGTGGGAGTCGCAACGTGTTTCTTCCTGAATGGTCTAACGTTTGTTGCGGTGATTGTCGGTTTACTGATGATGCGCTTACCTCCATTTCAACGGCCGGCACACGTCCTTTCTGCCAGTGAACACGCCTGGAACGGCATCGTCTATTCACTGAAACATCAGCGAGTGCGGACAATCCTGCTGCTCTTCCTCGCAGTGGGCGTGTTTGGATGGTCCTACGGCGTACTGATGCCAGCTTTCGCGCGCGACGTGCTTGGTCGCGGCGCGAACGGTTACGGCATTCTGATGTCGGCGAGTGGGGTCGGTGCGTTCATTGGCGCACTAATCGTGGCAACTTACGGACATCTGTTTACAGCGCGAAGACTGGCTCTCGGCGGCGTGTGGATATTTTCGGTTGCGCTGTTCGCTCTTTCGCTGAGCCGAAGTTTTTATATTTCACTCGCATTTCTCCTTGTTGCTGGATTTGGAATGCTCCTGTTTTTCTCCACCTCAAACACGGTGCTACAAACAATCGTGCCAGATGAAATGCGTGGGCGCGTGATGGGTGTGTGGTCGCTTGTCTTCGGCGCCATGATTCCATTGGGTGGCCTCGAAGCGGGAGCGGTCGCGAATTGGGCGGGCACCCCGTTCGCGCTGGCGTTCGGCGCGATTATTTGCGCAGTTTCGGCGCTCGTAACGCTGCTTGTGATCCGGCGACGCGAAGCGGTGACTTCGAGATAGTGACGCAGACAATCCTGTCTGCGTCTCAAGAAATGCAGGCAAGATTGCCTGTATCACGTGGCCTCAGCGATTGATAATGTGGAGCGCGCGTTTGTCCACATTTAGCGCGGCTTCTCTGACTGCTTCGCTCAACGTCGGATGTGAGTGACAAGTTCGGCCAATATCTTCGGAACTACCCCCAAATTCAATCACCGCAACGGCTTCAGCGATCAGTTCCGAAGCAGCGTGATGCAAAATGTGCGCGCCGAGAACACGATCGGTTTTTGCATCGGCAACAACCTTCACCATTCCTTCCACGTCATCGCTGCAAAGGGCGCGGCTATTGGCGCGGAACGGAAATTTACCGATGCGCACATCGATCCCTTTTTCCTTCGCCTGATCTTCGGTAAGGCCAACGCCGGCCAGCTCTGGATTTGTGTAAATGATGCCGGCAATGGCGTCGTAGTTCACATGGCCAGCTTTGCCTGCGATGATTTCCACGCAGGCGATGCCTTCGTCTTCGGCTTTGTGCGCAAGCATCGGCCCGGCAATCACATCGCCGATGGCATAAATGCCTTCCACGTTCGTGCGAAAATGTTCATCCACCTTGATGCGCTTCTTGTCGTCAAGCTCCACACCGAGCTTTTCTGCGCCCAAACCGTCCGAGAACGGGCGACGCCCCACCGATACAAGCACCTTATCGGCTTCGAATTTCAGCTCTTCCTTGTCTTTAGTCGCAATTACAGTCGCACGACCGTTATCGACCTTCACGCCGCTAACCTTTGCTTCCAGGTGGAACGTCATGCCCTGAGAAGTAAGCAAACGCTGAAGAAGATTCGAGAGCTCAAGATCGAAACCAAGTGCGATGCGGGGAAGAAATTCCAATACTGTTACTTCCGAACCGAGTCGGTTCCAAACTGACCCTAGTTCAAGTCCTATCGCGCCCGCGCCGATTACGACGAGCTTCTTTGGAGCCTCGGCAAACGTAAGCGCTTCGGTGCTGCTCACGATTGTTTTGCCGTCAAATTTCGCGAATGGCAATTCCGCGGGTGCGCTGCCTGTCGCGATAACGATGGTCTTTGTTTCGATTTCCTGCGTCTCGCCCTTGGACGATTTAACGGAAACTTTCCCCCGCGCGGTGATCGTGCCCAGGCCTTCTATCACCGTGACCTTGTTCGTTTTCATCAGCGAGCGCACCCCGCCGTTGAATGTCTTCACAACCTTGTCCTTGCGTTGCTGCATCTTCGCCAGATCGACGCGCGCGTCGTCGATGACAATGCCGTGTTTGGCCGCCTCTTTCTTGACGAACATGAAATGATCGCTCGACGTCAGGAGCGCCTTGCTCGGGATGCAACCCACATTCAGACAAGTGCCACCTAACTCCTTGTCTTTTTCGACCAGGGCGGTTCTTAAGCCGAGTTGGCCAGACCGGATTGCAGCGATGTAACCGCCGGGTCCAGAGCCAATGATAACAACATCAAATTTTTCCATATGTTAGTTTCTCATGCCGGCTGAAGCGGGGCAATTATCGAGACTAAAGCGGCGGGGCGCCGCCGCACTCCAAAACGCGGCCGTAGTTGCAAGGTCACCTGTGCGCTGGCGTCTTGGAGTGCGGCAGTCCTGTCCCGCTTTTATTCTAAAAATCCAAGGGGAGTTTTTTTGGATCTTCGATGCAGTCCTTCACTTTGATGAGAAAAGTGACGGCTTCCTTTCCGTCGATCGCGCGATGATCGTAACTCAGCGCGAGATACATCATCGGGCGGACTTCCACTTTTCCATCAATTGCAACCGGGCGCGGCATGATTTTCTGCATGCCCAGGATGCCGCTTTGTGGCGGATTTAGAATCGGCGTGGCGAACAGCGACCCATACACTCCGCCGTTTGTGATGGTGAAAGTGCCGCCCTGCAAATCTTCAATCTTCAATTTTCCATTGCGCGCCCTGCCCGCGTAATCGGCGATGTTGCGCTCCAAACCCGCAAAACTTTTCTTATCTGCATCGCGCACGACCGGAACCACGAGTCCACGCTCCGTGCCAACCGCTACGCCGATGTCATAGAAATTGTTCTGGATGAAATCCTCGTCCTCTATGTGGCCATTAACTACCGGCACAGCTTTGAGCGCTTCCACGCATGCTTTAACAAAAAACGACATCAAGCCCAGCTTCACTCCGTTCCTTCTGGTGAATTCTTCTTGTTTGTTCCGGCGCAATTCCTGAACAGCGCTCATATCGCATTCGTTGAAAGTCGTCAGGATCGCCGCGGTGTGCTGCGCCATCACAAGTTGCTGCGCGATCTTGCGTCGCAGCGGGGACATCTTTTTGCGCGTGAACCGCCCATCACCGGATGGTGCACCTTCGCGAGCTTCAATTTTTTCTTCCGCCTTCGCCGGGGTTACGGCGGGCAAGTCCGCTTTGCCACGCTGTTGTGCTGCGGCCAGGACGTCTCCTTTTGTCAGGCGACCTCCTTCCCCAGTCCCGCGAATTTTCTCCAGCTCAAGCTTTTCCTCTTCAACAATCCGGCGGACGGCAGGCGAAAGAGTTGTTGTAGCCGCTGCCGTTGGCTGCGGCCTGTCGCGGTCGTCCGCGACCACAGGAGCTTTTTCTCCTGCGGCTTTTTTCTCCCGCTCGGGTTCTTTTTTCTTTTCTTCAGGCCCTTTCTTTTTTTCTCGGGACGCCTCTGCGTTTGTTTCTTCAGGCGGCCGTTTTGAATCGGCGATTATGGCAACTACCTCGCCGATCTTCACCTCCTGACCCTCCGGTACCTTTGTTTCGAGTACGCCGGCCTTTTCGGCGACGATCTCGGTGGAAACCTTGTCGGTCTCGAGCGTGAAGAGGGCTTCGCCTTCGTTTACGAACTCCCCGGATTTCTTGTGCCAGGCAGAGACAACGCCGCTGGTGATCGACTCACCTACCGAGGGAATTTTAACTTCAATCGCCATGCGTGAAAATTACGTAAGCTAATCGAGCGTCGCGGTCGAGATGCGTTTCGTCAACAATTAGCCTGGCTGCGCGCCTGCCAACTGGGCTCCATCCATCAAATGGCGAATGCGTCCGCCACAAGCCGAGCCTGTTCGCGCTTGTGTCGAGCAAGCGCGCCGACGGCCGGGCTGGCACTGGCTTCGCGGCCCGCATAGGCGATATCAGTGCAGAAAATCGTGCGCAACCGCGGTTCGATGAATGTCCATGCACCCATGTTTTCCGATTCTTCCTGGCACCACACGTACTTAGCACTCTTTGGAAATGGCTTGAGCATTTCGCGCAGCTTCTTTTCCGCGAGTGGATAAAGCTGCTCGATGCGAATGATTGCTGCATCGTCGATCTTGCGTTGGGTTCGGTAATTGAGCAGGTCATAATAAACTTTGCCGGAGCAAAGGATGATCCGCTTCACTTTGTCGGCAGAGCCTGTCTCGGGCGAGCCGAGGACTTCTTCGAACCGGCCATGGATGAATTCTTCGGCAGGCGAGGAAGCAAACTGCGCTCGCAACAGACTCTTAGGTGTCATGATAACGAGCGGTTTAATGAAGTCGCGCTTCATCTGGCGACGCAGCACATGAAAGTACTGCGCTGCAGTGGTCAGGTTGCAGACCTGTATGTTGTCGTCGGCGCAAGCTTGCAGGAAGCGCTCCAGTCGCGCGCTGGAGTGTTCCGGGCCCTGGCCTTCGTATCCATGTGGAAGCAGCAAAACAATCCCACTCGGCCGCTGCCATTTCGATTCCGCTGAAACGATGAATTGATCGATGATGGTCTGAGCCCCATTGGAGAAATCACCGAACTGCGCCTCCCACAAACAAAGCATCTTCGGGTAATCAAGCGAGTACCCATAATCGAACCCCAGCACGGCAGCCTCTGAGAGCGGGCTGTTGTAAATACAAATGCGGGCTTGTCTTTCAGCGAGATGCATGAGCGGCATGTAGGGTTCCCCGGTCTTTGCGTCGTACAGCACCGAGTGCCGTGTGCTAAAAGTGCCGCGCGAGCTATCCTGGCCTGACAATCGAATCGGAATTCCATCCAGAAGCAGCGATCCAAATGCGAGCGCCTCAGCGTAATGCCACTCATAGGGGCCGCCGTCTTCGAAGACTTTGCGCTGATGATCGATGACAATGCGTTTGATCTTCGGCTGAATCTCGAAATCCTCCGGAACCCGAGTGAGACCGTCGACAATGGTTTTCAGCGTCTTTTCGCTGATCGCAGTTGGCTCAGATTCGTTACTGTATTCCGGCTGAAAAATTGCAGTCGATTCTCTGAATTTTGCTTTCTCGCTGGCCTTCCGTTTCTCGATGGCATCAACTTCATCGCGCGTCATCTCAAGCCGCAAACCGAACTCGGTTTCCAGCGAGACTGCGTCGTCTTCGTTCAGCGTCCCCGCCTCGAGCAATTCGCGTTTGTAAAGCTGGGTGACCGACGGTCGCTTCTCGATCTTTGCGTACAGATCGGGCTGCGTAAATGACGGCTCGTCGCCTTCGTTGTGGCCGTAGCGGCGATAGCAATACATGTCGATCACCACGTCGCGCCCGAATCGCTGGCGAAAATCGAACGCCATATCACTAACAAACTTAACCGCCAATGGATCGTCGCCGTTCACATGAAAAATCGGCGCCTCGATGATTTTGGCGATATCCGTGGAGTATGTTGACGAACGCGCATCCCTGGGAAGTGTGGTGAACCCAATCTGATTGTTCACGACGATGTGGATGGTGCCACCAGTGCTGTAACCCGGTAACTGCGACAGATTGAGCGTCTCAGCCACGATCCCCTGCGCGATGAAAGCCGCGTCGCCGTGCACCAGTAGTGGCATGACTTTCCGCCTATGCTCAGTGTCCTCGCGAATTCGTTGTCTGGCGCGAGCCTGTCCTTCCACTACTGGATCAACAGCTTCCAGGTGGCTCGGGTTCGATGAGAGTCGGATCTCGACCTCCGCGTCGGAAGCAAGCCTCCGTACCGAGTGATAACCGAGATGATATTTCACGTCGCCATCTCCGGCTACCAGCTCGGGAATGTAATTTTCGGTAAACTCTGTAAAGATGATCTTGAGCGATTTGCGCAGAAAATTTGCCAGGACATTGAGGCGGCCGCGATGCGCCATACCCATGCAGATTTCTTCGACACCTCCTTCCGGACATTTGTGCAGAATGGTGTCGAGAATCACCATGAGCGATTCCGAACCTTGAAGCGAGAACCTTTTCTGTCCCACGTAACGCGTATGCAGAAAAGTCTCGAAAGACTCTGATTCAAGAAGCGCCCGCAACAGCGCCACCTGTACTGCCGGTGGCGTCGAACGCTTGTGCGGTCGCGTCTCCAATCGCTTGCGGATCCAGTCGCGCACTCTCGGGTCCTGGATGTGCATGAATTCCGAACCGACGGAGTCGGCATAAATTCTCTCCAGGCCGGAGACCATCTCGCGCAATGTCATGGACCGGTTGTCGAGGAAGAATTTCGACGAAACACGAAGATCGAGATCTGCGTCGCCGAAGCCGAACTCACTCAGACTCAGCAACGGATTTTGTGGCCGCGTTTCTGCCAGGGGATCGACGCGCGCAATTGTATGACCAAGCGAGCAATACGCGTAAATGAGACCATCGACACGCGTCTGTAATGCCGCTTCGCGGACCTCGGCAGCCGCCGCGCCGTCGCGCTGCGGTAAATTTCCGAGCTCGAATCCCTCAAAGAAGGCCGACCATCCCGAGTCAACCGACTCAGGGTTTCGCTGCCAGCGGCGATAATTCTCTTCGATTAGCTCCAGATTTGCGCGAGCACCAATTGAAGTGCGCATACAGAATTTAATCTCGGACGATTACGCGGAGCGGCAAGTGCTGAGCCACCGCCCTGTGGGCCGTTTTGTATCCCTCATCTTGCGTCCGACCGGCCACAGGCCGGTGGCTACAGCGCGGTGCGGTAAGTTGACAGTACAAAGGCGGCCTCGTTACTTGGGACGCGTATTCCTGACGAAATCGTCATCCAGATATGAAGGGGCCTTTGACAACTCCGGTTAGCGCACACACAACCTGTGGACGACCCGGACACGCACTCGGCGTGCTCGTTTCCGTATTGTTGCTGTTCGCAGTGTCGAGGTCTTGTTTTGGCCAGGCCGATCCGGCTTCGGAGCCAGCTGTCCTGGCGGTGGCGAAAGCCTTGCCGGCAGTCGTCAATATTAATACCGAGCGAGTTGTGAAGCGAACGGTGCGCGACCCGTTCGAGGATGTTTACGCGCAATTCTTCGGCTATAATCGCGTTCGGCCACGCGAAATTCGCCAGACTCTGCAAAGTCTCGGCTCCGGTTTCATTATCGATCCAGCAGGCTACATCATTACTAACCAGCACGTAGTTGAGCGCGCCGCAGACTTGAAGATTCACGTGACCACGAACGACGGCAAAACCTATAATGCGCACTACATTACCGGCGATGATAAAACCGATCTGGCGTTCATCAAGATCGACGCCGAGACTGCATTTCCTTTTATTACCCTTGATAATATTTCGCCGAACCTGCTGGGCCAGACGGTAATCGTGGTAGGCAATGCGGTTGGATACGGGAGCTCGATCAGCCGCGGAGTTCTTAGCGCGGCCAAACGCGACATCACCGTGGACGATACGGAGTATAAGGGACTGGTACAGACTGATGCGGCAATTAATCCCGGTAACAGCGGCGGGCCGGTAATCGATCTATCCGGCCGACTGGTTGGTATCAGCTCGGCGAAAATGGCTTTCACGCCGCAAGGCGTGCCTACTCAGGGAATGGGGTTCGCAATTCCGGCGGACGTTGTGCGTGATAGCGTCAATCGATTCAAGAAGGTCGCGCAAAAACAGGCCACACCAAAGACTCAGCCTGCGTCCACCGCCGATACTTCCCTGTCGAACGCGGAAAAGCTATTTGGACTGCAGCTACAGGATTTGAATCAGGAACTAAGCGATGCGCTCGGTTACCTCCGCGGACGTGGGGTTTTGGTTACTGCAGTCGAACCGGATAGCCCTGCCGACGCAGCAGGACTTGAGCGCGGCTTGGTGATTTATCGCGCGGGCAACTCCGAAACGAATTCCGTCAAACAAATCGAGGAATTGTTTCGAAGTGTGCAGAGCGGCACGCAACTCGACTTCACGGTTGGTGTAGTCCGCCCCCGGGGACAAAACCAGCAGCTCGCCACTTTGAGCATGACGGCGCGCTAAAAAAATCGGCAACGCAATCGGGGTTTGGTTGTCTCATGGAAATATTGCAAAATGATTAAGGTCGAAAATCTGACAAAGCGCTACGCTGGCCAGCCTGCCATCCGGGATTTGAATTTCGAGGTTAGCCGGGGCGAAATTATGGGATTTCTAGGGCCAAACGGTGCTGGCAAAACCACCACGATGCGCATTTTGGCCAGCTTCATGCCGCCTAGCTCTGGCCGCGCAACGATCGCGGGATTCGATGTTTTCGAACAATCGCTTCAGGCACGAGCGCATCTCGGCTACATGGCGGAAAACGTACCACTCTACAGCGACATGCGCGTAACAGAGTACCTGCGTTATCGCGCGGCCCTCAAGGGAGTTCAACATCGTCGCGTCACCGAGCGTGTGGGGGACGTAAAAGAACTTTGCGGTCTCAAGGACGTTGAAAGCAAGCTGATCGGGGCCCTATCCAAGGGATATCGACAGAGGGTGGGACTCGCGGACGCGCTGCTCGCTGAACCGGATTTGCTAATTCTGGATGAGCCGACAATCGGCCTCGATCCAAACCAGATCCGACAGGTGCGCGAGCTAATCAAGAATTTGGGCGAGCAGCATACTATTTTGCTTTCGACTCACATTCTGCCGGAGGTGGAGATGACATGCAGCCGCGTGATCATCATTCACAAAGGCCGAATCGAGGCATGCGATACTCCGGGAAATTTACTGGGAAAAATCAGGCAGGCCGGTGGTGTTGTTCTTGAAGCAAAAGTGGGAACAGACAATGGCGCGGACGAGCTTAAGAAGATTTCAGGTGTGCGGGATGTGATCACCGACGGGGAGGATGATTGGAAGAAATTCTCCCTGCGGGTAGAATCCGGCATCGACGTGCGCGAAGAGGTTTTTCGCCTCGCTACGCAGCGCCACTGGGCCGTACGCGAACTGACTCAGCGGAGAGCAACGCTCGAGGATGTGTTCGTGGAAATCACGCATTCTGACGCGGTCTGATCGAGTAGAGCAATGGAGTGATGAACATTCAGGAAGCAAACGCCGAACGTCCAACGCCCAACGCCCAACGTCGAATGCAGAACACCCCTCTTACTGTTGCTCCAACTAGTGCTCGTAATCGATAAAACATGCGTAAATTTTACACTCTGCTTTCTCGCGAAGTGCGCGGCTATTTCCATTCCCCGATCGCGTACATCGTGCTCATCTTTTTCCTGATAGTCAGCGGGATCGACTTCTATTTCCAGGTGGCCTTCATGAATCAGCGCCAGGTGCAATACACGGTGCAGGAGGCCTTTTTTAACTCAGTCTTCTTCTGGTTTGCCTTTGTTCTGATTTTTCCGCTCATCACGATGCGCCTGTTTGCCGA